>WLWD01000291.1_pt1 | contig 176206 bp, 104 predicted proteins | sample 6712731 | NCBI WGS metagenome assembly WLWD01 (sample SAMN12718690, study PRJNA576275) | sponge metagenome | isolation source: marine sponge | host: Mycale hentscheli | place: New Zealand: South Island, Marlborough, Capsize Point | collected 2014-11-01
CCAGTTCTACGAATGCACATGACTCGTTCCATGGAACTGGAATATCCCTCTTCCAACATCCAGATGATGATTTCATTGGGGTTCAGCAGAATTTTGCAACCGTTCCAGGTGACTCCCAGAGAGGTCCCAAGAGAAAGGCAGCTCAACTGCCAAACACCTACACCATAGGTGCCAACTGTCCCGGATCATCCGGGACAGTCCTGCATTTATCACTCTCATAGGTGCCAACTGTCCCGGATCATCCGGGACAGTCCCGGATTTATCACTCTGTCACGGAGTCCCGGAAAGTGCACAATTTGTCCCGGGAAGCCTGCAGGCTAGTGAAGTAGTGTTGTAGGCCTTTGGGTATTTACTTATAGCTGTGCTAGCCAGCTGGCTGTCTAGACCTAATCAAAGCTACAAGTAACCACACTAACTATAAACATGCCACAAGTAAAAGGCTAAAGCTAGCTGCTACAGCATTTGCTGTAGCTCGCTTTTATTTGCATGTGCCTGATATACATGAGTCACAATGGCATGCACAAACAATAATGCATGCAATCACACTTCAATCACCTGACTTGACTTCAGTTACTCGGGCATATACGCACTAGTTTGAACTGGTTATGTCTGAAGAAGGTCTTCCTCCACCAAAAAAAAATTGAAAAGGCAGTGTCACTTTGATAGACAGTGGGTAGAAGAATTTCAAGGAATAGGTAGAAGTTCAAAAGGTTAGCCCTTTACAGTAGATCCGTTTATAGCTACCTTCCATCCTAATTAAATATTTAATTTTAGGTGATACATACGCAAGGTGTAGTCTGTGCTTGTCAGATTTTAGTGTGGCACATGGAGGAAAGAATGATGTAACTACCCATGTTAAGGGGAAACGCCACAGAGATATGGCAAGTGCCAGTTCTTCATCCACATCTGTTACATCATTCTTCAGCCCACAGGCTTCTCATGGTGCTATTCAAGCTGAGGCTTTGTGGTCTACTTTTGTGGTTGAGCACAATCTTGCCTTTAAAGCCAGTAATCATGCTACTAAGCTCTTTCATAAAATGTTTCCTGACTCAGAAATTGCAAAGAAATTTGCTTGTGGTCGAACCAAGACAGCAGCAATTATAAAGGGAGCATTAGCACCACATCATACTGAAACAATGTTGAACAGCTTAAAGAAGAGTGGTCCATATTCAGTAATGATGGACGAGTTGAATGATAAAACTGATAAGTCTTGTATAATCCTTATCAAAATTCTTGATCATGAAGTTGGTGATGTTAGGACCAAGTTTTTAGACATGCCCATTGTCAATATCGGTAATGCCAGGAATCTTTTTGATGCTTTGAAGTCTTCTTTGTCCAATAAAGGGTTGGATTTTGATTAGTGCATGGCTTTTATGTCTGATACGACTAATGTTATGAAGGGTGTGAGGTCTGGGGTGCAAAAATTAATAAAAACAGAGTGTCCACGGCTATATGATGTTGGGTGTATATGCCATCTGGCCGATCTTACAGTGAAGGCTGGAATGAAGACGCTTCCAGTAGATGTTGATCAGCTCTTCATTGATGTGTTTTATTATTTTTTTCACAGCAGTAAGCGAAAACAGCAATTTGCTGACAATTGAAGGTCCCTATTCTTTTGTGAACCTCAGACAATTCTGAAGCACTGCACTACCCTTGTGGTTGAGTCTGCTTCGCTGCGTGGACAGGTTTTTGTCCCAGTTTGATGGGATGAGGTCATATTTCTTATCTTGCGATGAAGCTGAAACAAGTAAAGTACAAAGCATTATTAATAGATTAGATAATGCTCTTACTAAACCAATTCTTTCTTTCTTATCTTATCTTCTTCCCTCAATGGACAAATTTAACAAACTCTTTCAAAAATCTACTGAAAATATTACGTGCTAACTATATAAAGAAATGACTAGGCTAACAAAGCTATACGCTTCAAATTTGTTGAAGGCTGATGTTATCAAGGCAACCAATGATGACCTTAGCAAACTTGATCTAGCTACCAGGGGCCAGCTTCTTGATGAAAGTCTAGGGATTGGTGATGCTACTTGGGTACTTATCGCTGAGCTAGAGGAGGAACTTGATACCAAACCCTTTTATACAGCCAAACGTAACTTTTATGTAGCAACAATTCGAAAGATGGTCAAAAAGTTTCCCTTTGGAGATTCACTTCTCAAGGATTTGGAAATCATCAACCCTGAATCAACATGTTCATATGACTTCAGCACAGTGAGAACTCTAGCAAAACGATTTCCTCAACTTGGCTTAGCAGATTCACCATCCATGAATAAACTGAGGGAAGAGTTTACAGATTTTTGTCTGTCAACAAGTGAGCATCCAGAAATAAAAACTTACAAAGGAGTTGACAAAGTGTGGAGACCCCGAGCAGGAACATTCTGGTGGGAAGTGAGCAAGATTAAAACCCTTGATGGGGAGGACAGATTTCCTCTGCTTGGAAAGCTAATGGCTGGGCTGCTCTCCATACCTGCATCAAATGCACATTCTGAGAGGGGCTTTTCAATTCTCAGGAAAATTCATACTGACCAGCGACCTAGTTTGAAACAAGACACTCTCATCTCCTTAATGACCATCAAATTCAACTCCAACAGTGACTGTTACAGCACCAAGTTTAGTGAAAATCTTCTCACCAAATGCAAGAAGGCAACATCTTTAGCTGTGAAGGCCTCTCCTGTTAATTGTGAAGAAGAAGAACAGCTATTGTAATTTTAAACTTTTGCAGATGATGTCATTAAAAATTATGTCATTGTGGGTGTGTTATTTGGGTGTGGCCAGGATTCTGGAAAGTTGGCACCTATGCACTCTGTCACGGAGTCCCAGAAAGTGCAATGGTATGTCCAGGAAGCCTGCAGGTTGAGTTGGCCACAAAAAAAACTTGAATAACTTTAGAACGGAAGCAGCTACGCATCCAGGGTTAGCACCATTGGAAAGCTTGCGCCGAAGCGGTTAAAAATATTACCTCAGTATATTCCAAAACCGGAGAGATAGTGCTATTCCAAAACTCAATAAAAAAGTCTATGGGAATAGAAAAACCACAGGTTTCCCGCTCAAAACGCGCCCGCTTTTAGTCGCGGTATGGCTCAATTGATCACGCGGCAGTCTCCATTAAGAATTTTGTAAACAATGGCTTCTTCTCAGATTGCTGCGTTTCTAGCTTTGTGTCGCGATTAGCTTAGGTTGCGAGTGTGGAAACAGGATAGACAGAGTGCCCTGTTGTCACAGAGGGTACAGGACCACCTGATAGGATGTAGGTAAGATTATTTGTCTCTGTTCAATATCAACTGCCGTATAGCAAATATCACAGTGATTATAGCTATCATTTAGCTAGCAACTTGTAATACAGCCACACTTAAGCTGTTTGCTGTTAAATTGTGTGCTTGTCAAAGCCTTGTTTATGCCAATTCCTTTTCTTCACTACTATAGATGCCGTTTATTGTAAGGATTAGGACCAACTCAGGCAGCACTCCACCTTCAACTCGGATCACAATTTTATTATTTCATCAATTTTTAAATACATAAGTAAATGAAACAATTGATTAATTTTATTTAACAAGAAAGTCTAGTAGCTTTAGCTACAAGTTAACAGTGCTGTACTGCTGAATCCTGTGAATATCAGAATATTTCTTGGGACACAGTAGGTAGAATCGACTGATTTTAATCCTGTCTCTTCAGAAGAAAGCCTCACCAGTTTGCGTTTTCCATCTGCTGTACATTATCTGCTCAACTTGGACATACTATAGTGAAGTAGTATGCCCTTGGTTATTTACTTATAGCTGTGCTAGCCAGCTGGCTGTCTAGACCTATTCAAAGCTACTAGTAATCACACTAACTATAAACATGCCACAAGTAAAAGGCTAAAGCTAGCTGCTACAGAAAAATTGCTTTTATTTTAATGGTGAAGAAGAAGAACAGCTATTGTAATTTTAAACTTTTGCATAGATGATGTCATTAAAAATTATGTCATTGTGGGTGTGTTATTTGGGTGTGGCCAGGGTGTGGTTTTTGTCCCTGAAATAGATTCTGGAAAGTTGGCACCTATGCTACACCAATGTGCCCCCTGTCACATGCGTTCCCAGTTGTTCCAGCCTGGTACGATAGAGATTCACCAGGTCCATTAGTTTGAACACTGGTGCAATGAAACTGTCCATACGCACCTCCTCAATATACGAGACAAGTCCAGCAAACGCAATACCATGGTTAATATCATCCACACTAGATTCTGGTTCTTTTGTGTCCCGTACTTTATTGTACAGAGAGGCAAGACACTGAGGGTGGTACTTTGCCTCTTGGGCAATGAGATCTCCAGTACTGAGTTTGGCTTGTGATATGCTTGAGCTAAGAAGACTTACCTTCAGTGGTTCTAGTGGACAATGAGTTTTCAAGTTAAATAATGTTGTGTACAGCTATAACTATGACAAAGAGCGCATTGACTCACCGCCACCACACACTTGAATAGAAATGGAACTCCAGTAATTTTTTGTTTAAATTGCACCCGCAAAAAAAATTCAAAGCGGTAAACAATTCAATTTTTAGTATGATACGGGTAATGATCGTTAAACAGGAGGATACCGTTTAGTGATGTTTGGGGCGGGTCGAACGCTGAGCTAACTAAAAAATACGAGAGGGTCAAAGTACGAAATGACATACGTACGTCCAAACATATATATAAACTAGTGGTGTGCTTGAGCACAAATGGCGAGCGAGCCTGATAGTTAGGTAACACTAGTGGTGTGCTTGAGCACAAATGGCGAGCGAGCCTTAAACTACACTATTGTTAAATTTGATTTTAACTACTAACACTCAAGCTATTAAAATAAAGTCTTTAAATTAGGTATGAGGTAAAGGGGTTTCAATGTCACAGTAACCACTCCCGCAACAGTTTGTTACGTTATTTATAATTTTCTTTGTGATATTCTTAATAGTAGTTGTAACGCACAATACTTTCACACAACTGAACATACCTACGCAAGACTTACCTTCGTGGTTCGTCTAGTGGACAATGCATTTTTAAGTAAATACTGTTGAGTAGGGCTTATAACTGTGACAAATAGCGCATTAACTTACCACCGCCACTAACTCATAGAAATGGAGCTCCCATAAGATTTTGAGTTTTAAGTGCACCCGCAAAACAATTCAAAGCCGTAAACAATTCAATTTCTAAGGTGATACGGGTAATGGTAGCTAAACCGGAGGATTCTGTTTAGTGAAGTTTGGGACGGGGTCGAACGCGGAGCGAACACAAAAATACGGAGGGTCAAAGTACAAAATGACATACATACGTCCAAACATATATCTAAATAAATAAACAAACATCCCCGATTTTCGATTGTGTTACCCCTGTAAGTGTCTCGCTCGCTACGCTCGCTAGCCAATAAAAATAAGTATTGTTACTATGTTTTAGCTAAGTTCATGCAAACACTATAATAGCAGTTAACCTTTATTTCAGCAAACAAATACAAAATTACTCTCTTACCTGATTTGTTAACTTTTGTAGTTTCTGATAATCTCAATTACCAGTAACTCTTGAACAATCTCTCAGCTATGATAAAAAAATAAACCAATGTTATTATTTGTAATTTTAGCCAACAAATATGGAATTACTACTTACCTCAATTTCTTGAGTATTGATAACTTTTGTAGTATCAAATATAAGTTAATTTGACCATCTGAATTAACATGAATTCTTGACAACAAGCTCACAGCTACAAAAACAAAACACAATCAATTTTAGCACACAAATACAAAATTACTTTCTTACCTCATTTCTTGAGCAGTGGTAACTTTTGTAGTACCAAATTTGAGCCATTCTGACTAGCTATTTGAATTTACCAGTCACTGTTGACAACAAGCTCTTAACTACAAAAAAGAAAGGCCAGAGCGTATTTAGCTAACAAATATGGAATTGCGTACTTACCTCAGCTTCCCTCGAGTAGTAGTAGCTTCCTTAGCATTAATACTATGGCATTTTGACTGCCAATGGCTCTTGACAACCAACAATCGGTACTCCGTATTCCCCTAAAACGGAAAAGTTTTAAAATTAAGTCTGGAAAAGGGTCTTCAATGGCATAGTAACCGGTCGAATCAACTTTTTGTTTCTTGAAAAGCAAGCGTTTTTTCAGGAATTTTCTCACACTTCGGAGCTTAAGTATAAAGTAAGGCTTACTTAATGCTGTAGTTTCAGAATAAACTGGGGTCAAGCCTAAAAAGCTGTGTTTTTTTGGAGATAAAAGTTCCCCGTGCGTGCGTTTAAAGGGCATACGATCCATCCATACATACATACATATATATAACATATACCCGATTTTGCATTATCCACCCCTAATACTGTCTTGGTCGATTCGTTCGCTCGCCAATAAACTAATATGCTTCAGCACAAATGGCGAGCGAGCCTTAAATTACACTATTGTTTAAACGATTGATTTTAACAACTAACACTCAAGCTGCTAAAATAAAGTCGAGTTTTTTAATTAAGTATATGCGGTAGAGGGGATTCAATGCCATAGTAACCGCTCCCCGCAACTGTTTGAATTGAAAAAGAAGAAACATAATCAAGTCACGTTATTTAAATTTTTCTTTGTGATATTCTTAATAGTAGTTGTAACGCATAATACTTTCACACAACTGAACACCTACGCAAACTTACCTTCGTGGTTCGTCTAGTGGACAATGAATTTTCAAGTTAATGCTGTTGAGTAGGGCTTATAACTCTGACAAATAGCGTATTAACTTACCACCACCACTAACTCAAATAGAAATGGAGCTCCCATAAATTTTTGAGTTTTAACTGCACCCACAAAACAATTCAAAGCGGTAAACAATTCAATTTCTAAGGTGATACGGGTAATGGTTGCTAAACCAGCGGATTCTGTTTAGTGAAGTTTGGGACGAGGTCGAACGCCAAGCGAACACAAAAATACGGAGGGGCAAAGTACAAAATGACATACGTACGTCCAAACATATATATAAATAAACTAGTGGTGTGCTTGAGCACAAATGGCGAGCGAGCCTGATAGTTAGGTAACATAAAATGTTACTATTTTTAGCTTACTTCATGCAAACACTATAATAGCAGTTATGACATTTTATTTCAGCAAACAAATACAAAATCACTCTCTTACCTTATTAATAGTAACTTTTGTAGTATCAAACATATGCCATTCTGATAATCTCACTCACCAGTAACTCTTGAACAAGCTCTCAGCTACGATAAAAAATAAACCAGTGTTATTATTTGTAATTTTAGCCAACTATGGAATTACTACTTACACCACTCTTGAGTATTGATAACTTCTGTAGTATCAAATTGAAGTTATTTTGACCATCTGAATTACCTTGAATTCTTGACAACAAGCTCTCACCTACAAAAACAAAAGACAATCAATTTTAGCACACAAATACAAAATTACTTTCTTACCTCATTTTCTTGAGCAGTGGTAACTTTTGTAGTACCAAATTTGAGCCAATCTGACTATTTGAATTTACCAGTCACTGTTGACTAGCTCTTAGCTACAAAAAAGAAAGGCCAGAGTTAATTTAGCATAATATATGGAATTGCGTACTTATCTCAGCTTCCCACGAGAAGTAGTAGCTTCCATAGCATTAATACTACGGCATTCTGACTTCCAACGGCTCTTGACAACCAACAACCGGCACTCCGTATCCCCCCATAAAACGGCGAAGTTTTGAAATTTAGTCTGGAAAAGGGTCTGCAATGCCATAGTAACCTGTCGAATCAACTTTTTGTGTCTTGAAAACAAGCGTTTTAGAAGGAATTTTCTCATACTTTGGAGCTTAAGTATAAAGTAAGGTTTGCTTAATGCTGTAGTTTCAGAATAAACTGGAGTCAAGCCTAAATAGCCGTGTTTTTAGGAGAAAAAAGTTCCCCGCGCGCGCGTTTAAAGAGCATACGTACCATCCATACATACATACATATTATATATAACATATACCCGATTTTGCATTATCCACCCCTAATACTGTCTCGCTCGCTTCGCTCGCTCGCCAACAAACATCCCTGATTTTCAAATTGTGTTACCCCTGTAAGTGTCTCGCTCGCTACGCTCGCTCGCCAATTACTACATCATTTTTTATATTTTAGCTTAATTCATGCAAAACAGTATAATAGCTGTTGACCATTAATTTTAGCAAACAAATAATAAATTACACTGTTACCTGAGTAATGGTAAGTTCTGTAATATCAAACTTGAACAATTCTGACTACCTCAATTGCCAGTAACTCTTGAACAAGCTCTCAGCTACAAAATAATATAGGCCAGTGTTATTTTTGTAATATTAGCCAATAAATATTGAATCACTACATGCCAATTTCCTGAGTATTGGCAACTTCTGTAGTTACAAATTTAAGCTATTTTGACCATCTTAATTACCAGTAATTCTTGACAACAAGCTCTCAGCTACAAAACAAAAGACAATTAATTTAATACAGTCCATAAGCCAGCAGTCCATTCAATGCAGATACAGGAAGTGCTAAATGAAGAACATTCCATGGTACACATTTTTAACCACAAACATCCTTTTGTTGTTGCCAGGTATAAAGTGGATTCTGAACACTATAGAGCTTAACTCTCATACTGTCTGGAAAGAGTAACTCTTCTTCTTTCAGATAGTATAAGTTTGGTTTCTGTGGGACATTCCTGATGGTAGTAATAGAACTGTTTAATGAGGTCCTCCAAAGTAACTCTAAAATAGTCGGTGTAGTAACTTTGGGCAGAATTTTTTTTGCCCACGCAAAGTACTATGATATTTATACCATTCTATAGCACAATAAATTCTCTATAACATATTCAAAAAAAAAACGTTACTATCACTGAACTTAACAGCTACACTCAATCAAACCCGACCAATTGAGGTGTGAAATTATCATTAACAATTGATTTCACTGCATGAATGCTTATGAGGATAAAAATCAGAATAAATAATGTAGTATCTCATAGGCATAGTGGGTGAGTAGTATTATGAAAACAATGTCATACAGATTCAATATCTGAGTCATCTGTGGCTAAAGAATTCATGTCTGACTCTTGATCAGTTGAATATCTATCCTCCTCATCAATGACCATAACATTTTGACATGTCTGCCTCGATGCTTCATTGTCTTCCTCCTCTTCTTCCTCAATATCATGAGTTTCAGCATCATGGACAGCAGGACTATTTTGACAATTGCAGCATCTACAACCAGGACCACACTTCTTTCCATCTTTGAGGCAAGAGCATCTTCTTGTGTCACATCCCTTCTTGCAGGAGCAACCACGGAGTAGAAGTTTGACTCTGTCGCGAACTTTGGCAATGTTTGATTGATCTTCCCAATCAATTTCCAAGGAACCATCATTTACTTTCCATCCAAAGCATGTGACATCCAACACATTGCAGCAGTTCTCTATAGCTTTACTCCAATAGTCAGACACCCAGCATGTTCGGAGCCAATGCCTCCACAGTGCTTCAACAGATGGTGGCAGTTCATCCTCAAACTCAGTACGTTCCCAAATAGCATTGCAAATACATTCAAGCCACGCTTTGTGTTGCATCCTGGAGTCAATGCCAGATCCAAATGAGTTAAGAAAGGCTCTTGGAGACTCAAAGGGAAAGCAAGTCCTGTGCTTACTGTAATAGGCTGTTCCAACAAGCCTAATAAAGGCCAGAAACCCCTTTTCCTTAGTGTCAGCTGTAGTGTGGACCAGAGATCCAGGAAATTGCTCACTGTTGGCATTGATAAATGTATTGTGCTGGTAGGCAAAGCACATAAATGTTGCTTTGCCTAATCCTGAAAAAAAGGAGGTAAAGTCACTCCCAGTACAAACAAAGAGTGACTGCATGAATTTTGGTCTAGCTTCAGCTGGAATTGCAGCTAGATCAGGATCGCCAGTGAGAGCAGCAGACAATTGATCCATATCAAGGTATTTATATTCTAAACTAGTGTAGGTATTGAGTTGTACAATCACATGCACTGAAGAGTCAATGAGGGGTAAACCAATGTGGAAGACATCAGTGTCTGGAGAACAAACTAGCTTTCGAGTACCTCTACTCCTTAGTGCATGGAGCCAAACCCTTGTATCGGCTTCTTCAGCATCAGATTTGAGATTAATAATTGACTCCTTGCTAGTGGTGGTTACTGCCCAAGCTTCATTTTCAGCATCTCCATGAAAGCAGCCTGCCAAGACAACCTTCTGCTGCCCTCTCAACATGCCACCAGTGGCATGCTTAAAGAAATTTCCAAGAAACAAAACCAGGTTTCTCTTACATTCTCTGCAAGAAAGAACTTCACGCCAGTTGGAAGGAGGAGTACATGAATCTGTAAAAAATATGTGCTGATGATCGGGTGAGAGTGAACACACAGTGTCTCTTCTCTGCCTCTCCAATAACTTTGGAAAATTTAGTTGCTTTCCAGGGTTGTCAAACACTAAATGAACTTCAGAACTACCCACAATAAAATGGGGGCAAACAAAACGCCGAAATAGAAACACAGAATACTCCATCATGGATGAATGCGTGCTTAGAGGAGAAGTATTAATTAAAAACATACCTTCCAACACTACAACTTCAGGAATCCATCCACTGGGCAAATGGCTTGTAATTACATTTTTGTAACGTTAACGTTTCTCGAGCCATTTTGCAGCATAACTCTTTGCACCTTTATTTGGTCTACCATGGGGGTCACTGATTGCTCGTGGCAATTCCAAGTACTGGCCACCCTTTTGTTGATGATCTCTATCCACTTTGGAATTCCAAGCAAGTGACAGACGAACACATTTGTTAACCAACTTCTTCTCCCGTTCAATCATCTTTATCTTTTTCTTTGTGGGTTTGGAGGCTAGGTATGTAAGCAACTTGACTTTTCTTTGGGGAACTTGAGCTGATGGTTCTCTCAATTGGAAATATTTTATCCTGCTCTCAAACTGTTTTTGACCGATATCCCAAAAGAAAAGAAGATCTTTTTCTTCTTCAGATTTGGCAACCTGACCAGACAATGATTGAAGAGGGTTTGTTGTACCTGCAGTAAGCAGGTAAACAGCCTTCAATTTTGTCATCATAGCTTTTACATTCTCTTCAACTTTAACAGCATGTGGGGATGTGTCAAAAATGGAAACTTTTGTGTGTTCTAATCCATCAAGAAGTACTTGCTGTTTGAGTGTCTTAAGAGCTTGTGCTCTTACAGGGTAGTAATGAATAATCCGATCAATGTATTCCTTTGTAGGCCTCACAACTGTAGTTTTGAGATCTTTATTCACTAGCATTTCATGTGCCTCATCCAGGGCAACTGAGTGGAAGGAGTTACCTGAAACATTACAAACAAAGGCGCCTTTCTCAAAATGTGCTACTATTTCTTGTGGCATCAGAAGCACTTCATGCAAATGACAAGGAATTAATTTTTGGTAGTGAGGCCGATCAAAAGCTGCAAACAAAGGCCCAATTTGCTTTATGGCATAGAGCCGAAGATCCCATATGCCATTTCTGATGGAATAAAACAAAGAGAAATACGAAAAAGCATCCCGAAACACAAAGTTTACCCAAAACTTCCAATTGGAATCTGCTGAAGCTCTAAAAGCTAACCACTCGGAAAAGCGTTCAAAAAATTCAGGATTTTCTGAGTCAAACCTATCTAGAAAAGCTTTTAATGGATCATTTGAATCTTGCTGATGACAATTTTTGTCACACTCAGTGATACGGGCACAGGCAGAAGACAGCAAGTCATTGTAATCTTCTTTGCAACTAGAGGAAAACTCTTGCAAAAAGTGCCTATAAAAAGCTTCCATAGACTGGAGAAAGAAAGCATGCGTTCTGTTGAAGTTGGTACAGTTCTTTAAAGACTTAATGGTTTCACCTCTAAATCCGGAACACTGTGCAAGATCCTTCAATCCGGCTTCATAGTATATTTTCATCAAAACTGAGTGAAAATTGTGAAGTAAGTGCCAGTCTCCAATAAAAGGAATGAGCCAATTTAGATCAGAACCGTAAGCATTTTTTACCTCTTGGAGATGCGCATATGTTTTCTGGTCACCAACTACAACTAGGTGTTCAGAAGTCACCCCAATCCCATACTCTTTGTAAAGCTTTGACACAACAGCCACCATTGCCTCTGTAGTATCCGCATGCATATCAACAATAGGCAAGTACACTATATTTGAAGGTTGACTTTGTGGCATGCTACTAAACGATGACATCCCAGAAAAGGTTTTGGCATCGACTACTCTGTTGTTAGATGAACTACATGCTTCTTTGAGGAAATTGTAGTTAAACAATAGCTTCTTTATCTTTTCTGCTACCTGCTTCTCTGAGGAGTTCTCTAGAAAAGAAGTGAAAGTGACTCCAGAAATAGCGGAACGTCTGTTTCTACTTGATGCTGGCTTTTCAAGTGTTATCATTACTTCTGAATCTGTTCTTCCAGTCATCTTATTACTTTCAGGGAATGTACGCGCTCTAGCCTTTTTACACTGAGGTGATCTAGTGCTGCTCTGTGGAGAACATATCGGACTATGACGTTCTGGACGTTTGCACCCTAGCAAAGTGTATTGTTTCCTTGTAGGATTGGTAGATAAAAGGGGTGCTCTAATGGACTGATTACTGATGTCAAAGAGCCTTCGTCTTGAAGAGGGAGAGCTAGAGCTATCATGATGAGGAACTGACTGTGGGGGGATTGACTGTGAGGTAACTGGAAGTGGCTGAACCAGCTGTATGCTAGTGAAATGGCAACTGCGATGTTGGCTACCTGAGTACACAGCTGCATGACTTTGCAAAAAGTCAACGTTGTCTACTGATGCCACTGTAAATACATCTGGAACTAAAAGAGTCTGAATACCTTGGCTTACACGATCCTGAGAAACTGACAGGATTACACGCTTCAATGTATCTATAGAAGCAACTATTCCCAGTCTGTTCAGTATGGTAATCAGTTCTGTTGATCCTCCACTAGCTTCAACAGCATCAGCTAGAAGTACATGAAAAGGAAAATTACATTCACTATTGGTGATGAACAGTATTAAAGATAGCAAGTATGCTCTGCGTACTCGCTTTAAATGGGAAGCATGAGTGTCACATGAAGTAGCTGCTTTCCTACCCTTACGTTCATTCACAGACTGTGTTAGAACCGTGACATGATCCCAAAGTTCAGGTGCTATTGTGCGGACTTCATCTATGAATGAATTGACATCTAATATGAGCGCCCGACTGAGATCTGGCTTTTCATGCAGCATGTGTCTGACTACTATTTGTACACTTTCATTAAGTTTTGTGTTAGAATTTGGTTGATTCACTTTTTCGGTAAAACGCTTCCCTACTGCATTGGACAATAGAACATGAAGATTAGCCTTAGTTCGGTGGAATATTGTTCCAATTCTATTGTTGCAACAGAATGAGGTAAGTAGTTGGCCAAATTCATTCCCCAAAAATGTCAATACTCTACTCTTTGTAGTGACCTGCTCTCCAATATCACTAGGTAAAAACTCGAGGAACGTTCTGTACACATCAGGAAAAAGAAAAGCTTGATCTGATTTGACTATGCCACACACATGTAATGCAGTTCTTAGTAAGGCTAACTGCAGTTTGGACTCCGTATCAGATGGCACAAATTCTAGAATTAATTTCATATATTGGACTTCTTTCATATTCAATTCTTCTAATATTGTCTCATTTGAGAGTGTACATTCTTCAGAATTCAGTATACTATTAACATACTTATAACAGTTAAAGCAGAGCAAGTCACCATTATTTATATGTGTTTCTAATCCAATAGTATTATGTAGAAAAGACTCTACAAACAAGGGATTTGGACACAATACAAATTCCTTTGCAGAAGCTGAAGAACCATACTTGTGCCTACGCTTGTTCCCACATATTTTACAGACCATTGTATCAACCTTGCTAGCATTTACAAAGCGGTACACCAACTGATAGTGAGTAGAACAAAGTGGTTTCTGTAGAGAATCACTATAAATGCTTTCATTTTCAATTGAACTACATATATCCGTCCAACTGAAGGGATGTTTGTGAATGCTTGCCATGGCTGTGCAAGATGGAACACAACACAAATCAATCTGAACTTGCCATCTTGGTTTAAATACCTCACCATTATCCCGTTTGTTCATGCACTCCTTCATACTTGCTTCACATGCCCGGCACACACACTGCTCATTTAATATTTTCTCAAGTCCAGAGTTGTCCAAGAGGAAACTTTGCAGTTCTTCATTAAATCTTTCTGAATGAGTGTGCTTCTTTCCATAAAGTTTGCATGAGCACAAACAGCAGCAGGTCTCTCTCCCACACTTCTTCCTAAAACTCATCTCTACACTTCTTTCTAAAGCCCACCAAGCTACTAGTTTTGTAAGTAATCTCATTCAATAGTTGTGTGTGATGCAATAGTTGTGTGTGTGATGCTACTGCAAATGAATAATTTTCACACCTCTATTGGTCAGGTTTGATTGAGTGTAGCTGTTAAGTTCAGTGATAGTAACTTTTTTTTTTAGAATATGTTATAGAGAATTTATTGTGCTATAGAATGGTATAAATATCATAGTAGTTTGCGTGGGCAAAAAAAATTCTGCCCAAAGTTACTACACCGACTATTTTAGAGTTACTTTGGAGGACCTCATTAAACACTTCTATTACTACCATCAGGAATGTCCCACAGAAACCAAACTTATACTATCTGAAAGAAGAAGAGTTACTCTTTTTGATACACTTAATACTAAATCATAATAGCCTCACAATTTTGCTTTATGCCTCTAAATAAAACAAGGAAGTTTGTGGTTAAGTGTGGTCACAATGGAATGTGGCTTTCAGGGCACATCCTGTATCTGCATTAAATGTACTAATTTGGACTGCTGGCTTATGGACTGAATAAACAAATACAAAATTACTTTCTTACCTCCTTTTCTTGGGTAGCAGTAACATCTGTAGTATCAAATTGAAGCCATTCTGATCTGACTATCTAAATTACCAGTCTCCTTGACAACATGCTCTCAGCTACAAAACAGAAAGGCCAGAGTTATTTTTATAATTGTAACTTACAAATATGGAATTAAGTACTTACCTCAGTTTCCCTCTAGTAGTGGTGGCTACCTCAGCATTGTTATAAGGTATTCTGACAGTGGTACCATCTGTAGTATCCAATTTCAGCCATTCTGACTAACTCAGTCACCAGTAACAGATGAACAAGCTCGCAGCTCTAACAATTTTTGTAATTTTAGCAAACAAGTATGGAACTGCGTACTTACCTCAGCTTCTTCCAAGTAATGGTGACTTCCTTTATCATTAAGCCATTCTGGCTACCAGTGGAACTTGACAACCAATAAGCAGCATTTTTAGCAGCTCCAAAAAAAAACGACTAAGTTTTTTTAAAATTAAGTCTGGTAAAGGGTTTTCAATGGCATGGTAACCAGTCACAGTAACTTTTTGGACTTGAAAACAAGTGTTTTGCAGGAATTATCCCACAATTTGGAGCCCAAGTTTAAAGTAAGACTTTCTTAATGCTGTAGTATCAGAAGAAAGTGGAATCAAGCCTAAAAAGCTGTGTTTTTAGGAGAAAAAACGGTACCCGCACGCGCGTTTAAGGGGCATACATACAGTCCATACATATTATGTATATATATATACATCGAACATATACCCGATTTTGCATTGTCCACTCCTAATACTGTCTCGCTCGCTTCGCTCGCTCGCCAACACACTAGTGCTGTGCTTGAGCACAAATGGCGAGCGAGCCTGATAGTTAGGTAACATAAAACTAAGTATTGTTACTATGTTGTAGCTTAGTTCTTGCAAACACTATAATAGCAGTTATGACCGTTTATTTCAGCAAACAAATGCAAAATTACTCTCTTACCTGATTAATGGTAACTTTTGTAGTATCAAACATCGGCCTTCTGATAATCTCAATTACCAGTAACTCTTGAACAAGCTCTCAGCTATGATAAAAGATAAACCAGTGTTATTATTTGTAATTTTAGCCAACAAGTATGGAATTACTACTTTCCTCAATTTCCTGAGTATTGATAACTTCTGTAGTATCAAATTTAAGTTACTTTGACTATCTGAATTACCTCGAATTCTTGACAAGCTCTCAGCTACAAAACAAAAGACAATCAATTTTAACACACAAATACAAAATTACTTTCTTACCTCATTTTCTTGAGCAGTGGTAACTTCGGTAGTATCAAATTTAAGCCATTCCGACTATTTGAATATACCAGTCACTGTTGACAACAAGCTATTAGCTACAAAAAAGAAAGGCCAGACATATTTAGCTAACAAATATAAAATTAAGTACTTACCTCAGCTTCCCTCGAGTAGTAGTATCTTCTTTAGCTTTAATATTACGGCATTCTGACTACCAATGGCTTTTGACAACCAACAATCGGCACTCCGTATCCCCCCTAAAATGGCGAAGTTTTGAGATTAAGTCTGGAAAAGGGTTATCAATGCCATAGTATGTAACCGGTCGTAGCAAGTTTTTGTCTCTTAAAAAACAAGAGTTTTCACCGGAATTTTCTCACACTTCGGAGCTGAAGTTTAAAGTAAGGCTTGTTTATGCTGTAGTATTAGAATAAACTGGGGGCAGGCCTAAAAAGCAGTGTTTTTAGGAGAAAAAAGTTTCCCGTGCGTGTTTAAAGTGCATACGTACCATCCATCCATACATATCATACTAGTGGTGTGCTTGAGAACATAAGGCGACCGAGCCTGATAGTTAGGTAACATAAAACTAAGTATTGTTACTATGTTTTAGCTTAGTTTATGCAAAACCTATAATAGCAGTTATGACCTTTTATTTCAGCAAACAAATACAAAATCACTCTCTTACCTGATTAATGGTAACTTTTGTAGTATCAAACATCTGCCATTCTGATAATCTCAATTACCAGTATCTCTTGAACAAGCTCTCAGCTACGATAAAATAATAAACCAGTGTTATTATTTGTAATTTTAGCCAACAAGTATGGAATTACTACTTTCCTCAATTTCCTGAGTATTGATAACTTCTGTAGTATCAAATTTAACTTAGTTTGACTATCTGAATTACCTCGAATTCTTGACAAGCTCTCAGCTACAAAAACAAAATACAATCAATTTTAGCACACAAATACAAAATTATTTTCTTACCTCATTTTCTTGAGCAGTTGTAACTTTTGTAGTACAAAATTTGAGCCATTCGGACTACTCGAATTTACCAGTCAGACAACAAGCTCTTAGCTACAAAAAAGAAAGGCCAGAGTTATTTTTGCATATGAAATTACGTATTTACCTCAGCTTCCGTCGAATAGTAGTAGCTTCCTTAGCATTAATACTATGGCATTCTGGCTACCCCCTAAAATGGAGAAGTTTTAAAATTAAGTCTGGAAAAGGGTCTTCAATGGCATAGTAACCGGTCAAATCAACTTTTTGTTTCTTGAAAAGCAATCGTTTTCTCAGGAATTTTCTCACACTTCGGAGCTTAAGTATAAAGTAAGGCTTGCTTAATGCTGTAGTTTCAGAATAAACTGGGGTCAAGCCTGAAAAGCCGTGTTTTTTGGAGAAAAAAGTTTCCCGCGCGCGCGTTTAAAGGGCATACGTACCATCCATACATACATATAACATATACCAGATTTTGCATTATCCACCACTAATACTGTCTCGCTCGTTTCGTTCGCTCGCCAACTAGTGGTGTGCTTGAGCACAAATGGCGAGCGAGCCTGATTGTCACAGAATTGTCAACTTAACTCAGAATACTGGAATAATAGTTCAAGGTATTTTGCATTTCCTCCTGAAGTAGGATTATTTCTTCTGAACTGCGGTCAACAATTAAACATGCATTTAACTATCAGTTCCTGTTGGGCTTTGGAATGAAACAATAAATTAGGTTGCAAAAATGTGGCCAGAAATGAAGGATCCAAAGCTTCTTCTAGAAGTAGCTATGCCTTTGCTCGCTTCATTAAACATAGCTCGGCAGGAATTATATTGTGGAATTAGAGATTTGATTTTGAGCATCTCTGATCGTATTTGTACTTCCAATTTTTTTGCTATTTTCTGTCAATCTAAAAAAATAGTAAAAGTTTAGTTAATTATGGAACACTTACCAGCATATTTAGCCTTCAACTGTATTAGAAACAGTCGTCTACTGGATGCTGACCACATGGCCTCAGCCAACTGACGAATGTGTTCTTTAGTATACCAGGCCTTCATATCCATATACACAGGATTAGTAGCTGCCCACCTTGACTGTATATTGTTCTTGCTTTCCATTTCTTTCAACTTTTTATCTAACCTACACACACACACACACACACACATTTTCTGAGAGAACAACAAAAGTCTGTTTCATTTGTCAGTAAATGAAGAGGAAGGAGAACACCTTAGAATATAATAAATGCACTTCTATCAGTAAGACTGGCTGTGTCCAAGAATTTTGTTAGAGATGTGATCTACAGCTGCATTGTTTGCCCCTTGTTAAATATGGCTGCAACCTAATCCTATGAAATGCTAATAATCAAATTTAATTAATAATGGCTATTTTTGATTGATTAGACCTACTTTGTAACCTCACGAAAAACTTCTAATAGCACAGTACCATCTGCTGACAATCTCTCTCTAAAATACACAACAACAACAGTCAGGTATGCTTTTATATCACACTAACAGACATAGTCACAGTGAATAACGAACGAACACATCACTATTGATTAGAGAATTAGTTTGGGGAAGTTAGAAGTAGGGTCTACTCAAGGTGAGAAAGGATAGCACAGTAGTATCTTCACTTGATACCTGCTGGTGGTAGTGATCAGGGTTTCATACAGAGGGGTGGCCAGAGATCTACCACCCAGAATTTGGGAGCTAAATACTAATGAATTATAATTTGCAAAAAAAAAAAAAAAAAAAGCTTTTGTTTGACAATTGTCCAAACTTTTAGAAGTATATTTTGGTCTGATACTTCTATATGTTCCTATCAAAACTGGGCTGTTTAGTGCATACAGCCAAACACTGATGATCAGTGTGAAGTATATACTCTTATGCAAAAACATGCAGCAAAGTATTGTAGGTTATAAAAAGTGGGTGTGGCAAAGTGTATGCGGAGTCTCCCCCTCCAGCTAAAAATCCTATATGAAACCCCTGGAAGTGCTGGGCTCGTACACCCCCCCCCCCCCCCCCATAACAGGAGGCAATAACTTATAAATTAGGAAACTGGGGTGAATGGGGCAAGTGTTCAAAGGTATTTCAATGCCAGTTTTAAACTAGATAACAGTACATACACTGCTTGAGCTAGACTTTCTAAACTTTGCATGTGGTGTAGTTGATTGCGCACACAGTATGTATGTGTGTTTGTGCACGGATCAAATTAGAGCCCACCTTACTACAAACACAGGTGAAGGAAGATAACAGTATGGGAAATAGCATCACACCAGGCAGCAAACCATGCTCATAGTGATAGCCCCTGCTTTGTGGCACACACACATAAACCTCACATAGCTTCACTTCAGATCACCCATGCTATTCATCCCATGATTTCCCTGGGACTAGTTACAAATCGCTGATACCCATGTCAATTAGATTGAATAAACACAAACTACCTGTACCTTTGCTGAAACAATGAGTGAAGTAATAGAAAGTACTGGATTTTCCACTGTGGCATGGTACCTAAACAAATATTTTATAATCATAGTCATTATCACCAGCCACGCAACTTAGATTTTCCTGAACCAAAGTTTTGGGAAGGATAAGCCCGTATTAAAGAGGGAGTTCCCTCCGGTTTTCTAAATGGCCTTTCCTCCATTCAAAGGTGTAGTGCTCTGCCAGACCTCTGCCTCCTTGGATAAATAGAAGAAAATAGCTAATAGCATCTCGTGTGGGCTTTGAAGAAAGGCCAAACTATCTTTATGTTCACAAGGACCATTCATATACATAAATTGAAACTTTAGTTTTTTTATTTTATTGCATTTCTAAAATTACGATTTTGAACTTTATTTGAGACCACACCCATTTCCTGGCCAGACCACTTGAAATTTGCTTCCTACGGCCTTGTATGGGTAAGAACGTCAACATAATGAGATGGTCTCAATCTCTTTTGTCATTATTCCAAACCCTCTAAGAAAAGACCACATGCGCTGCATCACTTCGAATTCACCATCACTCTGGCCAATCCCTTCACAGCGAGTGGGAGCATATGTAACCTACAACACATGACATGAATAAGATGAAAAATGATATACCACTTTAACTCCAAATAGGTGTAATACAACAACTTCTTGTAATACAATATTGCACATGCACACACTTTATACATTTACCTGGCAAGAAGCTTTGTGTCCAAACAATAAAAACTTGGGAGACACAAATGAATCTTCTCCAAAATATCATGCCTCCCACTTTTCTAAAAAAAATAAATAAATAAATAAATAAATAAATAATTTTAAAAAATAATAATTGGTGAGCGAGCAAGACACTCTCAAAGGTTACACATTTGAAAATCGGGGATATTTGTTTGTTTATATATGTGTAGACGTACATATGTCATTTCGTACTTTGACCCTCACGTATTTTTGTGTTATCTCTGTGTGAGAAGTGGTTTCTATGACATTGAAACCCTTTTACCATATATATGTATTTTTAAAAGTAGACTTCTTTTTTAGTAGCTTGAGTGTTAGAAGTTAAAATCAATCATTTAACAATAGTGTAGTTTTAGGCTCGCTCGCCATTTGTGCTCAAGCACACCACTAGTAATAATAATAATAATAATAATAATAAATATTTAATAATACAACTTTTTTGTAGAATTTAGAGCAATAATCAGAACTATATAAGTGCAAGTTAAGTATTTATACCTCCAGATGTTTGTGTAGAGTACAAGCAATGTCATACATAATGTAAATATCACTATCATTATTACGTTGTAGCAGAGACTCAATTATGTAAACAGCATATGACAATCTACAAAAAACCATCAAGATTGTCAATCAACATTTCCTAACTAAACTCTGCCTTACCTCTCTCCAAGTCTCTTTTTCACACATCACCTTTATAACTGGTGATGTGCTTGAGCACAAACGGCGAGTGAGCCTAAAACTACATTATTGTCAGACGATTGATTTTAACTTCTATCACTCAGGCTACTAAAATAAAGTCGAGTTTTTAAATTACATGTATATGGTAAACGCATTTAATGCCATAGTAATTGCTGTTTAAATTGAAGGGAAAAAAAAAAAAGCAACAAAATCAAATCACATTATTTAAATGTTTCTTTGTGATATTCTTTTTAGTAGTTGTAACACACAATACTTTCACACAACTGAACATACCTACTCAAGACTTACGTTCGTGGTTACTCTAGTGGACAATGAATTTTCAAGTAAATACTGTTGCATAGGGCTTACAACTATGACAAATAGCATATTAATTTACCATCGCTACTAACTCGAATAGAAATGGAACTCCAGTATGTTTTTATTGCACCCGCAAAAGAATTCAAAGCGTTAATCAATTCAATTTCTAGGGTGATAAGCTACGGGTAATGATCGATAACCGGCGGATTCTGTTTAGTGAAGTTTGGGATGGGGTCAAACACCGAGCTAACATAAAAGTACAAGAGGGTCGAAGTACAAAATGACATACGTACGTCCAAACATATACATAAACAAACAAACATCACTGATTTTCAACTGTGTTACCCCTGTAAGTGTCTCGCTCGCTAAGAGGGGGCAAGGTTGAGCTTGCGCTATTTCAAGGAAGTCACAACTTTCATACATATAAGATAAAAAAGGAGCTAGGCTTTCATTACCAAGACAATAATTAGAGCAGATATAAAGTTTTGATTTAAGCTTTTCATTTGTAATCACCTTCATTAGTCACTTTTGAACTTAACTTTTTGCTCACAAAATTGTAAGAATATATTTTAAAGGGAGGGGTGGTGGTGAAGTGTATATATGTATGCATGTATGTATGCATGTATGTAAGTATGTATGTATGTATGTATGTATGTATGTATGTGTGTGTGTGTGTATGGCTGTGTGGTGTAATGGTTGTGTCCTGCTAGTTCAAGCCCATCTAGGCAATTTTCCATCTGCCTCCCACCAGTCCACCAAGCTGTGATTGGATACCTGGCATTTGCTGGGGTGGAAATTCAAGGCCTTTTCTCATGAAACAGCAATGGTACAGGTGGGACTTTGGAAGCCCTCACCACGTGCTGTGAGGAAAGGCCTGTTCTACTGCGAGTTCCTAGCCCGGCTCTAGGAGCTTTGCTTGCACGGCTCACAGTGCTTGCTTAGTGCACAGGCATACTGGCTCTGCAAAATGTGAATAACCACTAGCGGTTGCAAGTGTGTGTGTGTGTATATATGTATGTATGTATGTGTGTATGCATGCATGTATGTGTGTGTATGTATGTATGTATGTATGTATGCATGCATATGTGTGTGTGTGTATGTATGTATGTATGTATGTATGTATGGTGGCTATGTGTGTGCTAACACCCACACTGCCACATTGACTCAGGACCTGAGGTCCTAGAGTTCAAGCCCAACTCTAGCAATTTTTCCATCTAGTTTTTCTATCTGCCTCCCACTAGCCCCATCAGCTATGATTGGATACCTCGCATTTGCTGGGGTGCAAATTCAAGGCCTTTTCTCATGGAACAGCAATGGTACAGGTGGGATTTCGGGTGCCCACACCACTTGCTGTGAGGAAAGGCGAGTTCTCCTGGAGTTCCTAGCCCGGCTCCAGGAGCTTTGTTTGGCCGGCTCACTATGCCTGCTTAGTGCACAGGCATCCTGGCTCTGCCAGGTGTGCATGACCGCCTGAGAATTTGCACCTGCATGTATGTACATATGTATACATATCAACCCATAAGCATGTTGCCAATATTTACCACTGGCTCCATACAGTGGCCAAGCTGAAGTGCCAGCCAGTCTAACACCCAGCAGAGCTGGCCATCACTAAGTTACCAAGCACATGTAGTTCTTACCCTCTCACACATGCACGCTGAGGTTAAATACAAAACAAAAGAGAAAGGCGAAAAAAAATTGTAGTCTCTAAACACATGCGAAATCATTTTTACAATTATTCATTGTTTACAATTACACGTGATTTGTTTCAAAGGTAAATGAGAGAACCAAACACAACATATGGCATATCACTATGGAAGTTGTGGATAAGTTTATAACCTATCTATATAGTGATGGTTTATTGTCTGTTTAATTTAAGGTAGCAATTTGAGGGGTGAGTTATTTTTATCTGACTTTAAAAATTTGATGTGCCAATCAATAGATCGTGGCCCAATCTAGATTGTGCAAATTCATAGAAAGAGAATACAATACACAAGCTATTGCTACAGTTTAAAAAATCAGGTGTCTTGTGCAAGAGTGTACCAATTTAAAGATTTGAAAATAAATCATTGTAGAAGCAGCTGCAACAGTCCAGACACATGGTATATTAATACAGCCAGTTAGGTGGAAAGGGGAATCTCTCAGAAGCTTGCCCCCTCCCATATCAAATGATATCACACAATCTTAAAGTCACTTCCTATGGAGACAATCATGATGGGTGTATAAGTACTCCTCAATACAGTAACCACTTAGATGGTAACTCGGATATTCCGCATCGCAAACTATTGACAATGGTCACATTACCTCTAATGCAAAGAGAAAGATAATATCTTTACTCCGCTCTTTAATGGTACAACACACCCTGTATCCTACATCAGAGCAATACATCACAGTGTGCACTAAACTAGTGATGAAATACCCCAACCTTCAAGACACAGTCGTAAGTAGAATAGTAAGTGCTTGTTTTCACCTTGGTCAGTATCAATTTTTCACATTAACAAATAAGGGTTCTTGGAAAATCTCTCTTCGAAACGCTATCGAAGAGATCATATGATGATCCTCCTTCTCAAAAAAGAGCACGAGTGGAGGAAGTAAGTGCAACTGTCTGTTCAGTATGGGACTTACAACTAATCTGTTGTGTTATAGCATGAAGATCTGGATGATGAGAAATACGCAGAGGTAGCAGCATCCATGAAGACTATTCGCCTTCGAGCCTCCAATAGAGCTATGGGGATGAAGCTGATGGCCCAAACCAGAGGCAGGAGACGGCAGTGGATCATGGATGACAAACCCAATGTTACTGACATTATTGATGCCTTTCCATTGCTCAAGGATCCTATAATAGTAAGCATAGACTAATCACAAAGTTGTGGCTAATATTTTTAACACTTAAATAAATATTATAGTTTCAAAACGAATAATGGGCAGCTACAAAAACATCACAAGTAGTAGTGATGGATAGCTGGAGGCGTTGGAAAGTAATGATTATTAAAGTTGCACAGTAGGAAGCTAGAAGAAATTCAATTAAAAAGCTGCTAGAACAGTATGACATTAAAGATGGTATAACATATGAATATGGTAATACAATCTATTTGAAAACTTTGTCACTTAATACTTGGTGTTCTAATACCAGATTATCAGGACTACATAGCTATAGAAATACGTCTCAAATTAATATATCCTCGAAACACTAAAAGAATCTTATATAAACATGTTATAGTAAGCATTCACTGTGATAAACTCACACACAATTCAGGTGCACATGCTCCATGCAGACTAATGATGTTGAACTGGATGCAGATCACAATGTTCAGTTAGAAACTTTTGGAATGATTGTGGGAGAAGTTGGCTCTGGAGAGGCTCAGTATCTGCTTCATGGAGAGAGAAGATTGATTCTGGAATCAAAAAGATTCATTTATTTACTATTTTTTCATCATTACATTTTTGAAATAGATCAACCTAAAAAATTACCCGAACCATTGCTCAACTTTATTCTACTAAGTCACTGATTTATATCTTACTATTCTATCATCATAAGTGCTTTGTTATCACTTATAACTTATTATTACACTTATCAATATTACTTTACTTTTGCTTAAATATAAACATAAGCGGCGCCAATGTCCCTAATCTCAAAAGAAGCAAGGCCCAATATATTTAGGTACCAAATTCATATTATTTGTGACTCTTTGACTTTTGCAAGTTCTTCCTCCATGCTTTAGCCCATGGTTTATATTTGTCCCTAGAATAGTTTCACAGAAATCTGAGTGGAGAAATGTAAAGCAAGAACGTCTATCACAACTTTGTATACAATTATGGGTGTACCGTATCACCTATATTATATCATACTGGAGGACTATGATTTTTTTTTTTTACTGTACCAACTTCAAATCATTGTAACCGCGCGAATCACTTGTAAACCATCATATGGCAGTGAAGGTCCTCCTCAATTGGAACTCCATGCAACCTTTTGCTAATGATGTCACACTTCCCGTTATAAAAATAGGATCATTACCACTAACACTAACTTGTGTGACTATCCATGTAGAATGCTGTTTAACTACTAGCTCTTCAATTAGTCTATACAACTCTAAAAATCATACCACTAATGCAAGTTTTGTTTACAGATCTCTGCAGCTAGACTGATCTGTCCAATATGTCCTGTTGACGATGTTCAGGATTGAGTGCACCTGAACAACCGCTTGTCATTTGTCAGTAAACATTCCAGTCATTAGCTATAAACATAAACCTTACTCATGCATAAAACATTATTCACGCGCTTGCGCAATCTTTCTACATCACCCAACTACTTCCGGTAATTTATCAGTCTACCTCAATGATGAATTTGATGAAAGTGAATTGTGATTGAGAGTGAGGGCTAGCTAGGTGATAGTTAGTCTGGGGTGGACTCTGGTCCTTCGAGAGAGTGACCATCCATTGGGCTGCCTTACAAACAGCTCTGCTGCAGACGACACGGCCGGACTGAACATGAGGTTGAGGCATTACATGGAGCACATCAGGGAGTACCACGCTGTATCAACGACATTTACCGTAACATGTGGAATGAATGGATGTCTTCGACAATTCAAAACTTCCTCAGCTTAAAACTCACGTGTACCAATGGCATGGAGGTGACCCTAACGTGTCCAACAACCCTGCAGTCTACACGGTACCTTCTCATCAAACACCTCTACAACAGCAGCCAAATGTTCCAAACTTTGAGGGCGTTCGAAACTCCTGAAGAAAAATTAGTAAGGAGAGCGATAAGAAATGAAAAAGACAGGGCAAGGAGGAGGAGAGCTAAAACGAAACAGAAACGGCAGCAAAGTAAAGAATCTGACAGTCTTTTGTAGCAACACCAAGCATGCAAGGAATAGCTGCAATTACAGGGAACATGCATCGCTCGCTTCGCTGTACTTGCATTATAATTGCAGATTGATAAAGCAGCTGCGCTACTGCCAGCACATGGCTAGTGGACTACAAGGATGGGTCTCACTTCAGAAAACATCCCTTATTTTCCACTGCTTCATCTTCTTTACAGATATTTCTGTACAATGATGACCTTGAAGTGTGCAATCCACTTGGCTCGAAAGCCAAAGTTCACAAATTGAGTATGTCACCTCCGTAAACCTAAATACAAGTGTTGTAATTACTTAAGTGTTGGAAATATTGCAGTACTTCAAATTAAGGTTTTCTTAATTTGACCCCACAATAACTCACTTCTATATTATGGGTAATTGTACCATCTCACTCCAGGCATTTTCTACTTCACTCTTGGAAATGTACCACTGAGGTCGAAGCTGTCATCCATACATCTAGTAGCACTACTGAAAGAGAAACATTTGAAGAAATATGGGATGGATCTTATTCTCAAACCTATCGTTTGTGATTTGAAGGAATTAGTAAGTATGATATTGACATGTACTTTGCCAGAAGTTTAACAAAGTGATGTTTATTATTACAAAAAGAAAACAGGACATACCTTTATCTTTAGAGGTGAAGAAAAGTTGTATTTTGGAGCATTGTGGGCCATATCAGCTGACAATTTGGCTAGTCTGGTCCTTGGAGGCTTCAAAGAAAGCTGTACTGCATACAGGATGTGCAGACAGTGCATGGCAACTCAAGATGCAGCCAAGACCAAGGCAAGCAAAGCACATGTGTGAACAGATTATGCCAGTGATTAAATTTATCTGGAAAAAATACACTCATATAACAATTCTGAATTCTTCACAAAAGGAAAAAATAATATGTACATGAATAAATATTTGAAAGAGATAACAACTTGAAAACCATCTTAAAAAAAACAAAAACGAGAATTTCTGGAATGATCTATCCATACAATGGTAATAAACCAATGGCCTATTTTAAGCATAAAACGTTAATTGGCTTTATGTACAAGGAACTCTTGTCATTACAGAAAGGAAAGCCTCGTTTAGCCTATAAAACTTGTTCTCCCAGTTACAATGATTTTTGTGAGCGTGATAACATTTAAATTGAAATCTTATTTCAAACATGCACTTAGTATCTCACTGACGGTTCTCGGCAAGGTGTGTGTGTGTGTGTGAGGGGGATGGGGGAAGGACGGAAGAAAAAGGAAAACCTGGCACCCCCAGTTCACACATACGCCTAACTATTTATGTGCTAAATGGTTCTGACCAAACTTTAGTCACATGATATAGCTATGTATGATATCACTCCTTTTCTATGTAGGTAAGACTTTCCAGCCGTGCATGAGCTAGGCTATTTCATTTTAAAAAAAACAACAACATAAAACAACACAAAACAAGTAAATAATACGATATCCATAGCTAATTATTCTACACTTAATTGCGTCATGAGACTAAATACATGCACAGATATGGCAAATTTATGAGCCTCAGAATTTTTTTTTAATGCAAAAGGGAATGGTTCAATATATCGACAACAGATGAAGCTAACAATGGCTTTAAAACTTGAAGAGCTCAATATAATGGATGTCGATGAATGCGTAAGTGCAAAAGGAATTTTTTTTTAGATGCTCGATTTTCCCGTAGACAATCACAAATATTAAGTTCTTTCACATGGAACCATTAACTAGCTGTCAAACATTGCAAGCGCATTTCTAGAGTTCTGGAGATGAACATTGACATTACAATGACCTGCAAAATTAATAAAGTTTAGTTTTAGTTATTTTAATTGTACCAACTCTAATTTTAGTTTTGTGGTTATTTTAATATAGCTACAATGGTTGATTGTAGCCTATAGTATAGTGAGTAATGGGTATATTTGATAGTACTGTTATTAATTTTAGTTTATTTGGCCCCTCTTGATTTTGGCTAATAAGATTGTATTCATTTCTCATTAATTATGTATACTTTTGTTCCAATGATAGATTTAGATTTAGTTAATTTTAATTGTATGAATTTTAGTTTTAGCTAGTCTTTGGTTATTAAAATACCCTGTGAAATTTAGTTTTAGTTAGATAACCAAAATGTTTAGTAGCTAAAATTTATTTTAGTTTTAGTTTTAAAATGTTCTGTGATAGGATAGCTATGTTCTTACTATTGTTATTACTATTATTATCATCATCATCAGCAGCAGCAGATAATATTGTTGTTTATTCTAATTGATACTTTGAAACAGCCCATTACTCAGAAGAGTCCCTTATTGAGGTGTTATCTATCATATATATCTCTTTAGCTACCTCCTTTTTGGCAACTATCTTCGAATATGGAGCTGTAGAGTTTAACTCCTTTATCAGAGGCCGTTAGCATCATTTATTAAACACGATTTCCAGTTATATATGTTTATGGTAAAAATTATAGTACAAGCTCAAGCCACCGGTATTGCTTGTTACACTTCTTATTGTATAAAGGTTTTGCTCAGGTAAGCTAACTGAGGGTGTGGCCACAAAATGTTATTACTATTGCCATCATTAAAATATTTGATTATTCAATAAAAATGAAAAAAAAATCATGACAATTGAGTGAATGGTAGCTAGCTAATAGCTAAGCCAGTAAGCTGGTTAACTGCAGTTCTTACAAAACCATTGTATTGTATTGCCTTTCTTCCACACAGCATTTGGCGCCACAACACATTTCTTTGAAACCACTCTTCACATCGTTCACATGTGATCATGCTGCCATACTGTGGAAGTCTACATTCACAATAAATGTTGAAGCTTGTTTGATGACCACTTCGGGCTGTTCTCTGACGACTACGCTGTGGAAACGATGACATCTTACGATTTTCCAAGCATTTATAGAGATGGTCCCTAAGCTGGTATGAAATGTATGAAATTATGGAAGGGTCCTCACCTTGACATAAAGATGTTGCAAATGCCAGTGAAAATACACCACAATCACTGCAATTAGACTGAGTTTGGACATCAATATGGTTAATAGTTATTTTTCTTTGGTCAGTCACGAATAAAATCCCTGCAATCACTCTCATAGTACGAGTAGACAAACCATTACTTGATAGGCTATCATATACATTGATGGTTCCTTTGGGGCAACCAATGCTGGAAATTGTAAGCCAATGTGAGTTGTTCACATATAATATTTGAACAAACTCTTCTTTATGTATAGAAAATTGGAAATTTTCTGATAAAATCGTAGGCTGCAAGCCACCAATATTTTGATTTTCTTTCCGTAATAAAATTTGCCCAGCTGTAATAATACTTTCAGTAAGCCAACAACATGCAATAACACTTTTTTGTCTTCTTTATACAGCATCAAATCTTTCATCCAATAGATATCTGGGTCATCAGTATCAGCTACTACTTCCGTAAGATCGACAATATCTATATAATACACATTCAGAGACATCATAGTTATACCAAGTGAAACACTACATCACAAACAAAAAAGTCAAAAGCAGTTTAGCTTACCCTTTACTTCGCATGATTGCAACTTATCTAGACAACTTGTGCATTCAGGCATAGGACTACGCACACTGCATGTCAAAAACTCTGGTTCCTTCAAAGAATTATATTTAAGGAATACATTCATTATATTAATTAATAATTTTGTTACCTCGGGACTTGAAAGTATTTTCCTCTTTCTTGAAGGAGGTTTACTGTAAAAGTCATCGTCACTGCTGCATGGCTGTAGCTATTGATAACATGGATATGAAGTAGCTAGGTAGTAGAAATTCTTTTTTGAAAATAATCCCTGCGTGTTATTCATCTCATTCATGATTTCGATTATCATTTCCAGTAAGATATTGAGGAAAACTTGCACTGAATGTGTGTTCTCGTGCTTTGTTAGCTCTCAGTGTGTTGTATGAGGAGGTTACAGTATTCATTCTGTCTTTACATTATTGCAACACCCTATGAATCAGCATATTCAAAGTCATGTAGTTTAGTTTATCCTTTTGAGCTAGATAGTTCTAATTAGTTTTTTTGAACAACTTTTCGTTCTTTAATTTAGTGGTAGTTATTTTCCAACACTTTTAACACATCATGGACTAAAGCTAATTTAAAAATTCTTAGATCTAACTAAAACTATAACTAACACTAACATGAACTTAATATTTAAGTTGACAAAATTTATGTTGGTGAATATTGTTGTTCTTTTAAAAGCTATTATTGAATTATTTTCAGCGGTATGAGACCCAGTGATTCTTGAACTGCTAGTGAGAGTATGCCAACTCTGTTAAAAACAATGCCTTGTTCGCTACACCAAGATATGAAGAAGCAAGCCCTTCTTTGATCATATACATCACAAAATTTTATATTACACTGTCTAGATAACTTAATATCTGCTAAGAGCTTTCCTGAAAAAATGCTTACTAACACTAATAAGCGTATCCATTTAGTTTTAGTTTACGAATACAAAACCGATTCAAAATAACTCACCTTCAAAGTGCTTTGATCGACAAGGTCAGGAAAAATAGAACCAGCTTCACAAGAATCTGAAAATTCACAAAAAAGTGATAATGATTGGCTTAAAATCTTATTGCAATGTCTAATACATAGAGGGTATTTTGCTTTAGCTACCTTGAAGGTTAATTTTAGATGATTCATTACTCCCCTCAGTCTCTTTGCCTTCAGGTGCCTCATATTTCTTCACTACAATGAACAATAACAAGCATTTGTTTAATATCTATGCCTTGTGAAACTGAGAGTTAACACACCATTAAATTTCATTTGCAGTTCCTGATACAATTTCCAGCTCTCTGGACTCAAAACAGAAGCTAAAAAACAATGGCATTATACATAACAGACATAGTAGCCACCTGATGTTGGAGTCTTATTCTGTGAAGGTACACATTGATGCTTGTTTACATACATGTACATAATATCTCCTGCCTAGTTGAGAGAAAATTGATACAAAAACTTGTATTTTACTAAATGAGAATGAAAGAACTATAGATACCTCATTTCTGCTAACATTGAACACATCCATAATGATAAGACATATAACTTCAGGTAGCAAGATGTCCATTGTGTATGAAAATATCTAGATATCATAAATAAAATTATTAAATATACATAACTAACTGCTTATGTTCATTACCGAGATTGACTTATCATTGCAACAAAAATTGGAGGTCATGAACTGAGTGACTTTCTCAAATTGGGATATCTTTAAACATGTAATGGAATGGGTTCTATTTTTCAAAATCTCTGCAAGTAAAAATGATAATTAAAAATTGACTCCCTTTTCAATAATTTAACATACGAAGCTTCCTACATGACATTTTCATGAACTCGCCATAACTTGGGCATTGATGTTCCAGCATCTGAAAAAAAAATACAAATATATATATTATATATATTATATATATAATATATTCTATATAGATATCTTCACAATGTTATTTTTAGGTTCGTGACCGGATAGATAGCTCATGTCATCTCATGGTTGTTATCTCAGCCTGCTAGAGTTACGGTAGATGCCAAAAAAGTTCCCATCACCCAGCCTTGATAAAGTCTTTCTGATAATAACTTCCCCAGTTGTTTACCTAATTCTAGTTCAGCACACAAAAAATAATCGAACTAGCTGATTACCTAGTACTCATGCAGTAAACTAGGAGCATTTTGTAATGAAAAGTCCAGGTTAGGGGGATTTAGGGTTGCTCTAATTTCTTAACTTACTTTCCCAACTTTTATCTTTTCAAGAAGGGGTATAAATGCAGAAATTCTCGAAACAAGACTTTTTGTGCTGATTCTTTGAAATTCTACAACATAATTTTTTAACTGCTCCTCTCTGCTGACATTTGACATTAATTTGTAATGTTTTGAAGATTGCAGAAATTCTCGAAACAAGACTTAGACAGACAAGAATTTAAATGGAAAGTTCATCAACATTATTGAAATCCGGATTTAGTAATTGCACTCACCGGCAATACATTAGCTCAAAAGGAGTACACTTGCTGGATTGGTGTTGGGAGGTTCTGTATGCAAATAGAATTCCATCCAGTTTCTCATCCCAATTATTCTGATTGTTATTCACAATTTTCACAAGAGACCTTTGCAAAGTTTGATTGAATCGTTCAACCATTTCATTTGTTTGGGGATGATATGCAGATGTGACTCTATGTTCTGTTTGAGTAATGGAAAACAAATATTGATTCACTTGGTTGACAAATTCTCTGCCCTGGTCTGAAATTACAACTTTAGCACATCCAAATCTATATACATAATTATACCAAGATTTAATCAAAAACCTAATAGCTTGGCTAATGAGCAAATAGCTACCTGCAAAACATTTTGAATAGAAATAAAGCAACTGATTTTGCACTTCAGTACAAATTAAATAAATGAACCTTCAATAAATCCATGGCATGACTTCAGTATTCTCTCCTTCTCTTTACTACTTCTAGGAACTTGCTTCTGGGCACTTCCACTCTTGGAGTAATAGAGAAGACCATCCCGGCTTAACCTTGTATTACAAATTTTTATTTTTTTGCAACAAACATACAATTGTCATAATAAAATCATAGCCAACCAAGATTAAATTGCTTTGTAACCAACAAGTGGAAGCTAAACTTTGACACTCTCTCTACCATATTCTAGCATAAAATAAAAAGACATTCATTAATTAGTGTATCCAGGTAACTGTTTAAAATCTAGCTACTTCTTGAGATAGATAATTAGCTAGACAAACAATCAGTGCTACAAAATTGATTGCTTAGTAGTAAGTGGAACTTGTAAAGGTAAAGGGTGGGTGACTCAAACTCCCATGAAGCCTAACAAGTGAAAACAAAAATTTTTTTTCTTTATCAGACCTTGAAATTCTTGGTTTTCCTCCTCAGTACTCGTTTTTCGTGTAAACGAAATGGGGTATATTCCAGAGTACAAGAAATCGTAAATATGATCGTAATTCTCCATTCCTCCATCCAACAAGTATACTGTTGGTAAAGGGTACTCAGTGGGAGATTAGGAGTGAACCAGCTAATTAACAAATAATTAAGTCGACTGTCTGGTCAGCGGTGCTTTCTCGGTGAAACTGATTAAAAATCTATTGGTCCCTAGCATAAAGGTTGGGGCAGATGCTTGTTCCTTCATATTATACTATAATTTTCATGTGATTTAAAAATAACAATCATCAACATTCACTATATAAATCGAGATATGAATAATTTCTTTGCATAGCTACATATTTTTCTAACGCATAAGAGTCGTATTATGGCAAAAAGTTCAGCTTTTTGCCTCACTGTGATCAGAATTGCACTGCCTAGGCCTCTGTATCAGAAGGGTTGAGCAGTCCTTCGAGTACTCTTATAAATCACCAGCCGCGGTAACTTTACTGAAGTGAAAGCAAAAATGGGCAGGGGGACATTATTCACGGGAGAGGACACTATTCGCTAGTTAATAATGTCCGGCCGGACCTTATTCACTAGTGAATTATGTCCGGGGGTGGTGGTGGGGGGGGGGGTGGGGGGTTTGTGGTGGTGGGTGGTTGGGTCGGGGGTTGGGTGGGTGTGGGGGGTGGTGGGGGTGGGTTTGTGGGGGTTTTTGTTTTCTTTGTTTTTTTTTTTTTTTTTTTTTTTTTTTTTTTTTTTTTTTTTTTTTCGTTTTTTTTTTTTTTTGTTTATTTTTTTTTTTTGGGGTTCTTTTTTGGTGTGGGTGTTTGGTTGTTTTTTGTTTTTTCTTGTTTGTGGGTGTTCCCTTCTTCCCTTTTGCCTTCTTCCCTCCTCCCCGTGTGTCCCCTCCCTCCTTTCCCCCTTCCCTTCCTGTCCTCCGCTCTTCCCCTTCCCTCTTCCCCCTTTTCGCTCCCTGTCCCCCTTTTTTTCTCTTTTCTCCCTGCTTTGTCCCTTTCTTTTCCTCCTTCTTTTTTTCCCTCCTGTTCTCCCGCCCCTCAATATAATCCTTTATGAGTATATAAGAAGAAAAGAATTTCCCACCACTATAAGTAAGAACAAGAGAGATTCCTTGTAGGAAGAGCAAACAATTTGAAGTTATGGAGGATGGACCGTTATATTTCAAAGACAAGAAGAACAACAAGAAATTAAAGGTTAGTCAGTGTAATTTTGATCAAGCAAAGATGAGGGAGCATTTATATAAATGCTTTTCTGGGAGAAGATTACTCCCATTTCCAGAGAACATAGCAACATTGATTAAAAACAACATCCAGAGTTCAACTGATGACATTGCAGTACACTGCTATTGCAGAATGCCTGAACTTAAGGATGTTTCAATGATTGAATGCAGCAGTTGCTTCAAATGGTTTCATGTAGCATGCTGCCATGATTCCATAACTGATAAACAATTAAAGGAATTGGACACTACGTGGTGTTGTCAAGTGTGTCAGTAAACTTTTTTTTTAATGATTCTGTATTGATGTTATCATACTTTTTTGTATAAATGCATTGTAAAAAATGCATTAAATAGAGGATTTATAATTAAATCAAAGTTGGTACAATAATTGGGTGATATATAAAGTAACTAGCAAAATAATTGAATAAATTAACGAGACCATAAAAATTAACGAGTATGGCAACACAGCCCAAGAGGGCCAAAGCACTTGCCTACTGCATTGTGGCTACTGTAGAAATAATTATTCACTAGATTTCTTGGCTAGACAACTCCTCAAAGAGAGGGAGCTTGAACCATTCATTTATTGCAATGCCTAATGGTCTCGAGTTGTCTTTTTATATTATTATATTATTGCAGGACATGAATCTCAGCATATATGGGCAGGGTTTCATATAGAGTGGGGGGGATGCCTTGTAATTTTCCCCCTCCAGAGAAACTTTCCTCCCCCAGAAAAAATTATTCCCTCCCCAATTGCTCATTTTCAACTGAGACTGTCTTGATAAAGTTTTTTGTTGTTCCTCTGATAAAATTCTGTTAATGTTAAATTTTTTTCTTAGGAATCACACAAGCTATTCAGTGTAGTTTTAATATTTGGGTTTTTCCCCCATCTCCCAGAAAATCCTGTATGAAATGCTGGTGGGGAGTGTGTTAGGCATAGATAAGGCCTGGTCAGATCCTAAATAGTAGCTAAAAATAATGAGAGATTTGCTAGAATAGCTATAGCCAACTTTGTCAAGAGCTCTTAGACATTGGCAGATAAGCTATATTCCATGAAACCATTAGTTACCTGCTAGGTTTTCATGCCCAGTATTCATAGCTACCTTGCTACAGATTATAAGAGCGACAGAATTTCCTAGCGGCGGCAAAATTTCCTAGGAAAAAATGTCGCTGACTTTTCGAAGCGACACTATTTCCTAAGGAAATTTCGTCGCCGCGACAGAATTTCCGGGCGACAGTATTTACTGTGACACCGACTCTAACAGCTAGTGAATTATTCATGAGGGCACGCCCGTTATCGTTATAACACGCAAGCGTATTAATACACAACTGAAGTATGTGCTGGAAGTGATATACCATAAGGTGTAGGCAATACACCATAGGGTGTAGTGATACACCATAGGGTATTTCATTACACCCTCAATGGGGTGTACCATTACAACCCACTAAGGGTGTATTGTTACACCCCATTTTTTACTGTGTAGAGGAACGATTTCTGACACAAGTCCTGTGCTTTGTGGAGTCACTCAAGAGAATATTTCAGTGCATCTTCTGTTTGATTATATTAATGATTTTCCAGATCACGCTGAAACTGATGTAGAATTGGAAGTTGTAAGCTGATGTAATTTCACACCAGTATTGGTGTAAAATTATTGCACTTTAGCTTACTGACATTTGGTATCTCAAAATGTCAGTAAGGTAAGCTAAAGTGCAATAATTTAGACATATGAACTACAAAATTGACCAAACCAACATTGGAATCAAAACTTGAATTTCCTGTAGTCAGTATTTAGGAAATTTCATGTTTCTCCACTTTTCTGCATGGTAGAGGATAGGGCTACATGTCCTATAGTGCAGGGCATTCAACTTAGGATAAGTTCAATATATTCAACTTTCACATCATAACAAGCACATAACTGTACCAGCTATCTTATTACAAGTGAGTAGATACTCAATTTCTGTTGATTTCCTGTAAACATGCATTATGATTTCAACTTTCACATCATAACAAGCACATAACTGTACCAGCTATCTTATTACAAGTGAGTAGATACTCAATTTCTGGTTGATTTCCTGTAAACATGTATTATGATGACATCATATGCCATATCTCAGTACTTATTAGTTTCACTCTTGTGTGTCCTCCTCCACAGCATTCTCTGGAGTATACATGCTCGTGTTCACGAAAACACAAACACACAATCCAACAGATGGACATACACACAAATACATGCATAGTAAATAACGACAATAAAGGAGGCTGTATGTGAATTTTTCTGATTTAATACTTGAGAAAATCGAGTTTTTTCTTTCTTTCTCAACTATGCACCTGGTAAGAGACAAAACTAAACTTACAAAGAACACACCTATAAAGGAACAACAATCACTATTGCTGAGAGTAAGTTTCTCATAATATAGACAAAGGATCAAAATAACAACAATAAAAACAACAAGACTTGGGGGGGGGGGGGTTTCAGAAAATTTTACCAAGGAGTACGCTTTGCTAGAATTTTCTCTGCTCTAATATTTCACCACCACACACAGGTCTAACAGTATAATATGTAGTTGATATACCATCAGCTCTACCTCTTCAAATAATTGATTTTCAGTTAGTGTGCAATGAAACTGCATGAATTAGAACTGATCCAATAAAGAGGACTAAGTTATATACATGAAGTGCAAAATGGGTGTCCAGCATCAAGTGTGACATGATATATAAATATAAAGTACAATGATCATATTGTGGCTGCATCTGCATTTTTATTACATTATTCTCCTGTAGGAGTTATAGTAATCTGGTAGTGGAGTGATACAGTATTATTTCCAGCCATGTGCTCTAATTCCTCTTCTGTGGCAAGGTAAGTCATTACATTGTAACATTTTTTGGAGCCTCTGATATTGAAAGAAACTTCGTTTTTCAAAGTTACACCTGGAGCAATGCCATTACTGGAGCCCGTCATTAGTAAAGTTTTGTCCCCAGGAGACTGACTTGGTAACACCAGAGTTGCAATTTTCAGAGAATGTGGTGCCATAGTTTCTTTCCCTAGTGACTTCACTTCCAAATAGGTTCTAGCACAAGGTCCAGAGTTTGTGTCTGAAGACACTCCAATTAGAGATAGGCTTGCCCTGTAAGTAGTACCAATAATTGTAGAATCTTTCTCATCAGGAATGAGCAGTTTGCCAGGATCCAGCAGTTCATCTTTATCTATAGTCAACTTCAATTCATGGCTAAAAGCATTGCTCTTAATTTTCTCTGTTTGTGCACTAGTTGAGCTCAACTTGAACTGATGGTGGTAGTCGTTATACACTAATTTAGTATTATGCGGTAGATCGTATTCTTTTGGTCTCCCTTTCTTTGAAGCTCCTTGCGCGACCTCTGCGCAATTCTCAGGTATTGTTTTCTCGTGCACGTACGCAACCCTGCTAGTGGCACTTACTGCTTCCATGGTTCTAAGCACTAAGGGATTCATCCACCTTAAAAAGTACATAGAACAACAACCCACGCACTCTCGCGTAGCTACTTTCGCAATAGTTTCAAAACAAGCAGAGGTAGGAAGGGCGGTGTTTATCTTGGGACAGTTTTGGTGTACAGAAAAACATATCCAAATTAATCATTTATCACGAGTTTGAAACTCAAAGTTGAAAGTTGTTTATTCTACAAGTGAGTGTTTATGGCATTCCTATTCTTAATATAGTTAAAATCATCTGTACATGCTATTTGTGTTTGATGTTAGAACACAGAAAACAGGAAAAGGCCAGCTAGCCATCGTGTGGCTAATATGATGGTCCTTCTAACAAAAAAAAATAAAAAATAGCAGTCAAAACAAAAAACAAAACAAAGCAGTGAATTAAAAGATAAGTTAAAAAAGAATGGTCTTAAGCTGGGGTGAGTTGTAGGAATACTATATTCTGGGGTACTGGGTTCCAGTTGGTCAATAATAGCTAGCTTGAATTAGTTAGGGCTTCCGCTACATTAAGCCAGGGGGTTCCGCCCATTAAGCTGGGACATCCCGTAGCGAAGACAAACGTTAGTCAGCGAGAGAACGTTACGAGTTAGCTTAGTGCTTCTGTATTCCTGTATATTCTGACTGGAACCAATGGCAGGTAAGTTGTTAACCAATCCTAATTTCCAGTTACTTGAGAAAGGTGTCTCTTTATTTAGAGTTTTTTAAGATGGAATCAGAATTAATGATGAACAAAGAAATTTTTATTACAAACTATGAAATTATTTCATTGCGAGATGAAGGATTAGCAGAAGTATCAGCCCGCATATACCCTACTATTCAAGAATCAGACGGCGACGAAAATGTATTAACTGGAATCACGGTGCAGCTGGGCGATAGGGTCCTTAATATTTTCCCTGGAATGAGTAGAATTAGAATCAAAATGACTATGAAAACTAAAGTGAAGTATTTAAGGAGCGGTAGAGAAGATGAGTCTGAAGAAAGTGTGGAGAAAGAACTTACTAAACCAGCACTGAAATTTTCTCATTTTGCACCTTTATTGTCCCCCAGAAATGTGCCTGGGGAGGAAGAAAATGTAAAAATCAAGTATACAGTATATTTTACACAAATATAATTGTTTTTAATTTTTTACTTCACTTCATATTCGTAATATTATTTTATCGTTTGAATTCATTAACTTTGTTAGTTTCAGCTATAATTTTAGCTAGCTATATCCTTTTGTTGTGACCTAATTTTGTTATTTTAATTATCAGTACAGATATATTATAATAAAGTTAATAAGTTGTCATTGTAAACTAAGATATTTGATCAGTAAAGCCATATTGCTGGGGGAAGATGAGGAACCTACCCTGGAAAAGACTTTCTTCAAGTCTACAGCAGCTATTGTTCCTGCAACCATCTATGCAGATAAACGTGATTCATTACTGACTAGGTATGCAAAACAATTCTTAGTAATAATTTCAACAATCTTTTTCTACATACATAGAGAGATAGGTATATATATGTGTGGATTTGTAAGAACAGTAATTTTTTTAGTACATTGCTTCCTTCATTACCTGGACACTGTTGGTTTCATAGCTTATACAAGTGTTGAGTACAATCCATAGGAAATTATGTAGTTACATAATTTTATCCAAACACCATTATTTTTATAGAATTATTCTTAGAACAATTTATTACAAAAACGTAATAACAACTTCTGATCCATTTGTTTGTTGTTGCTGTTATTGTTATTGTTATTTCTTTTATTGCTGTTGCATTGTAGTGCAAGCAAGTATAGCTTAGTAAAAACTATCATCACATGGGGTTTTTTATTCAAGTCTGGTGCCTGATTATGCCCAATTCTATTATTCTGTATATTTGTTTGTTGTTGTTGTTTTGTTCTTGCTTTGCTGGTTTAATCACAAGAAACAGCCACAAGTAGGCTTTAAATTGCAAGTCGAAAATACTTTTATATAGATAATTATACAATAGTTCTTAGTACTACTGGCCCTCTCATTCTTTAACTCCCATTTCCCTTGCATAAAAAAATTAGTATGATTATTCTGTTGAAACTTCAGTAGCCATGAGGGTATTGTTCAAAATCTGCATTTAAATTGTTTACTAATATGTTATATACAATATTTCCCAAATATTCTCGATGTTATTTGTCTACAAAAAACAACGACAACCAAACAGTATATTTTCCAAAGAACTTAGCTATATCAACAGCTTTTATCAACAAACAACTCTGCAGCATATCGATTGTTGATCCTAGTAAACTTTGCTCTCTAGTTTTGACATAGGATAGTGTGTGTGTGTGTGTGTGTGTGTGTGTGTGTTTGTGTGTGTGGTATGTGTGTGGGTGAAACTAACATGTAGTGAACTGTGAGATACAGCATAAGATATCATAACAGTTGTTTACATAAAGTCAGCCAAAAATAGAACAATCTGCTCACTTGTAATGAGATAACTGGTAAGGTTAGGTGTAAATTAGTGATGCTCTATGTAACATTACCTGTTCAGTAAAAGGAAGAAAACTGAAAAGAGTGTAAGAAGAATGGAGAACTCTGGCTTACTGGGCAAGAGTGCTGCTGGCGGCAGGAGCGCCAGTCCCCACCCACCACTATTCTTACAGACAGAAGAGAATAGCTAGGATGATTCTCCGAAAGACAAGCGTCTTTCGTGACAGGCTGCAGTCGGTGGATGTGTCGGGGTGAAGCTGCGCCTTATAGGTATAAGGCGTGGCTGCGGAACGGCGTGCTGACGGCGTAAATGCTGCAGCACGTCATTGCCCAATGCGGCCTCTACGGAGGCCGAGCAGTAAGCCCTGCCAGCCTCCCACACACACTAGAGCTGAGTGGAGCTCGACACAGAAAAAGAGAGATTGGCAGGGCTGCCCTGCTGTTGCATTTATCTATTTCCTAATAGCACATCACGACCAGCTGGTAACCCATGAGTACTAAGAATTTACATCCTATATCCAATGCTTTATTGACTGTTCATATGTAGTAAAACATATTACTAACAGTGCCAAATGTTTACTATTTTTATAGAGTTTACAATAACTATAAGTTAGTTTTGTAAAGTCTTAATTGCATGGCGAATTATGACCAGTTAATACAGTATATAGCTACGAAGTACATTTTACATGTATCCCTACCCTCATCATCAAAAATATGATAATGTTGACAGTTGACACCTTATCGGGAAAAAAAAAAAAAGAAATAGTCATTATAATTATAACAAATGGAAAATAAGACAGTACAGATATTTGTTTCTCAACTAACAGGCAAATGTTACATAGAGCAGCACTAATTTACACCTAACCTTACCAGTTATCTCATTACAAGTGAGCAGATTATTCTATTTCTAGCTGACTTTATGTAAACAACCGTTATGATATCTTATGCTGTATCTCACAGTTCACTACGTGTTAGTTTCACCCACACACATACCACACACATACCACACAAACATACACACACACACACACTATCCTATGTCAAAACTAGAGAGCAAAGTTACTAGGATCAACAATCGATATGCTGCAGAGTTGTTTGTTGATAAAGGCTGTTGATATAGCTAAGTTCTTTGGAAGATATACTTTTTGGTTGTTGTTGTTTTTTGTAGAGAAATAACATTGAGAATATTTGGGAAAGATTGTATATAACATATTAGTAAATAATTCAGGCTGGTACGTTGCACTGAGCCTGCCGTGATGGCCATCAAGGACACTAGCCCCCCAGATTTATAGCTTGTGAGCACAGGGGTACACTACTGTGCAAATTTAAGTATTGAATTGCATTTGATCCTGCATATATAAGCAAATAGTGTGGTATAGGATGACAGGGCCTTACAACTTCCTCACCTGAGCTCCCATATCACGTTGGGCTATTGTGTCCCTTATTGTTTAGAGTGTAACTAGTAACAAAAAAACATTAAGAATGTAAAATTAGGGGTTTTGGGCTGCTCCAACATATGAAACTAGCTAAGCTCTAAAATGCATGGACATAATAAAGGTCACTTGCCCCATGTGATGATTCTTTCTCATTAAATTACTGCGGTGAAAGACGAGACAGTGATACAGAATCATCACATGGGGGAAGTGACCTTCTATGTCCACACATTTTAGAGATTTTCTAGTTCCCAAACTTTTTTAGCAACCTTAAATCCCCCCAAAAATTTTCATTTTTAAGTTTCCATCCTATTTATTTATTGTAGATTTACCTTTAAAGTAACTGTTTCTCTCCAAAACCAAGACTTGGAAACTATCTGCACCTATATACAAAACTAGTCATTGTTAATAATATCAGAAAGTGAATGGAAGTATTCACACACATGAGCAGAACGTGATCCATGAATACAGAAAAATACATTTCATGTGTTACCATGAGTGCCTGTGGTTCTCATGTAAATACTAAACTTACAAATTTGTGATATTCTTTGGAATCATTTGAATAAGATTTCTAGATGCACGCTGATAATATGATCGGCGGTAGGAGCAGGTCAAATGTCAGGCTATGAAACGGATGTGTAATATGGGAATGACCAGTGAAAATTAGCTGCTTACACAAAATGTATTGTTTTACTCTGGCTTAATTCATATTGATAGAGATCCATGTTTCTTCATTTTAATGAGCAGCAAATACATTAATTAAATTTTCTATGAGTCGATCTAAGTTCTGTTTTAGGTATACAATATATATAATAATATTACATTGGTTGCAGAGTATTCCTGAATACCTACTTTAAAAATGTAGATAACCCAGCAATCCACAGTTGGACAGGTGACATGTTATGTTCTCTTGGCAGAGGGTGGTGATTCCATGACCCTATGAATTATTTGATTGCTGCATTGATTTTTGGAATAAAAACATTCACATTAAAAAGATTATCATAATTTCATTGCATAAAGGAGCCTATAAAATATGACATATCATCTGAGATCCCATATCACCTGAGCTCCCAATATCAGGTGGGGCTATTGTGTCCTTTATTGTTTAGAGTGTAACTAGTAAAAAAAAAATTAGAATGTAAAAACATTCATATTAAAAGATTATCATATTCCATTGCATAAAGGAGCCTATAAAAGATGACAAGGCAACTTCGAAAGAGATTATGCAACAAGCATCCAATTTTATGATTATGCACAGACTTGTCACCAATGAAACTAACCATTTCCTAGCCCTCTCATTGAATGTTATAGCGTGTATTCAGCAACCAGAACATTCTCTCCACCACAATATAGGAAGACCAAGACAATCTCCTGCATCCAAGAAAGTCTACCTTCGTATTGAATGATTATTGTTGCATGCTTTAAGATATAAAATTCTCTTGAACCATTAACATACAGCCTTTTACCTCCAAACAACACTCCATAAAAGCCTACTGCAATATTGCTGTTCAATAAGTAATAACACTTGAATGTTTTTTAATTTGAGATATCAAAATAATAGATCATGTGTCGCTGTATAGATAGGAACACAATAAAGATTTTCAATCATTGGTTCGTTCGTAATTTTGTGTCTTGCTGTTTACTAAAAATATCCACATAGATGAGAAAAAGCAAGCTATTTATTTAATGTCCAATTTAAAGTCATACAAATTGAATTGTAATTATTTGTGGCCAATAAAACATGCCTGGATTTATGTTTTGCTCCTAGTAACCCTCCTTTAAAAATTCCTTCCAATGGGCAAAAAATGAATCCATGAATTTAATTTTATAAAATTACAGCAGTAGTAATAACAATCTAACCAAGATTTCAGAAAATAAAATTTAGAAAAATTAATATAGTGCTAATTTCACCATTAACCAAGGATTTGCCTCATCAGACTGGAAAATCCTATACTTATATATTCTAGCTTTGTAGCTACTATACTTCGTTTCTACAACAAGTATATCTGAACTAGCCATACTTTTAGGCAATTTTTAAGACATTACGTTCTGGTGGCTTTTTCGTTTTATTCACAATTTTATTACTTAGTAACTGCAACACAAACTAAACATTGGCTAAGTTATTTTTATTACTTAGCTCAGGGCCGTATTTAGGGGGGAGTGGGTGGGAGGAGGGGGGATATGGCAAAGTATTTCACGAGCAGGCAATTTATTTTCATGAGTCAGATGTGAGTGAGAGAAATATATCTTGCCATATATCACTCTAACTGAGTGTAATAAGTGATTTATTCTAGACTAAATATCCTCACTGCTGTAGTTTGTACTAGGATTGGTAACTCTTGTGTAAAGTTGGCTGCAGGGACTTCCTACATCCCCAATTGATATTTTAGCAGCTATGTTCTCTAGCTACTAGGGTAATGAACAATACAGCATGAATTAACACCATGAAATATGAGTTATTTCACTTGTCATGTACCTAAAAATAACATTGTCAAGGTATCTAGGGTGGAATAAGTAATAGTTATGCCATGGCCAACGAGGGGTTATGGAATATAACAGTCCCGATCCTGAGGGCGAGGGATAAGGGAGGTGATATTCCATAACCCTGATGTTGCCATGGCATAACTGTTTTATACCATAGTTGCTGCTACTACTACTCTCTCATATCCACCTATATGGGACCAGCCCTACTACATATAACTCTCCTGCCGCTCTCATACCACAGGAATTTACCACAGCTAGCTGCTTTACTGCTTACTGCTGAGCAGCCCAGGTAGAGTTAGATCTGGAGATAACAGCTGGCAGCTACAATGCTAAAGTAAACTTGCTAAAGTAAACTTGCTAAAGTAAACTTTCTGGCGTGCTTCAATTGAATTTTAATTGAATTTTAATTTTTAAATTCGCTTGACACCGCACCGGGAAAATATCATAGCCCCAGGAAAAATCACCGGGAAAATATCACTTTTAATCCATGGGTGTTACCGCAGCAACCATGGTATAAAAATATTTATTCCACCCTAGATATGTTCACAATGATATTTTTAGGTACATGACAAGTGAAATAACTCATGAATGATTTCACTTTACCCTAGTAGTTATAGCAACCTGCTGCCAAGCTCACCACTTTTCCAGGTTTGTATATACAGCTACTTTCCTCAGGTGTAGCCTACCCAACTGGGTTAGAGAAGCTGTTAAAATAAAAGCTGGGGGGGGGGGGGGGGGTTGGGAAACCCTAAGGCCAACTTTACACCTGTGAGTTACCCGGCCTAGTACAACTACAGTAGTGAAGATGTCTAGGGTAGAATAAACCACTCATTACGCTCGTGTCAGAGTGATATGGCAAGATATTTCACTCTCAGGCTGTATTTTCACTCGCCTCTGGCTCTGTGAAGATTAATAAGCCTGCTCCTGAAATAGCTAACCATATCACACTCTGACTCATGTAATAAGCATTATATATAATATACATTTGCATATAATAATATATGCATTATCATATTATAATCTTTATAAAAAAATTAATTATGCTATACACAACTGACATTAAACATTCGCCCCCCACACCCTAGGAATTTTTTTCTAGCTACGGCCCTGTTAACTACTAACAATCTAAAATGAAAATGGTACTGATTAAAAAATAAGAAGTAGCTATTATTACCTGAAAATATTCATAATTAGCTACACTGTAAAAAATGGGATGCATGGGAATCCCATTTTGAGGTGTCCCGGTAACACTGGCTGTACTACTCCTCATGGGGTGTTTCCATTTCACCTATAGAGGAAGTGTTCAGTTACACCCCTGTACATCCTTCATTATACCAAATGGAGTGTTGTGATACACCCATGTTCAAGGACCAAGTGTTCTACTACACCCCTATCAGAGCTCATAATGCACCAAATATGGTGTTATTGATACTTTCCAATGGGGTATTGTGATACACCCTTTTATAGCTACTACAACACTCCAAATGGCGTTCACAATACTCACTTTATAGCCATATATTTTAGTGTATAAAATTTATTCCAGTAATCAGCAAATGCAATAAATATTAGTCCGTGATGTGACATTGTATCTGTGTGATAGATAGGTGAAGAATTAACTTTTCATGAATGAATGAAGATGCTCAGGAATTCTTCATACAGCCAGGATGATTAGAACTGTTCATCACTCATGTCAGCAGTGATCTACAAACAGCAACAATAAACAAAAAAACAACAACAAAACATAATAGTAATTGACTTTGGACCAGTGTTGGGTCAAGCCCTGTAATTAAGTACTTTAGTCCAAGCTATAAAAGCCTTTATAGATTTTTAGAGCTTAAGCTCAAACCCAAGCCCATCAATTTCAAATCGGACTTAAGTCCAAGCTCAAGTCTTTATTTAAAGGCTTATTAAGTCCAAGCTCAAGCTCTATTCAGAAGTTGAAATTCTTTTTATTCATTTATTGTGAAAGAACATTGAAAATTACATAATTCATTAAACAAAAAGGAAATGACTTTATTAATCATTTTATTGTGAAAGAAAAAATTACATAATTCATTAAACAAAAAGGAAATGACTTTATTAATCATTTTATTGTGAAAGAACATTGAAAATTACATAATTCAATAAACAAAAAGGAAATGACTTTATTAATAAAAGTTACCAATATTGGTTGTGGCTAATAGCCTATTAGGTAAATGGGAAAGTGCTATTGTCTACTAATATTGATTCTTTGCTTCCATTCAGCAAACAACTAACAATCAATTGAGCTTAAACTCAAGTCCAATATTTTGTGATAGAGCTTCTTAAGTCCAAGCTCAAGCTCTTGACTATTTTTATGAAATGGGCTTCAAGCTTCTTCAAGCCCTTGACAAACTTAGTAAGCTCAAAAAAGGTTTAAGCTCAACTGGGCTTGACCCAACACTTCTTCGGATATTCCACACACTTTCCCAAATCTCAGCATGTCATACTATTTTCACAAGTAAATTTAAATAAAATTCCAATAAAAATTGTATTGCACTTATATAAAAATGACGACAACTACAATAGTAATGTTTAGAAGACAGTAAGGACCCAACTTTGTTTACTATAATTACATGGACATAATAGCATTTGACACTCAGGTCATGTCCATTCCCCACTTTCTCTTGAAGTCTTTATGAAGTTCATTCACACTCTCATTTAACCTATTAGGATCATATCAATACTATAATAATGATTGGAAACATTCTACTAAGTGTCTTTTGTATTGATACCCACTCGTGTACAAACTGACTTTTCAGTTCCCTACCAGTCTTACTGCACACTTCATGTAATAGCTAAGAATTCACTAAAATATTTCTCTCTCCTCCCCACATACACTCACATAGCTACAAAGTGTTTGCATTTTCTCCAAGCATCCAATTCTTTGATTATGCACAGACTTGTCACCAATGAAACTAACCATTACCTAGCCCTCTCATTGAATGTTGTAGCATGTTCAGCAACCAGAACATTCTCTCCACCACAACTAGGAAGATCAAGACAATCTCCTGATCCAAGAAAGTCTACCTTCGTATTGAATGATTATTGTTGCATGCTCTAAGATATAAAATTCTCTTGAACACTAACATACAGCATTTTACCTGTATAATATGATGTTATTGCTAAGAGGGAGTTGATGTCAAACTAATTGATTATATTCAAAGAAACTAGAATTTGAGAGAATACCTATTATTACAGTATAGCCACATACTAACAATTCAAATATTATGACTTGAACTCACTGTACTAGATTATGTGAAAACTACTAGATAAATTCTGGGTACAGTACAAAAGCCATTAACATAATCATTTTAATTTAGCATGTCTACATTTACAGAACATTATTCCTTGCTGACAAATGCTTTTGATGAGTAATTGTGACAAACATGTTCTGGCTGGGAAAAATGATATACCAGAATTGTGGAAACGTGCTGGTCTATCTACAACTTAAACAAATGCGGAGGATTTTAGCGCAAAAGATCTATAATAAAACCTCCTAACTTGGGAGTGATTTGCTTGTCAGAAAGTTCACAATCCCACTGTATTTCATACCTTATCAGCTAAATGTTGTCTTATTGGACAGAGACCCTTTACCTATAATGCTGTTCTAAATGTACAATCAACCAATCTTTTGAAAAAAAAGTATAAGGACAAATGTACCAATACTGTATATGCAATGCAGTTATAGGTCAACTGTATGCCAATTTTATGCTTGAATTGAATAGTTGGAGAATATGACATCTTGGTTGATCTTTATAACAACAAAAAGCCATCTGTACAGTTACATATAAAATTGAGATATGAAATTTAATTACCAAAAATAATACTTAAAAATGACGGGCACTAGGTATAAGTTGCTCCTCGTCAGTCCAATTATAATTATGATATTTTCATAAACTATACATTAAGTTAGAAACCAAGAAGTGTTTTACGACTACAGGAGCTAAAGGAACAATGTCCCCACCCCTCCCCCCAGATTATTAGAATGGAGGCCCCCAAATTTCATTCAACTATTTCAGCTATTTATGTAGTAAGAGACAATTATACATGACTGCATGCATAAATATGTAACTTTCGTATCTATTAATGCACTTAATATGAATTTCTCACACAGGAAACTAGTATATAGTAACTAAAACATTATATTACTACTTGCTGAAATATATAAATTGTACTTAGCGCTCCAATTCAGGCAGTTGCGGCATCTAGATTGCTGCTAGAATGTACAAATACATAGCCATCCAGTTACTACTTGCATGGTTAAACTCTGTCAATATAATTAAGTCTCAATGTTTGTTGATGTTTAAAATACCCCAGAGGCCCTTGTCTATGTTTTTCAGCCAAAACAAAACATTAAAAATATGTTTGATCCCTTAGAAAGTTTAAATTAGATAACACCAAAGGTATTTGAGGCATCTGTGGCAATTTCAGCCTTGTAAGGGACACTTTTCTGTTCTTGAAAAAACAACAACTTTTGATCAGATTATAATATACTTAGTGGGTGTATAATAACAGATAGCTATTATAGCCAACATGATTACATGCTCTCTCAGAAATATACTGAAGTATCTAGCAATATACTCATCGCATTGTATATGTACGACCTAGTTTTACTGTTTACTTCTAACATGAAAACGCCCCTCAAAAATTGGCTGATAAATTTGATTGAGAGGGAGTGTTGACCTTATTGTCTTACCCATGTAAGTTCGGCAGGTGAGAGAGTGCATGCAACAATTACAATTGCTTCTCTGATTCAACAACTTTCCCTGCCTAAGCATCTTAAATAAACCCTTTCCAGGTGTCCTGGAATTTTAGTGCAGTAACAAAAGCTATTACAATTCTGATGCATCAAAAAAAATAGCTACACAATTTCCAATTTGTGGCCACTGCTAGAGGTGCAAATTTACTGTCTGGACATTATAGGAAGATTGCACACTGTGCAAATCTACAAGATCATTAGGGTATACTTTCCCAGATTTCTTGATGAGCATTTGACCATCTCAGGGGCAGATCCAGTGAAAAGCAGGGAGGGCCCCAGATCAAAACTTGGGAATTCAAGGATTTAGACATTCATGAAGCACCACAGCACACTAAGGCTGCTTTCATCATGTCCTAGTGCTTCATGAATGTTTAAATGGAATCAAAATGTTTGGCCTGTATTTTCAGATTCTTGCTATTTTGTATTCTTGGATAGTTATCTTTCCACAGAATCAATGGTTACTATTACAAAAGGAAAGAATACTGTTGTCAATTAACAAAATTTATACATCAGTGTGAAATTGTTAACTGAATTGTTAAGTATACAGTTTGTTATGTAAAGTTGACAATGGTATCATAATCACTCAATATCAGACTAACATCTTGTAGGTATCCATTGACAGGACAAGGAATAAAAATAGCTTCAATTCTGGCTATTCAATTTCATTAAGTACATAAAACAGAGGCTCAACATAGCTACATTTCTCGTTTAGAATTTCTCATTTTTCCCCTTGAATTTAAACTTACTAGCTAGGTCCTGAACTTTATAAAATGCTACTGGCTAAACTAAAATTGTTGAATATTATCCTTTGGTCCAAGGCACCATTGTAGTGGTAAAATAGAAGAGAGCTGCTGAAGTGACTATAATCTGTAGTGACCTGCCCAATTTGATAATAGTACTCAAGAGCTGTATACTAATAAACTAAAAGTGTGTTATGGTAAAAAATAATGGGAGGGACTGTGGGCTTTAAAATATTGGTCTGGCAAAAAAAACAAAAAAAAAACAAAGCCGGATGGCTGCCAGTATTAAGTACCTGTTTGCCCAAGGTGCCCACCTAAGACCGTGAAGCGTCATCCAACACTGAAGAGGTCACCACACTTTAGCCACTACACTCTAGTGCACCTTGACCTAGTGGGGTTATTACACTATTTATTACTCTTCATATCTATATAGGTAGAGTTCTCTATGTTTATGGGAAATGCCCTCCTAATTCAACTGCTGCATGTGGCCACCTCAATTTCATGTCATCATAAAATTAGCTCATATTCGTGTCATACATTTTTGTAAAATAAAAAATAATTAAAAATTTAACAAGTATATAGAAAGTAAAAGCATGAATAAAATGATATCTGTGTGGGACATAAAGTAATACTGGAATGTGTGTGGCCATAGCTGAAGGTGTAGGTGATGAACTGGATTATTCAAATTTCTGTCCTCCTGTACTTCCCAAGTTCATCACACCAAAAAAGTAAGAAGAGTTTGTATACACGCTAAAATCGGACTTACTTCCTATCCAGCCGCCAAAAAACCGTAAGTCGGTAGAGTTCAATACAAATTGTTTGCGCTGGACGACCCTGGGAATTGGCTTCATGAATTATTCATGAGTTTAAGAAACTGTTTTTTTTATAATGAAATTAGATCAATATTTTTATTATTATGCTATCTATGAGTAGTACAAAGTATAAAATTATTACTATTATAATTCCAGACCTCAACCGCAGAGCAGGCGCTGAATTATGTCAGCCAAATTGATACCGACTTTTTTTGGATAAGGTACAGGTTTCAGACCTTACGAACGCACTTAGCTTCCAAATTTCCAAAAATCATCCTGTACCAATAAGCTTACCTAGTGTTATGAATTTTATTATGTGGTGGCATTCTGACTGTGGCAGCATTGGAGATTTCTTCCAGTGCTCCTGTGTGCCATCCATGTAGACAGTACATTACAATAGTGGTGAGGGATAAGGATTTCATTCCTAGATGGACAAAAAAGAAGAAAGAGAAAAAGTGTTGTGTCAATGAATGTAGCGAGCTAGTGTTTGCATGCATGAAAAATAATCAGGTACCAGTGGAGTTAAAATTGACAAGGACAGTTGTAATGATCCATCCCTGCCACTTGGTAAATCCCATTCTTTATTAAGAATAATGAGACCAGTATACAAACCCACTGCCCTGCATGCAATATACCATTATGCAACAAAACTGAGAACCTGCACAGATCCAAAAAACATTCAACAATACTTGCTGAGACTGGCCACCAGGTTAAAATTCCCAAGGTAGCAAAGTTTGTTTTACCTGCTGCAAGAGTCACCTCCATATTCTTAAAAAGCTGGATTGGGTATTTGGAGAAGATCAAGAAAATATCACTTTGTCTGAGGAAGAAGATAATATTCAATAACTAGTGCTATGTTTAAGTGGCAACATACTAGCTATCCATAGCTATCCATATAAATTGTATTATATATATTATTTTTGCAACACTTTTAACTATTAATATTTTTTGTGCATTCATTGTGAACATATAAAAAAGAAAATCAAACAAACAAGTTGTTCCAGGTTATGTATCTCTAGCAAAAAATACATATACATATTCTTCTTGAGTGACAAAATCTTAACTGAAGTTGAAAAATACACGCTTTACTCACAAAAGTAAAACTCCCTATTCCATTCTTATACAATCAGGTATAAGCTATAGATATGCCTTCACAAAGAATGCTTAATCTATAAAAACAAACCCATTCATACCTGAAAATACTGTCTCTTCTTCGTGTCCGAAATTATGTTTGGCTTGTGGTGCTTGTCCCAGTAGCAAAGATACAAGATATTTGAGTGGTGTTACTGGTGCTCATCTATTACCTCTCTTCAATAAATTAGTAGAACTTAGCTTTACCGACCCTGTGGATATACAACGTTTTTTGCAATACTGCTCCAGTACTACTTGTATTCTAGTATGTAAAAAGTGCTTCAGGCTACTAGAAAGACTTACAAATATTGCCAAGGAACAAGAACAAATAAAAAGTTGCATTCAAGGAGGAATTAAAAAAGTTGGACAGCATTTGGAATAGTAGATTCTATGTAAAGGGAGTCTCCGAAGATCATCAAAAACATTCCTGTAAGAAGAGGAAACTTAACTATGACACTCCAGAGAAGGAGGCTTTGGCAAAATTGTAAACAGGACATTACAATTGTGTACAGGATAAACAAATCTGCATGCAAGTTGTAAAGTTTTTGGGACAAAAAATCACAAAAGAAATGAAAAAAATTTGTGCCAATTCATCCAATTCCATTTTGAGGAGCAGACATTTTCAACAGTTCCAACTGTCATCTGTGATTTTGGAAATGAAAGAGCATGCACCAAACACACTCTCGCTTCTGCGCAGTTGCTTGGCTGGTTGTCGAAATTCTAAAGCTACCAACATGAGTAGAAAAGGACGGACCAAGTCTCGTGTCATTGAGCCAGACAGAGTGGTTGCAATAAGCTGTGCTATTCTACTCAGAGGGAGAAGTCAGCGGATGAACCTCCTGCAACACATTGTTTCAATAATTCTCTTTTGTGGGGCACGCATCAAAGCGAGTAAGTTGGCAAAATATTATGTAGCTGAAGTTCCTCATGTAGGAGGGAAGAGTGAATCTGAGGATGAAGTGGGTAGTGTAGGGCGTTAGCTAATTGGCTTTAGAGTATAATAGATTTTTAGACCTGCAGAGAGCTTAACCAGATACGATTTTCTACCAGGATAACAGGGACAGGGTGCTGTTATTTGTGTCAAATTTTGTCATGTTGTTGTTGCTTATAAACACTAAGGAAAAGGGTCAAGTTTGAAAAAACAATTGATCAATTCTGATAGCAAACACCAAGCACTCCAAGATTAATAATGCATCATGAATGGGTGTGGCTCAGGTGATTCTTCAATGCATAAGTAGCAAGATGGTGCTCAATTTATCTTTACAAGATTGTGGCAGTTCTGAAGTAGAAGGGCAGCAGTGGTTTATTTAATAGTTCTCCACCTTGTTTTATTGGCTGTATGATCAGCAGATCCTGCTACAACAATTGAATATTTACTTGTTCAGCTGAGAATGACTTAATCAGGCTTTGAGTAGTAATACAAAGTTTAATTTAGTGCCCTACTTGTTAGTGTAAATATGAACATAATTATAGTCACAAATGAAATGAATGAAGTGGAAGCTGCTAGTCTGAGACTTTATGACCCACCATTTAAAGACAATTTTGAATTCAGTTTTCTTTGATAACTTCTGTATTAGGTTTAACCAGGTTGCAGAAATGGCTTCTTTGTGTGTCACACAAGACAACAATTTCATCAACTAAATCTATGGGAGACAACTATGATGCTGAAGTTCATCGCTGGAAAAATGAAATCCAGATACAGATAGGTGTATCAAGGTTTCTTCTTGCTGCTAATGTAAAAATTTGAGTGGAGCAATAGTGCCAATCAACAATATCCATCTTTGGTACTCACTAGGCAAAACTTGGAACCACAAGCATATTTTACAACAGATAGCTATTTATCATTAATATTATTTTATTAACCCTCAGCATGCATGCACGAGGGGGTTACAGTACTCCGTTTTTCTGTCGGTCAGTTAGTTATTCTGCCACACAACAAAAGGCAGATCTCAAAGATGGCAGCCTCCTGAAGATTATAACAAGCATCAAAATGTTGAACTGGATAGTATAAGTTCCTTTAATTAGCCTGAATTAGCCATCAGTGGTATTGGTTTTATTTATTTATTTATTTATTTTTAATCAGAGGCTCCACTGTAGCTAGTTCATGTGAACAGGGTGTAGTTTGGTTCAGACTGTGACTAAAATTTTGGGAACCATTAGTGGTGGTTACGTTGAATGCATGTACTATATTGACCAAAATTATCATCTCATACTCTGTAGTATTCAACTGTGCTTCAGCCAGTGCTGGTCTCATGAGAAGGCTCCACACTTAGCATGTGTATTAGGGTTAACACTTTTATTTAAACTGCAATTACAGCTCCAGTAATGAGCCTACTCCAGGATGGGTCTGGAATAAATTGGCTTGTTTATCAATAAGCACCAGTTTGTCCAGCTAAGTGTCATACATCCTCATTTGTAATTTAAACCCAAGATATGGTGTCGCATTTGATATGAGTGATGGTAGTTTGCAGCACTTCCTTTATACACAATATATTTAAGGTCCATGCATAACCAATTTAATTGTTGTACTTTTAAATAGTAAAGATTGACTTCAGACAAATAATTTTATATTTAGATTGAGCCTCGACCTGATACTGCTCAGACAATCAAGGCAAAGAATGCTGACACAGCATTGGATACAGAATGTGTTACTGCTAGTGAGAACTATTCTTCCAATTCATCAGACAGCTGCTCATTCTCCTATAATATCGCCCATTACTTCTGATTCAGATTCAGTTACGTCAACTGAATCACATATGGAATCAAGTTTGTCTGATGTGTCTTCTTTGGATGTATTTACTTCAGATAGTTCAGCTACATAATGTTCTAGCTACATACAAACTAGTTGGTGATAATATTGATAAAAATATAAAACCAAGTGCACGGGATATGAGAAGTGATCATCAGACCCAGTCATTGCATTAGTTTCATGCTTACGGAGTTCGCGACAGAATTGATCTATCTCAATTTAAAGATTCTCCATCATTGCCAAGTCTGAAGGAAATTAACATCCATGAAAATATTGCCAAGTACATTAGACACAACATGTATACGCTCAAATTTTTGTGTGTAATAGCCAGAATTCATAAAAAAGATATGCCCTTCTTCAAGCAGTGTGGCAAGGGAGCAGTGAAAAGAATCCGACATGAGTATTCTTGTGAAATGGGGGAAGAAGTCTGAAATTGTGTTAACTTTCAATATCCTATAATTGCTATGTGTTACTTCTCATGTTCTGATCCCACATGTAGACTCCATTAGGTGTGATCTTCCAGAGTGAAACAAGCAATAATATTGGTTGCAATAATGGAAGCACTGCATAATTACGTTCCAGTTCATTCAGAACTTATTGAAGTGGAATGTCAGAATTCTGATGAACCCACCGTTTTCACCAAGGATGACTTTCATTACATCCTAATGGGTGGAGACCAGCTAACAGTGGCTCGAGCTAGAAGTTCAAAGAGAATTCGAAGCAACTCTTGTTCCGGTGTGTGAAGACTGGCGTGCTAAGGGATGTCTTATAAGTGTGAGTTAAATATTGTGATATTTGCAAACACAGTATCTAGAGGATAGTAAGCTAATTTTATCTTTAAACAATTGTTGTTTGAGTGATAACTTTATGTAAATGTCCAACCATCTACATGAGACAGATGCTTCTGGACCATACCCTTCAATGATTTATTTAAGTGGAGTAAACATTTAGATAATGTTCACTGTGGTTTTTCTGTAGTGCTAGTGTTGAATATACTTGTTACTACATGTAGTTTACTATGATAATGGTAGATACCACATGTGTGACACTTTTTGTAGTAATTTGAAGAACATTAATCATTCCACATAGTGTGTTTAATCTCACAAATAATAAGATACTTTGAAGGGGAATTTTGAAAATAACATTAAGATAATGTTGAGGGTTTGTCTGAGTCCTATTTACAGCTTCCCTCACCTAAGTCATTGTTATGGTGGGACAGGGAAAGTGGTGGAGTTTTATATGCCAATACTGCCTTACTGATATATTGACTAATCATGTAGGCTATGTGGAAACAATAATATTACAATACTTCATCAGGAAGAGATGGTGGTACTTTGTATCAATTGAAGAACTTAATCAACAGGCGTAATGTTATTAAGAAACCAATGGATAACCTTGATGCATGTGAGAATTTTATTGTTCTTGTAGCAAAAGCTCATATTTTGTCAGCTGCAATGACAATATTTAATATGAATAGCCTTGATGATCGTCCAAGTATGATGTTTTTCCCCGATAAATCTGAAGACCTTACTGCAGATCAACAAACTAGATTAGTTCTTCTTGCTATTGCACAACTTGTGGATACATTTTGTTGATACTAACATTCCAAGTGCAAGTTCCTCACCTGTAGAGCCACCTCAGGATGGAGTGCATGCACATGCATGTGGTATGTTATCAAGTGGACTTTTATTACTAGAGTTTAAAGACGCAATACGGGAAGGTGATGGTAATCGCATTATACGATGCTGGCGCTACATGCTGCTGATTTATAAAGCAACTGGTAGCACAAATTATGCCACGGAAGCATTAAATACTCTCCTGCAGTTGAGACGCACAGTTGAAATGGTCGAGAGGCTAAAAATATTCCAGCAGATCTCTACATGGAACATTTGAATAGAGAATGCAAGGTGATCTTAGCAGGAATGGGTTCAAATATTACAGAGGAGTCGATTTTGCGTGTATCACATGCGCTGAACTCACTGACCACAATATTGTCTAGTTTTGACCTGCATAATGGACACAACTAAAGATTTTACAATAATTCCTCACCGGTCACATAAGCAATTCACCACAAAGAACTCCAACATAATGCTTAACCGTAAATATACTGAAATTAAACTTAGGATAGAAGAACGTGCAAGAAGGTTACTGACCTATCATTAAATTACACTTTAATTTTTCATATTTTATTATATTATTTACACGTACAACCACAAACACATTGATCATTTGAGATTCATTATGTTAATTTATTCTATATTACAGTCTGTACGAGTGCATTTCAGTTCACATAAGCAACCACAAAAATGTATACATTACATTCATTATGTTAACTTATTCTGTACTATATTCTTTATAACTGAATTTCAGTTCACACAAAATGTAATTACTGTAATCCATGATTGAGAATCATTTATTATGTTAATTTATTCTATATTACATTCTTTACAAGTGCATCTCAATTCACACAAGCAACCACAAAAATTTAATGACAATACTATACGATCAAGATTCATTAATTATGTTAATTAATTCTATTATTATATTCTTGGTAAGTGTATTTCAGTTCACACAAAAATTGAATTACTACAATAATATGATTGAGATATTAATTATGTTAATTTATTTCATATGTAGTTACCGGTTACGGCAAGTACATTCCCCTTTTGCCCACATAATGTGGTAGCTCCAACGTAACCTGGATAGAGTTTAGCACATCCTAGTTGAGTTGGCACGACCGCAAGCGAGGTAAACGAGGAATGCACCCAGTAAAAAACTCTGAAGCAATTGGCACGTGTAAATCAACATTCACGTGAATATGAGCAGCTACTTGGGTGGCATTATTAATGCAGTAACTTTTGCTACAGTTTAGTCAGGGCCGTCTTGCAGTTCTAAATAGTTATTTCCTGGCGCTGTTCTGTTCACAGGTTTGTGTAAATTCATTAGTAATAATGGATTGCCCACTGTAGCTGGGTTGTAAGGCCAGCTGTGCACTGAAATAGCTCAGTTAAGCTTAACTAAAACTATCTTTGAGGAAAATATAGAGCACAGAGAAAAAAAACAGAGAGAGTGAATAAATGCAAGGTTTTATAGGGATGGGGAAAGGCAACATGAGTGGAAAATGTACACATGTGGAGAAAAGTGTTAGCATGAACATGTGTGTATAACTTCCACAAATTAAATAAATTGCATAATGATACAGAATGAATGGAGAATAGGGTGACTGTTAATGAATCAATGTTTATTTAGCTACAGGAGGGGGTGATGAGCAGGTGTGGTGTGAGCAGGGAAACGTAGTGATGGGAACTGGGGTAAAGTTGTAAAGTAATGTGAGGCCAGAACATGCCGTCGATAGGGAGTTCTTTTTCTAAGATTTTTGGGAGATGAGCCGAACAATTTTTGCTGTAGGTCTCTTCTAGGTCCCAGTCTTAGTCTTTATGGCCACAACTCGCACATGCCCATCATTGCCGGGATAAATATTGACTATTTTGCCCATGGGCCAGTGAGAAGTAGATACCAATCCATCTTCCTTAAAGAAAAAGGATGAATATTCAATTACTTCTTGAAATGAAGGCTCTAGTGAAGAGATTCAGTGGAAAACAACTGAAATTTCTATGTTCCGATAATGGAGGTGAATATGTCTCTAAAGAATATGCCATGACCGTACAGCTCCCTTAATCACCCGAGCAAAATTGTACAGCTGAACGAATGAACAGGACTCTATAGTTATTGGCTCATATTTTGGGGTTGCGTTCACTACATTCAAATCCTTATGTTTTGAATGATTATCATTCTTTACATTGGGAACACATGCAAACAAAGGGACCTGTTTTGTAGTAGCTTTATTCTGTAATACATAGACAGCATTTTTTCAAACTTTATTCTGCTGTTTTAAAATAGTCAGATTTGTTCGAAACTTATCTATTTCCTATTTATCTACACACAAATTAAACTGTGCTCTCATAGCATACTTAAACTGAATGTTATGTGGATCTAAAGAATAACAACATGAGTACACAAAAATTACCCCAGTATGCATTCCAATCTGTCTCTGGGTTTCAATTAGTTTTGTAGAAAAGTTTGAATATTTACAGTTCAATATAACTGCTATATTGCACTTGAGAGAAGGTGAAATATCCAGTGCTAGGCGAGTAATCATGTAAATCTACAGTTCCTGCAGGACAGAAATTGATAGACACTCAGCCAATGGTTTCCAATGACATGAATTATTTGTACAACTCAAGATTTTTTTTAACTATGTCAACAATTTGTAGGAAATGGTTGTCCTGTAGCTAGACCTTGCTGTTTTGGAAACTCTTTATAAGCGTGCTTGTTGCATTAATATACTTAGCTATCTATCAGTCATTCTCCCCTTTCTAGTATCCCTGGAACTGTTTCTGGTAGTCCCAGAATCGTGTTCCATTACTCCAATATATCATAAGATAATGTTGAGTCATCCAACAACGCACTGGAACTATCTGGTATGTCACATAATTTTGAAGAGTTTTGCTGCAGACTATATATTAGCAAGGTTTTCCAAAATTTAATGCGTACTATCAATAAAAAGCTAGTATATTCTTTATTTTTCTTAACAAATAGATTCCAGCTAAACTATTGCAATTTATTAAGACTGCACAAAGCAACTAGTTTAGCTGGAAAAATTATATTTATACCATGACATCTATCCTGATACAGCACATAATAAAATTAACATTAAATATAAAAAAAGATGATGTACCACTCTCTAACCCCCCCCCCCACCCCCCCCCCCCCCCCACCCCCACACACCCAATCCCAACCCAATTGTCCGTATGGGCTGTTCAAAAGTTGCCTATGTAACAAACTGAACTTAATAGCCCAAAGTTTTGTGTATGGACTTTTAGAGCACTCTTATTCCTGCAACTAGATTATGTATGTATACGAGTATTGTGTATGCATACACTTCCCAGTCCACTCTGCGTTACCAACTATGCCCTTTATCTTGAAGTATCCATCATATAATAAATACATAATTTCTCTTCCTAAAACTTTGCCAACAGTGATACTTCACTATACTAGTGATGTGCTTGAGCACAAATGGCGAGCGAGCCTAAAGACTATATACTATTTTTATATGAATGATTTTGACTTCTAACACTGAAGATACTGAAAATAAGGTCCAGTTTTTTTAATTTCGCATACACGGTAAAGGGATTTCAGTGCCATAGTAACAACTCTCTGCAACTGCTTGACAATACTATTTTTATTGACTTCTAACACTGAAGCTACTGAAAAATGAGGTCCAGTTTTTAAATTTCGCATACACGGTAAAGGGATTTCAGTGCCATAGTAACAACTCTCTGCAACTGCTTGAATTGAAGGGAAAAAAACAACAAAACAATACACGTTATTTAAAAGTTTTCTTTGTGATATTCTTTAGCTAAGAGTGGTTGTAACACACAATGCTTTGACACAACTGGACATGCACCTACACAGACTTACCTTCGCAGTAGTCTAGTGGACAATGTATTTTCAAGTAAATACAGTTGCGCACGGCTTATAACCATGACAAAGAGCGCATTGACTTACCACCGCCACTAACTCCAAGTTTTAACTGCACCCGCAAAAGAATTCAAAAGGGTAAACAATTCAATTCTAGGGTGATACGGGTACTGATCGATAAACCAGAGGATTCTGTTTAGTGCAATTTGGGACGGGGTAGACCACATAACTAACACAAAAACGTGAGGGTCAAAGTACAAAAATGCCTTACGTACGTCCATACATATATACAAATAAACATCCCCGATTTTTTCATTTTTACCCCTGTAAGTGTCTCGCTCGCTACGCTCGCTCGCCAATTATACTAGTGATGTGCTTGAGCACAAATGGCGAGCGAGCCTAAGGACTATACTATTTTTATATGAATGATTTTGACTTTTAACACTGAAGCTACTGAAAATAAGGTCCAGTTTTTAAATTTAGCATACAGGGTAAAGGGATTTCAGTGCCATAGTAACAACTCTCTGCAACTGCTTGGAAGGAAAAATACAACAACAACAAAACAATACACGTTATTTAAAAGTTTTCTTTGTGATGTTCTTTAGCTAAGTAGTGGTTGTAACACACAATGCTTTGATACAACTGGACATGCACCTACACAGACTTCCTTCGCAGTAGTCTAGTGGACAATGTACATATTTTCAAGTAAATACTGTTGCGCACGGCTTTATAACCATGACAAAGAGCGCATTGACTTACCGCCACTAACTCGAATAGAAATGGAAATCCCTTAAGTTCAAGTTTTAACTGCACCCGCAAAAGAATTCAAAACGGTAAACAATTCAATTTCTAGGGTGATACGGGTACTGATCGATAAACCAGAGGATTCGGTTTAGTGCAATTTGGGACGGGGTCGACCATATAACTAACACAAAAACGCGAGGGTCAAAGTACAAAATGACATACGTACGTCCAAACATATATACAAACTAGTGGTGTGCTTGAGCACAAATGGCGAGCGAGCCTGATGTTAGGTAACATAAAACTAAGTATTGTTACTATGTTTTAGCTTAGTTCATGCAAACACGATAATAGCAGTTACTAGTGGTGTGCTTGAGCACAAATGGCGAGCGAGCCTGATAGTTAGGTAACATAAAATGTTACTATTTTTAGCTTACTTCATGCAAACACTATAATAGCAGTTATGACATTTGATTTCAGCAAACAAATACAAAATCACTCTCTTACCTGATTAAAGGGATTTCAGTGCCATAGTAACAACTCTCTGAAAACTGCTTGAATTGAAGGAAAAAATAACAACAACAAAACAATATACGTTATTTAAAAGTTTTCTTTGTGATATTCTTTAGCTAAGTAGTGGTTGTAACACACAATGCTTTGACACAGATGGACATGCACCTACACAGACTTTTTTCAGGTAAATACTGTGCCACGGCTTATAACCATGACAAAGAGCGCATTGACTTACCACCGCCACTAACTCGAATAGAAATGGAAGTCCCTTAAGTTTTCAAGTATTAACTGCACCCGCAAAAGAATTCAAAATGGTAAACAATTCAATTTCTAGGGTGATACGGGTACTGATCGATAAACCGGAGGATTCTGTTTAGTGCAATTTGGGACGGGGTCGAACAAATAACTAACACAAAAACGCGAGGGTCAAAGTACAAAATGACATACGTACGTCCAAACATATATACAAATAAACTAGTGATGTGCTTGAGCACAAATGGCGAGCGAGCCTAAAGACTATACTATTTTTATATGAATAATTTTGACTTCTAACACTGAAGCTACTGAAAATAAGGTCCAGTTTTTAAATCTCGCATACACGGTAAAGGGATTTCAGTGCCATAGTAACAACTCTCTGCAACTGTTTGAATTGAAGGAAAAAAACAACAACAAAACAATACACGTTATTTAAAAGTTTTCTTTGTGATATTCTTTAGCTAAGTAGTGGTGGAAGTCCTGTAAGTCTTCACGTTTTAACTGCACCAGTAAAAGAACTCAAAAAGGTAATCAATTCAATTTCTAGGGTGATACGGGTATTGATCGATAAACAGAGGATTCTGTTTAGTGAAGTTTGGGACGGGGTCGACAACCGAACTAACACAAAAACGCGAGGGTCAAAGTACAAAAATGCCTTACGTACGTCCATACATATATATAACTCACAAACATCCCCGATTTTCGATTGTGTTACCCCTGTAAGTGTCTCGCTCGCTACGCTCGCTCGCCAATAAACATCCCCGATTTTTTCATTTTTACCCCTGTAAGTGTCTCGCTCGCTACGCTCGCTCGCCAATGACCTTTTATTTCAGCAAACAAATACAAAATCACTCTCTTACCTGATTAATGGTAACTTTTGTAGTATCAAACATCAACCATTCTGATAATCTCAATCACCAGTAACTCTTGAACATGCTCTCAGCTACGATAAACAAACCGGTGTCAGGTAAATATGGGTCCCCCCAAAATTGGGTATCCCCAGTACCCATATTTCTGGAAATATGGGCACCCGGGTAACCATATTTCCGGAAATATGGGTACTAGGGGGCCCATATTTACTGAAAATGTGGGTATCCCTCCGTAAATATAGGTACCCCCAAATCCAAACGAGGGTGTTTTGCAATGAGAACACAAGGGAGCGAAGTGTCCGCGTATTAGAGATCTTTGCAACACAAGGGAGCAAAGGGTCCGGGTATTAGAGATCTTTGCAGTGGCTGTTGGACAAACCCATCCCGTAGGTTGCTAGCTAGCTAGCTAATTAGGATTTAAAGCCCAGAAACTATTGATAATGTTATGAGAGGATCAAGGACATTTAACTATGCCCTCACAGCAAAAAATGGAGTATCATACTTTTTAGGTATAATTGTTATACTTTTGGGTTTCATACCCTAGGTATGACCCATTGAAGGTATGGTTTACATACTCAAGAAGTATGTATTTCATACATATGTTAGGTATGAACTATAATAAAGTATGTATTTCATACTTATACACAGTATGCTCATTAGACTTTTTATCTGTCTTTGCAGAAATAATGATGTCCTTGAATGAATGTGAAGATAATGAGGAACTGGATTCAAAACTTTTGTTTGTTTTTTATCTTAAAATGAATCTGTTCATTTTCATTCAGTTCTTGTCATTATGCAAATTGCTTTTCATTTCTGCAAGTTTTTAGTATAAATTCAAATATAAAATAATAGTTATTGTATGATATGTGGTCTATCCAAGTGAAATCACAATATAATTCCACGCTGGCCTAACTTATTGATTTTAGTATAAGAACTGGGGTATTTGGGTGTGAATTGAATTTAGCCCAATCCACAGTAATGTCTTGAGGAGGTATAATAGTGGCTACAATTAGACAAGAACTGGTTGACTCGTGTAGGTTAAATGACATCAAGGAATAAAATGTAGAGTGGACAACTTACTTTAACTAAAATTCCATGCAGTAGATGGGGAAAAGAGAGCAGGAAAACACAATTTAATTAAATTCCAATTAGTAGAGGGGGAGGATGGAGTGGGCAGAAGGATGCTGTTTATTTTAGTTAAATTCAATCTAGTAGAGGGTGGGCAGAAGGACACAGTTTAATTAGCTAAATTGCATTTAGTATAGGGGAGGAGGGGGTGGGCAGGAGGACGCTGTTTAATTAGCTAAATTGCATTTAGTATAGGGGAGGAGGGGGTGGGCAGGAGGACGCTGTTGTAAATTATAGAGGGGGAGGAGGGGGTGGGCAGGAGACGCAGTTGAATTAAAATTCCATTTAGTCGGGGGAGGAGGGGGTGGGCAGGAGGACGCAGTTTAATTAAAATTCCATTTAGTAGAGGGGAGGAGGGGGTGGGCAGAGGATGCAGTTTAATTAAATTCCATTTAGTAGAGTAGGGAGGAGGGGGTGGGCAGGAGGACGCGTTTAATTAAAATTGTTCATCAATGAACTTAGTGGATTACATGGATAATGACGAACTGGATTACTGGAAATGACAACTTAGTGGATTACATGGAAATCAATGAACTTAGTGGATGACATGGATAATGACTAACTAGTATTACATTAAAAACAATGAACTGATTACTGGATAATGAACTTAGTGGATTACATGGATAATGACGAACTTAGTGGATTACATGGAAAACAATGAACTTAGTGGATTACATGGATAATGACGAACTTAGTGGATTACATGGAAAACAATGAACTTAGTGGATTACATGGATAATGACGAACTTAGTGGATTACATGGATAATGACGAACTTAGTGGATTACATGGAAATCAATGAACTTAGTGGATTACATGGAAATCAATGAACTTAGTGGATTACATGGATAATGACGAACTTAGTGGATTACATGGAAAACAATGAACTTAGTGGATTACATGGATAATGACGAACTTAGTGGATTACATGGAAAACAATGAACTTAGTGGATTACATGGATAATGACGAACTTAGTGGATTACATGGAAAACAATGAACTTAGTGGATTACATGGATAATGACGAACTTAGTGGATTACATGTAGTATGACGAACTTAGTGGATTACATGGAAATCAATGAACTTAGTAGATTACATGGAAATCAATGAACTTAGTGGATTACATGGATAATGACGAACTTAGTGGATTACATGGAAAACAATGAACTTAGTGGATTACATGGATAATGATGAACTTAGTGGATTACATGGAAAACAATGAACTTAGTGGATTACATGGATAATGACGAACTTAGTGGATTACATGGAAAATGACGTACTTAGTGGATTACATATAATATATCTGTTGTCACGACACCCACCCCGCCCCCCCTGACTCATTAATTAGTATTGAAATACCTTCTGTTGTCACGGTACCACCCCGCCCCACACAGTCACATCACTAGCTATCTCTTCAAGTTCTACTAGATCTTGTCCATGTCATAAACTGGAGGAAAACTAACTCATAAAAATGTATACATAAAAAGCATGTATCAACATCCAACATCTCTTCTCTTCTCCAATTCATTTGTCCTAAGGATGTCTTAGTGGTGCTAGAATACTAACTCAAATTAAAGTAGGTATTTGGGTGTTTTTTTGCTCGTAATCTACCATTATTGTTTAATTAGCTATATCTTCACAAGTTACTCTTAGTGTTGCATAATGTGTGGCTTCTTTATAATGAAAGTATGTTATATATAGTCATACTAAATCAAGTACTGCTTAGTCAACTAGGTTTTATGCTAATAGTGGGGAACGGAGTCCCCATGGAAGAGAGAGAAGACAGAAGAGAGGAGAAGCTGCTACTACTACTATACCAGGTAATTGGCATGATTTCCTTCGTGTTGATGACAATAAACAAGAACTCTTCAGTTTCCTATCTAGAGAGGTAACTACAGCTATTAATCTTCCAGAAAAGCAGTTAGTTGTCACGGATGGGCAACAGGTTATTTCTGTTCCAATATGTGATAACATGCCTCCTTGGCACCATGCAATCATGAGGAAGCAGACACACAGATCATGGTCCATGCATCAGCTGCCATAAAGTGTGGACATCGCAGGATGTCAAACAAATGTTTGGGTAGTCCAGGAACTTCATGACACAGTAGATGAACTTTGGCTAGCGTTTGGGACAGGAAAGAATTTCCGTTACATTGGAGCACATGAGCTAGTTGCGTACCTGGGGCCAGAAAGGTCCAAATCACTTCCAATTTTCCATGCTATAACTGGATGCAATACCACTTCAACTTTCGCAGGATGTGGAAAGAAAACAGCATGGGCAGTTTGGAATACATTTCCTGAAGTGACTGATGCATTTTTACACTTGGCATCTGCACCAAGAGTGATTTCTTCGCAAGCTATGTCCACTATTGAACGGTTTGTTGTGCTACTTTATGACCGCACAAGCACATGCTCTAACATTAACTTAGCAAGGAAAAAACTTTTTTCAAAGAAAGGAAGATCTTTGGAAGGAATACCTCTGACACAGGCAGCTCTGGAGCAGCATGTGAGAAGGTCTACTTACCAGGCTGGTTATTGTTGGGGACAGGCCCTTGTGCCATTCTGCAATTTACCATCACCATGTGATTGGGGATGGGTAGAGAGCGAAGGACAGTTTGAGCCCCTGTGGACTACATTGCCTGAAGCTGCAAAATCCTGCTATGAACTTATATCATGTGGATGTAAGAAAGGCTGTACAGACAGGTGCAAATGTAAGAAGACAGCTTTACAATGCACGGGACTTTGCTACTGTGAAGGAGGATGCAATTGACAATAGATTGAACACAGGAACTATTTCGGATATTATGCTTCATCAATTTATGCTAAAGTAACCGCATGTGAATTGTAATGATTATGTCAATTTGACTTAACTAATGTGATTTGAGTTTGTCCATTTGTTTGATCTTTGAATACCATAGAAAGTACAATATTTCCTAAGGTGCGAAATCTTTTGCTAGAGGGAAAAAGACTACAGCGAGGGGCCATAATGTACAAATGTATGGAGGGGCCTTAAAATACCTTGTAATTAATGCACTGCAGCCATTATTTTGTGCTTTAATATTAATGTGTATATTAGTATAAATTTATTAGCTGGTATGTTAATTAATATTTAAGTTTTAATTAGAAACAGGTGTTAATGTTGACAAATCAAGTGGCTCCATATCTATTTATTATTATAATCAGCTCTTCTATGTATGTGCAAAGTTTCATGCTTCTATCCAAAAATGCACAATTATTCAGCTTAGCCGCTACACTATTATATCAAGCCTGATTTCTGTTGAACATTTGTGTGTGTATCTTATTTCCTTACACTTGATCTCTGTTGTCTGTTTTACACCTTGTTCACTGCACTCTAGGACATTCTTACATGTGCCAATCCATTCATTAGATCACTCACTTAATTTATGATTTACCTGTGGGAGGCAGACTATAATCAATACACTCATCTTGGTTCTTTGTTCTAACCTGCAATTCTACCAAATTATCCATTTACCTTTGCTTACTCTGATACTCATAGGGCGGGCTGGGATTAGTGTGCAGGAGAAGTGCAGCATTGACCAAGAACCTGGTGGCAGCAACCCTACTTGTGAGGAGTTAGCCTCAGACAACATAGTCCCAAGCAGAATTCCCCCACACTAATTATTGTCACTTTGAAGTTGTTATCTAGAAGCGTCATATATAGTCAGCATGAATGCTGTAATACCTTCATCATGTTATGTAGATACAGTATGAGTCTTCTTGTATAGGTTTTACCTTTGACAGCAATAATGAAACAAAAATGAATATGTAGATTGTCTTGAAGTAAATGATTTAAGTAAAATGTTCAGTGCTGACAAGATGTACACTTCCATGCATATGATGGCTTTGCAAAAACCTTTTGAGGTATGTTTGCACATTTATGGTGGAACCATGTGTGACATGATTCACACTGTGCCAAGTCACCAAATTTTGTAAAATCTTTGGCCCATGGGAGTCTACACTTACAGTGAACTTCCACTTTTTGTGAACAATGAATGTAAGTAGTTTGACGACATAACCTGTGGCGAGCAGGAAAGTCTGACATCACTCCCTTTTCAAGGCACGATTTTAGATGTTCTCTCATAGCTCTTTGATCAAACAAATACCGTGAAGGATCCTTTCCGCTACACAAGGCAGTAGCAAATGCTACTGAGAAAAGACCACAATCATTGCTGCCTGATTGTGCTTGAACATTAATGTAGTTAATACTAAAACAATGCTCAGATGTTTTCAAAATTGCTGCCACCTGTGTCGTAAGGCTTGATGAAGCATTGCGATATATGCTGTCATAAATGTTGCAAGTGTTGGGTGGGCATCCAATGTTGGATGCACAAACCCAATGGTTCCCACAGATATTCAATATCTGTACAAAGTCGGTATTCGGTGACTTCCATTTTAGGTTGTGCCACAATGGTAATGTTGACTGAAGGCCATTTTGATTTGGATGTTTTTTCTTTAACAACTTTGATGCAGCATATATGATGTGCATCACTTAGCCAACCACCACTCTCTAAAGTTTTTCTGTCTACCTCATACAAAAGAAGTGACTTGATCCAGTACTGTGGGGGGGCAATGTCGTTCTTCTCCTCCTCTGGCATCAAAGTCTTTTCTTTTTCCTCCTCAAACATCTCACTCATTTCTGTATTCTCCTGAAGCATCTCACTCTTTTCACTCTCCTTCGCTGGCATCCAACTCCTTTCTTCCTCCTCCTCAAGCATCCCACTCATTTCTGTCTCCTTCTGAGGCACCTCACTCTTCTCTTCTGGTATCAAACTCCTTTCTTGCTTCTCCTCAAGCATCCCATTCATTTTTTTCTCCTGAGGCATCTCACCCTTCCCTCTCACCTCCTCTGGCATCAAACTCCTTTCTCTCTCCTCCTCTTCAGACATACAAATCCTTTTTCTCTCCCCCTCTTCAAACATACAACTTCTTTTTCTCCCATTTGCTTCAGACATCATGCTGCTTTCTCTCACCTCCTCCAGAGTAACACTCATTTCTCTTTCCTCCTGAGATATTGCATACCATTGTTTCTCCTCTTCCAGTATCTCACTTCCTTCTCTTCTTTCTTTTTCAGGTGTATCACTCTTTTTTCTTCCCTCTTGCATTTGACTATCCTCCATCTCTTCCCCAAATCTCACTTTCAATTGTGTCTTTTCTAAAATACTTTTCTTATATCTTTTCAGTCGCCCTATATTAGCCTTTTTTTTGATGACCTTGCCATTACTTGATAACTCGTAGAGGCCTTTCCCTACACACCTGCTGACGACATATGGCCCTAACCATGCAGGCTCCAGTTTGCCACCTTTTCTCTGTTTCTGTGCAGTATTCTCAAGTAATACCTCTTCCCCTACATTTATACTAGCCAGTTGATGTTTTCTATCATAGGTGTCCTTTTGCTTTCCCTGTGCTTTGGTTATGCTAAGTTCAGCATCACCGAATACTTTCTCTCTTGATTCAAGTACAGATCCAATGACTTCATCCAGCTGAACTTCCTCCTCTTCCTCCTTGCATACTGTAAGGCAGTCATTATCAATGGGAAGCCTCATATGCAGCTGGAAGAGCATGAAATAAGGAGAGTGCTTGGTTGATGCTTGGAAAGAAGCACGGTATCCCATTAAGACACTGTCTATCTTCTCGTCCCAATCGGTTTGTTCTTCATTACATAGTTTCGCCAAGCATCGAGAAAGAGTTTGATTGAAACGTTCGGTGAGCCCATTCGTCTACAAAGTAAATATAACAATAATCAAATCATTTAACGGAACTAGACTTTATGCTTATCTCCACATGAAAAAGTTATCATGGCATCATGCAGAATATAATAATGTCCTGCTGGAAGAGTAGGGAGGATGTATACCTACCCTAATAACATTCCTAACATGGTACACTTCATATCTTTAGTTTACCTGTGGGTGGTAAGCACTGGTGATTTTATGTTGAGTTTTTGTGATAGAGTAAAGCTCACTTGATAAACCATTAATAAACTCCCTTCCTTGATCTGTATTCAACATCTGAGGACAACCAAATCGACACATCACCTGTGGACAATATGTTACTCATAAACTTCAGTTTTATTACATCAAAGGTATTCATTACCGAATATATGAACTTGGAAACACCAGCTGCATGTTTTGAAGGAAGTGGAGCTGCTTCTGCCCACTTTGAGAAGTAGTCTGTTAGTGTAACAATGTATCTGTTACCCCTTGGTGTCTGTGGCAGTGGGCCAATCAAATCAATTCCCATCTGATAAAATAGCCTGGATTCTACTGGGATAGGGTGGAGTGTACCAACTGACTTGTTTAACTTGTTATGGCGCTGGCAGCGGTCACAAGACTCCACCTAGTAAAAATGAATCTAATATGTTGCAATACTGAATGACATTGCAACTTACATAGTTTTGGACATCATTGAAAAGCCCAGGCCAGTAATATTTGCTGGATACTGTATCATTGGTTCGGTGCACTCCAAGGTGGCTCAAATTGTGGGATCTTGCAACAATCCTCTTTCGCTTGTCTAAATCTTCAATAACTAATCTTGGAGTTGCTGGCTTTGTTGCAGTAGCTATTGAATGTATGCATGTATAAAAGAGCAATGTCATGAAAAGGAGTGTGTGAATGAATAAAGAATATAAGGCTGGTGCTATAAAAGTAGGCAGATTTATATGGAATGGAAGGCAGACAGCAATTGCATATCTCCTAGTTTTTAAGTTTTGTCCAATTGGATTCTTGGTCATGTGGTTGGAAGGCGAGTGAAGATGGAGTAGAGGCATTATAGCATGTGACCACTTGGTCCTACATGTATATATAATGCAGGGGTCTGAATCCTAAACTAGTTTTCCTGCCAGTGCCATCACATAATACTTTTCCACTCTAAGCCAGTCCTCAATATTTAAAGAAATAGGCAATGGATGAGAATTTCTTGTCATCACTACTTCGGTCAGCTCTCCATAGTCCCTCCACATTCTTATGATTCTGTTTAGTTCTGTTTGACACAAACTTCTTTTAACAAGAACAAATATTCATTGATCCCCAGGAGTTTGTGTCAATGACACTCCACTGTATATACCAATTTTTTAAGGCAGGGTACCCAATTTCCACCATCACTATATATATTTCTGGTGTGCATGGTTGACATCTTCAGTCTCTAACTCCCTAAGTTATTTCTGCTATAGTGGATTTATTTAATGTTGTTTTTATTATGAATTACATTCAGATAACAATATTGATCAGACCTAAACCCCCAGAGAAAACATGTCCCTTCAACAACTTGTAACTTTAAGTGCCTTGTCGGGAACTCCTGCCCTATATTTCCAAAAGAGTATGTAAATCCTATTCCCACTATTTTAGCAAATCAGGTCACTTTACTGACTTAATAGGCCACCAAGAAGACAAGAGGTAACAGTAAGGGCTGGCTGAGGTTGGCAATAATGTCCTAGCATCTTGGTTAACTCCCGCTAAGAAGCCTCAAGCCATATATACCAGATTCCTCCAAGAAATGTATAGAAAGGAAGAATCAAATTTTAGCCTGCTAAAATGTTGTAATGTAATGCTCAAAACAGTAAACTCTAAAGAACTCTTAAACTAGAAATATGATAGTGTACAATGGGCGAGCGAGCTTATACTTTTTACATGTGAAATACAAAAAAAAATTCGAAAAAAGTAAATAAAACAAGTTTATTCAGTAAACTTTACACTAATAGAAACAAAAATTTTGGAGCTATTGCAGTTGAAATGCTACAAACTGTTATGTGCTGACAAAATTGCGGTTAAAATTCTGGTAAGCCACCTTTCAACAAAGCAGTAGTCATCTTTTAGTGGCATGCTGGGGGACTTGTATGTTGTTCAGAGTCTTGAAATTTAGCATAGTACACAGTAGTCAGAAGACAAATGTAAAACTTGGGATAACTCTTTCAGTAGCTATTAGCTATTATCAATGCAAAAGAACAGAACTATTTTTTTGCCACCAAGAAATTCTTTTGATGGGAAAATGGCTTACCTCCCCCAATGTAATATAGGTCATTTTGATGAATCCTAAAACACTTAGCCTGCCGTCTCATGATGTTTTTTCCATTCTTATCCAACCCTTGCGGGTATATTCCTTCAGTTAAATAGGCGTGGATTTCGGAGAATGAGAATCTCCCATCACTACCACTTCCTTTTTTCTGGTTAGCTGCCATGTGTCTTCGAATATTACATACACCGGGGGCGCTTTCTTTGGGGGTACCTTATTTTATGGTAGGGTACCCATATTTCCGGAAAAATGGGTACCCGGGATACGCAATTTTACGGGGTACCCGTATTTCCGTGACACCGGTGTTATTATTTGTTTTTAGCCAACAATATGGAATTACTACTTACATCATTCTTGAGTATTGATAACTTCTGATTGAAGTTACTTTGACCATCTGAATTACCTTGAATTCTTAACAACAAGCTCTCACCTACAAAAACAAAAACAATCAATTTTAGCACACAAATACAAAATTATTTTCTTACCTCATTTTCTTGAGCAGTGGTAACTTTTGTAATACCAAATTTGAGCCAATCTGACTATTTGAATTTACCAGTAACTGTTGACAAGCTCTTAGCTACAAAAATGAAAGGCCAGAGTTAATTTTGCATATTTAGCTAACAAATATGGAATTACGTACTTACCTCAGCTTCCCTCGGGAAGTAGTAGCTTAATACTACGGCATTCTGACTACCAACAGCTCTTGACAACCAACAACCGGCACTCCGTATCCCCCCCATAAAACGGCGAAGTTTTGAAATTAAGTCTGGAAAAGGGTCTTCAATGCCATAGTAACCGGTCGAATCAACTTTTTGTTTCTTAAAAAGCAAGCATTTTCGAGGGAATTTTCTCACACTTTGGAGCTTAAGTATAAAGTAAGGCTTGCTTAATCCTGTAGTTTCAGAATAAACAGGGGTCAAGCCTAAAAAGCAGTGTTTTTTGGAGAAAAGAGTTCCCCGCGCGAGCGTTTAAAGGGCATACGTACCATCCCACATACATATGTATACATATAACATATACCCGATTTTGCATTATCCACCCCTAATACTGTCTCGCTCGCTACGCTCGCTCGCCAATAAACTAGTGGTGCGCTCGAATAGCGCAAATGCATGGCGAGCGAGCAGACTCTTTTTACAGAAAAATAGGACAGAAATTACATCTAACTGTAGTGCACAGTGTAACCCTTTCCATCCTCAGTTAGCATCAGAGAATCTAAAGTCTCTGATCCCAGACTAAACTAACAATTACCTGAATAAACTTCGAAAGCAGTGGCAAAGAAGCGCAGCTTGACAAAGACTTCACAATTGTTTCAAGAAGAGAGTAGCTGTAAACTTTTTGGTTGAAACAATGTTGCGTCTGCAGCAGGATACTCCGCGCTCGTTAATTGAAAAAAACTGGAACTGTGAACGCTTTACCTAACTTACGTAATTAGAAGCACGCGCATTTAAAGAGCATACGTACCATCCATACATACATACATATATATACTAGTGGTGTGCTTGAGCACAAATGGCGAGCGAGCCTGATGGTTAGGTAACATAAAATGTTACTATGTTTTAGCTTACTTCATGCAAACACTATAATAGTAGTTATGACATTTGATTTCAGCAAACAAATACAAAATCACTCTCTTACCAACTTTTGTAGTATCAAACATCAACCATTCTGATAATCTCAATCACCAGTAACTCTTGAACAAGCTCTCAGCTGCGATAAAAAATAAACCAGTGTTATTATTTGTAATTTTAGCCAATAAATATGGAATTACTACTCACATCATTCTTGAGTATTGATAACTTCTGTAGTATCAAATTGAAGTTACTTTGACCATCTGAATTACCTTGAATTCTTGACAACAAGCTCTCACCTACAAAAACAAAAGACAATCAATTTTAGCACACAAATACAAAATTACTTTCTTACCTCATTTTCTTGAGCAGTGGTAACTTTTGTAGTACCAAATTTGAGCCAATCTGATTATTTGAATTTACCAGTCACTGTTGACTATAGTATGTCCAAGTTGAGTTGGCCTCAAGAAAAACTTGAATAACTTCAGAACGAAGCAGCTACGCATCAGGGGTTTGCACCATTGGAAAGCTCCCGCTGAAGCGGTTAAATTCCCTCAGTAAACTCCAAAACCGGAGAGAAAGTGCTATTCCAAAACTCAATACAAAAGTCTATGGGAATAGAAAAAACCACAGGTTTCCCGCTCAAAACGCGCCCGCTTTTAGTCACGCGGTATGGCTCAATTTATCACGCGGACTGTCTTCATTAAGAATTTTGTAAACAATGAGCGGCTTCTTCTCAGATTGCTGTGTTTCTAGCTTTATATCGCGATTAGCTTAGGTTGGAGTGTGGAAACAGGATAGACGGAGTGTTCTGTTGTTGCAGAGGGTACAGGACCACCTGATAGGATGTTGGTATGATTATTTGTCTACCTGTTCAATAACAAATGCCATATAGCCAATATATTTCAGTGATGTAGCTATCATTTAGCTAGCAACTTGTAATACAGCCACTCTTACGCTGTTTGCCGTTAAATTGTGTGCTTGTCAAAGCCGTGTTTATGCCAATTCCCTTTCTTCACTATTATAGATGCCGTTTATTGTAAGAATTAGGACCAACTCAGGCAGAATTCCACCTTCAACTCGGATCACAACTATTTTTTGTATGTGTACTACTTAAATTCTATCATTTCATCAATTTTCATATACCTATTATAAATAAATGAAAGAATTGATAATTTTATTTAACATGAAAGTCTAGTAACTTTAGCTACAAGTTTACAGTGCTGTACTGCTGAATCCTGTGAACATCAGAATATTTCTTGGGACACAGTAGGTAGAATCGACTGATTTTAATCCCGTCTCTTTAGAAGAACTCCCACCAGTTTGCGTTTTCCATCTGCTGTACATTATCTGCGCATAAGAAACATAAATATCATTGAAAACAGACGAGATGAGCTGTACAGCGCCCGAAAAACTCCATAAACTTCACTAAATTTCTTTCTTTCAATAGTTACAGTATTAATGCGCACCTGTGCTACCGCCCCTTTTTCACGTGCAACGTTGACGTTTGCGCGCTTAATTGACTTGGATTCACATGACTAAATTGCTTCCGGTAAAGTACTAAATGCATTCCTCAATTACCGCGCTTGCGGTCCTGCCAACTCAACGTGGACATACTATAGCTCTTAGCTACAAAAAAGAAAGACCAGAGTTAATTTTGCATATTTAGCTAACAAATATGGAATTACGTACTTATCTCAGCTTCCCTCGAGAAGTAATAACTTCCATAGCATTAATACTACGGTATTCTGACTACCAACGGCTCTTGACAACCAACAACCGGCACTCCGTATCCCCCCCATAAAACAGCGAAGTTTTGAAATTAAGTCTGGAAAAGGGTCTTCAATGCCATAGTAACCTGTCGAATCAACTTTTTGTGTCTTGAAAACAAGCGTTTTAGCAGGAATTTTCTCTGTAGTTTCAGAATAAACTGGAGTCAAGCCTAAATAGCCGTGTTTTTAGGAGAAAAAAGTTCCCCGCGCGCGCGTTTAAAGAGCATACGTACCATCCATCCATACATACATACATATATATATATAACATATACCCGATTTTGCATTATCCACCCCTAATACTGTCTCGCTCGCCAAATAAACATCCCCGATTTTTTCGTTTTTACCCCTGTAAGTGTCTCGCTCGCTACGCTCGCTGCCAATTATAATTATTATTATTGAATCAAGGCATCAATGGTTGATATAAGTAAATTACAGCTACATTGGAGCATGTTCTTATTATATAGTTATTATATAGCATGGATGAAGATATACAAATACATTGCTTAGAGAAATAACTAGATACAGAGTAACTTGAACAATTAAGTAGTAAGGATAAATACAGCTATTGCCTTTAAAATATTCAAAGTTAGGGTACACAGCATGTGTGTAGAGGCTGACAAATTTGCTTGCACTTGTGCACTTGTGCACACTGAGGGTTAACATGCCAATGGATATACATAAAAAAATGAGAGTATTAAAATATAGTCTAAATTATTTCTACCATTTTAATTTGTTTAGAACAGAAATAAATATATTTGCTAAGTGCCTGAAATTTCCACAAATAATTTAAAACTCCCAACCATTGCTGGCACATTCAAATTTTTTTAACTGAGATGAGGCTTGAATGTGTCATTGTAAGTCAACCTGAGCTATAATGTCACATTCTCATTGCCCACATACCTAAAAGTATCTCTGTTCCAATGTTAATTCATATATAATTCATGTTTCAATCATATGTATATTTATTACTGTGCTTTAGTTTTATTGATTTCAACCTCTTTGCAAATTTTCTTCCTTAGTTGAAGTAAAGATTCAATGACTCCATCCTGCTTCACTTCCTCCCCATTTTCTTCCTCACATGTTGGAAGGCTATCACTGTCAATAGGTAGCCTTATTTTCAGCTAGAAATGCATGTATTTGGGCAAGTGCTTTGTTGAGCTTCGAAAAGCACGACATTTATTAGTACACAAGTTCAATGAACCAACTTGCCTACAAAAGAAAAAAACTATTTTTGTGCATAATTACACCTTGTTGTAACTTATTTTTAAGTTTTTGTGTTTATTGTAAATACTCTGTTCAGCATGTGCAATGTCAGCTGCATTATTACCTTACTTATTATAGCTATGTATGAGGTCGAGCTGTTTGCTAACCTAAGAGTGTAACTGAAGTTCAACCTGAAGAATGATGTTTTAAATGAACAAGTACTCACAATGCATATGCATGCAACAAAGCAACATCAATTCATAATAATACAATTCCAATTAATATGGGTACAGGTAGTGGTGGTGATTAATGGGTGTGGTTTGTCCCTAAAGCACATTTTTTGAAAGTTGGAGTGTATGCAATTAGAATAAAAGGGTTATATATTATTAAAATCAGTGGCTATGCAAGTTAGTTATACTCAGTTTCCTTACTTAGTCATTCTTTCTAAAATTAATGAGAATCCCATGTTTGCTTGTAAACACTTGAAATGTTGTGGTGAGTTTGAAAAATCAATTAATAAATTCCCTTGCTTCCCTGGTCAGTAATCAAAATATGGGGGTAACCAAATTGACACAATACTTATGAAATATTATGATGATTAATGTCATCTTTAAGCAAAAAAAATTATGAAATAGTTTCATGAATTTGGAGGCACTGCCTGAATTGAATCTACTCTCATCTGGTGGAATACTTGGACTAAACTGGAATAAGGTATAAAGAGTACTTGCTAACTTCTCTAGCTTGTTTTGGTGCTGGCAATGATCACATGAATCTACCTAATAACATAAGAGGTAAGAGTTATATTTGTAGTATTTTTCTCTGTAGAATTATAATTTGTGATCATTTTTCTATCACATGCAAAAGGCACTAGCTGTTCAACTTCAACAGTTCCTGATTTAGAATCATTTTAGAAAGATTCTTAAAAATTCTACAGGATCTATGGTGACTGTTAATACTACCTCTCTTCTCTCTCGATCATTAATCATGTATTCCATCATCTTGCATGAACCAACAATGGCTGCATACTTAAAGAAACTAGTAGCCAAACGGTACAAGCATCATCATCATCGAGTTTGCTATCAGAGGGTTCATTGTAATAGTTAGTTGAAAGATTTGACACTCATGATCAATTTGGTATTAAAGAAGTAGAATCTATACTTGAGGCAAAATATTCTTTATTTGTGATTATAAACAATTCCCCACCCCCACCTCCTCCCCCCCTAGCCTACCTTCCTTACTCCAGAAGACAAGAATGGACTAATAGCTATATCTACATCTACCAGTGTTTATATTTTTAGCCTTAAGTGTACCAAGTTTGATTGTTTCTAAAACAAGGAATGATTCAATACTTCCTGCGTTTTCATGTAGATCATTACAGTCTGTTTCTATTTAACATAAGGATGTTAAATTATTATTTGTAATGTACAGGCCTGTAATATTTCTTTGATGCAACTCCAAAGTGACTCTGATCATGAGTGTTTCATACAAGTCTCATTTGTTTTCCACATTTCTACAATTAATGTTGGACTTTGATACATTAGCCAATCAATAAAATATTAAGAAATGAATTAATGCTCTGAGTAATTCGAACTAGAATCATGTGGAGATTGTTAGGTTATGGAAGTATTATTTCAGGCTTTAGTCTTCAATAAATTGTGACAGAATCCAAAGTTAACTTGCTGTCAAGTACATAATTGTAGATACAGAAATATCAACCTTATAGCTGTGTCATCTAAATGATCGAGTCTTCATTCAATGTTGAATGAAATGAATCTTGATTTTTAGCTATTCATGAAGGAAATCTTCATAAAGCAGTTAGCTTCATTGCCCATGTTAATCTGTAAAAAAAAATTTAGTAACGCTCCTCTCCGATATAATAGTATAAATCGCCTCGATCAATTAAAAAAATTTTTTTTGCCAACCGCCTTAGGGCACTCTTCCTACTCTTTTCCAACACCAGTATGATATTACTCAATCGGCTTTGAGGGTACCCAAATTTACGGCGGGATACCAATATTTCCGAAAATATGGGGATACCCAATTTTACGGGATAGCCATATTTCCGTGACACAGGACCTTTCTCTACCCTGCGGTCAATAAAGGGTCTTGCTAGAGAAATAAGGCGTTTTTTTGTTCCCCCCCCCCCCCCCCCCCCCCCCGCCGCAATTTGTGCCGGGTTTGCGCCGCACTAGGTCGAACTAGAAGTAACTAGAAAATGCTCGTGTAGCATTGGTTGGGCGAGCGAGATTCTGGGGAAATGTTGACACTTTCAATTGCATTGGGGTCGTTTGATTTGAATTTGCATTGGTGGAGATCTTCACATTTGCCCACTTGCTGCAGATTGACATTCAGTCATATTCACAACTCAACACTACCTGGCAGAGGTACTCTCCCACTCTCAGGATTGAAGACACCATAAATATGATGCCAGGAGAAGACAGCAACATGGCTTTATACATCAAGCATATCCCATCTCATATTCAGGTCGTACAATCTGTCCTCTAATTTTAGGGTACTATCTCTATGCCAATTAGCTATGGCCAGCTTCCACTATTATGCGTCTGTAAAACTGAGACTTGAATTACTGTCACGTTTAAACGACGACGTATGCGCGCGCGCGTTTAAAGGACCACGTATTCAGGATTTCCATAGACTACATCTTAGAGTTGCTCGCTCGCTTCGCTCGCTCGCCAATCACCAGGCTTGCAGCATTTATTCAGTGACACGAGTGGAATACACGGATGTTTAGTTTTTCTCAGTAAGATATCTAGAAAATATCCCTTGGAGTGATGGGGATTGAGAAAAGAAGACTATGGAGCCTTGAGTTGTCGAAAAATTACCCGAAAAGTAGTAGGAACTGTTCCTCCTGACTTCATTTATCATAAGCACCTCTAAATTTTGGCTTTATAGGAAGATTTTATGACCAAACAAGCTTCCCATATTCAAATTGTTGCAACATTTGTATTTTAAAAGTTGTTTCAGGGACAATTCAATTGCACAAAAAATAGAGTGGGCCATAGGTGTGTACCTGATAAGAATTTTTTAACTTATACATGAATAATATTCGTCACATTTTCATATAATTAAAAAGCAATATCGAATAAAAAAGCTAATTTCAACACAAAATTGCTTCTAAAAGCATAAAGTAATGTAACTTATAAAATTAATAATAAAATATAGAAATAATGGTACAAGTCAATTTACACCTCATTTTCATTGTAAACTGGATTTTGTTGACGTTGATCTTCATTGTCTGCTTCTTTGATGTCAATGTGACCAGGCTTAACTCGAAGGCTTCTTCCTACGTTTGTTTTGTAGTTCACAAAAAATTCCTGTCTTCCATGAAAAACGACTGATGGATACTCTCCAAAGAATCCAGTAGTTTTTGAGGCTCTGTTCCATTTGATGTCATTTTCTTCAGCGGTACCGTGCACTAGAGTAATCATCCTCCCAGCAATGCTTTGGCTACCTAGTAACACTTGTTTTTCCTGATTCAAAGCTATTGAGGGATACCAGCCGGCTCCTGGCGCTTCAATGACATTACCCCACTTAACTTCCTTCAGATCTGTGTGCAACTTTCCTACGTAAGTTTTTAGGGTAATGTTCGTAGTCATTGCCATCACCACCATGTCCCCCACCATGGAAACGTCGGGATTACTTCCCACCGTCCTGTCTCTTATCCACCAATCAATTTTCATAAACACTGCCTCTTCGTGAAAGTCTACTTTTCCTACAGCATACTTATTGCCCCTGAAAGCTGCTACGATCCAGCCGTCGTTATTGGCACATATTTTGGGGTTGCGTTCACTGCATATAGATCTTCCGTTCATCTTTCCCTCCATTCTCCGACGTTCAGAACTGTACCTCCAAATGTGATAGTGGCATTTGAAAAAATTTGTGTCGTGGCACTCAACCGTGTATATGTTACCACCTTGTCTGAACAGCGCTACATTTGGGTTTTTTCCAGTAGTATACTTCATATAATTCCCCCAAGCAATCTCTCTACGATTGATTTTTCCAACATAATAGTATAAATTGGGAGTAAAAGTAGTATCCGTACATATTACGGCAAGTTTATCCTCGCGAAGAATGTCAACGCTAGTGCAGCGGCCATTGCTTTGTTCGACATAGTCGCCGCACGTAATAGTCGCTTCAACCGCCATGATAGCTGCAGTACTTTATCTCTGGTATGAATCGAACTTAAACGGATTTGATCTACACAATGGATAAGTTTCTATTCCTGCTACTGAGTGGCTTGGGATTTTATGCTAGTTGCAAATCATCGATGCACATGCGTAATCCTGCAAATTATAAGTTATCGTGGCTGAAGAGGTGTGGGGGAGTGGGGGGGCTAGGGGAATTTAGTTCCTCTAATTCTGGCAAAGCGGAGTAGTGTAGACTAAAATAAAAATATTTGATGTGCCTTAAAATAGTTGAATTTTGTATTTGAAGCTGCAGTATGGTAGCTATATATTAGCTGAAAACCTGACTTCTTAGTGATAGTGTTGATTGCATAATTTTCCATCGTGCATCCATTTCTGTTTTCTGTAAAGAAGAGTCTTTTGAAACCATGAAATGAAAATGCCACAAACTTGTCCACCATTATGGAATACTGAAATTTATTTAGCATATAAACCCCCTCTCCATCCTATGCTCATGCACACAATTTTTTTCTCTAATCTTTTGTCTAAAAAAATAAAAATCCAAGGTTTACCAGTAATTAAACCATGGGCTAATGTTACAAAGTAATTCTGCTGTATTTAAGATGACAAAAGTAAACACCTGTCAAATGTATCCATATCCTGTTCATGAATAATTTAGATGGGTACATGACTAAATCCTGTCTAGTCATCACAAGACTCAAACAACCCTTGTTAAATTTTTGTAAGTATTCGTCTACCAGTTGTTAAAGCTTAGTTAAGTGGATATTCATCTGCCAGTTGCTAAGGCTTAGTTCGTATAAGTAGATATTCATCTGCCAGATGTTAAAGTTAAGTGAAGTCCCATATAGGAGTGCCAAAGGGCATGCCCACATGAACATTTATGTAGAACAGGGAATATGAAACGTTGAACTGTATGTATTTACTTAATTTTATTGTGTGTATTGGTTTTGTAACATGATGTGTGTCAGTCACTTTTGGTATTATTACTATGTGCATGTGCTTGTTATTTTGTGCCCCAACAAGGTGTGGAGCTGGAAGTGTGCATTATATGTGTGTTGTCTGGGGGGGGGGGGGTTAGTGATATTTAAGTCTCGACCACATGAGGTGACCTTTCAGTCGCTTTCTTACTCAATTACATTAACGCAGTTTACTAAAGTGGTAGAGGTCGGGTTCACCCCCCTTCAGTTGAGCGATTCTAGTGGTAGCGTTCATAAGCCAACCTGTGCGAGCGCCTTCAGCCAAAACTGAGGGGGATCAGCCCATCGTGCGCCCACATTCCACATTCATCTGTTTTACCTCACACTAAGTCCTACTTTCTACCAATGAAATTCATTTGTAGGGGATAGTGCACACTTCTGTTCATACCTTGCAATAGTCAATTTATTCCCTCCTGGGTGATGTGGAAGATTTCTTAATAATCATTTATTTATTGAATATCAGTACAGAAATATTTGTGGGAGTATTTTTCAATAAATTTAATATAACCATATTTGATAGAACACGTGGATATGACTTTACTTAGATAAGTGGATATGACTTTAGTTAGATAAAGCATGTGTGTATGACTCTATGGGATTGAGAAAAAAAGACTATGGAGCCTTGAATTATCGAAAATCTTTATAGGTGGTGAAGAAAGTACCCCAAAGGTAGTAAGAACTGTTCTCTGACTTCACTTATCATAAGCATCTCAAAATTTGGCTCATAGTAAGATTTCAAGACCAAGAACAAGCTTCCCATATTCAAATTGTTGTAACATTTGTATTTTAAAAGTTATATCAGGGACAATTATATTAAAATTAGAGTGGGCCAAAGGTGTCTACCCTAATAAGAACTTTTTTATCTTATACAAGCTATACGCTAATAATATTCGTCATATTTTCATATAATTAAAAAGAAATATCGAATAAAAAGGCTAATTCCAATTTTCATTGTAAACTGGATTTTGTTAAAGTTGGTCTTCATTGTCTGCTTCTTTGATATCAATCTGACCATTGAGGTCATCTTCCCCTCCATTCTCTGATGTTCACCATTGTACCTCTAAATGTGATAGTGGCAATTGAAAAAATTTGTGTCGTGGCACTCAACCGTGTATACTGTGTCTGAACAGCGCTACATTTCGGTTTTCTCCAGTATATCGTACGGATACTGAGCAAGAGAAAGGCTTTGATTCTTAGAAGGATTGAGTGAGAGCATTCAGTCATGCAAGACTCAAACAACCCTTGTTAAAAGTTTGTAAGTATTCATCCACCAGTTATTAAAGTTTAAGTGGATATTCATCTGCCAGTTGTTAAGGCGTATTTGGTATAAGTAGATATTCATCTGCCTGATGTTAAAGTTCAGTTAAGTCCCACATGCATGCGTCTGCTTTACTTCACACTAGTGTCCTACTTTCTACCAATGAAATTCATTTGTAGGGAATAAACATGAGATTGTCAAGAAATACTTACACCTCTTTGTGGCTGTTATTGTTAATGCCTAATTTCTCAGTGCACACTTCTGTTCATACCTTGCCATGGTCAATTTGTTCCCTCCAGTACAGAAATATTTGAGGGAGTAAACTATTTGTGGGAGTAAACTATTTGTGGGAGTATTTTTCAATAAATTTAATTTAACCAACCTGTGCGTATGACTTTACTTAGATAAGTGAATATGACTTCACTTCAATAAAGCACGCGTTTGGTTCACCTCAGCTTCACCGGAGTAGTAGCTTCCTTAGCGGCATTCTGACTACCAATGGCTCTTGACAACAAACAAGCGGCACTCCGTATCCCCTAACGGCGTTTCCTAAAACGGCGAAGTTTTGAAATTAAGTCTGGAAAAGGGTCTTTAATGCCATAGTAATCAGTGTCAGCAAAAGCTGACTTTTTAGGAGAAAACACTCGTTTTTCAAGACACAAAAAGTTGCTTGGAATACGGAGTGCCACTTGTTTGTTCTCAAGAGCCATTGTTAGTCAGAATGCCGCTCTCTTATCAGCACACAAGTGTACAAAACATTTATAAGGTAGATTACAATGACAATAGCACTGGTTTTTGCCTGCACATGAATATAATTAATGTTCGGTAAAGGGTTCGTGCTATTCCATTGAGTGTGAATTTCACACTAAGTGTGCATTCACACTAGGAAGAAAGTGTGAAGGACACACTATGCATAGGTGGTGGGCATTCACACCACCAGTTTGGTGTGAATTTGGTGGGTTTTCACGCTATAATTTTTACAGTGATCATACAGATACTGAGCAAGAGAAAGGTTTTGATTCTTACTATTCCATACATAGAAGGATTGAGTGAGAGCATTCAGAGAGTGTGTAGAGACTTTGACATCAAACAGCATTTAAGTCGGGTAAGACACTAAGATCACGTCTTACTAAAAGTCAAAGACACTATGATCACATCATACTTAAACGTCAAAGTTACTATACCCATTACCACCGAGATCCATAGTGTACAGTATACACTTCAAGTTGTGGTAAGGTACACATAGGGTGAAACAACTAGAGCAGAAGAGTGAAAGAACATCAGGATGCTTGTAAGAGAGGTGATGAGAAGGTTTCAGCCATTGTTGAACATGTTTGGCAGCACCACTAAATGGGAAGAGGTAAGAGTTGTAGACAGAGCCAGTAAGAATCGTGAGTTAGATTTAGGAAGCTTTCTACACATACAGATGACACCTGACAACAAAAAGTTTAACAGAAACATAGTTTTAGAGCTTTCAGGATGCTGGCTGTCCATGCTGTGTGCAAATCACCCTCCAGGATATAAACAGATATGGCTGATAACATCTTAGTCAAATATATCTTTAGAATGCATAATAGAACCTCCTCTTTCTTCCTGTTATTTTCAGCTCAGGTGTACCCTTAGCCTGAAAGTATCTGTTAGGGATTTTGAAATTTTAATTTAAAATTTTTTGGTTTAACTTCCTGTTGCTCGGGGGATATAAAAGAATCAATAGTGCAGTCTTGCGAAGAGTAGAAGTGATGTCACTTGCTATAGGAAATCTCACTAGAAGAGTAGAAGTGATGTCACTTGCTATAGGAAATCTCACTAGTGGTGACCGTAATAGAGGCATGAAGCGAATAGCAGAAGACAGCCTGCAAGTACTTGCGACTCCCAAAAAACGCAGGTTAAAGGGTGGAGATCATGTCCAAGGCGACACAGCCCTAGGTTGCTGTTTAATAAACTGCAAGATAGTGCTTATGCTTCTGAAAGTCAAGGTATACTTTATCTTGCATCTCCCCACTAGTCACCTGAGATTTTCGACAAGAAGATATACGAGCAGGTTAATCTAAATGTGGAAATAAATAAAGAAGAATTGCTGGATCCTGGTAAATTTATATCAAATATAGCTACTTTTGAAAGTAGTAAGTTTCTTATAGAACTATCTCTCATTGGTATATCCTCGGATAAGAATTCTGGACCTCGAGCAAGAACGTATTTAAAAATCAAGGTAGAAGACACAAGAAGCACACCTTATTCTCTAAGGATAGAAACCACTGCAGTGACATCCTCAGGAAAATATGTTTCAGTTCCAGAAGCTTCATTTGACAATATTGACACAAAAGAATGGAACTTTTTTATGCTTTGCTTAGCTACTGAAGAAGAGTTGGATCAAATGGAGGGAAATACATTGACACTTCATTACAAGTTAACTATTACTCCCTGAAAAGTTTCTGGAACTGAAACATATTTTCCTGAGGATGTCACTGCAGTGGTTTCTATCATTAGAGAATAAGGTGTGCTTCTTGTGTCTTCTACCTTGATATTTTTATTACCACTTTATTTCTTGTGAATGCTTCAAATTTAATTCATGTAGCTAGAAGTTTATTTGTGCACTATAATATGCACACTTACTTTTATTAGTGCAAGCTGAATACAGTCCTTTAGCTTTAGATTGTAGTTGACTTAAAATCATGATCAACCATAACTTTGGGATTGGAAAGGGTAACAAAAATAAATAAACAAGATCTTGAGGCTTGTAAATGAGGAAGATAGAATTTTGTAAAGTGTAAAATTTAGCACAATTGCTAAGATAATGATCTAGTGGTAGTCATTGTAGCTCCATCTAAAATAGTTTCTACACATATATGAAAGTTATTTGCCTGAGTTATTTGAAATTTGGCATTCAATTCATAAAACCCCAGATAATTAATGTTAGATATGTTTTAATAATGAAGTACTCAGGTTATAGCTAGCTATATCAAATTAAGTAGCACCCTCTATGCTAGATCTGCAGTTTAGTTGCTCAAAACATTACTAAAAAAATCCCTAAGTACCTAATAAAAAAGAATTATAAAAATGTTTGCAGTTACTAAATCTCCTTGTCCCTATACAGCACACTCCTGGGGGTAAATGAAAGTGAATTCAAGGCAGTGTAGTGTTACAATGGAATCGGAAATCAGCTACCTGTACTTAAGTTCGATTTATTTCTCCCTTACAATCTGAAATAATTTTATTTGACTGGGAGAAAATAATTTACTTGACTTTGTATAGAACTTTCTGCAATTATGGCTTCTAAAATGTATGTGGCCCAGTTTTCTAGCAATTTGTCACCCAAAGACGATCCAATTGTTTTGGACTGTAAGTGCTCGGTAATCTTAAGACGTGGCAAGTAGTTATAGCTAAGCAAGTCGTTTGAGAGCTTCTGTAATTATTTAGATGCAGGTACGTTTTTTAAAGCGGATACGGAAAGTGGATACGGAAATATGGATCGATAAAGACATTCTTACAGGAGGTCCTGAAGTTATTTTATATCAGGGGGAGGGAATAGCAGCTACACTTTTGTAAATGAGACAGAGTAGATTAGCTTAATATTCTCTGGCAAGTCATTGGGGAATATAGTTTAGCCATGTGTGATAATTTTGTTCCTGATAAATTTAAATCTCTCTCAGCACTTCCTCTAATTCCTGTCGTAACTGGATACCTGGAGTTGTAATTCCATACCCTATTTTAGTCTTCATAGTTATTCTAACTTTGCCAGTGCCTTCCCCAATAATTTAATAACTCTCTCTTGCAGTGTCCCATTAAATTGAGTCCAGCCACTCTCTGCTGGCTGTCGCTGATTCTGTTAACCAAAAAATGACATACTGTACTTAGTAATAATGTCAAATTCATTTGCCATGTTTAAGCCCATAAAAAAATACATAACTTTAAAATAATAATGATTCAAAAGTTCATAATGGTATCATAACAATTGCAATCCTGGAAAGGCAGCTACACTTTTGTAAATGAGACAGAGTAGATTAGCTTAATATTCTCTGGCAAGTCATTGGGGAATATAGTTCAGCCATGTGCGATAATTTTGTTCCTGATAAATTTTAAATCTCTCTCTGTATCTTCCTCTAATTCCTCTAGTAGCTGGGTACCTGGAGTTGTAATTTCATACTCTATTCTGGTCTTCATAGTCATTCTAACTTTGCAGGTGCCTTCCCCCAATAATTTAATAACTCTCCCGTGCACAGTGTTGCTTTAAATTGAGTCCACAGTGTTGCTTTAAATTGAGTCCGAGCCACTCTGCGGGCTGTCGCTGATTCTGTACGTATAGGGTATATGTAAGCAAAAACCTCGGCCTTTCCAGGATTTGCAATTGTTATGATACCATTATGAACTTTTGAATCATTATTGTTTTAAAGTTATGTATTTTTTCATGGGCTTAAATATGACAAATGAATTTCAAGTACTTTGTTTGACAGTAATACTAAGTACAGTGTCTTCTTGTTTTGTGGTAAATCAACAGAATTAGTCATGTTTCTGATAATAATGCTTATGGTGAGAATCTGCTAAAGGCGCTGTTAATATTATAATGTGCTTATCCAGCACAAATTGCAGGAGACTTTGAAATTTGTTGAATTCCACCACCTGACAATGACCTCTACACAGATCTGTCACCTCTGGCTAGTACAGCCTCTAGCGAAGACTGATAATTATATCGTACATTCCCCTTGCTTGTAAAAGGGAGTAGGAGTCCGCATTGAATCTGTAGGAGTGTTCTCTTATCTTCCGCAGATCGGGTAGCACGCCAATGAAGGTCATTCAGTTATAAAGTTAGTCAGGCGGAGCCGGTGTCACAGTAAATACTGTCGCCCGGAAATTCTGTCGCAGTGGCGGCAAAATTTACTAGTAAAAATTGTCGCCACCGGTAAATTTTGTCGCTTGTAGAAAGCGGTGACATTTAGTTCCTAGTATTTTTCCCAGCATGGATCAGCAAGAATATGATCTCCTTTATGAGTATATAAGAAGGAAAGAATTTCCCACCACTATAAGTAAGAACAAGAGAGATTCCTTGAGCAAACAATTTGAAGTTATGGAGGATGGACTGTTATATTTCAAAGACAAGAACAACAACAACAAATTAAAGGTTAGTCAAGTGCTTTTTATTGAGCTAGCTACATTGATCCTTTAGTTATTATTCCAAAATTTGTAAGGTTGTGCCCCAGTCGCAAAAGCAGGCAGTGATCGAAGGCTGCCATTCAGATGCCTTTGGAGGTGGACACTTTGGCAGGGACAAGACTTATTTCAAAGTTACTGAGAGATTCTATTGGAATGGTATAATGGAGGATATTAAAAAGTATTGCCAGTCCTGCGACAAGTGCCAGAGAGCAAACAGGCAAGTTATTCATCTATTTCAAGTGACATATCAATACCAAATACAAATCCATGATTGTCACAATGGATTGTGAATTATTGACTAGTAATTGTTTAAAGGCTGCTTGATTTACATACTTTTATATACTATTGGGTCCATACCATTAACCTGCAACTATCACACCTCTATAGAACTACTCATACAGGGCCATCATCAACACCTCTATTTCTTATTCATAACCGCCACGTCTGTAAATTACCTAGCTACATATTAGCTCTTTACCAACTCTTTACCATCTCTTTTGGATGAATGACTAGATACTAAACAATAAAGATAGCGCATGTCACAGCAGAACTTCATTTCACTATACTGTTACTTTTTAATATACTAGGAGATATTACTAAGTCCTTGTCAAGTCATAATTAGAGTGCCAGAACTGAAAGTGAGAGCTGGCAGCAAATATATCTTAGTATAATATATGTACACAGAGTTGTACTTCTAGATTTTGGTTACTTAATTATATTGGTATATATTTTACACATTCATACTCCTATATTTATGCAGAAAGTTTGATAAATTTACAGCAGAGCTCCATCCAATTCCTGTGAAAAATGAAGTTTGGGATACAATAGGAGTAGATTTGATTGGGCCACTTCCAGTAACACCGAGAGGAAACAAGTACATCATGACAGTTTCTTGTTTCTTTTCTAAGTGGCCTGAAGCTACTCCACTTCCTAACAAAAATGCTACAGGAGTGGCAGAATTTTTGTTCAAATGCTTTACTAGACATGGTTGTTGTAATGTAAAGATAACGGATCAGGGAAGAGAATTCGTAAATCAAGTAAGAGATTATGCTTTCATTTTGTAACTATGGTTAAAAATAATACTTTTGCTAAAGGTCAATGATGAGTTGTGCCGACTTACAGGAGTAGAGAGTCGATTAACAAGTGCATATCACCCTCAATCTAATGGCTTAGATGAGAGGTTCAACCAAACTTTGCAGCGGCAGTTGTTAAAATACATTGATGATAAACAAGATGATTGGGATTTGTATCTTGATGCTATTTTGTTTTCGTATCGAGTGTCTCAACAAGCTAGCACTAAGTACTCTCCTTTCTATTTAATGTATGGTCGACAGGCACGGCTTCCAATTGAATTTCAGAAACAGAATGATGATGGTAATGATACTGATAATGAAACAGACAATTCCATAGGTAATATAAGCGCATGTGAAGTCCAGTATAATCTCATTATTTTCCCTATAGTTGATAGTGTAGATATAGAAGAGAGAACTAGAATGATGGTTGAAATACGTAAGAAGACTCTCGTTAACATTGAAAAGGCACAGGAAAAACAGAAAATGTATTATGATGAAAAACATTGTAAAGATAAAGAGATGTTCAAGGTAATTTCTAAGCATAATTTTTATGCTGGTTTTTTAATCACTGATTTTGGCTTGTTGTTTTGAGGTCGGTGCACTAGTCCTTTTAAAAAATAGTAAAAAGCTATCCAGAAAGGGATCAAAGCTGGAACCAAACTGGACAGGACCGTACATGATTCATGAAGCTAAAGGAAAAGGAACATATAGACTTTGTTCTAAAAATGACTCCACCATTGTTTTGAAATCTCTGTATAATGGAGCACGATTAAAGCTGTACTATGATCGAGATCTGTCACAGGTAAAATATTTAATTTTACCAAAGTGATTGTTATTATGAATTTTTTTGTTCAGAAATCTATTTCAAATGAGAATAAAGTTGAAGACAAGGTTTGTTGATTTTACCTGCAATAAAAACAACTGCAAACTTCATTACTATTTTACTGCATAGAATGTCACAAAGTCAAAATTGGAACCTCAGGGAGAAGATTCCTTCAAAAGTTTACCACTTACATACCATTGCTCACATGAGGTAAGGTTACTATTTCATTATTAAATCTTACTATTTGACATCCTAACTACATTAAATATTCTCTGGAAATGTTCATGCTACAAGTTTCCTCAATTACATAAAACCATGTAAACATACATATAGGAATTGATAACTAAATTGATTGAGCAGCTAATGGACAACTACCTTCTTCGCTTGTGGAGAACTGGTGGTAATTTGAGAACACATAATTCTGATTGTGATGATCCATCTGAGGTATTTCTCACCATATGATTTATGAATTTATTATAATTTTCTTTAATTTTATATATTATAGATTAATACAACCTGTTCGGATAATGAGTATCATTTGAGTAAGGATTTGGATGTTGTGCTCTGGATGACACACAGAGAGTATAATGGCAAGCCTAAGCTACAGGATACGATAAATTTTGTCACAGTTAATGTTGACCTTCATGCTGAGTTCGATTGTTTTAAGGCACATATGGTATCAAAAGGATCTAGCTTTGTTCTAGTCAATGAGCTGCTAAGCCTATATTGCTCCATGTGTTCATTGGAGTTCTCTTGTGTGCAAATGGCTGGAGGCTGTTATGTGAGGCTATCAGGAGATGAAATGGACCTGCTAATTGACTGGATGGTAGATCTGAAGGGGAAATATATGGAGGATGGTGAAGCACTGTTGTCTTCTTTAACTGGAGCATTATTATCATTCAAGACAGGTTAGGTAGAAATAATATATTGTGTGTTTGTTGTAGTTAACATGTTATCATTCAGGTACCAAGAGAAAAACTATTGAAGAGTCTGCCAGAATGAAGAAAAAACATAGAAGTAATGAAAACCATGCTATCAAGTGAGCTATTGATATGATTTTAAAATGTATAGCTAATTACAATGTCAAATTCACAGGCATTCGATAAAAAATGTGCAAGCTCAAAAACTCTTTGAGATAATTCGTCAGGAAGAAATTACTTTGAAGTATGTACTTACAATAGTAATTAATAATATTCAGATTTACTATGTTGTGTGTATTTTAGGGAAAGCAGAATAAATGATATTGATATCATCACAGCTCATGATATCGATCTCACAGCTCATGATATCACCACTACTAAATCAAAAAATAGTTTGAACTGGATTCCCAATTTGCATCTAACTATGTCTGACAAGAACACTATACTTCATCCGGCTGGGTGGTTAACAGATACAATTATTGATGCAGCGCAGAAACTTTTGAAGCAACAGTTTCCCCACATTCAAGGCCTTCAGCAAGTAGCATTGGGGTTGACAATGTCTTTTGAAATGCAGAGTGGCGAATTTCTGCAAATACTTCACTGTAACAATCATTGGTTTACAGTATCTTCTATGGGAAGCAATCAAACATCTGCTGTTAATGTTTTCGATAGTATGTATGATTCAATTCCAGCCTTAGGAAAGGCGCAGATTGCTTGCCTTCTTAAAACTTCAAATGATTCTATTTTGGTTAATATTATGAGAGTCCAAAAACAGGTAAGCTATTTAATGTGCTTATTTTAAAAAGTATATATATATTTTATTGTTGTTATTACTTGATGTACAGGTTGGCAACTGTGACTGTGGCCTATTTGCAATTGCTTTTGCTACAGCAGTCGCATATGGTAAGGATCCGAGTCAGTGTGATTTTGATCAAGCAAAGATGAGGGAGCATTTATATAAATGCTTTTCTGGGAGAAAATTACTACCATTTCCAGAGAACATAGCAACATTGATTAAAAACAACATCCAGAGTTCAACTGATGACATTGCAGTACACTGCTATTGCAGAATGCCTGAACTTAAGGATGTTCCAATGATTGAATGCAGCAGTTGCTTCAAATGGTTTCATGTAGCATGCTGCCATGATTCCATAACTGATGAACAATTAAAGGAATTGGACACTACGTGGTGTTGTCAAGTGTGTCAGTAAACTTTTTCCTCTGATAAAATTCTGTTAATGTTAAAAAAATTTCTTAGGAATCACACAAGCTATGCAGTGTAGTTTTAATATTTGGGTTTTTCCCCATCTCCCAGAAAATCCTGTATGAAATGCTGGTGGGGAGTGTGTTAGGCATAGATAAGGCCTGATCAGATCCTAAATAGTAGCTAAAAATAGTGAGAGATTCTCTAGAATAGCTATAGCCAACTTTGTCAAGAGCTCTTCCCATCTCCCAGAAAATCCTGTATGAAATGCTGGTGGGGAGTGTGTTAGGCATAGATAAGGCCTGATCAGATCCTAAATAGTAGCTAAAAATAGTGAGAGATTCTCTAGAATAGCTATAGCCAACTTTGTCAAGAGCTCTTCCCATCTCCCAGAAAATCCTGTATGAAATGCTGGTGGGGAGTGTGTTAGGCATAGATAAGGCCTGATCAGATCCTAAATAGTAGCTAAAAATAGTGAGAGATTCTCTAGAATAGCTATAGCCAACTTTGTCAAGAGCTCTTAGACTTTGGCAGATAAGCTATATTCCATTGAAACCATTAGTTACCAGCTAGGTTTTCATGCCCAGTATTCATAGCTACCTTGCTACAGATTATAAGAGCGACAGAATTTCCTAGCGGCGGCAAAATTTCCTAGGAAAAAATGTCGCTGACTTTTCGAAGCGACACTATTTCCTAAGGAAATTTCGTCGCCGCGACAGAATTTCCGGGCGACAGTATTTACTGTGACACCGGTACAGTTTAAACTTTGACAACTTAAGGGACTTTCCATGCTATTCGAGTTAGTGGCGGTGGTAAGTCAATGCGCTCTTTGTCATGTTATAAGCCGTGCTGCACAGTATTTACCTGAACATACATGTCCCCTAACGACTGCGAGGTAAGTCTGTGTAGGTGCCATGTCCACTGTGTCAAATCATTGTGTGGATACAACCACTACTGTAGCTAAAGAATATCACAAAGAACTTTAAATAACGTGTATGGTTTTGTTGTTGTTGGTTTTTTTCCTATCATTCAAGCAGTTGCAGAGAGTTTGGTACTATGGCACTGAAAGCTCTTTACCCTGTAAAAGTGCTTAAATAAAAAAAACTTGACCCTTATTTTTAGTAGCTCAGTGTTAGAAGTCAATAAAAATAGTATGTCTTTAGGCTCCGCTCGCTTTGTGCTCAAGCACACCACGATTACGTAAGTTAGGTAAAGCGTTCACAGTTCCAGTATTTTTCAATTAACGAGCGCGGAGAATCCTGCTGCAGACGCAACTTTGTTTCAATCAAAAAGTTTACAGCTACTCTCTTCTTGAAACAATTGTGAAGTCTTTGTCAAGCTGCGCTTCTTTGCCACTGCTTTCGAAGTTTATTCAGGTAATTCTGTTAGTTTAGTCTGGGATCAGAGACTTTAGATTCTGTGATGCTAACTGAGAATGGAAAGGGTTACACTGTGCACTACAGTTAGATGTAATTTCTGTCCTATTTTTCTGTAAAAAGAGTCTGCTCGCTCGCCATGCATTTGCGCTATTCGAGCGCACCACTAGTTTATTTATTTGTATATGTATGGACGTATGTATGTCATTTTGTACTTTCACCCTCGCGTTTTTGTGTTAGTTATGTGTTCGACCCCGTCCCAAATTGCACTAAACAGAATCCTCTGGTTTATCGATCAGTACCCGTATCACCCTAGAAATTGAATTGTTTACCGTTTTGAATTCTTTTGCCGGTGCAGTTAAAACTTGACAACTTAAGGGACTTCCATTTCTATTCGAGTTAGTGGCGGTGGTAAGTCAATGCGCTCTTTGTCATGGTTATAAGCCGTGGCACAGTATTTACCTGAAAATACATTGTCCACTAGACTACTGCGAAGGTAAGTCTGTGTAGGTGCATGTCCAGCTGTGTCAAAGCATTGTGTGTTACAACCACTACTTAGCTAAAGAATATCACAAAGAACATTTTAAATAACGTGTATTGTTTTGTTGTTGTTGTTTTTTCCTTCAATTCAAGCAGTTGCAGAGTTGTTACTATGGCACTGAAATCCCTTTACCCTGTATGCTAAATTTAAAAACTTGACCTTATTTTCAGTAGCTTCAGTGTTAGAAGTCAATAAAAATAGTATAGTCTTTAGACTCGCTCGCCATTTGTGCTCAAGCACACCACTAGTTATTTAATGTATAGAAAATCTTCCACAGGAAACCAAAGGACTTAATGTCTTAGCACTACTACATCCTACCAGAAAATAAATTTAATTTTATGGTTCCTGTTCTTATGGTTCAAATCTGTGGTCTAAGTGGATGGGTGTTTATTTTCAAATATTTTTAACTACAATATAGCCATAATGGTTGTGCCTGATAGCATGAGGGGAATTTCTGGGAAGGGGGGGAGGGGGCGAGAAAGCCACAGCGCCCATATCTGACTATGACAACATTAATTGTAATAATGATTTTAATAATATATATATATATATATATATCGTCAAATTGTGTGTGTGTGTGTGTGCGTGTATGTGTGTGTGTATGTATGTATGCATGTGTGTGCATGTATGTGTGTGTGCATGCGTGTGTGTGCGTGTGTGTGTGTGTGTGTGTAAATTAAGTCTTTATGAAATGTATATTCCACATTTAGATGGTCAATTATGATTATTTTTTCCTTCCTCTCCATTTTTCAAAAAAAAATTACTCCTTAACAACTGGGTGGAAAATAAATCCCCAAATATAGCCAATTTTCATTTATTCAGTATTGTTTAAAAAAGCCTACGAACAAGAGTTTTAAAACAAAAAATGTTTAAACTACTACAGTACCTCAGTTAAATGGCTTAAATAACATTACATTTTAATTGGAACCATTCTGAAAGTTGTTACATAAACAGTGACATCATGAAACTCTAAACAACTAGAAAGGAGTACACACACAATACAACCAAAGAATATCCAAAAGTACTCACTGAAATGCTGAAATTCTACATTTTAGTAGCACTATTGAGTGCTTTAGTACATTGTGTACTTCAAGTACTTGCAAGTAAGAGTTCAACTTCTTTAATAATTATCATTATGTTTTTAAAGATTGTCCTTCACTTGATGTCATAAGAAGAGTGAATACAACTAATGGTAGTTCTAGTATGTGGCTAGGAGATGATGGTTATGAAGGCTATCTGGAAATATGTTCAAACACAAATTCTGGCACTCAGTGGAGGCCAGTGTGTGGAGGAGAACTATGGACTGACACAGAGGCTAGAGTAGCCTGTAACCAGTTAGGATATCCTAACACTACAACATTAGGTAAGTAACCTCAGGCTATAACTATATATTTAGCTATAGTTGAAGTTGCACTCATAAGTTTATCATTAGAACTAGTAAATTGTATTCTTAGAAAATTTCAGTATTTGTATTTTATTCGAAGCCATCACAGGAGGTCTGTGTTCTGTACCTCCTGACACAATTACTAGAGGAATAGAAACCAAGGAGTGTGCAGGTACAGAGACAAAGCTAAATGATTGCCAATCTTCAGAAGGTACTTGCTCAGAGTGGGCTGGAATTATCTGTACATGTAAGTTACTGTATTATAAATAAGCAGTAAATTAAACAGTTTTAAATTTACAGCTTTAGTGATGTGCCAAAGAGAAATTTGTTCTGACATTTCCTATTGCAATCCATCCTCCTCATGCTCTAATTGTACAATACAACAAGGACTTAACTGTATATGCTGTGGAGGTAAAGTTTACTCACATGAATTATTTCTATTATAGAGATAACATTATTCTTTCCACAGAATGTAGTCCTCCCTGTATGAACGGAGGAAGATGTGTCTACAATAATACCTGCCAGTGTCCTCCACACTGGACTGGAGAACATTGTGAACAAAGTCTGTCGTATACTACCTATACAAACACACATACCGACAAAACTTTGCCCAGAAGTTTTTCTACCTGTAATGTGACCTGTATGAATGGAGGAACATGTAGTGGTATTAATAGTTGTGCATGTATGACAGGATATGATGGGCTACAATGTGAACAAAAAAAAGGTATTATCAATAATTAATCTAGTGTTCATAGCTATGATATATAATGTACTCATCTAGGGGAATCTCCAGTACTCTACATCATCATTTCTATCCTCTCGCTCTCCTGCTCTCCATCATTATACTTATTATTACTGTTATATTCTCTCTGCTATATCTGAAAGCATTCAAGAGAAAAAAGAGGTAATGTATGTAAGCTTCAGTTAGTAATATAATCTGAATCGTACATAAATTATTGTTGCAACATGTAAGATCAACTTTATTTATTTATTTGTTTACTGCTTCCACAGAACACAAAATAATGAAACAAGTGAACATTTGCCTCATGTTCTTCCCACTCTATCTGAAGATACAACAAATCCTATGTCTGATACAACTTCAGGAAATTCCCAGAATAGTATTGATAATTTCCCATACAAAGTCACAGATCGTATTATTCTAACGTCTCCTGGGAAAATATAAATAAAACTGTGTTTATGTTACCAAACAACACTATATATACTGGGAACTATGACCTAGTAGGTCCAGTAGAAGAGGATCATAGTACTTTAATAAACTATGGTAACTGCCCTGAATATGCAGAAGTTAGTGGTTGTCTTGTAGAGAAGCCAGTAGAGATGCCCTCCACTACACTCAGACCTGACTATCAGCCGCAGGAGTATTCAGAGCTCAATCATGCATATAAAGAGGAGCAAAAATGTCTCACTTTAGACAGGCACATGAAAGATGGTCAACTACAACTGGGACACTACTCTAAATTTAATCGCAACATGTCCATTCCTACTCATTCCTCCATCAGACGTCAAAACCCGGGTGAAACCTACTCCAGCCTGGAGACTTATCACTCTGACAGTGGATATCAAACTACTGAAAATAAAGATGTCATTTCAGACACTGAAATTGGAAGAATTGAAAACACACATTTTCAGAGTGATTCTGCTGTGGATAATGACTGCAGTAACAGAAAGCAACATACCAAAGAAGGATCTGAGGCCATACATGATAGGGAATTCTTGAGTTCAAAAAATGGATTATTGGAAATAGATGGCAAAAGTTCCATGACTTATGACCATTGCATGTTAAAATATAACCCACAGTACAATTGTAATTAAAAAATATTCCAGCTGCAATAATATGTCCTGTAACTCTTACAACATGTCTACTTATTTCTTTCATTGCATATAATCTATTTTTAGAACACAATATTACATTTAGCACACACTTTTTGAATTCTGATGTTGTAACTTTATAAGTTGTACTAAACATTTATTCCACTAAACTTAAATCACTGAGAATATATCTGAGGATTAACTGCAGTTCATTTGTATAAAAACAAGCAACAATACGCAAGTGCGATAACAGAATTTGCAAGAGTGAACTAGTTAAATATAGTTAACCCCCATGACAGGAAACCATGCTTCTTATCTTGAAGATGAAGCTTTTCATTTATCTGAAGAGGTGTCATCATTCACTCATTCTGTCCCAACTTGCACATGTAATTGAAGTATATACTCACAAAAACATTTCTGTGTGAGTTAAGTATATATTCTCAAAACAGATTGACTTTGTGCACAACATTAAAAATTACTTATTTAAATATCAAAAAATGTTTCTTACTTGCAACACATTTCTGAATGACGCAGTGATGAAAATTTTATATAAAGTTAACTGCAGACACTCTCACTTTTGCTACCATCATTTTAGCACCTAACTAAAGTCTGTTCATTTACAACTCTGCATCTAAAGTGTTTTTCCATGACTGCCATGAACCAACCAATGAATGGATTTGGAAGAGGCTAAGCTGACAGCCAACTTTACAGTAAGACATATGGCAGGAAGTAATCCTCCTGGCAGGAAGTAGTCCTCCAGGCAGTAAGTAGTCCTCCAGCCAGAAAGTGTAAATACTATAACTATAAAAATAGCCAAATATTTAATTGCTTAATCAAGGAATATCGTAAATGAACAATTCATAACCATATCATGTATAAAGTTGGAGATAATACAAATACCTTAAATCATGTTACTCATAGACTTATTCCCACTACATAATCAGCTTCAAATACATGCTGGTGAATTTTCACATGAAGTAGCAGTGTAAGAAGATAGCCCCCTCCCCCCTCCCCTTCCCTCTCTTTTCTTACACACCTGAGAAGCAGTTGTTTGCACACAAAAAATCTTGCAACTCTTAACTTATATGATGATAGAATTGTATCATATAGTCATATAGTTGACCTAGGTGTTCAAAGTAAAGAAATAGATAAGTTTCTGACAATGTTGACATAACACTTCAATGACATGTTTATATAATTCATATTATCAACATAATCCCAAAACAATCATAGTAAGAAGTCGTCAAAACACACACACATGCACACACACACATACACCAACATGCACATACTCACACACTCACACACACACACACATGCACAAACGTGCCCTATTCACTAAATATTGTGCAATACTATCTACCTCATTACATTAGCCAAGTCCCACGTCAGTTCAGTCGTAGATCAATAAAACTGAAAATTAATGAATGCAGTCAGTTAGTTAGCACACAGGTAATAATAATTAACTAATGATTCTCTCTCTCTCAAAGAGCTGTGAGAACCAGTGACCAATGAATGAATACTGTAAGGTCTGGTGACCAAGATTCAGCATAAAATTTGCTAAGTGGTTTGACAAATCTAATGTCAGTTGTTTCAGTCATTGTAATAATTTTATATCCATAGTTGGAGCTACACCATTGTTTTGTTTCGGGGTTTTTTTTCTTAAAGCAACTTAATAGACTATTATAGTTCCATTTATTCATCACTAATTAGTATAACATTTAGACCGTTATATCCCAGCTGCCTTTTTCTATTACATTTTTTTTTTAAAGATTAACATTTTTATTCACTGTTGCAATAGTTTAAAAAATATATTGTGAATGTTACAAAAGCCACTTGCAGCATAGTATCTCAGGTGGAAATGGTTATTAAGATCATTAAAAACAATCAGTATGTACTAGCTTATCATTCCTAAACTTATTTAAAATAAAACCTACCCATATAGATTCAAAATGCCTGTATTAATATATATAGGTAATATTATTACCTATATAAATAAATACTGTTTTAGCCACAAGTAAAATAATTTGGACACAATGATTAAAACATTTCTATGATTCAACTTTGTCCTTTTTTCTACATAACAACTACCTATAAATTATACAACAATCAAATATACTGACAGAATCAACATTAGAGTGATATTTCTATTCAACTCGGTTTACAGTGACACTCATTGTTTTTTTATTCTAAAATACTACTGCACTACAATTTCTCAGTAGTAAAAGCTACTTGTCACCAATCACAGGAATAGTATATAACTAAGTGATAGTTTCTGTATTGTGTGTGTAATTCATTAAGCACTTGCACTCATAAAGAATATTTAATGTAAAAATTTTCTAGCATTTTCCAGCATGTACACTTAGATGTGCCAGATTATAGTCACCATCAATAACAAAATACGTATAATTTAGCCCTTAAAATTCATTTCAGCATTCATACACTCTCTTATAATGCACACCAACACAGATACACATACATTAAAGAGCTGCCTGCAGCCACTGCTTCCCTCCCTACTTGATACACCTGCAGTTAATACCTTCCCGATTCCTTATTTGTTTTGGGGAGTGTATATTAGCAACATCCTCAAACCCACCCTCTACTATATAATCCCTTCAAGATACCCAAGTAGGACCTGGCCTTTGCTACACAATGCATGTAGCTGGAAGAGAAGTGCAATGACCCTTGCGCTATCACACTCCAAGGAGTGGAGGTATTGTCGTGTTTGCATTATAGAAATCTCAGTATCTATTTATACACCCCTACTAATAGATAATTATCAATAATACTTATGCTACTCATACGACCACAAGTTCATTTCATGTTTGCATCTGAATTCCAGTTTCTATTTATATATACCTCCATATTGTTAGGTAATCTCCAAATACTAATGTTTTCATAAGACTACAAGAATGTCTTGTAGGCATTTTAGAAATCCCAGTATCTTAACACATCCATATCATCAGGTAATCACCTACAACATGTTGCAGAGCACTTCGTATGACTCTACATGAAGGCTGGTAAATTAATGCCTGTTATAGCTATTTTAGTGTTGTTTTAGTGAATTTTAATTTAGTACTTGTTCCTTTTTCATAATGACTTGAAATTTTTGGCGATAGTTTTTAACCCAAGTTTATTTTTAATAATAAGTTGCTATTTGTGTTATTTTAAGGCGGACGAAATTCAGTTTTAATACCCTATACGAAGCTGCATGTTTCGTAACCACTATGCTATCATAGTGAGTCTTCACATTTAGTGTTTTAGTTGTTACTAACAACTTGATATAATCACTACAGCTGTAAGTTTGCCAGTAATCCTCCCCTATAGGTTCTGTGTCTGTGGGGGAATTGCATAGGGGCACGGATACTTCTGCCTAACTATTCTCCCCAGGAAGTTGTATTCACTGGTGTGGCTAGCCATTCTGCACAGGTTTTTTGAAAGATATATTATTGTAAGTTCTTAATACAAAAGACAAGCACAAGAAACAGGGACTTTGACAGAACTGACAAAAATGACATGTGTAGAGGTAATATATAACAACTTACAGGATGCAATAAGCACATGATATACCACACACTATTCAATCAATTAACAATAACACACCAAGCACTATTCAACAATTATTAACAGGATCACACTTGAATCAATAAACAATACTACTGACAAGTCTATTAGTTTTCACTTCTTCTCCTCAACAAGAAAATTACCAACTTTTATCCTTGCCTATCTTCTGTCTGCATAAGGTCTTACTGCATCCTGTGCAAGTCCAAAAAAAAACAGTTTTGTCATATCTAAAACAGATTTCATTCATAGTAATGATATGTCTAGTTCCAACTATATAACCTATTGCTCACACCTTCCATAATTACAATATCTAAGAAATAAGCTTTAGTGTATTGTATGCACATTTAGTGTTGTGTGCAGTATCCATCATATATTAATTTGCCTATTTTAGTCCCAAAGGTATTCTGCCTAATAGTGAAAAGCAAGAAGGTAATAGACATAAATTCCTCTCTCATGATTGAAAAAAGTTTGTAGAGGATTAAATGTCCACCACCAAAGCATTAAATTAATCCTCGATATTACAGAATAGGTAAGGTGTCACCATAGAAATGGGTAAAACATTGACAAAACTATCAAGTCTTGCGAATTTACACTTCCTGATAAATCCAAGAAATGTAGCCTGGTTAAATAAGAGTCTTATTGCAGACTAATTATTTTAGCTCTTGCTGCCAAACCAGCCCCTCAATTTAAAAAAAAATGAACCTACTAGTGCTGGTAATCCTAAATTCCAGATTCATCAATTTCAAAGCTCAGGGAACAAGTAAGCTGTTGAGAATTAGAAGTGTGAAAAAAATCCTAAATTATAGCTACTTCTACTTACTTAGGTTGTTCGAAGATCTATCAGCTTTAAGTGATCAAAAATGTCTACCATAATTCTACTACTAGTAGCTTGGGAGCTGGTGACATTTCTGGCTACTTAGAAATCTGTGGACTTAGTGATCCTAGTCAGTGGACACCAGCACGTGGAGGAACACTCTGGACTGATAGAGAAGCTATGGTAGCTTGCAACACATTGGGATATCCAAACAAAACTACAATCGGTATGAATATAAAGAGTAATAAATTGAATGATTTTTTCAATTGTTCACTTGCTGCAGCTATAAATGGAGGGCTATGTTCTGCCGCTCCTGGTAGTGTTAGAAGTGGAGTGAAAATTGTTGAATGCTCAGGCTAAGAGAAAAGTGTAGAAGAATGCCCGTCTGCTGCAGCACCAACGTGCAATCAGTGGGAAGGAGTAATATGCACTTGTAAGTTAAAAATTGTTTTTTACCTGTTTTTTTCTAACTTCACATTTTTTAAAGCACTGAAGATATGTCCAGAAAATATTTGCTTCAATTTTTCATACATTTTACTTGTTTGATAGCACAAGAAATGTGTCCTGAAAGCATTTGTTCCAATTCTTCATACAGCCACCACTCTTCTTCTTGCTCCAATTGTTCTATACCTTAAGAACTAAACTGTATGTGAGATGAACATTTTATAATGCTTCTAAATACTGTTCTACTACTGAATATTTCACATTACAGAATGTAATCCTGAATGAAGGAAGATGTGTCTACAACAATACTTGCCAGTGTACTCCACTTTGGACTAGAAAACACTGTGAACACAAGACACCTCCCACTTTCAGCAGTTGCAACACAAAGTGTCAGAAAATTTGTACTTACTGTGAGGGAACCGGGTCAGTCAGGGTTTACTTAAGGCCACAGGATCGAAGCTATTCAGGGTTAACTGAATACTTGAGAGTAGGCTGCCACCAGAGTTGCTGGGGCTGCCCAATCACCTGGAGGGTTAATTCTTAAGGTGTATAAAGAGTTTAATCTTTAAACAAGGCAGAAAATACAACAACTAAAATGGTATGAGGAACAACTGGTGTATATAACTAGAGGTAAGGATGAGGGAATGTAATACAAGATGGGAAGAAGATATTTGAATAAATGGACACAAATGTAAATGAACACGAAGTTTGAATGTAATTAGAAATAGGATAACAGTGGTTAAACATAAAATATACATGGGAAAATACCCCGAGAAACAAAACCATAATGTAAAATATAACCGGGTAAACCTAATTAGAAATAATAATATTATAAGACAGTGTAATAGTTCAAGTTCTAATAATGTAGTGACTGTTTCACTACACTTACAGTGGCAATGCTCAATGCATAAGTCCTCCTAACATGACAGGTCTGCTTTGTGAACAAGGTGGAAGTAGTAATCCACTTAAGCTTTACTGTTATATTTTAACTGACTTAACTTACACAACTTAGGTGGCTCTTCGTGGTTAAAAAGCAAACTACACAAGCTACATGAATTATGAATTAATATTTACGTAACTACTGTCGTTCTAGAGTCTCACAAAACCTGGAGAGCTCTTCAGAAGAAGCTGTGCTGGCTACAAACCCATCTTATGATGTCCATGCTAAATTAAAAGGAGACAATAATGATAACTTAATTCGTGAGGAATTATGTCAAAGTGAAGGACCATATGAATTAATATCCTTTTCAGAGGAAGACATCGTGGATAGTACTGACAGAGTCAAGAATCAGTCGAAGATAATTATTCTATTATCCTGGACATTTAGCTAGTATCTCGCTGTTGCAATGAGTATGCTCTTGCTATCAAACTGATACAAAAAGTTAATTAGCTCATAATTAGAATACTATAATTCGTACTACTTAATTTAAAATTTTCTAAGGGCCATAGCTATATCTCAACGAAATTAATTCTGCATGCAACAAATTTCAAATACTACAATTGTCTCTCGTTAGGAAGCGGTAAATACTTTATTTATCAGAAGATTAATTATGAGCATAAAGCTATGACTGGACGGTCACGTCCTGCCAGAGAGACATCTTGCTGTATGAGAGAGCAGTGGGGTTGTAAGGCCCACAGACACTCTGGACTTTATATCTGATTATCTCTGGAATCCCGCCGCTTAGCCCAATGACTAGATACAGCCAAGTTCCAACAATCACAATTTAGTTTAATAAGAGAAACAAAGACCAAATAGAGTCAATACATGAAAAAAATGAGTTAATGAGTAACTAAGGAATGATAATACAATGCATGCATTTATAAACAAGTTCATGACAACGAGTTTAATCGCGATCGACGACTTGCGATGAACGACGAGGATGAGGACTTGGGCTGGCGCGTGGATTAAGACTCCAGGCATGCTTGCAGGCCTGGACACACTCCCGGGCAGGAAAAGATCCATCAGACATCCGAAGAAGAGGAACCAATTTCTTTATTGTCCTTCTGTACTTCTTTCCATCACAAAGAACCGTAGCTACCCTTACGAGACCGTCAGCTCCAGGGTGAACTTCTAGCACTCTTGCTAGGGGCCACATTCGATTGCTGCAGTTCGATTCATCCTTTAGTAAAACTATGTTACCCTTACTCAGATTTTTTTTAACACCTCTCCATTTTTCTCTTTTCTGTAATGACTGGAGATAGATTTTATACCACTGATTCCACAGATCCGCTGATAATCTATTCACCAAGTTCCAACGACGTAAATTGCATATTTTGTCTGTAGAAGAAACTCCGGAGGGCAAAGAACGTAGCGGTCTGCCAATCAAGAAATGACCAGCAGTAAGTATTTCAAATCCATCTGGAGAAGTGGAATGAACCGGCAGAAGTGGTAGACTATTGAGTGTAGCTTCGACTTCTGTTAGGAGACGGTGATTACCGACGAGCTTCCGTAACAAGATTTTCATAATCTTTACCCCAGCTTCCCAGATACCGCCAAAGTGTGGTGATCTACTGGGTGAGAACCTCCAGTTGATGGATCTCACTACTGAAAAGTGATGAATAGCATCTTGTGTTTTCTTGCTTCGTAACATGGAACAAAGCTCAGTCAATTCATTCTTGGCTCCTACGAAGTTTGTTCCGTTATCAGAAAAGATTGTCTCAGGAATACCACGTCGAGCCACGAAACGTGTAAGGACCGCCAGGAAAGCTTCAGTTGTCAGATCCGAAGCCAACTCGATATGAATTGCCTTAGTGGAAAAACAAACAAATAAACAAACATAAACTTTCACTAACGTAGGTTTGCGTGGGTTTCCCCTCTTGATCCATAGCGGTCCGGCATAGTCTATTCCAACGTGTTCAAAGGGAAGTGAAGGGTGAAGACGCTCTGGTGGTAGCTGACCCATGAGTTGCTCTGCAGTTTTGGCATAGGCACGCTGACAGGTCACACATGAACGACTGATCAGACGAAGTAGAAACTTCAAACCACTGATATAGTATTGATCTGCTAGGATGGCCAGCATGGCTCCAATACCTGCATGGCCTGAGTCTAGATGAACCTGTAACACTAAACACTTGGTTAAAATATGGTGACTAGATAAAATGATAGGATGTTTCAAATGATTACTAATAGCAGCATGATTTAACCTCCCACCAACCCGTAATAAACCATCTTGACCTATGAGAGGTTGTAATGAATGAATGGATGACTTTGTGGAAATAGGTTTGCCATGAGAGAGATGATATATTTCAGAGTGATATGATTGTAATTGAGAAGTTAAAATGAGCAAATTCTTGGCAGAAGTTATTTCTGGGAATGTCAACCGATTTTCTTTGATGATGTTGATTTTGCGAGTATTTGTGATAAAACGTCTACACCATGCAACAATAGTTACTAATGTATGGAAAGAAGAAAATCTATCCCAAAGATCAAAGTCTGGAGCAGGTTGTTGTATAAGTAGTACTGTGGACTTGAGTTCAGGGAGCTCTCGACTCAAATTAATGTCAGGTCTCCTGGGCCAATCTTCAGGAGGTTGAAGTAACCACTCTGGTCCTTGCCACCACAAAGAACAATCCATGAGCTGCTGAATGTGTAGACCTCTTGAAGCAAGATCTGCTGGATTTGCTTTTGTAGAGACATATCTCCAGTGTTCAGCAGGTACAAGTTTTGTGGTCTCTAAAACTCGATTTGCTACATAAACTTTCAAGCGGGTTGGTGACATATTCAGCCAACCAAGAACAGCAGATGAGTCACACCATGTGAATATACTGGACATAGAAATGTCTAGATCCTTTGAAACCTGGTGAATGAGTCGAGCTAGTAGAAGAGCACCACAGAGTTCAAGCCTAGGTATAGTGCTGCCATTAAGTGGAGCCACCTTAGTTTTTGAAGTAACCAAAGTAACAGTGACTGTGGAATTTTGATGAAGCAAGCGAAGGTAGACAACAGCTCCATAGGCAGCCTGAGAAGCATCACAATAGCCGTGTAGTTGTCTCTGTATTACTGGTGAGTCACTACTTGAGTAGCTTCTAGGTACAGGATGTTGAGTAATAAGGTGTAGATTTCTACTCCAATCCTCCCACACAGAAAGGAATACAGGTGGCAATAGATCGTCCCAGCCTATCTTTGCTTTCCAAATTTGTTGGAGCAAAATTTTAATCAGAACTGTTGCTGGAGAATACCATCCCATAACGTCAAAAGTTTTTCCAACAACTGAGGCTAACTGACGCTTAGTTGGAATAGTAATGTCATTGAGAGTAGGTGTGTGAACATGAAGAGTGTCAGTACATGTATTCCAATGTATGCCTAAAGTTTTAGGGCATTCAGAAGGAGAAATCATAAGGTTAGAATTGTCAACTTCTTTGAGTTCCAAAGGGAGTTCAGAAAGTAATTCAGGTGAGTTAGATCTCCACTTTCTAAGTGTGAAACAAGCCAAGGATAAAAGTGAATTGAGATCTCTTCTTAGCTGTTTAGCTTCAATGAGACTGTCAGCCCCAGTGAGACAGTCATCAACATAAAAGGATTGATTAACAACTTGAGCTGCCTTGGGAAATGTATTCTTGTGGTCTTCAGCTACCTGTAGTAGAGCTTTAGAAGCTAAGAAAGGGGAGGACGTAATACCGAAAGTAACTCGGCACATTCGCCAATCCTGAATTTGGCCGTCTGAGTTCTCGTGCAAGAAACGGTGGAGGTCTCTGTCAGGTTCTGCCAGTCCGATTTCGCGAAACTTTTTCGATATCTCAGCTGACATTCCTATCTTGTGCATTCGAAACTGAGCTATGACAGTTGAAAGGAGAGGATATAAAGAAGGACCCTGAAGTAAGATTTTGTTGAGTGAACGTCCGTTGGAAGAGACAGCTGAACCATCGAAAACAATGCGTAGCTTTGTTGTTGAACTGCTTTCTTTGATCACTCCGTGTGTGGGAAGGTAGAAAACCTCGCCTTTTGGTTGTAGTAAATCGGCTTTTGGTACAAGTTCAGCATGTCCTAGAACTCGATACTCATCCAAACCCAAATGAAATGCTTGCCACTGATTTTTCTTCATAAGAGACTTCTTGTTCTGCTGGTATCGTTTTAAAGCAAGGCTTCTGGATTCACCAAGAGAGATGGAAGGGGTCTTTTTCGGCAAGCTCACTGAATATCGTCCTTTAGAATTTCTAGTTGTAGAGCTTTGAAAATATTCAAGTGCAATTTTGTCTTCTTGGCGTAGTGTAGGCTCATTAGGAACCTCTTCTTGACGCCAAAACCACTGCAGGATTTCGTCTGCTCTTGTGTCAGAAGACGTGAGGTTCATGCAGGGTGAGTATACACCAGGGTTAGACGTTTGACCTCCAACAATCCATCCAAACACTGAATTCCACGTACGGAATGAACGGTCAGAAGTTGACTCAGATTGGTCATAAATACACCGATTGGTATCAGCTATGCTAAGAAGCAAGTCAATTCGACCAGATTTGCCGAATTCAGGGTCGGCAAGTTGTTTTCCCTGTAAGAAGGGTAAGGATCTGATGCTACTCAAGTCTTGAAGGGCATAGTCTGAGGTGATCTGTTCAACTACATGAGCTCTTATAACTACTTCTTCACCTCCCGTCTCATTGGCAGAGCTCAATATACAAAAGACTTCATTCTTTGAAGTGACGCATTTCGTCCCGTTGAGACCTGTAATCTCGTGAACAGAACGTTGCTTTTTCGCTTTGAGAGATTGTGCTAATCTATTCGAGATTAGAGTTATACCTGAACCAGTGTCCATGAGGACTCTAGCCTTGCATTGCCTTCCTGGAACTGAAACAGTAGCTAGAGCAGTAGCTGGCATGAAAGCAGTAGAGGTAGGAAATGTATCGGAAGTTCGCTGGTAAAATGAGGTACTGGATCCAGTGGGAGCAACAGGAGGTACAGCTGTGTCGGCAGAGTTAGTAGCTACATTATTAGATGCCTGACTATTAGGCGTTCTAGTGGAAGCAACAGGAGGAACAGCTGTGTCAGCAGAGTTAATAGCTACACTTTTAGATGCGTGATTATTAGGCGTTCTATGTAAGAGACTGTGATGCTTACGACCACATTCTTTGCAAGTGATTTTGCTATAGCAATCTTCTATGGAATGCGTTTTACTTAGGCAATTGAAACACAAGCAGTGTCGCCTAGCGAAGTTGTATCTTTATCTACTGTAAGGCTTTTAAATTGTGAGCATTGATATATTGCATGTGAAGAGTCACAGCAAGGAGAGTGCTCTTGATTCTGACCACGAACATGCAAAGCTTTTGGTTTTTGAGAAAAACGAGAGGTAGCAATATTTTTTGTAGGAGCTTGTGATTGAGTTACAGTCTTTGGTGAAGCTACAGCTTCAACAGCCTGAGAACGACGTTTGAAGAACTTGAGCAAATCAGAAAGAGTAGGTGGGGCTGTGGCGTGATGCGCTCCCAGAGTGGGTTGTCACAACTGCCAACTAGCTGGGGACAGCAAAGTATTTGCTGCCACCAGACTCTATAGCAAGTGATGTGCAATTCTCCAATCCAGCTACCCACACTTATAGCCCTTAGACTTGACAGTGGAGTAGGTTAAGAAACTTATAGATGAAGTACTGCATACACAAGGTGGAGTTCACATACATAGAATGACCAGACTGGCATGAGCAAGCGACTTTTATATGAAAAGGTCTTGCTCATGCTAAAAATAACTAACACAGCATGAACCAAAAATAGAGTACCATGACTTGGCACAAATAGAGACTGAGTCTTAACAGCAGAAATATGCTGATGGCATGCACCCACAACTGGAACATATAACACAGACACACAAAACGGTACTGACACAGAATCAGCTATTTAATTTTAGTGTTCTAAATTAGTGTTCTTGTGTAAGGACTTTGGGTTTGCCTGAGGGAGGCCTTCCACATCTTCCCCCTCTCTCTTCAGACGAGCCTTCTGCCATCTTGGAGCGAAGACTTCCACAAATACTTCTACTGCCACTCACACCGTCAACAGACATATGCGTACTAACCGTGTTCATGCACGACGCTGACACAGATGGCAATCCTTCGTTATCGATCTCGTCTTCGCCGTAGGCCCTGCTGAGACAGTCAGCAATAGTGTTCTGTTTTCCCGGCCTGTATGTCACGGAGAATCTGTAATTTGCCAATTTCAAGGCCCACCTCAGCACACGGTTGTTCTCCTGAGGTTGTGTCATCATTCTTTTCAGCCCAGAGTGGTCGGTGACGACCTCAAATTCGTTACCGTAGAGGTAGAAAGAAAAGTGCTTGACAGCCATGTACAGGGCGAGACCCTCCAATTCCTGGGCCGCGTAACGCCTTTGGGCACCCTGCAGTTGTTTGGAGTAGTAGGCCACCGGCCTCAAACCTCCATCTCGTTTCACCAACAGCACTGCCCCGATGCCGTTCTTGCTGGCATCTGTTTCTAAAACATAACTATCTTGGGGGGTTGGGATGCACAAACACACATAATCAGAGAGATATTTACGCAAACTTACAAAAGCTTCCTCCCGAGGAGCCGTCCATTCAACCGCCAACTGCTGCTTCCTTGGAGGTGGCAGGCGTGAGTATTCCTTGCCATTTGCTGATCCCGTTTACGAACTTGCGATAGAAATTGACCGTGCCCAAGAAACTTCTCAGCTGCTTTTTTGTGCGGGGCCTGGGGAATTCTTCCATAGCTTTCACTCTGGCTTTGGGGACACTGATTTCCCCTCCTCCGATGGTGTGTCCCAAAAAGACTAGTTTCTCCATGCCGAACTGGCACTTGCTGGGCTTGCACGTCAACCCAGCCTGACTCAGACATCTGAACACTTCGTCCAAGTCCTTCAAGTGGTCCTCCCAGCTGTCGGACCATATCAATACATCGTCGATGTAGACACAACTCATGTGTGAGCATCCTTCTAGCACGACATCCATCAAGCGTTGAAATGTCGCTGGAGCACTTGCCACGCCGAATGGCATGCGCTTGTATCTCCATTTTCCGAACGGACACGAAAATGTCAGCTTGTCTCTGTCCTCTTCCTTCACCTTGATCTGGTGAAATCCTTTCGTCAAATCTAGTTTTGACAAAACCTTTGCTCGTCCAACTTTGCTCACCATCTCTTCTAGTTTGGGGATGTAGTAGGGTTCGGTTTTGGTGATCGAATTGAGCTTTCGAAAATCACCGCACAGTCTGATGCTGTCATCGGGCTTTTTAACAGGTACTAGTGGTGATGACCACTTGCTGCTGGATCTCTCGATGATTCCAGATTTTTCCAACTTGACTATCTCTGCTCGTACTTTGTCTCTGATGGCCATGGGCACCGAATAAGGGTTCTGCTGGATAGGTGGATTGTCTCCAGTGTCAATACTCAGTTCCACCAACTCCGTCTGTCCAGGGATGTCAGACAAACACTTGTACTTGTCGATCACCTTCATCAGTTGTTCTTCGTTGTAATCTGGACACCTGTCCTTCAGCAGATCTCTTCCCATTTCGGCTTCTCTCATTTCGTCTCCTATTTCTTCCTCAGTCACAATATCCAGTCTGTTGATCACTTTTCTTTCCGCATATTTCATCAGGTTATTGATGTGCGTAACCTTTCCCGGCGTTCTGACTCCTTCTCGTTGTATTCGGTAGTTTACCATCCCGTATTTCTTTTGTACTACGTAAGGTCCATCCCAACTTTCGCTGAGGCTCCCGTGCATGCCAGGAATCCTGTATCTGACCTTCTCCCCGATGTTGAATGCTCTCAACTTGCTGCTCCTGTCGTAAGCAGTCTTTCTCCTTTCGATGGCTTTGGCCGTTGCAACCGCAGCTTCTTCTCTGACTATTTGCAGTCTGTCTGTCAAGTTGTTCACCCAAGGGCTCACCTTGAGGTGTTCTCCTTCATGCTCCATCAACCCGTAATATAATGCCTCCAGAGGCGTCCTGCTCCGGCTTCCGTAAATCAGTTCAAACGGACTGAGGCCGTGGTCTGTGCTGGGCATCTGTCGCAGCACAAACAGAGCGAATGGGAGTTGCTGCACCCAATCGATCTTTCTCTCGATGCTCTTCTTCAACACACTTTTGAACGTGCCGTGTAGGCGTTCCAATGCGCCGTTGGTCTGTGGATGGTATGGTGAACTCTTTACGTGGTTGACACCGATGAACGTTGTCAACTCCTTCATGAGACTGGACATAAACTGGGGTCCTTGGTCGCTTAGTATCTGGTCGGGAATCGTCGTGTTGGCGAAGATTGACCAGAGTGCTTCGGCAACTGCTTTGGCAGTTATAGACTTCAGGGCTACTGCACTGGGCCATCTGGTGGCCAGGCAGACGCTGGTGAGGACGTACTCGCATCCCCCTTTTCCCTTTGGCAATGGGCCTACCAAGTCGATAGCAATGCTTTCGAATGGTTCTGTGATCACGGGTCAGGCGACCATGGGAGCTCTTCGCGGCATGTACTTCGAATGTCTCTGGCAGGTGTCGCAGCTTTGACAGTGTTCGTAGACATCACTCTTCATGTTGGGCCAGGTAAATCGTCGGCGTATCATCGTCCATACTTTCTCGCCTCCAAGATGCCCAAGCTTGTCGTGACTCAGTTCGAGAATCTGCTGTCTGTACTCTTTTGGCACGACGACCACTTCTCCAAAGACTTCCCATTCAATCATTCTCCCTTGTATCAGTATTCCATTGTTCCATCTGAATCCCTGCATGTTTTTGTCGCCAAGTTCTCTCCATGTTTTCAGGCTTTCGTCTTGCTTCACTGCTTCTTCGAACTTTTGTTTTTCGTTGCCTTCTGTCACAGGCTCCAATGTCTTCATAAATTCTTGCATCCCTTCAGTCTCTTGCACGTCTACTTCTTTAGTCAGTTCTGTTGCATCTCCTTTAATTTCATTATCTTGTTCGCCATCTTCTTCTGTGGACCGGGCTGCTCTGGTGCTGCTTGATCCTTCCCCCTCGTCTCGGGTCACTCGTGCTGCCTCGCTAGCAGCTGGTGTAGCTGCTGCTGTGGTAGCTGCTTCCTCCGTATCTTTGTCAGTGTCACCTTGGGACACCTTCTGAAGTGCTGTCACTGTGTCAGCAGACTTCTTTTTCTCTTTCTTCTTTCGTGGCACTGATTCCACCTTTTCCTTTTCTTCTTTCCGTGCTGTCCCCGAGACAGTCTTCTCCTTCTTGGCTGCTGTGTCAGCCTTGTCCTTTGGTGCTGTTCTGACAGACACCTCTCGTGCTGCTCCTTCGTTGGCAGTCTTCTGTCGTGCTGATGGGTTGTCAGCCTGCTGTTCTTCCCGTGCTGTTTCTGTCAGCACTGGTTTTGCTCGAGCTTTCTCTCCTCCAACTTGGTTATTTGTCTGCTTGGTCCTCCTTGCTTGAGATCTTGTTGTGACATTGATCTCTTTCTTCTTCTCGTGGTCCTTTCCTTCTAGCAGAGGGATAAAGACGTTGTTTTCGTCCTGATCTCGGGCGTTCCATGGAAACAACAGTCCGTTGAAGTCGTCGTCCTTGGTACAAACCACTGCGTCTCTGACAAAACGTTTGCCTCCAAACAGGTAAGTGACTTGCACTATCTTCCGCCTGCCTCTCACAGCCCCTTGCATTTGGATGTATCTGCCACTGGCGTTCAGAGAGTTTCGCCTGGCATATTCTGGCGTGATCGCACCGATAGTGGCACCCGAGTCTATCAAGACACTTCCTTGCTTTCCGTTAACTTCGGCTTGTAGCCAGTTTTCTTTCCTCCTGGAACTCCCCAGCGTTCTGAGTTGTCCCTTCTCCTCCTTCTCTTTCTTCACAGGTTTCTTCTCTGGACAAGCAATACTTTTGTGGCCTGCTTGCCCGCAATGGAAGCATGTGATGCTTCGGGATAGTTGGCTGCCGTTGCTGCTGCCACTCCCTTGCTCTTTCCTGAACCAGCACGTCGTGCTGCTGTGTCCAGGTTTGCCGCACACGCTGCAGACTGTTGGTCTTTTCTGACTATCCTTGCTGCCGGCTTGCTGACTGCTGTTACTTTTCTCTGTCTTTCGCTCCGGCTTCGATGCTGCCTGACCAGGGATTTTCATGTAGTCCCCGCTGGCTCTCGTCGACATCCACGACTCAAGCGCATCCGTCAGCTCCCTCAAAGTGCTGATAGATTTTCCCTCGAGGAAAACAATCCCATTGTGAGGGAGGCAGTGCCGAAGCATAGTCCTGACAAGGACAAGCTTGGCATGCTCCAGAGACGTCACTTCCATCATCAGACCATCTGCAATCTTCTTGAGATGTTCGACGATTTGAACCGAACTCTTGTACCTGAGCTGATCACTGTGCAGCTCGTACATCTTTCGTCCGTAAGCTATGGGCGTTGCACCGACTGACTTGAGTAGTGCCGATTTAATGTTGTCAAAGTCGACTCCTTCTTCCTTTAGAGGCTTCATGCGCTCCGCCATTTGCTCGTCTAGCCTGGAGTACAACAGGGTATTCCACCTGGCTCTTTCCACTTGGCATTCCGTCATTATTTCTTCAAACTGAGAGAGGTACAGGTGAATGTCCGTTCCAGTCTTGTATTTGGACAATCCAGCCATCCGTTCTTTGTGTTCTTCCTCCAACTTTCTCTCTTTCTTGTCCTCTTCTCTTCTCAGCTTGTCTTCCTCTCTTCTCTCTCTTTCAATGCGCCTCCGTTCTTGATCTGCATCTATTCTCTTTTCCTCCAACTCCAAAAGTCTGCGTTCTCTCCTTTCTTCTGCCCTGTCTCTGGCTTCGTTGCTGGCTTGCTGTGCTTGCAACATGGCTGCCAAAGCCTGTTCTAGTGTCACCAGTCGGGCTGCTTCTTCCCCACCAGTAGCTCCTGGTCCATTATGTTGTTGTTTTCGTCACCTTTCGGGGTGTTGATAGGGGTGTTAACGAGTTCTTCCACTGGCTGCTGCTCAGCTGTATTTTCTGTCACAGAACGAGTGCTCTGGGGTTCAGCGCCTGGTTCTGGCAAAAAGGGTGTTGCTGAGGGGTTAAGCTCTGTCTCTATAGATTGGAGAGTTATTGGAGTGTCACTGTCAGAGTAACTTGTCGTTGTTCTCACTAGAGTTTTACTTGGTCTTAATCCGTACGTGGCCGTAGTTTTCTTCACAGTGTGTGAAGGTCTGAAGGGTGGGTCTCTGTTTTTCGTAGGTTGAGTTACTCTTTTAACTTTCGTGGGAAGTAAGTCCTTCCTTGTCTGCGCTGTCCTGCCTGCCACTCCCTTGGAAGCAGCATGCATGTATGTTGAACAAGCTCCTCAGGAGATCTGCACAACAAAAATAACAGATAGTAAGTTTTCACGACACAGAGGGACTACGCAAACTGAAATAATTATAATCACAGATACACAACCAAGATAGTTATGTCCTATCCACAGAGCTTGTTGGCTCCTTCTTTTTCTTAGGAGTGCTGGTTGCCACTGAAGCACGCTCCGTCTTTCTTATTCTTGCTGAAGGTTCCGACGTCACTGAAACGTTGGTTCTCCTTCTCACTGACACTGGGTTTGTGGTGGTCTGGCTTCTCCCGTAGATAGATGCGCAGATCCCACCGCTGCCACCAACTGTGGCGTGATGCGCTCCCAGAGTGGGTTGTCACAACTGCCAACTAGCTGGGGACAGCAAAGTATTTGCTGCCACCAGACTCTATAGCAAGTGATGTGCAATTCTCCAATCCAGCTACCCACACTTATAGCCCTTAGACTTGACAGTGGAGTAGGTTAAGAAACTTATAGATGAAGTACTGCATACACAAGGTGGAGTTCACATATATAGAATGACCAGACTGGCATGAGCAAGCGACTTTTATATGAAAAGGTCTTGCTCATGCTAAAAATAACTAACACAGCATGAACCAAAAATAGAGTACCATGACTTGGCACAAATAGAGACTGAGTCTTAACAGCAGGAATATGCTGATGGCATGCACCCACAACTGGAACATATAACACAGACACACAAAACGGTACTGACACAGAATCAGCTATTTAATTTTAGTGTTCTAAATTAGTGTTCTTGTGTAAGGACTTTGGGTTTGCCTGAGGGAGGCCTTCCACAAGCAGTATGACTCTGAACGACAGCCAACATGAATGGAACAAAATGATTTACCACAATAGAAAATGACCTCTAAAAGGAACCAAACTCTCCATAAGGTTCAAATAGCTCGTGCCTTGTAGAGAGGTTTCTCGTAAACGATAACATTCTCCTGTCTACCCTTTACCATACACACCTCGGTGAGCTGTCTGTTGACATCATTCGCCCCCTTCTCGTCCACGAAGTCAGGCTGTTCTTCATACACCTTGGCCAGCTGCTCCACCCCTGTCCGCGCCTTCTGCTGTCTCTCAATCTCTTGCTCTATGTAGTGCAGCTTTCTCTCAAGACTGGCTTGTCTCCTGTCTCCATCCATCACATTACGTATGTTCTCCTCCTGGGAAGCACAACAACAACAACAACAACAACAAACAAACAAACAACAACAAAAACAACATAAAATTAACCACAATGAAAACAAGAACAACATAGACATATGTAATAGTCCCATGGAGGGGGGAGGGGTGAGAATTAATTGATAAGTCATTTTTAGCCAGCATTTGGCAGGTACAACAACATTAATAATAAAATAATAAAAAATTTATTAAAAATAATAATAATGACTATAATAATAATAATAATGATCACAATAATGATATTTAAAAACAACAACATAGTCTTCACATGTACAGTAATTAACTTAAGTACGCACTTGACCACACCCATTACACAACATTATTAAAGCATGGAAACAGCATTGCACACAATCATCCACACCCACACTACACGACACACACACACACACACACACACACACAAGCACACATCATCCATCCACTTACATAAACATCCAGCAGGACTTGAACAGGCTGGTTGGGTCCGGTCCCGTGTGTGCTGCAAGCTAACTCAACGTCTGCCTCGGGTGAAATCTCGGCTGCAGAGTCATTGAGTTCTTGGGAAGCGTCTTGTACGGGTGGCATAGAGCTGTTGAGTAGCTCCGAGTACTTGTAGAACATCTGTTGCACTTGCTGCAGTCTCTCCTGTTCTAGAACTTCGTCATTCTGTAAATAATAATTAGATTCATTGAGACAGAAGTACGTATTTCACATTCGTGCACAGGAAAATTAGGCACAACGTGGCACACGTAAATGATCAATTTACTTCTTCAGTACGTACGACAGCAGCCTGTGGGTGGAAACAATTAGGTCGTGTATGCCCACAATGATAGAAGCTACATCTATAGAGAGTTTAAGAAAATCACCATGATGAGCAATGGTGTTGGCACAAAGGAACATCTGGCCACTGCAAGCATTTCTAAAGCAATAGGTATGCAGTGACCTTCATTCCTAATGATATCTACCACGTATGATGATCCTTTACCAAAGGACAGTTAGTATTGCATTCTACATAGTTCAATATGTCTATGCATCTTGAATGATCAGATAGGCAAAGTCATCTACTTTGTTGTGTCCCTTTACCAATTTATACAATATATTCTGCTTTATTATGTATTTTGTTATGAACACCTTTACCAATTCATTTAAACGGGCATTATTGGACAGTTGTCTTGGGCAAGTTGAATTTCCCTTATTCAAAGGAGTCTAAAGAATAATAAAATGTATGGGAAGGAAAAAACACACACACACACACACACACAAAAGAAAAGAAAAAAAAAAAAGAAAAGAAAAAAAAAGAAAAAAAAGAGAGGATAAACAGCTGATTACAGTGGGTTCGTGTGCTTCAACACAAATGGCAAGTGAGCTAGTCTAACTAATAAAAAGAAAACAATTCATGCACATAAATTAACGTTGTAAAATATTTCTATGTGCAATAAACTAATCAATAGAGAGTTACTACGAACAGATAGAAGTAAATAGATGATAGTTCTAGTGAACTGATCTATAAGCAACTCTATATTGTCTTCCTATAGTTTTCTTGAAGTTCAGTTGTAATTCTGTGGCACTCTAAAATCAAAACATATTCGCTTAGCAACATTACGTTGAAGAACAAATGACACTGTCCTTTACAAGTTCTCTAGGAAATTTATTGACCGATAAAATTTGTTGTATTTGGCCTTTGAAAAATTAACACAAGTCAGCTCAGCAAGGCTAGTCTAGTCTTTACCCAGTGGCCGTCAAATTTGTTACTCAATCGTACACTAAGCATGTATCAACCAAATGTCGGTTGTAACAACATAAGTTGGTTGTTATGCGCAGCCATGGTACAAATTGGTTGTACCACTCCAGTCAGTACAGAGTTTACACTATCTTTGGGTCTTTAGCTTTTGGTTATGTATATGATGTAACCTATACACTAATGATTGCTGGCTCATACTCGAACATCTCTGATAATGTCTCTACTTGCTCATGAGAATCCAGTAAGATATATTCAATGATACAATAGTGCACAGCCACCCACATCATCCATATTAACACCACCCATCTTGTCCATATTAACCACACCCACCTTGTCCATATCAGCCACACCCACCTTGTCCATATTAACCACACCCACCTTGCAGCACTGGTACATGGAAGCCTCCCAGCTAAGCCGAGCCTGTTCAGTCTTGATATTAGACTCCCTGTACTCCCTGTCTATCTTCATCAAAGATTCCTCCATTTTGCGACAAGACTTCTCCAGCTTGTTTGCATCCTTGTCACCGGCTGGTCTACTTGACTTGAGTTCCTTCAACTGCTCCCAGCTTGTCTCTACGTCCCGGCAGCTCTTGAAGGCAGACTTCTTACTCTGTTTGGGACCAAATGACATAAAATATTATTCAATGCTGTCTTCAATCATACGTCAACTCCAGTACATGCCAGACTTCCACTGATGCCTCAGCCACCAAATTATAGCACTGAGAAATATTTCCACAAGTTAAAGAAAAAAAAAATGGAACAGAATGTAAAAACTTTTTTAAAGCCGGTATGAAGCAACACTAAATGTGCCAGTAATGACACGGTGTGTATTCATGAATAATTCATTAGCCAAGTTGAGTTGGTAAAGTGACACCATGAACTGAATGGGTAAAGCATCATCACATTCAGTAGAAGGTGAAGGCGATTAAGGAAACGATGACTATTGCAGGAAGGATGGCAAGGAAGGCTAGTTCCACAACGCCTGAAATCAATCATGGATATAAGGACAGAGACACCGTGAAGCAAGATAGACAGGAAAATGAGGAGAAGGGAAAATGTGACTCAAGAAGAAGGAGCTGAGAACGGATGAAGATAAACAGATCTGAGATGGTTCAGGAAGAAAGAGAGCAGGAGTGAAAAAAACTGATGTAACTAAACCAAGTGGTAGAGAGAGGAATAAGAATGAATACTAGTGATGTGCTTGAGCACAAATGGCGAGCGAGCCTAAAGACTATACTATTTTTATTTTGACTTCTAACACTGAAGTTACTGAAAATAAGGTCCAGTTTTTAAATTTAGCATACAGGGTAAAGGGATTTCAGTGCCATAGTAACAACTCTCTGCAACTGCTTGGAAGGAAAAAAACAACAACAAAACAATACACGTTATTTAAAAGTTTTCTTTGTGATATTCTTTAGCTAAGTAGTGGTTGTAACACACAATGCTTTGACACAACTGGACATGCACCTATACAGACTTACCTTCGCAGTAGTATAGTGGACAATGTATTTTCAAGTAAATACTGTTGCGCACGGCTTATAACCATGACAAAGAGCGCATTGACTTACCACCGCCACTAACTCGAATAGAAATGGAAGTCCCTTAAGTTTTCAAGTTTTAACTGCACCGGCAAAAGAATTCAAAACGGTAAACAATTCCATTTCTAGGGTGATACAGGTACTGATCGATAAACCAGAGGATTCTGTTTAGTGCAATTTGGGACAGGGTCGAACACGGAGAGAACACAAAAATACGCGAGGGTCAAAGTACAAAATGACATACGTACGTCCAAACATATATACAAATAAACATCCCCGATTTTCGATTGTGTTACCCCTGTAAGTGTCTCGCTCGCTACGCTCGCTCGCCAATAAATACCTTATACATGTACCTTGACCTTACAGTACATGTACCATAACTCACACACGAACTCACCTTCATCTGTTTGCTGAGCTTGTCACCATGGTACTTGTTAGCTCTCTCTACAGCAGCCTCCAACTGCACACACACACACACACACACACCTCATAATTCCTATTTCCCATCATCAATACATATACATGAAGCTATACTGTGATATCATAATACAATAACTACTTACCACAATAATTCACTTCTGTTAGAGTGAAGCACTATTATAGAAATGTCCCCAGTAACAGCAAACAGTATGTGTGCATGTACATCAGGAATACTAGAAGGTGCTCTCCATCTAGAAACCTTGTTCTATCTGGGAAAAAATTAAAACTTGTTTTCCTCAGATATGTATTTTGTGAAAGATTTTGGAATTTCATGTTAATTCTTACGTCTCTTCAAATGTACACTATACATACATGCTTAGTAGACCTGCATCTCGGGCTATACCCTTGCCCGAGTTTCTTCCAAAAACAAGTGACCAGGTCTACCCTGGTATGGACAGATATGAACATACACTATCATCATCATCACACACACTCAATAATCATGCATGCATGCATCTCACGTATTATTTCATCATGTCATAGCCGCGAGGCAACTGCTTTGTCTGGCTTTGCATTCTAGGTTACTCGGTGCTTAAAATAGTTTATAGGTAAATATTCAGCAAAAAGAATGAAGAAATAAGAGAGAAACAAACAAAACTGGCAAAGCTACCTTGGAGCTACCTATTGAAGTATTTATCAAGTAGCTATAAGTAAAAGTTAAGAATTCCAATTCATGCACTTTGTATCACCTCCTCAATGATGAAGATATTTCTCATGCAGCTTGCTAGCTCGCTATGTTGTAGTTATGTGTCTGCCAATATTGGACAGAAATAAAACAAAATATCTTCACATGTATCTCAAAAAGCAAATAACAAACACAAACTGAACAGTTATAATTTTGACTGCTAAGATAAAAAAAAGGGTGCAGAGTTATAGGTACAATGCCATATACACAATAAGCCAAAATGAGAAAATAGTAACCACATAAATAAGAATCATGCCTTTGCAGTTAATAATACAGGATATAACAACAACAACCAAACACCATCTTCTAAATCTCTTCCACATAAGACGACGGGAAAATGCCGACATTTCCGTTGAGCTCTCCCTGCCACCATTCCTGGTCGTACTTGTCGATGATGTGGATGATGTCATCTGGCTGGATGTTGAGTTCGTCTGACTCATTAGCTTGATACTCGTACAGCACTTTGCAGTCACCTACAACTGGTATGTGTGCAATAAAACCAAAAGAATGAATGGACACTCTGGAGTTATGATATAACAGTGGAAACTCCAAACAGAGAACAAGTTGGGGCCAGGGTTTTGGTTTCATTACTAAGAGGTTGTTTGCTTTAAGAGGTGATAAACAATACATTTTCTGTTAGAGGGGGCAAGTGAGAACTACACTCCATAGAGATAATTTACTCCTCAGAGAATTCACTATCACAGGTTCCACTGTAGCTACAGACAAAAAAAAAAAAGGTAAAAATATTGAGTTCTGCAATTATAAGACTCATAGGAAAAACAAACAAACAAACACTGATTAATATTTGTACTAATGGTTCCTGTCAAGACTATCAGTCTGACGAGCATAACTTAATCAATTCAAGAATTTTCGGCAAAATAGAAATAACTTGACTGAGTTTAAGAGCCAAAAAATATAACTTAGTAAGCCTTAGCAACCTGACTTTTCAAGATGAGCCAAAAAGAACTAGAAAACAAACTGTAAAAAAAAAAAAAAAATCAATCAAATTATATTATCACTATTAGCTTCAGCACTTCACAGGTCACACTTAACAACTTACATGAGTAGCCACCATCATCTTGTTCTCCTTCAAATTCATCCTGCTGGAATCCTTCCTCTACTCTATCCTCTTCCCACTCTCCATCTCTCCCACCAGCCACAGCTCCATTGGGAGGTTCACTGGGGGTCATGGAGGACTTGCTGGGATAACTGCTCTTCATCTTAGTGCTGGGGCTCCTCCTCTTGTAATTAGCCGGCTGGTAATCGTCGGTCAGGTAGCCGACCTGGTCCAGGGGAATCTTCAGAATCACAATTGAGCTCTGTGGTGTCAAACAGGATAAATTAGTTGTTAATTGCAATAACAAAAAACAAAAACAAAACAAAAAAACAACAAAAAACAACAACAACAACACAGAGATATAAGGTGTATTAATTAAAGGGTTAAACACTATAAGGGTGAATCTTTACCCATCGCTTCATTGATCAATATTTGCGTGCCAACAGGTACGTTCTATTGCAAGCTAGCAAAGTTGTTCTGCACACATATTTATACATTTATTCTCTCTATCAAGTGAAGAATTTGCACTTTCTGTCAATTGTTGTATTGATTAATTCAAGTCAACTACTATGTATACGAGCAAAGGTTGCGTATTATAACACAGGCACATGCCCATCATTCCCGCCCTCACAAAAGACAGGCAGCCACATCTATATGTACTTACATGCTTGTCAGTATTGGTATTGATATAATCTGCAAACTGACTGGATGGGCGTGGTCCTCCGCTGACCTCCGCGTGTGCAGTGAGCAGTTTGTAGTGGTTGGCCTTGAGTAGATTCAACATGCAATCAGCCTAAAGGAAGGCAATGTACACAGAGAGAAGATGGGATAGCTGTACTAAATTATATAAATGTAAATCCAATCAACGTATTATTTAAAAAAAAAAAGTAAACAAGCAATAAAAGATCAACACAAAAATAGGAGGAAGGGAAAAAAATAAAAATCACAATAAAAAAATAAAAAAATAAAGTGATGGGAATCAATTAAAAATGAAGCTGCGAGGATATTAGTAGCTTCTGCTGGTATGTGTATGTATGTACCAGTACTATGTATTCAAGCTGTACTGTGACTATTTGAAAACAATATTGTTTAGCTTCAGCAATTACTAGTGATCACTGTCCCTCAGGCTAGCCCGCTGTTAATTTAGTCTGAAGAGGAGGCACGGGCTAGTTCCGCCGCTCTATACATACACTAAAGTTACAAGGAAAAGGGAGGTGACACATTAAGGGAGGGGTTCACACAACCCCATTGAACACCAGACTTCCTCTATAAGTGGATCAGCAATGGCTATTGCTTTTAATGTATTACATCCTTATACAGTGGAAGCTCTCTACAAAGGGACTCTGAAAAGCAGTATGACTCTGAACGACAGCCAACATGAATGGAACAAAATGATATACCACAATAGAAAATGACCTCTAAAAGGAACCAAACTCTCCATAAGGTTCAAATAGCTCGTGCCTTGTAGAGAGGTTTCTCGTAAACGATAACATTCTCCTGTCTACCCTTTACCATACACACCTCGGTGAGCTGTCTGTTGACATCATTCGCCCCCTTCTCGTCCACGAAGTCAGGCTGTTCTTCATACACCTTGGCCAGCTGCTCCACCCCTGTCCGCGCCTTCTGCTGTCTCTCAATCTCTTGCTCTATGTAGTGCAGCTTTCTCTCAAGACTGGCTTGTCTCCTGTCTCCATCCATCACATTACGTATGTTCTCCTCCTGGGAAGCACAACAACAACAACAACAACAACAAACAAACAAACAACAACACAAAAACAACGTAAAATTAACCACAATGAAAACAACAACAACATAGACATATGTAATAGTCCCACGAGAGGGGTGAGGGGTGAAAATTAATTGATAAGTCATTTTTAGCCAGCATTTGGCAGGTACAACAACATTAATAATAAAATAATAAAAAATTTATTAAAAATAATAATGACAATAATAATGATCACAATAATGATATTTAAAAACAACAACATAGTGTTCACATGTACAGTAATTAACTTAAGTACGCACTTGACCACACCCATTACACAACATTATTAAAGCATGGAAACAGCATTGCACACAATCATCCACACCCACACTACACGACACACACACACACACACACACACACACAAGCACAGATCATCCATCCACTTACATAAACATCCAGCAGGACTTGAACAGGCTGGTTGGGTCCGGTCCCGTGTGTGCTGCAAGCTAACTCAACGTCTGCCTCGGGTGAAATCTCGGCTGCAGAGTCATTGAGTTCTTGGGAAGCGTCTTGTAAGGGTGGCATAGAGCTGTTGAGTAGCTCCGAGTACTTGTAGAACATCTGTTGCACTTGCTGCAGTCTCTCCTGTTCTAGAACTTCGTCATTCTGTAAATAATAATTAGATTCATTGAGACAGAAGTACGTATTTCACATTCGTGCACAGGAAAATTAGGCACAACGTGGCACACGTAAATGATCCATTTACTTCTTCAGTACGTACGACAGCAGTCTGTGGGTGGAAACAATTAGGTCGTGTATGCCCACAATGATAGAAGCTACATCTATAGAGAGTTTAAGAAAATCACCATGACGAGTAGTGGTGTTGGCACAAAGGAACATCTGGCCACTAAGCATTTCTAAAGCAATAGGTATGCAGTGACCTTCATTCCTAATGATATCAACCACGTATGATGATCCTTTATCAAAGGACAGTTAGTATTGCATTCTACATAGTTCAATATGTCTATGCATCTTGAATGATCAGATAGGCAAAGTCATCTACTTCGTTGTGTCCCTTTACCAATTTATACAATATATTCTGCTTTATTATGTATTTTGTTATGAACACCTTTACCAATTCATTTAAACGGGCATTATTGGACAGTTGTCTTGGGCAAGTTGAATTTCCCTTATTCAAAGGAGTCTAAAGAATAATAAAATGTATGGGAAGGAAAAAAAACACACACACACACAAAAGAAAAGAAAAAACAGAAAAAAAAAGAAAAAAAAAGAAAAAAAAGAGAGGATAAACAGCTGATTACAGTGGGTTCGTGTGCTTCAACACAAATGGCAAGTGAGCTAGTCTAACTAATAAAAAGAAAACAATTCATGCACATAAATTAACGTTGTAAAATATTTCTATGTGCAATAAACTAATCAATAGAGAGTTACTACGAACAGATAGAAGTAAATAGATGATAGTTCCAGTGAACTGATCTATAAGCAACTCTTGTCTTCCTATAGTTTTCTTGAAGTTCAGTTGTAATTCTTGTGGCACTCTAAAATCAAAACATATTCGCTTAGCAACATTACGTTGAAGAACAAATGACACCGTCCTTTACAAGTTCTCTAGGAAATTTATTGACCGATAAAATTTTGTTGTATGGCCTTTGAAAAATTAACACAAGTCAGCTCAGCAAGGCTAGTCTAGTCTTTACCCAGTGGCCGTCAAATTTCTTACTCAATCGTACACTAAGCATGTATCAACCAAATGTCGGTTGTAACAACACAAGTTGGTTGTTATGTGCAGCCATTGTACAAATTGGTTGCACCACTCCAGTCAGTACAGAGTTTACACTATCTTTGATTCTTTAGCTTTTGGTTATGTAAACCCTGTACCGACCTCCACCTCATGATGTAACCTATACACTAATGATTGCTGGCTCATACTCAAACATCTCTGATAATGTCTCTACTTGCTCATGAGAATCCAGTAAGATATATTCAATGATACAATAGTGCACAGCCACCCACATCATCCATATTAACACCACCCATCTTGTCCATATTAACCACACCCACCTTGTCCATATCAGCCACACCCACCTTGTCCATATTAACCACACCCACCTTGCAGCACTGGTACATGGAAGCCTCCCAGCTAAGCCGAGCCTGTTCAGTCTTGATATTAGACTCCCTGTACTCCCTGTCTATCTTCATCAAAGATTCCTCCATTTTGCGACAAGACTTCTCCAGCTTGTTTGCATCCTTGTCACCGGCTGGTCTACTTGACTTGAGTTCCTTCAACTGCTCCCAGCTAGTCTCTACGTCCCGGCAGCTCTTGAAGGCAGACTTCTTACTCTGTTTGGGACCAAATGACATAAAATATTATTCAATGCTGTCTTCAAATCATACGTCAACTCCAGTACATGCCAGACTTCCACTGATGCCTCAGCCACCAAATTATAGCACTAAGAAATATTTCCACTAGTTAAAGAAAAAAAAAAATGGAACAGAATGTAAAAACTTTTTTTAAAGCCGGTATGAAGCAACACCAAATGTGCCAGTAATGACGCGGTGTGTAGTCATGAATAATTCATTAGCCAAGTTGAGTTGGTAAAGTGACACCATGAACTGAATGGGTAAAGCATCATCACATTCAGTAGAAGGTGAAGACGATTAAGGAAACGATGACTATTGCAGCTAAAAGCAGGAAGGATGGCAAGGAAGGCTAGTTCCACAAAGCCTGAAATCAATCATGGACATAAGGACAGAGACACCGTGAAGCAAGATAGACAGGCAAAGGAGGAGAAGGGAAAATGTGACTCAAGAAGAAGGAGCTGAGAACGGATGAAGATAAACAGAGCTGAGATGGTTCAGGAAGAAAGAGAGCAGGAGTGAAAAAACTAAACCAAGTGGTAGAGAGAGGAATAAGAATGAATATAAATACCTTATACATGTACCTTGACCTTACAGTACATGTACCATAACTTACACACAAACTCACCTTCATCTGTTTGCTGAGCTTGTCACCATGGTACTTGTTAGCTCTCTCTACAGCAGCCTCCAACTGCACACACACACACACCTCATAATTCCTATTTCCCATCATCAATACATATACATGAAGCTATACTGTGATACCATAATACAATAACTACTTCCCACAATACTTCACTTCTGTTAGAGTGAAGCACTATTATAGAGATGTCTCCATTAGTAACAGTATGTGTGCGTGTACATCAGGAGTACTAGAAGGTGCTTTCCATCTAGAAACCTTGTTCTATCTGGGAAAAAATTAAAACTTGTTTTCCTCAGACGTATTTTGTGAAAGATTTTAGAATTTCATGTTAATTCTTAGGTCTCTTCAAATGTACACTATACATACATGCTTAGTAGACCTGCATCTCGGGTTATACCCTTGCCCGAGTTTCTTCCAAAAACAAGTGACCAGGTCTACCCTGGTATGGACAGATATGAACATACACTATCATCATCATCACACACACACTCAATAATCACGCATGCATGCATCTCACGTATTATTTCATCATGTCATAGCCGCGAGGCAACTGCTTTGTCTGGCTTTGCATTCTAGGTTACTCGGTGCTTAAAATTTATTTTTTGTGTATCGTTCACTTTTATCTGAGTGTCATTATTGTGAAATACACAGCCACAAGAAGCACTCTGGTCCTTTGAGTAACGAAACTACAGATAACTTCGACCACTCCCACTGTTGCCTTAGCCGACTGTGGAGAGGGAGCTGTGAAAGTCATCCTTGCCCCCTTCAACAAGTCTTCCTCACAGTTCCCAGCAAACAAGGCACCACTTCATTCGTTGCTGCATGAGAACTAAACCTTTCTCCTCCACACCACACACATCACAATCCTTGTCCTAAATTCTTGATTGGGTAATGAATGAGGCTTTCAAAAAACAAAGTGTGGATTTTGTTACTCAGACTATAAGGACAATCTTCTGACTGCGTATATATTGCATTAATTGTTAACTGGGAAAACAACAACAAACAAAAACAACTACACTTGTTTATTCAATAATATTGCAAGTAAAAGTATTTGGGAATATTTAAACAAGTATGGGAGACACCAGTCCCTAATCTCAGTATCTTGTTCATTAGGTTGATTCGTACACCATTCTGTGTACCTCTTTATTAAGATCACCAGTCAACACTAGCTTACAGCCAGGGCTTCCTAGAGCCCTAGGAGACATCCCACAGTATCAATGAATTCTTACATTTATTTCTCATTTCTTATCCTTGTCAACAACAACAACAACAACAACTTTTTTCACACAATATGGAAAGGGTAGCTTAACGTCTAGAATGTAACTAAAATTAGCTCTCACTGGTCATTTGAGCTAATTCAGTGCACCCAAAGTTCTTGGCCAGTTAAGGGCCTAACCTGCATATAGTGAGCACTACCCTAACTTTTGAGAGATACTGCATGTACGTACTTATGCACACACAAAGAGATGATGGACAAACCCTGAAATTAAAGACCAAAACAAATCATCCGACCACAGATACTTCAATTCAAATAAACAGCCAAACTCTGCCAGTATCATCACTAAACACAAGTAAACAGCAATAAAAACAGGAAACAACAACCACAAGAAACTATAGCAACAGAAGTAACCATCACAACAACTTCAGAAAACTTCACTGACGAATGTCTGTCATTTTTACAAGATATTTCACTACCCAATTTAACCCTGACATTATACCAAAAGGCAAGGGTTACCAGATAGTACGCAAGTTCCACAAGGTAAGAGCGTGTCCGCCATCTTTTACACCACTTGAACTTTCCCTCCTCCTAAATGCTAACACCATCTACCACCCTCCCATGCAATATGTCATGCCCCCATCTCCTCATCTACCACCCTCCCATGCAATACGCCCCACCTCCTCATTTATCACCCTCCCATGCAATATGCCACGCCCTCATCTCCTCATCTACCACCCTCCCATGCAATATGTCACGCCCCCATCTCCTCCTCTACCACCCTCCCATGCAATACGCCCCATCTCCTCATTTATCACCCTCCCATGCAATATGCCACGCCCTCATCTCCTCATCTACCACCCTCCCATGCAATATGTCACACCCCATCTCCTCATTTACCACCTGCCACGCCCCCATCTTCTCATCTCCCACTCACCGGTTCTCTAGACTTGATCTGAGAGTCGGTAAAGGTCTTCATGGCTTTGCTGCAGTCCGCCATAAGAGCGGCCGATAGAGTACGATGAGCCTCAGTCTCCGCCTCCAACAGAGCCACCAGCTTAGCCCAGGCCGGCTCTAAACTGCCCACAGTGCGCTTGCTGGCTGCCTTGGCTTTCTTCACAACCTTCTGGAGACCCTTCACAAACGAGTTCTCCAAATCAGCTCTAAAAAAAAAAAAAAATAAAAAAATAAAAAAAATAAAGACTCAATATAGCTAACAATATAAAATAGCACAACTGGCAAGTTCCATACTAAATTTAGAACTGGTCTACAGGAGTTGAAAGAAAGGGGGGGGGGGGGGGGGGGGGGGGACAAGAAGGAGTGGAAGGGCAGGAAGATTTAAAAAGAGAGAGCAGACACTATGCTTATGTACAGATGTACTTACGTGGATTTGACACATGAGAGTGTGTGCATGTGCTTTAGTGCAGGGATAGAGTATTGAGAGAGAGGAGACACTATCTGGGTGTTTAATGAAAAGCAGACCCTTGTTTATTTATTTATACGTATATTTAGTATGCAAATTATTTTAAAGTAGCATACATGTATATACTGGTCACGATACAGTATAAACACATACACACACACACACACACACGTGTGTATATGTAATATATAGTACATTATTATGTTGCGTTATTAGACGAACAATTTCAGCTGTTCCAACTTGTATGGCCGTCTGCAGGTAATACTGACAACGCCAGAAAATAATACGCCAACTTAATGAAGGTACAGACATACACAGGAATGACTCGTGAGGAGATAGCAATGCAACTGAGTTAGCAATCCTTCAGCTGTGGGTGTGACCTCTTCTCACACTCCACCCACACTGACAAACAGAGAGAAATTCCGACTCCATTATCCAGCTTAAACCCACACCTGGCGTGTGTGACTGGGTGAGAGTGGCTGCAGCTGTTGTTAGCGACCCAGCTACATGGAGTCCAGTGTGTTGCTCTCTCTGCCCTCTTTTTATTTCTCCTCTTTTAACCAAAACAAAGCATTGTGGAAGTAAGGCATAATTAGTCATTCAGGAGCCATCATGTAACAAACACATAATTAGTCATTCAGGAGCCATCATGTAACAAACACATCATCATGTAACAAACACATCTACGCTGCCTTAATGGTTACAAAAACACATGCGCGCACACATACACATACAACAGACAGACTTAACTAAACCAAGTGGAAGAGGGTAATAATACTGGACTATAATACGTACCTTATGCTACTGCATTCAATTTGCAAAAGTTTGTACATCCAGTGCCACTGGGAGGCGGGGTCTTGCTTATACATGGAATAATTCCTTCCATTAATATACTGACATTTCCTTCTAGGTAAAGGGATAGATTAAAGAAAACTTGCTTCTGCTAAACTTTGAAAATGTCAGTGGACTAGTATGTAAATGGGGCTTGTAAGAAGCTTTCTGTTGTATTGTAGTGACACCACAAGTATGATGCAGTGCTAGAGGTGAGAGTGACAAGCTAAACACTATCAGGTGTGGCCCAAATTAAATTCTTTTGCATGCACATATCTATCAGTGTGGAACTCTCCAGCCTCGTAAATCGATGAATTATAGAACAAGAACTTCCATTTTTTAAAGTTGTATTTTGTCTTAAAACCTGCTAATTATGTGACTGGTATGGAACATTTGTAGTAAACAAACCAAACACTCGAGTATTATGAGTATTATGATCGAGTGTGTGTGTGCATGTGTATGTGTGTGTGTGTGTGTAGTGTGTGTATGTGTGTCCAGGAGAGTACTACTTCTTGCAGAGGAGTTCACTGTTGATGCTTGCAACTCAGAAATGGGCCCACACGACCATTAGACGCCAGCAGTGTTACAGGTGCATGTGTGTGTGAGTATGTAACTGATAAACTAGTCAACACTAGAGAGTAATTAAGACTAATGAGAGACTGGTCCAAAAAAGTTCGTTCGTGAATAGCCACATACTGTATATTATATCTCACACAATACCGCAGGCATGGCAATGGCGACCATCAGAGAAAGTCTGTGAATACAAGTACAAGAGAAATATTCATTGTATACTCTCACTTTCTTTCACTCTTTCACAGGGTCTTTTGAACAAATACAATGACATGAAACAATAGGCTTGCACCAGCCAGGTGTGTGCAGCAGGTATGCTTCTAGACCATACACTCAGCAATTAGAGCGGCAGTTCACTCAAGGGGTCCACTTAATTAATGTGCAGGGGACAGAAAGGGGAGGGGGGGCCTCAGCTCCCTCACTTTATAGTAAAGTATGAGTGTGGCCATTGGCTTAGAAAATGAAGGAAAAAAAAAGTTTGCTTCAACTTGAAAAGGATTTGAGGAAATTATCTTGAATACGTATCTCCACAAAGGTTGGAGAAGAAGGGGCTAAAAGAGCTACTACCTTGAAATCATGGTGCCCTCAAGCACCCTCTCTTCTACTCTTTGCCATACAGTTACATGCAAATAACTTCCATAAAACTAAATTATCTTTCTGGGATATTGTTGATAAGTAACAGAGCCTAAATGCAGCTGTCAGAAGAGCATCCTGGAATGAACTATACTATGCATGCTGCTAATTGATTTGCCCCGCCCCCCACCCCACCCCACTTATCGACTTGTTTCTATCCTCCTCAAGTGTAATGCTAGTTAGGCAGAATCTGTTCACACCTCCCGGGAATCAGCTGTAGATTGTATAGCACCTACTTCACATGCCACACGAACCGTCAACATAGATTCGACGAGACAGAATTGAGGTTCACACCTCGTTCTACAAGGATGGAAACACTGGTAAGAGAAATGGCAAACAAAAATGATAGGGAAATGACAATATTTTACATTTACCAACACCTCCACCGATCTCTTCCTCTCTGGCTTCCTCTTTCCCTAGTGAAGGGGTTCAATGACTTCATTTACAGGCTTATTTAGTGTAAGGAAGCTAAGACAGATCACCCCATTGTATTGGACATTTGTACGTGGACTTCTACTAGATATACCGTACACATGTCCAAGCATCCTCAAACAGTAAAGCAAGTGAGAGGGGAGGGGAGGGGGAGGGGGAGGGGAATGGAGGATGCATTGACTCTTCATCTTGTTTGTCAGCATAATTTACCCCCAGCATAGTGAGTGATATAACCTTTTATTTTGAAGCCTAAGTTCCTTCTTCTAAGAAAGACACACACATTCACACACATACGTACTCTCACAAATTCACAATTCCCTTAGTTTGTACTTGTCAATTGGGTCTAAAAACAGAAGCCAACTTCCAAAACCATGCCAAATTGAACTTAAATGTCGCCATGGTAACCAAACCCATTGACACAAATAAACTGTTCGGAGGTAGAGGGATTAGACATGGACACCCTTAGGCTCCCAGGCAGCCCACCCTGATAAGAGAAGTTTGAGCGTGTAGTGTACAAACCATTTCATTGTATAAGCCCAAGAGTGTCTTACTATGTGACCAGCTGTAACAATTCTATGTAGAATTTGAACCAATGCAGCACAACAAAGGGTATCGCAACTATACACCTATTTTTACTAAATTCTGAGCTACAGAAATCCAGAATTTCCAAACGTTGGCATGAACAATGGCTCTTGCTTTGATAACTTAATCCGCCATTAGAAACTAAATGTCCATTTCATGCTATATTCATGCAATGCTGATACTACGAGAGTATGAAAATGAAATTAATTTAGCTTGTGTGAGTATACATGTACAGTAGACTAGTAAAAATAGAAAATTTAAACAGTTTCAGAACAGGTTAACTGGTATACACTGGAAGTATTAGTTTCAACATTCCATATATGCACCTGTAACATCTGTATACTGTTTAATAAGTCATGCACAAACAAGCTAAAGAAACACACACACACACACACACACACCATCATGACATTTTTATCCCCCCTATTAAAGCTGTTTTTATTATCTTCAAGCATGAGGAGAGAAGGCCTAGCTGCACTTACGTACTGTCATTACAGCAGCAGCATAAATAGCTGAGTAAGCAATTCTAACACAAGACAACCAACACTGCCTGTTAGTTCTGATCCAGTTTCTTCCTAATTTGGTCGTGTGTGTATATACATGTGTTGTTGTTTTTCAGAGGAAAAGGGTGGCCGTGACTTTACAAGAAAAAAAAAAGAACGATTAATTGCAGGGGGGACAAGACGAAGGATATTTCCTACATAGCTATATTGCACATGTTTCATTAAAACAAATCACAAAATTTATAGGATCATTTACTGTAGGGCTGAGCAGTGCACTATTAGCTATATATAATAGTCTACTACAAAGTCTCATGAAATCCTCTCCATATGACTGTGATAGACTGATGCAGCTGAGCTGACTGGGCCACAAGAGCCTTCTGAGCACCTTTAATCATTGGCTTTTACACCAGGGAAGCCCCTCTAAGACAACAATTGATTCCACCCACACAAACTCTCTCTCTCTCTCTCTTTAGTGTTGGGCAAATAGAGTATGCAATTATGTATGTTGGCATTCTTTACCAGTTATCAGGCATTTACCGCTACATTGGTAATCATACATATGAACACACACACTGACACATGTGTACATAAACACATATGCAACACAAAAGATAACAGTGGTAGTGGTAAGCCTAAGGAGGTGCGAGATAAAAAGCTGAGCGAACAGACAGAACCCCATTGGCAATTGTTTAGTTTCACAAACACATCACCATGGCACTGTGTTGACCTTTGACCCCTTGAAATGTTCCAGTAGCGGAACCAAGCTCACTTAGAAATACTACATGTATGTACGTATATATGCACCGATAGAAAACCCTAACACCCCATAGCCGTGCATTTGATCAAACAGTTCCAAGAGGGGCAAGAACTTAACTCTGTAGTCAAACAATACCTGCTATAAACCCAGAGCACTATCAAGGTACACACAATAAAAACTCAGCACACATAACATGACTTGGGTAGACACTGTAATAATTATGTAATCTAACCCCACCGCCTTGGGAAATACATGTCGCAACGTACCTTCTCTCGCTGCCCCTATTTCTTATGTCAATGGACAATCAACAGTGGTTTGAAGAATACACAAAAAAATATCAAGAAAGTTAAGTCTGAAATAGTCTGTCATTCTCATATATGCAGCACACAAACACACATACACACACACTCCACTGGAATATCAAAAAAGCCCTGAAGTTACATACATACAGTTGAATTAGTGCAATCCAATTCACAACATTGTTGAGGGGGGGGGCTGCACAAAGAAAAATTAACTTATATGATAACAATGTATTCAAATATTAAGCTAGCAGCCACAAGTAAATATACGCAGATCTTCACTGATACAGGAATCCCCAAAACTGGCAGAGTTGTGCCTTATTGAACACATTCACTTCACAACTCAGAACTATTTAGATTGATGAGGTCCGAGTAGATTTATGAGATGTACGATAAATACAAAGCAATGGATAAAACTTGGCCATTAAAAATCACTTTACTTAAAAACAAAAAAACAACAACAAAAAACAAACAAGCAGGAATTGAGGTCAACTCTCTCTTTATAAATTATACCTTTTTTACATTAGCCTAAAAATGGTGATTTTGGCAAGAAGCCAACTTATATCACTACATGCACGTTGCTAGGGTCCCCCCAAAGAGCAACAAAAATGTGATAGCTACACCAAAACCTGCTCACTTGTCTGCCAAAACACTTTCAAAATCCTTGCAGAACTCCGCCCCATTTTTCATGTACTTGTGGAGTTCATCGAAGCCATTCCCTTCCTGCAAGAAATGAAAAAAGCCAGAGAGAAACGAATATCAACAGATTACAGGAGTCATAGCAACATATTACAGTGAGTCATAGCAACCATCAAAACACTAAAAAGTTCTGAAATCATGCTTGCAACCCCCCGTAAAATTTCTTTTGGCTGTTGTCTGCCACATACACACACACACACACACACACACACACACACACACACACACACACACACACACACACACACACACACACACACACACACACACACACACACACACACACTACAATCTTTGTAAATCATTGATCCGTAATCTAATCGGTTGATACGGGAAATGTTTAGAGACATTTCATTCATTCAAAGATAAATATAAATTCTCTCCAATAATCTAGAATGAGAGTAACAGGATGGAAAGACCATTCCTCCTAGTAAAATTAGGAGGAACACTGTCTGCAAATGTCAAGTGTAAGCAGGTATTACACAGTCAATCAACAAGCTATGAGACTTGTCTTAGCAGTCAGCTAGTTGTGATAGCTTTTAATACCATGGCTGTGAAATTAGCAGCCCAGTTATAAATAATTTAACACTTCAAGAGAATTATCTGAAGTAAGAGATTGAGACTTAGAAGCCTTAAACCCTTACATTACTGGTCGCTCCTGGAGTCGGTCAGTCACACCCATTAATGACCTCCTCGTAGCCAACCACTTATCTGACTTTTAAAACCCACACAATAAACCTTGCTTACCCAGAAACAGTCCTCAAAGTGGGTCATGGCAAATAAAGTTCGTCCCCTTACGTTCCAGACTAAAACAGACTGAATACAAACTCAAACAAACAAAACTCCCGCAACAAAACATCAACTCTGTGCAGATAAGCCGTGAATTTCATTAATTGTAGGTGGTCATTAAAAAGAAACGTTTCCTTTTCCGGTGCGTGTTAGGTTTACTTCATCAATTGTATGATTTGGTAAAGGGGCGTACGAAATTGTGGGAAACTTCTCTCTAGTTAGTTGCTTCAAGTATGTATGGCACATAGTTGCTTTGTTTAAACATGAAAAGCTCTAAAGTCGAGGTGCTGTGGTCACCTAATAAAGAAGATGAGTTTGCCACGTACAGCAATGAGCTCAGATTGTACAAATATCAGGTGCGCGTTAAATTATAGGGTGCTACTCTTCCTTTAATTAATTCCGCTTTCTGCACCACAGAAATCAGGCAGTGGTGTTCAGAAAGCTGCAGGCACAGGTGGTGTGAGCATCTCTTTGGATAAAAACTACAGTGGCCATCGCATTGGCTTGTTGAAGTCTGATGTCAATACTATTCCAGTTTACCACTCTGTTGCTTGGCAGCAAAGTGACAGGAGACAGTACTATTTTGCTGTTGGTCAGAGCAGTGGAAAGACTGTCTTAGCTGAGTGAGTCGGGAGTAGATGGTAGGGAAGAGCAGTAAGCTATTAGTGGCTGGAATAAGGTAATGTCATTCTCTGGCCATAGGGAGCTCCCTATATTAATTCATTCATTAGCGGATTTTTTTTTTTATTGAAAAAGCAAAGTTGGTGTAGCAGATGCTTCAGTAATTATGTTTAAACAATTGAATTGCTGTAGTAAGATATTCAATACACGTACATGTATTTGAGACCACGAGGCGTGTATGCGTTTGTGTGTGTTTGTGTGTATTTGTTTGTGTGTGTGTTTGTTTGTGTTTGTAGCTTAGCTCCTGAGGATGCTTCCAGCAATCAGATACTAGGTAAGTCAAACTCAGATACAAAGGAAGTTTTATTATCATATATTACTAGCAAGTACCCCGCCACACAGTTGTACTTCAATTAGGAACGCGGTAACATAAAGAGTATTAAAAAAAAAATCCATTTTTGTTATCCTCTACCACTTGGTTTAGTTATGTGGGTTCCCTCTCCTGCTCTCTTTCTTCCTGAGCCATCCCCACTCCTTTCTATTCAGTTCTTTTTTCTTTAGTCATGGATTCCATTCTCCTCCTTTGTCTATCTTTCCTGCTTCTCAGTTTCTCTGTCCTTTCATCCATGATTGTGGACCGAGGCTTTGTAAAATGTTTTCCTTCCCTGTTAAACTTTTGCTGTCCTTTCCTCGCCGATTTTACCTGCTTTTAGCTACTATAGTTGGCGTTTCCTTGATCAGCTTATACTGAGGGTGATGATGCTTTACCCATTCAGCTGATGACGCCACTTTACAAACCTTGGACCAACTAATAAACTATTGCCACACGGTGGCACTTGATATACTAAATTTTGCCAACTAGGAATGGAGGGGCATACGTTGTTACTATCCCCTACCATCTGATCAGTCCACTTTTTTTCTTACTCTTGATCCATGTCTTCATGAGTACACACGTCACCATTGTTGTCGTAGTTAGTCGCCATGGTTACCAATCCTACTCAGCTTTATACTACTTGTGATAGTTATCGGTACTGATGACACTTTACCAACCATGCACAGCTAATGAATTATTCACATTGTCGTAAACTCTTTTTCTCACTTACTTTTTTTGGTATTCATAACTGTCGTAGTTTGACGGCGCTGTATTAATCAGTTAAGTTAATGCTGACACTCTACTAACTTAGCACAGCTAATGAATTATTCACGAGTTCATGGATCATCGTCGTCGTTACTGACAGACTAGCATTTAATATATAGATACACACACTGTCGTCATTGTTGCTGATGGACAAGCTTATTATTATTATTTTGTTAAATAACTCGTTACTATGGTTATTATTTATTGGCTGTGTGAACTTAAAAACTGTTATTTATATTTTTATCTTATAATTATTTGCAGTTCCTCGGAACAGTCGGCCATGCTTGTGTCTCTCTTGGAGTCCAACTGAAAACAATCTTGTAAGTCATTCCAAAGGTGTGAATCAACTGCTAGCAGGAGGTGCTAATACATATTTTTTCTCACTATCGGGATTTCATAGGGGGGAGAGGACCTGGGATTTCCCCACTTGCTTCCCCTCTCCTCTCTCTCTCTCCTCTTTCCCTGGCGGAGAAATGATATTATATATATTTTTTAATGCTTTTAAAATTTTTACGGATGTAGTCATTGTTTAGTGTATTAATGAACATATTTCATAATTCCCAATGTCTATTAATATTGGTAATCTTAGCTTGCAGAAGGTCAGGAGAAGTCTAAGAATGAGTCTTCCCTCACCGTGTGGGATGTCACTAGAGCTTCTACTAATGTGAGCACACCTTCTTCATCGGAACGTTCTAGGTACGCACGTACATGAACCAGTGGAGTACATATATACTTACACCTCATATGGTAAAGTGTTGTATTTTAATAGTTGTATTTATTAAAGTGCTAGTGTGTTGATGTTTCAGTCAATTCTCGGCTGAAATAATTATAATAATAGCGAAGTCGAAACGTCGGTTAAGTTTTAATTAACAATATTGGCTGTTAGAACGAGAAAATTTGCTATTATATGTTGACGTTATATTTCTATAATTCACTGAAGTTATTAGTCATAATGCCACTGATCATATTCTTTATCTTATTCCTAACTTCTGATCTCTTCTCCCTTCTCGGTGTTCCCTCCACTTCTCATTTTATTGCATCCCCCCTCCATCCATCCACTGTCACGCCCACTGCCACGCCCCTTCACAGACTCAGCATCAATCCCCTGAGGTCGTTGGCCTCCGGAGGCAGCAGTGGGAGTGTGGGGGACAGTTATTCTGGAGCCAGTGATGCTGCTCGTCACTTTGAAGTGGGCATGAATGAAGCTACCTACTCACTGTCATGGCTGCCTAATCAGCCCCAATGCCTCCTGGCAGGAATGGGGGCAAAGTTCCTACGTCTTTACGACATCAGAGGTGTGTGTGTGTGTGTGTGTGTGTGTGTGTGTGTGTGTGTGTGTGATACATGGGACATCTTTCCTTTACTGCTCTTGGTGCACCACCTGGTAAAGGGTGTCCAACATTGCACTGGGGTTTACGGTTTTGTTAGGAGTCCAGTTACATAGCCATAAAAATATTAATAGTAGCAACAATAATTTTGAGAGCGTGGATATGCTTACAATAGGCTAATTCAAGAGTGACTCACTGGGTTACTTACTTATATAATAGTTAGGCACTGCCTCAGGGGGAACTACCGTTTTTAGCGTCCTGAGTGCAGCGAGGGCGCTACTTAGGGCCTGAGGAACCCTAAAAATGGTAGTTCACGACGGCTGCACAATGCCTAGCTAATTTAGAATGTAACAATTGCTCTTAACAACGCAATTGGAAGGACGCTAAGTGTCCCTGCCCTCAAGGCGGGAACTCTTGAAGTTAATAGTGTCCCTCTCTGAAGGGCCTAAGCAGTTTAAAGTTCCTCTATCACAATACAATAAGTGCATCAGCTATGTTCTAACTACGTATATACGTATAGCATTGCTTCATCCAGACCTGATTCATCCTCACTCCTGAACTCCACTGTAGTGACTTAGCACACACACATACACACACACACACATACCTGTATTGATTGATTGATTTTGTTTATTCTAATTATTTATTAATTGATTGATTTTATTTATTGGGCGAGCGAAGCGAGACTCACTAACGGGTCTCAATTCGAGATTTTGGTATATATATATTTATGGCAAAGTTCAAAGAGGTCAATGCGTGCCCACCCCCAGAGGCTACTTAAAAACGTAAACATTAGAGCGCGAGCACAGGAAAATCGGGAGAAAAGACTTTAAAATAATGCTAGGAGAAGAAGAAGAAAAAAAACGGCAAAGAGCTACGGAGACAGAATGGGAGAGACGTTCACAATTAGGTCTTTCAAAATTAGCCGAGTTCATTTATTTGTTTAGCGGTGGTGGCAAGTTTACTTGTCAATGAGCTGTTTGTCATAGATATACACAGATTTGTTCTTACTTGAAAATCCAAAGTCCAATAGCCAAGTCACTAAGAGAATACAACGTAATGCTATATCTACTAGAGCTCTGGTACAATAGAGCATTTTGAACGAAACGTACTTTGGAAAGGTGACTAGCTTAAACGAAAACCGTTAGTTTATCTATTGTTAGTTTATTGATCTTTACCCAAATCATCCTTGGAAATTTGGTTGCTTATCCCTTGAAAATTTTTTATCCAATAGTCAGGTCACGAAGAGAATACAACGCAAGTCATGTGTTGGTGTATCCAGTGAACAAGTATGTATAAAAGTGTTGTGTGTCGTTAAAGAATAGCAACAAAACCAAACAAAAATATTTAGCAAAGGTTATTAACATCTAGCGTTCAAATACAAATTTCAGTCAGACCAGCTCGCTCACCATCTGTGCTGAAGCACATCACTAGTTCTATTTATTTATTTATTTTTACACAGATCGATCAGCGCCATCATCCTCATCCTTGCAGCCCCGTGAAGTGGCCATCTTCCACAAAGCCATCTCTGGAGTGTGCATTGATCCTCTGTCTCCCCAAACACTGGCCACGTACACTGAGGTTGGAGTGGGCGGTAAAGGTCAAGGGTGATGGAGGTCAAAGTGCAATGTGTGTGTGTGTGTGTGTGCAGGGTGGAGGCAGTATTTATGTGTGGGACTTGAGACAGTTTGCTAGGCCAGTAAGTTTTGAAAGAAAAAACAGCAACACTTCATGCTTTGCTTGATAGAGGCTGTGTCATTATAACTATCTGTCTGTCTCTCCCAGGCGTATTCCTTTACTCGCACTGGAAACATCCTCCGGTTGTCGTGGATGCCTACCAGGTGTGTGATAACATGCAGTTAGTTGGTTTACTTAGTTTGATATTTGTTTCTTCTCTCTTTCTTGTTTGTGTTTTCTTTCTTTCACCCCCCCCCCCCCCTCCCTCCCCCCTCCTCCTCCTCTTCTCGTAGAGCTGGTCGCCTGGGGGTCATCCTCTCAGAACCTCCCTATCTTCGGGTGATAGACATTCCGTCCTATACAGACTGTAAGGACCATTTCCTCATTCCCCTGTGTTAGGTAAGGTGTGGAATGTATTGAATGAGTTGGTTGTTGTTGTGCAGCTCAAGACCAGACTGGTGTGTATGACTTGTACGTGGAGCACTTCAGCCAGAGAATGACAGACAGATGCCCGTACGTTAATCAAGGTAAGGAAGAAAACGTTATATTGTAATGTGTGTGTGTGTGCCTGTGTATTTGTGGGTGTATGTGTGTTATGTGTGTATTTATGTATATATTATATACGTAAATATATACATAACACACACATATTATGTACGTATAATAGGAAATTTTTCTCTTTTTAACAGTCAATACAATATTATAACTTAAAGTTATAATTAAAAATATTGGCTGTTAAAAAGGGAAAACTTTCCTATTATTATAATTATTTCAGCCGAGAATGACTGAATCATGTGTGTATGTGTGTTATGTGTGTATTTATGTGTGTGTGTGTGTGTGTGTGTTTGCAGGTCAAGGGTACAGTAAGTTGTCTGGTCTCAGCTGGCATCCTAGATGGGAGAACATATGTCTCCTGGCAACGGCCGAAGGTTTGTGGAAGATGACCAAGAAATATTTTCCATGGTCGTATTTACATACTTTCCAATTGTTTATTGCAGGAGGTGTGAAGAGAATGGATGTGCGTGATAAAATACCTCTGGTAAGCAGGATGAGAACTGCATGTGTATGCATGCTCCACTGTGTGAGCTAAGATGGTGGTATTTCAAACCGGGCGTAGTTTACTGTGTGCAGTGTTAATATATTCATCAGGATTCTAGTTATTGGTGAGAGGGGCGGAGTTCTATTCCCATACTTCCCGCCCACCCCCCTCTTATTATTAGCCCTCAGCATGCCTGCGCGAGAGGGTTATAGTAGTCATCCTATCTGTTTGTCTGTCTGTCACACTCTGATTTTATTTTGCATAGTGTGTTATTGAGGGTGAACCCTTAATTACAGCATTTAGCTCCGATTAATTTCATTCTAGTTGCTAAAGAAAATGCTTCTTTTTCAATTTCATAGTACGGCACGTACATTGCCATAAAAAATATATAGGTAAAATCCTGTTAGATGTAATCTCTCTCGTTCACAGGCTTTTTTTTTTAAATACAGAATTAAAAATATTGTTCGTTGAGCAAGCAGTCCTGGGTTCAATTCCTGGTAGCGACCAAATATTTTTAATTCTGTAAAAAAAAAAAAAGAAGACCTGTGAAAGAGAGAGAATACATCTAATGAGTAAAGGCTGAAAAAGAAATTATGAAGTGATAAAATTTAAAATTTGACGGGAAATCTTTCGTGTTAATTCGTGCAGGCTTGGAACATCATACAATGCAGGGCCGTAGCAAAGGGTCAACTTGAACGTCGCCACTTTTTTTGGTCACGCTAATTTATTATTCAGCGCATGCGCAGAACCAGTTGCTGATAAGGCGCGTGGTGAGGTAAGGGGCGGCTGCACCGGTGGCACACGCGAGGTTATGGCTTCCAAGCTGAGCCACCCGACAGTGGATGTTTGATTCCAGAGATATCTCATCAACATAATGTATATAGTTTTGGAAAGAACTTCTGCGCCTATGCTCAAAAAGTAAGAACGTAGCTATGTATAAAGAATCATTACTATTGAGTTTTGTGTTTAATAAATATACTATTGAAGTTTGAAACATGATTTAAATTTTTAAAAATTAATGTTCTTTGTCATTAATAATTGGATTTTTTTTTTGTGCAAAAAGATTCGACTTTTTTTTGCTGAGCCTGTGGTGGATTCACTGGTGAAGGCAACTCCACTTGCAATTAGTCCACAGCAGGGAAATTCCCTGTGTCTCATCCATCCCCCTCATAAGTTTCACCACAACCACTAGTTAATAATACAATACAAATCTATAAGAACATTTTCACATTGTTTTTTTTTTTCTTTTTGGACTGAAAAAAAAAACACAAGTCTCATTAGTGTAGGAGGATGAAGATTCTAAAATGACCCAAAGGATGTTTTCCTGACAAGAGAACCATTTTCCTTGCAGAACTGATCCAGTCACATACATGACGAGCTAGAGACCAGCTGCTTTACTTCTGTGGCACAATAGACTAGAAAGAGAAGAGTCTGTGACCTGGTGTGTCTATTTGTTCTCACAAACTGTGTTATGAAATTGTAGCGCCCTCGCGCATTGAGTTTTAAAATTTTCCTGGATGAGAAACAGGAAATTCCCCTGATGTGGTCTTATACACACAAACAACAACAACAACAACCAGTTAAAAAAAAAAAAGCAACATATAGACAGGCCACACCCACACAATGATTGGTCACACACCTATATTATCATAACCACACCCATTTCTGGCCGTACCACCCTCAATGCTACGGGCCTGCAATGTATGTGTATTATAACTAGCATTTTGAAAGTTGGAGAAATACTGAAAAATTAAAATTTGTAATGGTTTTTTTCTCTAATGCACTATAAATTTTATTTTTATTATTATTATTATTATTATTATTATTGGTGTTGTTATTATTATTGTTATTATTATTATTATTATTATTGTTATTGTTATTATTTTTTGTTATTATTATTATTATATGCATTTATTTTCCTGTGTGTAGTCTTGGTCTCCACACACCAGTCTGCTGTACTCCCAGTCCTACAGTCTCTGCACGGGGTCACAGGTCAGTCACTCCATGTTGTATGCATGGACAGACAGGGTTGTAGGATCTGCTTATTTGTTTGTGTTTACACAGGCTTGTTTGTGTTTACATGTGTGTGTTTGCTTGTATTTTCACATGTTTATTTACATGTGCTTGTTTGCATATGTTTGTGTTTACATGTGTATGTTTGTTTATTTGTACATGTGCAGGAATCACAGGTTGAAGGAGTCGAGGAAGACATTTCTGTCAAGATGCAGCGTCGCGTGAAGGATGGCTACGGGTTTGATGTGAGTTGGCAGGCAGAAAGGACTGTCATCCATCTTTGTGACAATCTCAACTTGTAGGCGGAGTCTAATTCTAAGCTGCTGGAGAACGACGATAAAGACTTGTGCAGTGTGTGGCACTGGATCAGACGTGAGTAGGGTGCTATCTAGTGGGCGGGGAGGGGGCGAGGGGAGCTTCTCCCACAAAGTTTCCAGCGTCCCCCCCCCCCCCCCCCCCCCCCCCCCCCCCGCCTAATATTAGCATGCTGTGTGCAGTATACCATTCGATTTATCCCAAAATAACAGCATTTAACTCGAAATAATTTCACGCTAATTACTCTCACTGATTTAAAGAGAAGTATCATTTTGTCTTGTTACTTAGTATAGTTAGAGACGGTGGATTAGGCCAAACTTTCCTCCTGAACAAAATTTTCTAGGTAGAACCGTGGTGAGGTTGGGAGGACATACATACCGTACCGTGCACACTGAATTGGGTATGGGTTGGCAATGGCGATAAGGTGGGAGGTATTGAATCTGATGTGAGGTTTCAGGACATACATACATACTGGGTACGTCAAGTTGGGTATGTGTTTTGTGTGAACGGGTGATGTGATTATTAGCCGTGTGATGTGATGCTTTGGCATCCTTCTCTCATTCCTGAATGGTTCATTAGCTACGTAGAGTAAACTAGCACATCTATCTGGTTGTGCGCACTTGAGCTCGGGTGTGTCTTACGTAGTTTAGTGTGTGCTGGTAGAAAGCAAGGAAGACAGTTTGCTTTCATTGAACTGAAGCATGTTTTATTTATTCAATAATTTAATAACAATTCTGTGTTGATGGACTAACTTTATTAGTGTACCTTAGCTATCAGTTCCACTGTAAGATTTAAATGGTACGTAATTAGATTAAGTTCCCAACTAGAATTAATTATCGCTAACGTGCAGTGTTAAGTTCAATTCACCGCTGCTATGGCCAACGGACAAGCAACATACACTCACTCGTACACAGTAAAACTGCCTCATCTAAAAAAGAGAAAGAGTCAGATTGGAATACTGGTCTCTCTCCACAGATGTGGGTGTGTTTATAGCCATCTTATTATACCTTAGTGTCTTGTTGATTTAAATGCGGTACAAATGTAATGTACTATATTTAAGCTTACCCCTCCATGTGCGGTGAGAATTTGGGGGTTGCTATGTAACTGGTGCAGTTATCAATCAATTTCCAATTAATGAATCTATCATGCCAGTTAAAGTTTATTTTACAAGCAACTACATACTTGCCATGAAACTAGAACCTTGACTGAATACATGTTGTAAAATAGATAGTGAAATTACTAGTGGGTGGGAATTGTTAGCAGTTTAGTGCAATCTAGAAATAATTCTGTCAATCTAGAAATAGTGGGTCTATCTGGAAAGGATTGTCACTTAGCTACATTACTGCTGTGTTTCGGACTTTTGTTTGTTAGCGATACTTCAGTTTGCTGTAGTCAGCATTTTCTGCGGCCTTAAGGTACACGCCCTCATAGCGGATGTTGAGGGACTCGTCAAACTGGTCCAGATGGGCGTACAGGAACTCTTCGTTGCCGTACTGTTCAAGCATCCCGTACTGTTGGTAGTTGTCTGATTTGGAATGCGGCTTCGCGCGGTTACTCGACCCCACCTCCACGTCATCATAGTAACACTCTTCTTCCCTCTGGCATGGTTCTGTAGAACTCTCTGTCTCCTCCAAGTCCTGTCTCTCGTGTTCAGCTGAAGATACATTTTCATAGCTACTTTCCATTTCTTCCTGGCATTTTTCCTCGTCACTTTCAATTGCCTCCATCTTGGTCGCAAGTGCAGAAGGGTTAGGGCTAGCTTTCTGTTGGAGTTCATCTCCTTTGCTGGGATTGGAGGCCTTGTGTGTTTTGTGCAAGCTAGAGAAAGTTGGATATACAGACTGTTCATGAATCTTCCATCACCCTCTCTCTTCACCCCGCCCCCTTTCCACACATGCACACACACACACACACACACTATATGATAAGCTTATTGAATAGACATCCTTAGAATGATTGTAATACTGTACAATGGGCTTAGCGCATTGTTATAGTAAGTAAATTTAGGCCAGGCTGAAGTATAAGTACATTATGTATGTACAGTACATTATGTATGTACAGTACATGCTACAATTGTCCATGAGGTGTTCCGTTCATTGACTGAGTGCTTACTTTAGTAATCACAACATGTACTGTTTATTATTACACTGCAAGAATAAATATTTGCTTTTCTATATCTACTACTTTTGCTGTGCCATTACCATTGCTATCTCAATGTATACATACAATGTATGTATTAAATTTAGTACTGGCTATCTCACTATTTTGTCTACTGCTTACCCATGTGACTTCGTTGCCATGGCAATTTTCCAGCTGCAGCATAGCATTATGCCTAAGAGTATGGCACAGGTGGTGCTAACAAGCAAAGCTCCACCCAGTATTCCGGTTATGAGCGCACAGCCGTCCTTTTCAGACTCCTCCTCCAATATAGACTGATTACGGATGCATTGATCAGTGACATTGGAATGGCCTCTCGTGGAATTGCTGGTTTTGGTCAGATTTATAGAGTTTGTAGCAGGGATAGGTGATCTGTGGGGCGGAGCTTCTGTTGCTGCAATATCCTGGTTTTTAGGATACGGAATTTCTGAGGAATGAGTTGGTAAAGGGTTTAGTGATTACATGATGTGCGTACACACAAGTTGACAAGTGGTTGTCTTAATAGTCCAGTCCATGTCATGTTCACATGCTTTTCAACAGTCTATTGTTTGTGAAGGAACAAGGAGTCATTAATGAATAATCTCGTACTTGGAACTCATGGAATTAATAATTATAGTACATTAGATGTATTCTCTCTCTTTCACAGGCTTTTTTTAACAATAAAGAATTAAAAATATTTGGACGCCACCGGGAATCGAACCCAGGACCGCTCGCTTAACGCACAAACGTTCTGCCACTGAGCTACGACAATCAGTCGGCAAACAAACACTCCAATTCTGTATTTTGGGTTCGATTCCCGGTGGCGACCAAATATTTTTAATTCTGTATTGTTTAAAAAATCCTGTGAAAGAAAGAGAACACATCTAATGAGTAAAAGAAGGCTGAGAAAGAAATTGTGAAATACAGTACATTGACTTCAACATTGTATTTTTAGAGGAAGGAATAATAATACCCCAGTCCTAGGCCTGGGAGTATAAATACCTCTTCCCCCCTCTTTCCCACCCCCTCCCTCTTCTTTCTAACACACACACACGCGCACACACACACTTATCTTATGCACTTACTGCATATCGCTGCTGCTAGTTCCAGTCTGTTGTTGACGATACAGTTGTGCTGGTATAGGAAGCTGCACCGGAGACTGCTGGAATGGCCCGAGCATACCAAGGTTACTCCTGGCACGATGTGATGGGGAGATGTCACCAGTATGTGGTTAGTGATTGTGAAGGCTTGGAAATCTAAATTAAAAAAATTCTTCATGAACTTTTTTTGCTTGTTTCTTTAGGATTTAGCTGTTTCTACGTATAATAATTGGATTTAAGTATCGTAAATCGACAATGTTTATCAGACTAATTTAAAAAACTAGGCCGTTTGTAGTAGGGGGGGAGGGGTCCTACAAGTCTTTGTTTAAGCCTTTTCATAGTTCTTCTGAAAGTAAAGTTTGCTTGATGAGGTAACTGGATATATACTTGACAGAGAGGGACACTTGATTAATGGTAGCAAACTATACTCAAGCAGGGTTTTTTAGAACCGAACTTAGGAGGGGTCAAATCAACAAGAAAGAAGTCAGAAGTATATATTTATTTTTTTCGTCAATACCTTATCTTTTTGTTGTTGTTTGTGGTTATTTCCCATTTAAATGGTAAGAATGAATTGAGTGTTTTGTGAAGTTATTTGAAAGGCTGCAAGAAAAGGCTAAAATGTTTGCCAAAAGTTGAGTGCAAGTAACTTATAACATTCATTTACAGAAGGAATTCGCAGAGTGACAGAGTGAGTGAGACTTACTTCCTACTGAGGTTTCTACGACAATTTCTCTTTACTTCCATTCTGAATATCAAGTAGCTTGTGAACTTGGAACAATGCCAATTTATCTTACAGTCATATTTTAGTGAAGCTGGTTGGTTATTTTATAATCATTTCAGAATTTAGTTAATTTAGGTGGTGGGAAAAAAGGAGTCAGTGTTTTATTTATTTATTGGCGAGCGAGACACTTACAGGGGTAAAAATGAAAAAATCGGGGATGTTTGTGTGTTTGTGTATATGGACGTACGTATGTTATTTTGTACTTTGACCCTCCGTATTTTTGTGTTCACTTCGCGTTCGACCCCGTCCCAAACTTCACTAAACAGAATCCTCCGGTTTAGCGACCATTACCCGTATCACCTTAGAAATTGAATTGTTTACCTCTTTGAATTGTTTTGCAGGTGCAGTTAAAACTCTAAAACTTATGGGAGTTTCATTTCTATTCAAGTTAGTCGCTATTTGTCACAGTTATAAGCCCTACTCAACAGCATTTACTGGAAAATTCATTGTCCACTCCATTATACCCGTTGTGTCTGATTTCTAGCCTAATCTTAAGTCTTACATAGGAGGAGATACTAATTAATTTTCTGGCTGGTGTGAGTTATCTTGGTTAATTCCCTATTTGTCATAGTTAACCCTACGCAACAGTATTGTTCTGACCTGAAAATTCATTGTCCAATAGCCAAATCACTGAAGAAAGTAAGTCTTGTGTTGGTATATCAAGTGAACAAGTGTATGTGAAGGTGCTGTGTGTTACAAGGACTGCTTAGCTAATGAAAAAATCTTTAACTTTATTGACAGATTAGGTTTTTGTCTCTGACCTATATGATTTTTTGCCTACACAGTTACATCTTGTGTACTTATTGAGTCCATTTTCTAACTGATAGCATTCAAATGGCAAATTTACATTTGGTCCTATATTGAAGAGAACAATATTGTAGACTTGTTCAAGGTGTGGCCACTTTTAAAACCATGGAGGGTGCTATGCCCATAACCACAAACTTCTGAGTTTTGAGCTAGCTAGATAGCCATCACATAACTCTTCATGATAATAAAAAGATTACACATTTTAAAGCATATATTAAATACCGTTGCTATATTGTTGTCAGGTGTAATAACTTGGCAAGTGTGCAATAACACTTGCCCGGTATTTAAACTAGTTAAAGCATGAGCGCTTAGTGCCTAGTACATTTATCGCACTCAGTCCTCGGGCCTACGGCCCTCGGGCTGTCGTGCAATAAATCGACTAGAAACTAAGCGCTCATGCTTTAACTATAACTTATATATGTTTATAAGTGGTTAAAATATATATTTATAAGTGGTTAAGATAGATAAGTTATTTAAATATATATTTATAAGTGGTTAAGATAGATAAGTTATTTAAATACTATTACGTATTGAGCTACTTGCTCAGTCTTCTCTTCTGCATTCTGTCTTCCATTCTAACACAACTGATACAATTCTTCTCCTAAATAAATCTACTCACTTGTTCTGCCATTGGTTCCGGTTCCATGATAAAGCAATACTGATAGCAGGTGACAAATCTAACCGCTAAGTAGCTACTGATCATGCGCACACTACACAAAACCGATGGTAGTCGCGCCGAGAACATTTCTCCCGCGCTTTTACTCTCTTGCACGTACTGCGCAGCTATTTTTCTGAGTTGTATAAAAACCAGGTAAACTGAGCACCCACGTCATTGCTACCTGGATACGAGATTCCTGATTAGGCGAACTACTAAGGCTAAGTTCTTTTGATGCTGCCCTTGTTTAGAGCTTCTCGAGATTTCGTTGTTCTTAGTCTTGATGGTTCTCGACAGGTGACCGAAACATTTGAAGAAGACAAATCTGTGACTGTGGACTCCCAACTGGACCACTATTGTGCTCGTCCTGATGTCCCAGAGTTTAGAGAAATGTCCCTGCTGAAATTTGTTCAGAAGTACAGAATCCCCAAGAAAATTGGCAGTGCACTGGTGCCAAGAAACAAAGATGTAATAGTGATACCACGTCCTTATTGCTCACCAGATCCACAAGGACAACAATATGAGCAATATTCAAAGCAGAAACTCATGCTTCACAAGCCTTTTGTTCAACTGGATGAGCTACTTGGAGGATGTGACACATATGCAGCTGCTTATGCTACTTTTCTTCAGTCTGGTAATGTGCCAAAATCTCTTGCTGATGATATTCATAGGCTAGAATTTTGTTTCAGCTAGGCCAGCTCGCTTGCCATTTGTGCTAAAGCACACCACTAGTTATTTTTTATTCAATGGTTCTAATTTGGCAGAGCTAAAAGTTTGTTATACAGAGTGAGTGGGTTTGTATATAAGCACTCAAGCACTGAACTAGGTCCAGGTATATATGTGTATGTTACACCACGATGTATAGGTTGGTATGGGATTTACACAACTGATGGCTGAAGGCCTGAGGATAGTGTAAATCCCGTACTGACCGAACAGAGTGATGCAACCGACTTGTGTACCATGGCCGGCTCTAGGCTGTCGGAAACACATAAAAACTAATTTTGATTGGACGCTTCACTTATTCACCTTTAGGAGGTGGGTATGAAATACATTCACCGCGAATTGAGCAATCTGATTGGACAGTTTGAACGTGTCATGGGTGCAAGCACTACATCTAATCGTATTACTCACTATAAGTCTGAGATGTGCTGAAGTTCAGCGCTTTACAGACTAGACCAGCAGTTGTGGAGTCCCAGGAGTTGAAGTAGTTACACAGCGGCAACCAGTAGGTATAGTAGACGTTGCCAGAAAGGTAGAAATGATGACACACCTCCACAACTCCCGCGTAGCCGCCGTCTCCGGCCAGTCTAACGTGGCCAACCTGACTCAGGTTGCATGAGTCTGACTCCCAGGTGAGGCAGGGCTCTCCCAGGAGCAGAAGGACTGTCACAAGGACTCGGAGCAACATGTCGGGTTCCTCTGGCTTTAAAGATTTGGCCAGTTACTGGAGCGTTTGTTTATTCTATTGGTGGGGATGGTGTTGCTGCAGGTATGTAGGCATGTTGAGGCTGTGAGAAGATATGTGATGGGGTCATAGTGGCAGTTTTGTAGCTATGACAACTTTGTGCACATGCATGTGTGTGTGCATCCATTCATCTGTATGTGTTTGCTTGCAACATTTGGATAAAACAGTGAGCTGACACTCTCATGATTTTTTGAGGTTATCTGTCCATGTCTTCAAATTCAATTTACCGTAGAAGTAAGTGTGCCTATTTTTGCCATGAGCGTACATGTACTCTTTTATATCGATGCGCCTGCGTGTATTATGAAGTTCCATGGCCATTTTTAGCAAATTTTGCTTTACTGACCATTTTCTAGTATATGTAATACGTAATAATATTATATACTCCTGTGTTGCTTGGTATTTTAATGTTATCTTCTGTTTAATTTACAGTAGCCATTGTCAGCATAATGCGCCAAACGTATTAAATGTATTTATAGCTAGTGGTAGTTAAATGTAAACACACACACATGCGCACACACACGCGCGCATACGCACGCACACACACAATCCAGTCTATCAGTAGCAACTCTAGATATGCAGCCAGATTAATGACACAAGTCTATCAATACATAATAGATATAAGGTACACACACACACACACATGCGCACACACACGCACACACACGTATGCACACACACATGCACACACACACATGCACACACACACACGCACACACACATATGCACACACACATATGCATGCACACACACACACACACACACATGCACACACATGCACACACACACACACACATGCACACACACACGCACACACACACGTATGCACACAGTTGCCTGGCTGCTATGGCACACATTCCCAGGACTTTATTTCTTGATGATATAGCTTTTGAAGAAATAAGAGCAATATGCTATGTTTAAGTACGTAATAGATGTATGACAAGTGTGTGTGTGTACGTGTGGAAGACAGTATTGACAACAGTGGTAGCAGTACAGCTACAGATAAGCCATACCAGTGTAGTGTGTGTGTACGTGTGGAAGACAGTATTGACAACAGTGGTAGCAGTACAGCTACAGATAAGCCATACCAGTGTAGTGTGTGTGTACGTGTGGAAGACAGTATTGACAACAGTGGTAGCAGTACAGCTACAGATAAGCCATACCAGTGTAGTGTGTGTGTACGTGTGGAAGACAGTATTGACAACAGTGGTAGCAGTACAGCTACAGATAAGCCATACCAGTGTAGTGTGTGTGTACGTGTGGAAGACAGTATTGACAACAGTGGTAGCAGTACAGCTACAGATAAGCCATACCAGTGTAGTGTGTGTGTACGTGTGGAAGACAGTATTGACAACAGTGGTAGCAGTACAGCTACAGATAAGCCATACCAGTGTAGTGTGTGTGTACGTGTGGAAGACAGTATTGACAACAGTGGTAGCAGTACAGCTACAGATAAGCCATACCAGTGTAGTGTGTGTGTACGTGTGGAAGACAGTATTGACAACAGTGGTAGCAGTACAGCTACAGATAAGCCATACCAGTGTAGTGTGTGTGTACGTGTGGAAGACAGTATTGACAACAGTGGTAGCAGTACAGCTACAGATAAGCCATACCAGTGTAGTGTGTGTGTACGTGTGGAAGACAGTATTGACAACAGTGGTAGCAGTACAGCTACAGATAAGCCATACCAGTGTAGTGTGTGTGTACGTGTGGAAGACAGTATTGACAACAGTGGTAGCAGTACAGCTACAGATAAGCCATACCAGTGTAGTGTGTGTGTACGTGTGGAAGACAGTATTGACAACAGTGGTAGCAGTACAGCTACAGATAAGCCATACCAGTGTAGTGTGTGTGAGAGAGCATTCAGAGGAAAGGAAGACATTGATAGACACAGATGTGTCACGTCAAGGTCAAGGTGTTTGTGTGTGTGTGTGTGTGTGTGTGTGTGTGTGTGTGTGTGTGTGTGTGTGTGTGTGTGTAGTGAACAAAGAATTGAGCAGCAGAGGTATCTTACCAGTGGACAAGGTGAATAAAACCATGCATGGGGTTTGCAGTATCCTGGAAGTTGACACAACCAACACAGGTGAGTCTTCTCGAAGACTTGAACATCATCACATCACATTAGTTGCATCTAAACTTGAATTTGTCATAGTTGTTTATGTTATTTGTTATTGTTTGCTCTCTCTTCAGATGGAGTCGTCACGTCTCTATTCTCAAAGCGTGTCTCTTGGCGTAGCCAACTCTCCTTGCCGCCATCGGAACTCCCTCCCTTCTCAACGTTCTCCAGCGCTGATCGCACCCGAGCCCTTCACCTCTGTGGGTGGAGCTTCTGCAATGGTTCTGCTGATGTGCTGGAGAGCTTCCTGAGAGAGTAAGTGAGGATGTCTTAGTTTTGAATCTCAGAGAAGTGTCAGCTGGAATTTACTGAATTGTGTATGTGTTCTCTGTTTTTCATCTTGAATTGTACAGTATGATGGAGTAATTTAATATTGATATAACTGCCTATAAAACTACTATAGGAACAACTGCACACACACACACACATGTATACACACACTGACATTATACATACACACATGCACATTCACAATTATACTAAACCGTGATTTATTATGTATATATGTATGTGTGTGTATATACATGTATATACATACATTTATACCATACCATAGTTGCTATGGAACAGCCATGGATTATAACTGTTATTCCCCTGTTTTATTTCCCTCCAATCACCTGCGGGGAAAAAAATTGTGCCACAAGGAGAGATAAGTTGCACACAGAGGAATATTTTTGTTGACAAAATAGAGTGGGATGCATAAATAATTATGATATACATGTATTTAGTGATGTTTAGTTGTTGTTTGTTTGTTTGTTTGTTTGTTTAACTACGAATGAAAATTTAGTTACTTTGTCCCTGTATAAATAACTGACGCGGATAATTATTTATTGGAGTATAAAGTCTTGTCTTGTAAACCTCACTGGATATCATCGCTCAATCACCACTGTTTTTATTAGAAGGTGGCAGTAAGGGAATGAAATGAACTTGTTGTTGGTGGTTTGGAATGATCCTTGCTCCATTAACAGGATATATTTCCCCCTCAAACCAAACAATATACTCTCTTTTTATTTGTTTTTTACTGTTCAAAAAGGTAACTATGCTATAAAATAGTTAAACCATGGCAACTATTGGAGTTATCGCTAGATCACCGCCCTCTTCCTCCGGCTTTGCCCTCGGGATCGGGACGGTTATCAGCGTTAATTCCTCCAACCCATGGTTTAACTATTACATATAATATTTCATAATGGTGTGTGTAGTGAAGAGACTAGTGGAAGGCATGAGCGAGCAGCTGCAATAGCCGTCTTCCAGGGCAATGTTCGCCGTGGCATCAGAGCTCTCAGAAGTGGTGCTAACTCGGCAATGGTGGCCAAGCCGACGCCCACCCCCACCGCCAAGAGTAAGTCGTGAAACACATAGCTGTGATTGCTAAGGAGAAATTACACCTGCAGAGTCTTTACGATATGTATTGTTTTATCGTTTATTAATTTGTTTATTATTATTACAACTGTAGACGTATGTTGTTAAGTGCCCTCACTTATGACTCCAATTGGCTAGTGGTAACGTATGAACTGGGGCTGAGCCCACAGGATGCATGGAGCACTTAATAAAAGCCGGGAAGAAACGGATGCTTAACAAAAAAACAGCACTTAACACAGAGGGGTTGCTTAACAACCCACGTCTACTGATTAGCTCATTGTTCATTGTGTGGTGTTGTTTTGCTTTGTTATGTTTTGGCACAGGATTAGATGTGAATAAATATTTTAAGGTCTTGCCAGCTGTGGCAAGTTGGTTGAAGTGTTCTCAGCTATATACATAAATACAATAATTCTTTAATGTGTAGAGTGGTTAGAGTCTAGAATATGCATCTTATTGGCGAGCGAGCTAGACATTATCAAGAGTAACACAGTTGAAAATCGAGGACATTTGTTTATATTGTATGTTTGGATGTACATTGCCATTTTAGTACTTTGACCCTGGCATTTTTGTGCTAAATCGGTGGTCGACCCCGTCTTAATCTTCACTGAATAGAATTTTCTGGTTTTAAATCTTTACCCGTATCATCCAAGGAAATTCAATTGTTCACTGAATCCTTTTGTGGGTGCAGTTGAGACTTACAAACTTACTAGAGTTCATTTTCTAGTGGCAGGGGTAAGTTAATACGCTGTTTGTCTTATTTATATGCACTACGCAACATTGTTCTTACTTGAAAATTCATTGTCCAATAGTCTAACCATGAAGGTAAGTCTTGTGTTGGTATGTCCAGTGTTCAAGTGTGTGAAAGTGTGGTGCATTACAGCATAGTGCTTAGCTAAAAACAAAACAAAACTAAAAAAAAAAAAAAACAGCACAATTTGTTGTTGTTGTTGTTTTTTTTTTGTTTTTTTTTAAGTCAAACAGTTGCGGCGAGTGGTTACTATGGCATTGAAACCACTTTACCTTATATACGTAATTTAAAAATTCAATTGTTTTTTAGAAATAGCGGGAGTGTTAGAAGAAAATTAACAATACTGTAGTTTTTATCTAACCTAACTAGGGAGGCTCGCTCGCCATTTGTGCTCAAGCACACAACTAATTAAACCAACTTGCTCATAGTGATATTACAGTGAGAATAAGCTTCCAATAGGCTTCAATATATTGTAACAGGTCACACGGCCATTCTGCTATTGGTGCACATTTCTAATTAATATACCGTGTATATTTTGACGTCTGATTGGTTAGGCACTCAACTGAACCTGATCGCACTGGCTCTGTCCGGCTACGGTGCTCAGGAGAAGCAGCTGTGGCACGAGACGTGTGCGGGCGTGAGGTCGCAGATCAGCCAACCTTACCTCAAAGCCACCTTCCTCTTCCTCTCAGGGACTGGCAGAGACAACTTCTCAGAAGTTCTGGTAAGAACTCTCTGTTGTAGCTTGTTAAATAGGGAGAGGCGGAGAAAACGGTGGCAGGAAGTGTCGCTGTAGAGTGTGGGATTGGGGAGAGAATACACCTTTTCATTTATTTCCCATTTATCATTCATAAAGTAACCAATAGAGGTCATTCTTGTTCTGTTTTAAATACTTTATAGCACGGAATTTTATGTTGAGGCAGGGAATTTTTTTATTGTAATATTCTTAGAGATATTTTTGTAGGACTTGTTTAAAAGGATTAAATTAATCCACTTGCTTACTGTCGTTAATTAATTGAGAATGAAATTAGTGGCAGAATATTAGCTATTCATAATATATTTTATTGTTAGTATTTTTATTGTTAGTATTTTTGTTTTTTATTGTTATTAACCCTTAGTGTATGTGCAAGAGGGTTATAGTAGTCATACTGTCTGTCTGTCACGCTCTGATTTTGGAGATTAACCATTGATTTAGGTATGAACTTACTTAGAACAGCGATTTAAGACCTTTTATCGTGCTACTTTTTCAAATTTAGGGCTGATTTTGGAGAAAATGCGAAGTTGTCAGCTCTGCGTAGGGCTTTTGTGGTAACACCCCATATCATCAGGTTGTAATCATGTGAGCAAATAATTTCTTTCTGCCCGCAGTTGTATTGCTTTATGCTGTGAAGTTGCGTAGTATTGGAAATGAGGTTGTGCGTTGAAAATATATACCGGTGAGTGTCTCTGGCCTGTTCAGCTTCTTCTCTTATGACAACATAATTTATATGTACCGTTCTAATTGCTCGAGCTATATTGGTACCTGATTAGAATAGCCAATAAATTATTCTTTTGGTCTGAAGTTATTTTATAATACAGCTATGTAGCTATTGTATAGTAGCGCTGAGGGTTCGCACCTATGGTGCTTCATTGTTGCTGTTGTCATTATTATTGTTGTTGTTATTGTTGTTGTTGTCATCATTGTTGTTGTCATTATTATTAACCCTAGCGCACATGCGCGAGAGGGTTATAGCAGTCGTCCTGTCTGTCTGTCTGTTTGTCACGCTCTGATTTTGGAGATTACTGACAATTAACAGTTGATTTATGTAGATATTAACTTACTCAGGACGAAGATTTAAGACCGTTTATTGTCTACTTTTTTTTGTTGTTGTTGTTGTTTTTTTTTTTTTTTTTTTTTTTGGGCTAATCGTTGAAAAAATGCGAAGCTTTCAGCTCCGCGTAGGTACCAGTTTTTATGGGCAGCGCCCCCTCACATGAGCAAATAATTTCTTGCAGTCAACGGTGTAGTTTGCTGTATGCTCAGGGAAGTTAACGGAGTTGAAAGAAGTAAAGTTTCGCTTTGAAAATGTATACAGGTGAGTGTTTCTGGCTAGTTTAGTTTCTTCTCTTATGAAGACAGCGTTTCCATGTACCATTTTCATTGGTCAAGCTAATTTGATTGCTCATTAAAATAGCTAACAGATTGCTTGTTGTTTTTTTGGAAGGAGATTTGTAATAGCTAGGTAGTGTTTAATAGCGATGAGGGTTCGCACCTTTGGTGCTTCATTGTGGTTGTCATTATTATTGTTGTTGTCGTTATTATTGTTGTCATTGTTATTGTTGTTGTCATTATTATTGTTGTTCTGTTATCATCATCAATTTATTTTTATTCAGTACACTATTAAGTGTTATGAGCCTTGTTTTGTTGTTTATTGGAGTCCATAGTGCTGGCTGGTGCATACGTACGTATCAGACGTCCCTACTGGCGTACTTGTCAGTTGAGTGCTCACCTACCGTGCGTATTGAATGAAGTAGTGATGTGGAATTCATCAGCTTCTCATTATATAGATGAATACTGACACAATATAGTATTAAGTATTGTTGTAGATGACTTGCATTGCTGGGTTCCTAGTGTTTCCAGTGTAGCCTAATTAAACAATTATCATTGCATTAGTGGTGTGCATCTTCCTCCAGTGTAGCCTAATGTGGAATTAAACAATTATCATTGCATTAGTGGTGTGCATCTTCCTCCAGTGTAGCCTCATTTGTGGTGTGCATCTTCTTATCATTGCATTAGTGGTGTGCATCTTCCTCCCTTCTCTTCCCTTTACATTTTTTCCCCCCTTTCTTTCTTTCTTTCTTTTTGGTTGGAATAAATACATTTAATTGAATGCAGTCAGGACAGCACCAATTGGTTGGCATGGAAATTGCAGTGTACATGGTGTCTAAGATAATAAATGTAAATGTATTTATACACACACACACACACACACACACAAGAATTGTCACATCTCCCTTCAAGACAAAGTGGCGTTTGCTTGCACTTACCTGGATGACGTGCAGCTGCACCAGTATATCAGCAAGCTGACAATCAGCGTGGTAGAGAAGGGCTCCATCTTGGGTCTGTTCCTCACCGGTCTCACGGACATTGGCATCAAACTCCTCACCAACTTTGTCAATGAGGTGGGCTTTAATAAGAATTGGACAATCCTATCTAGATGTTTATACGAGCTTTTCAAAAAAAATTAAGTAGAAGGGTGTGGGTGAGTGGAGGGAGTGTAGTCTAGGAGGTGTGTTATCAATAAAGGAAGTGTAAAAGCCAATGAAGGTACTAATTAGTGGGTGCCTGAAATGAGTAATTAATACCCAATTCAAGCAACATGAGTGAGGTTAAGATGTACAGGCTGGAAGCTTCACATATTTTAAATAACTTCAAAAATTGAACATGTCACACCGTAACTTCCACAAATGAGTCCCTTGCAAACCAGTTAAGAGTCAAGCAAATTTTATTTCAATGAGCCTGCGTATTGGTTAAATGATACACATTTTCTCATCATCACCATATGATCGAGCTCACCTGTGGGTATCCATGTGTACATCTATGTCTGATGCTTTCAGAATCATTTCTTTGACTTGATTAGGTTGGAGATATTCAGACAGCTAGTTTGATGGCTGGTCAGGTGATGGCATTTTCTGTCAAGTACAAGGAAGTCCAGGCTTGGTTTCAAGGGTTAGTCTATTAGTGTAGGAAGTACACATGTGTGTTCAACATGTTTCTTTACATGGTATTAACATGCTCTCTTGTATTTTTTTCAGGTACAGAGATCTCCTGGATATTTGGCAGTTTTGGCATGAAAGGTAAAATATGTGTAAGGTAAATGTCTGTTAGGTTTATGCTGCATCTTCCAGATGTTTTATATCTTAGCATGCGTACCATTCTAAGTCCTAGCTAGTTACAATAGTGGTGCAACTTAACAGATTGGTACTGTATGTTGCACTGTCTCTCTTTTGTACATGAGTTCTTCTAATTGGGATTTAAAGAATTTTTAATACACGGTATGAATTGGAAAAATTAAAAAGGTGTCAAATTGTAGTATGCAGTTGGTGTTCTGGTTTGATAAACCCCCCTCCTCCTTCCCCCCCCCCCCCCCACCCCCCCCTCCCCCACCCCCCCCCCCCCCCCCTCCTTTTTTTAATTTGCTATGAACGGGAGGTAGACATATTGAAAGTATTTGGAGTACAATTTACACTTCTTATTTTTGTCTTTCTAGACATTAGAGTGTGTATTTTGCATTGCAGGGCTCTGTTTGATGGAGAGAGAAAGAAGCTTGATTCGACCCTCAAGCCTCCCAAGCAAGCCTTTGTGGTGTGTGGTTTCTGCAGCAAGTCCATCACCAGTGACTCTCTCAGACATGGTGTGTGTGTGTGTGAGTGTGTGTGTGTATTGGTATAGTTGAACCATCAAGTGGTAGTTTGAAGTATTGCTTCTTTTTTTTTTCTTTTTTTTTTTTTTCAGATCGCAGACTAGCTTACAAGAATGCAATGGAACAAAGAGCAGTAAGTTTGGAGAGCAAAGAATCTTGTAGACTACATTACATGTAAACATTTTTAGGCCATTAGTGCTTCACTTTTGAATTTTGTTACCTCTCCTTTTCACAAAAGACTCCTCCCCCTTATAGTATTTTTAAACTATAAGTGCCTGATGTATTCCCTTCTTAGTAGAGCTAGAATGAATATCAAAATCTACTATCTAAATATCCTTGCCAGACTATCTGGTCTTTGTTCGGATAATCTGCTATTTACAGACTGCCAAAGTTTACATAAAACCTTCCCTTACTCTAGCTTTCAAAACAATTGGAGACCTGACTCCTTTCCCTGTTGGTTTTTACAGCTACAGAGCAGCCAACTACGATATCCAGTAATTGGAATTTTATTCCAGTTCCAACCAATCTGTTCGTTCCAGCTCTACTTCCTAATGCATTTAACTTCACTTGGCTAAAAAAAATTGTACTGTATTTCAATTTTTGAATGACTTCTATAGTTTTACCACCTTTACTCCTATCATGAACTTCTAGAATGTTAGGTTCATCATTTGGTTTCATATTACTCTCTTTATTGATGTTGTGTAGCCTACTAGCTGCCCAAACTGTCGCAAGCCATTGCCTCGCTGCTCTCTGTGTTTGTTAAACATGGTGGCCAAGCAAGAGCATGCATCTCTTCCTACAGGTAAGTATGTGTAGTATCTTTCTACCACTGCAGATTGACTTAGCGAAGCACTGGTGACTAGCCACTATCAACCTCGTAGTGATGTGACATGGATATGTGACCTAATGCTGACAAGTATAAGATAATTACATTAAAGCCATAGAGTGCTAAGCCAGTTAGACCAGGCTTCCGTAATCTGATATAATTTAACCTGTATGGCTTCTGTATTATGTTCATTTATTAACCCTTCAGCGTGCATGCACGAGAGGGTTATAGTAGTTGTCCTGTCTGTCACACTCTGATTTTGGAGATTACTGACAATTACCATTGATTTAGGTATGAACTTACTCAGAACAATGATTTGTGACCTTTTATTGTGCTTTTTTTTTTTTTTTTTTGGGCTGATTTTTGAGAAAAAGAAAGGTGTCAGCTCCGTGTAGGTTCAAGCTTTTGTAGATAACACCCCTAACCATGTGATCAAATAATTCCTTTTTTTTTTTTTTCCTGCAGTAGTTTTGCTTTATGAAAAGTTAATGAGTGCTGGAATTCAGGTATTTTACGTTTTACTGGTGAGAGTCTCCTGCATAATTAGCTACTTCTCTTAAACAGCAATTAGCTGCATCTACTGTTTTCATTGCTTGAGCCATGTTGATACCCGATTAGGAATATCCAAATACTTTTTTTTTTTTTCGGTCTGAGAATTGGTTTTGTTAAAGCTAGCTAGTGTATAGTGCGCTAAGGGTTCACACCTCTAGTGCTTCTTATTTCAAATAATGTCAGTCTCTAGTTTGCTTGTTGGTGATACAATAGTTGTTGTTGTTGTTGTTGTTGTTGTTGTTATGTGTGTCAGGTCCTAAAGTAACTCCTGGTCAATTTGGTCAGTGGTTCACTTGGTGTCAGAGCTGTCATCATGGAGGCCACGCCCACCACATTTCAGAGTGGTTCAGGTACAGTACATTGCTGGCTGACATTTTTTTAACTGATAGGATTATCAAACTCAGGCTCATGTAGTGTATGGCCAATGAGACTGCATTCAGTGTTGGGTCAATTGATATTTAAGTCTCAGTTCATCAACTACACTGTGTGCTCTTACTATTGCAGATATTTATAAACTGTCTGTTATAGCTAAGTAAAGACAATTTTAAGCAAAAAAACCCAAAGTCAATTAATTGTTTTGAACACTCAGTGCAGGAGAATCCTTTAAAAGGAGAAATCATCATTTTTTTGTAGCTAGATGGAGTTGTGAACTTTTTACAAATTGACATAACCCCTTAAACAATAGATGCTTAGTTGTTGTTGTTGTTTTCATTGTTTTTGTTGCCATGTACATGTAGATGTTATGATCTTGTATTGTTATTAATGCAGCCACCATAACGAGTGTCCTGTGACAGGATGCACATGCAACTGTTTCTCATTAGACTGTTCTCTTTAACACATCCTTAATATTGTTTTTACTTGTTTGTTCGTTTGTTTGCTTAATTGACACTCTTTCACTTTTTTTTGTTTGTGAATCAAATATATTTGTAAGCTATATCAAGTCAGTTTAAATGAGACAATGTGCAGATTTTAACACAAAAAAGAAGAAAAAAAGAAGTAACCTGTAGTTACTATGTATAACAGAGCTATACTGTTATAATTTTTTTTTTCTTTCCCCTTTTTAACCAGGAATCCAACTTCTTTCCCCAAGAATAATACAATAGAATGAGCCTAATGTAAAATATTGGATTCTATTCCTGGGATTTTAGAATAATTCAGTATGCCTTATCGGATTTTATTCTTGGAGATACTTAAAAAATATAAAAGTGCCTTATATAATAGTATTGGATTTTATTCCTGACACTTAAATCATGAAATTAATCTGATTGATTCATAAGAGCAGGGGTTGAGGGAATTAGAGTGTTAATAATTACATTTATTATGGCATCTTATGATGAGCTGTGAACTTGTATTTACCTCCTCCGGGAGACATCGTCAAGAAAACGTTCATCCCAGTGGGATATTTAGTGACGTCGAACTCCGTTTGGTAGGACGTTACCTCGCCGATGTGCACATGCTCGCCTCTGCTGACATTGCGGGCTACTGCAAAGTGTAGTAGGTGACCTGCAATGAAATTCATTTGCTGGCTAACGTGGACGTTCCGTCCTTGCATGAGCAGTCGGTTGTCCCGGAACAATCCAATGTGGTATTTGCGTCCGTCCCACGTTGTAGGCTGCGTGTTTTTAATGACTATTATCCCACTGTCATTCTTTGGCACTCCAAAAACTGTAATAAAAAAATGATTATTTTAATGATTCAGTCATTCTCGGCTGAAATAATTATAATAATAGCAAATTTTTTTCATTCTAACAGCCAATATTGTTTATTAAAACTTAACCCTTACGTTTTAATTAAAAATATTGGCTGTTAGAATGGGAAAAAATTTCCTGTAATTATGATTATTTTATTTTTTGCTAATATAGTATACTGTTATTGATCAGGTTGCTTGAGGTATAGCTAGCTAGAATCAACAGTGAACCTATACCTCCTTGTGTTAGCTGAGCCTCTGCTACAAGACATGTGACTTATTTGGCTGTTAATTTGCTTTCTCTTTACAGTAAATAGAACCTACATATCTAAGAACAGTTTGGGTTTAAGTTTTTTTCAGGTCAAAAATCAGAAGCTGTTTGCTTTGAACAATATATTTTTATTGGAGGGGGGGAAGCCAAGTGTTCATTAAATAGAGGTATAGTTAGCTCATTAGAGAGTTTGCTGTCGGAGGTTCTACTGTACCTACAAGCATTAGTAGCTAAAGCTCACTAAACGAAATTTAAGCAGTAAAATATTTGCTTTATTTAAACATGAAGAGATAACCTTGTTGCATGACTGGAGTGTCACGGGGTCTGTTCTGAATGATCTCCCAGGTAGACCCTGGTTCTGCATCCAGTGGGCCACAATGGATGGCCTCGTTCTCATGTTGGTAATAAGTGGCTCCCACTTGAAGTTGGAAAGGGTACTCAAAGTCGACACTTCCTTGACCACGTAGAACTCTCCATGCCACTTCGTACTCAATGGGAGTATATCTATTCTGGTTCCTTGAGTAGACCATCACTTCAAAATCCACTCTCCCAGTGAAGTTGTAATAGCTGATAGGTATAGTTTTGCGATTGCTGCTACTCATTGCCACTGATGGAATATACTAGGCCAATGGTAGAATTTGCACTTTTTGACTGGCAGTGAAAGCTCTTCATTTGAATGAATGTTACTCCAAAGTTGTTTTTGGCTATTCATGCTGGACTTCACTGGGAAAGACTTCAGCACAACAATGATGGGAAAGTTGTAAATAAAAGATAGAGAAGCTAATTGTCTGAGTATTCTGGGGCTTTCTGGGTATCAATCATTCATAACAAGTTTTTCTAATGCTTTGTGTTGCTTGTCAACACATAATGATCAAAGGAGATAAGTAATAATGAACATTGCTGCTCCTTGTATTTAATCCTTTTGCTCTAATTGTTGTATAGCTATAATGAATGGGATGTTTGACTACTTTTATAGTTGTAACTATTGCCTTTATTATTGGTTAGACTAGTTACTCTCTAAAGATGACCTGATAAAGCTATATAAAATGAAGACAGTAGAGTATTACTAATTTAATGCTGTTTTTTTTTTAATGGCAGTGTAAGATACACTGTTACATATAACTTAGAATTGGGCAGTGCATGCATATGTTTCTATATAATGCACATCATTTTCTATAGGAACAAGACTGTCACCTGTATAGAGTCTACATGCTCTGATACTTGGTCAGTTCATCTTTATTCAATACTATATCCCCCTTATAATGTATTTGTGTAGTAGCTATTTTGAAACATGATATCTCCATTAGTTATAGAGAAAAATATTTCTGTACAAATTATAATTGATTTGTCACATTGCATGAAGCTATAATACAGGGTACAGTAAGATGAATGTTGTCAGAGTTCATTACGAGTCAGTGTTGAATATAGCAACACAATAATGGTGGGATGTGATATGTGATCATTGCATGTATATATGAATTTAAAAAATTGCCACCAAAAAAAGCAGTTTAATTTCGTACAGATCTCTTCGCTGAAGCAAGCACTCCATGAGTGTTATCATCTGAGGTAACAGGTATGGAAATTGTTGAAGACTTCAACCCATCTGCTGAGACCTCGACAACAATGGCATCAGCATAAGACGTCTCTCCAGGAGGAACAATACGGGTACGGTAACCGCCATCTTGGTCAATTTGCATCATCAGTTTGCGATGAATTGGAGAAGAAGCGCTGTCCTCAGTAACCTGAACGACAGCACGAGCCAAACCGTGGTAGGCACTTCTGTGTGGAACCTGATTGAATTCTTGACAAGAAGGATTACCGTTACCTACACCAATGATTCTTCCAGGACCACTCACGATTCGGAATGTAACCAGAGCAGAGGAAGATGGCACTACTCTTCCAGCAGAATCAACTATGGCGGCAGATATCAATCCTGCATCTTGTCCGTTCAAAACCAGCATACTCCCTGTTCCAGTCTTTTCGCTTGGTGCATCTACTGCTGCCACTACTTTGACAGCTGCTCCTGCAGTTTCCACAGTATGAGAGGCTTTTACTTCTTTCTGAGCATTGAAAGCATTAGCAGTGATTTTTCCAGGTGCAAATGGAATGTCCGTCCATTCTGCCCATCCATGCCAGTTCACTGACACATTCCCAAATGATTGGCCATTAACCACAAGCTCGGCTTTCTCTGCATTGGTATAGGCTTGGATGGTACGACTGGGCTTACCCTCAAAGTACTCCCAGCTCTGCACTATGTGAATTGTGTAGCCATCTTCTAAATTTTCTTCCGATTTTGTTGAGTAAGGGTTGACAAGAGAAGGTGGATTCATAGGAACATCGTAACCATTATTATTACTTCTGGCTCCGTAATAATACCAAGTGCGATACCAGTATGCTGATGGTTTGGCAAAGCCAGCCAAGTCAATGGAACCAAAGGACGAAGATACCATTGGCCAGCCATAGGGATAAGGCTCACCGTAGTAGTCAAACAGAGTCCATGACATGCATCCAGCAACAAAATCAAGGTTCAATTGATTGCCAGTCTGCTCTTGATTGCACTGACCATTGAAACTGCCAAGGACTCGTTTGCCAGGGTCAGGATAATCCTCTCCTCTCTGGTTGGTGCATGAGCAACACTCGGAACCTATGAGGGGCTTCTTTGGAAACTGCTTGTGAAATGATTCAAAAGTGCTACCACTTTGATGTGACAATCCTTGCACGTCAATGTACTCGGTGAGCTCATGCCCCCACCCGTAGAGCATGTTGGCTGAAACCGATCGCTGCGGGTCCATTTGTTTTGAGATCTTCATAAAGCTTTCGGCTACTCCATGAACATCGCCAGTGGCACAACCAGCTTCATTGCAGAAAGACCACACCATAATGCTCGGATGGTTTCGATCTCTTTTAACCATATCTCTTTGATCTTCAAGCCAAATGGAATTGGGTCCGAAGTTACGATTTTCATCCCAAACTACGATTCCAATTTGATCTAGAATGTCCAGGAGAAGAGGAACAGGTGGATTGTGCGACATGCGCCAAGAATTAGCACCAACGGCTCTCATCATCTGACTCCTAAACAAATTAATGCGATCTGGCACTGCCACACCCACTCCTGTGAACGAATTGTGGTTATTGAAACCTCTCCACTTAAAGGATTTTCCGTTCAGGAAGAAAGCTGTATTAGGATCCCAACGAGTTTCACGAACTCCAAATACTACTGTCGAGTTCTCGATTACTGAGTTATCTGACGTTGAAATAAGAGAAACGGTAAGTTTATAAAGATAAGGTCTATTTAAGCTCCATAGTTCTATTTGAGGAATCTTAGGAATAGTTTCTTTAAAAATATAAAACTGATCGGGTAAAAGAGTCACCGTTTCAGAACTGACAGATCCTTTGTTGTTGCCATCTTCATCAATTAGATTAAAGACGACCATTACTGAAACAGATTTGTCCAAATTTTCATTATATACTTCCGCCTCAGGGTAAAAGTCAACATCAGCGTATTGGCCTTTAGAAGGTTCACCAACAACGTGGTCAGTAATATTGCTTACCACCTTGGATTGACCGTAGATGCCACTTACTACAAAGTGAACATGGTCTGTTGTTAAAAGCCTGACATGCCTGTATATACCCCCGCCTTCATACCACCACCCCGTGTAACCCACGTAGGCAATAGCGTCTACAGCTATAACATTTACATTGTCTGTTCCGTCCCCGTAGTACACTAAACTGGCATTGTCAAGGCGAACCTGAAACGTAGTATATCCACTGTCATGGGAGCGAAGGAATTGCCCATTCAAGTATACAGAAGAATACCTGAAAACTCCCTGAAACTCGACCCAAATGGATTGGCCTTCCCAATCTGATGGTAAACTGAAATGCTTGCGATACCAGAGGTTCTTAATGGGAAGGTAGCCATGACCCTCGATTGTATTTTGGTCATAGGTCCCATTTATCAGCCCATCGTGAGGTACATCTACTATTTCCCACTCACTGTCATCGTAATCTTTAGCTGCTTGTTTAGGATTTTGATTTGGGGTTGGGGGCTTTGGTGGGTCTCTTCCTCCTCCTACCCATCCCTTACTGGGATGCTGGCAGTCAGTGCTCTGGCCAATGAAACACCCTAAGGAGTCATTGTACTGCCAGACTAGGCAATTGAAGTCATTGCAGCAAACATCTCGACAGTCATCTGCGCTTTTCTTTGGTGTCGAGCTCAGCCCATTGCACTGCATATCATTGTAGGAGTAAATGAAACCATTAAGATCACAATGAAATGGTTCAGCTACACTAAAGCGCCAGGCGAAATCAAAATTCACACTCCCGGTGACTGGATCGTCGGAAGTTGAAACTACCGGCGAAGAAACTACTGCCAGCAATAGAATAGCCGAAGAGGCTGACATGATTCCGTTTGGCTCGGACGAGCGTGTTCTACACCAAAAGCAATTGCTCGTCGTAAACAATTTACACGGTTCAGGTTAGTAGTGTCAAGTCCGGGAAGTAGAAATCCAGGGCACGTTCGTAGTCCCGAAGGAAGTACGTTACAATTCCAAATAGACTCCACCCACGCCGCCTGTCGTGGTGCAAGTAGCTCCAGTTCTTTGTCGGTGCTCCAGTTCTTCGTCGGTGCTCCAGTTCTTCGTCGGTGCTCCGGTACTTATAATGGCTCCTCGACCTTTCGTCCTGCCATGTCTTCTAGACAATGCTTAGGAATTTGCACCTGGGCTTGAATATCTCTGGAACTATGAGTATGAATCGGGCACAGGCCATGCTAGGGATGTAGCTGTCAAATGGTCAAAGTGGGTCTATTACCTGTCACAACTGAGATTCTTTTGAGTTTGTACAGTCAAAGAATGACTGGATGAGGAAGAGTTCAGATGAAACTACGAATTGCAAAGCTACAGGATTAGACCTGAGCTAAATAAAAATGAGGTAATTATAGCAACATGAAATAGCATACTAGATGAAATGTTGGATTATCCTAGCTAAGCAGACATTTGATAGATTCAGTTAAATATGGATTTTATTAAATTCAACGCAATCATCATAAATTACGTATGTTAAAGTCTGCCTAAACTTCACTATAGCTCTGACGGTTTGTATTAAGTAGAAATAGCAGTGGTACTGTGTCGGTTTCTAGTGTGAAGATTATTTATTGACCCGGATTCAGATAGTTACGTTCTAACTCTGTCCACTTTAGGCCAAGTTAGAACACACAGTGAGTTGGTGGCACCTGAAAGCATAGCAACTGTTAAAGTATTCTAAATATACCCCACCCACATCGTAAATAATACCTGCTTATTAGATGTATTCTGAACAATAAATATTTGATTGTCACCAGGAATCAAACCCAGGACCACTTGCTTAACGCACAAGCGTTCTACTGAGCTATGACAAACAGCCAATAAACAAACACTCCAAATATGTATTTATACTGGTAAGTGCTCAACAGACCAACAGAAATTTTCTTTTTTCAAAGATTCTTTTTATTGGTGGAGTTTTTTTTACTCCGCTAATTTATCTTTTAAAAAAGAATATTTCCATTGGTCTGTTGAAAGTGAGACTGTAGCATAGCAGTACCCTTTAACAGTATAAATATAGAATTGAAATGTTTGTTTGCCGGTAGATTGTCATAGCTCAATGGCAGAGCGCTTGTGTATTAAGTAAGCGGTCCTGGGTTTGATTCCCAGTGACAATCAAATACTTTGAATTCTGTATTGCTTTTAAAAAAGCCTGTGAAATAGAGAAAATACATCTAATGAGTAAAAGGATGAGAAAGAAATTTTGAATACCTGCCAAATGACTCATCATTTGACAGCAGTGAATTGAAATGTTGGGTTTAGTCTTAAATATTGGCTTTAGAGGAAACTACAATCATTATAACTTTTTATTGCTATTATTTTGTCAAAAATGATTTAATCATTTCCCCTTCAGCTATAATGAGGAGTTTGCACGATGATCTGGACATATGATGGATGGTAGTGCCAAGATGAATGTTGGTGGTAATTGGAATGAAACTATGATATAGGAAGGAACCTCTGATAATGAACTCTCTAATCAGCAAATAATCTCTATTTTGTACATTTTCCTCTTGTCCCCTGTCATTAAAATGCATTTTTTTTATAACCTCTTATAGTAAACAACCCCTGATTTATGAGCTGAAAGTCCTGGTCATAAATATTGTTCCCAGGTCGAAGGTTCCACTGTATTACAATGAATTACATAAAATTAAAGTTTTATGAATCTTGAGATGGTTCAGACATATCATGAGATAAATGAAAATCATTTCAAGATTATTGTCAGTTCAGAGTGTTTATACAAAGCTGGTTGTGTTGATGATGAAGATCAACTGCCACACACTTCATGTCATCTAGGTTTGAATATGGTATGTCTGCCATCACTTCGTGCTCCCTATGCAAACACAGTGAACAATATCAGGATATCATAATAACACCACGTTGAATTCATGGCAAGAGAATTAAACACATCAGCTATAGCAAGTACATTCAGCCGTGACAATACTTTATGACAAGGATACTGGAACTGTGGCAGCACTTGCTCACTATAGCTATGTCAATTATCCATGAGTATTCAGGACTCCACCCACTTATATGATTGTGTTCTATCGTCATATTGTCATGTGAACCCATAGTAGCCAAAATAATCCATTTGTGACAGCATCTGGGAGAGTATGCTGGGGGCACATCTGGACTAGTGTTGTTTTAGTTAACTAAAACCAAAACCCCTTAGTTTTGGGGTATTTTACTTTTGGTAAGAATAACTAAAACTAAGCTGTAGAGAACATGAAAAAACTAAAATATTTTAGAAGACAGTAAATTCGATATTAACTAAAACTACCAGTAGAGTGGATGACAAAACTAAAACTAAGCATTCACCTTGAATTATGTCATTATTAAATGAAGGTATTAATTGCCATCAAGTAATTAAACTTGATGTTAGTAAAAATGTTAATCCCACAGGATTTCACACATATACATGTAAGTGCATGATCGCTTACTGCATTTATTCTTCCATCAGCTCAGACTTCTTCCAGCATGGAATCATAATAGAGTTTTTTTCTTCTTCTGTTTTTTCTTCTTCTGTTTTGGGAAGTAACTCGTGCCTGTATAATAACGAACCTGCCTATGGAGAAAAAGAATTATGGAGAGGAAATTTTCCTCTTCCACACTCTGTTGTAACTTCAACAACACATCAAATTGTTAAAGAATCGTTATCTTTAACTATTGCACACTTGTTCACAAAAACAAGGAATGAAAGTATACGAGCTTAGAGTCCGGACAACAACAGAGTTGATCAGAATGACATCAACAAAATTAATAATGCATGCATAACAGAAACAAAAGATTGTGTCACCTCATGTTTGTGAAGAATTCATTAATACCATAGCCGAGTCATGTTTAGAATGAGGAGGTCGTATATAAAAGGGCGTAGCTGGGGATATATTTTACGGTAAGTAAGTGGGAAAGTGGGGGCTGACAGTTTTTGTCACCAACTTCCTGGAGACCATGTTAGTACACATTACAGCTACCTAGTTCAATAAAACTGGAAACAACATCAAGTAAGTAAGAAATAAGTTATTAGCACCTTAAACATGAGAAAACAAACAAACAAAAATGGAGGGCTATAAATAGAAAAAGAAGCGTACTGTTTGCCATTGATGCAGCTAAATTCAACTGCACAGGGTGTACAGTGTACTATCAGAGTACTGCTAGATACTCTCCTGAGAGGTCATCTTTAATCAAGAAATACTTAGGTACACATGACACACACGCGGCATTGATAAGAGCTAGACTTGATTAATCTATTATAACACTTGCAAAATGATATAGCTGTTTGAGAGTTGAGGCTCTCGTTTTAAACGTGGTGTGGATCAAACTGAAAGAATAGTGAGCTATTCTGAAAGGCTCTCTGTGAGTGGCTACTAGAAGGAACTAGAAGTCAAAGCACTACAAAAAAAGTGGCATTTCCTGAGTACAGTTTAAGTCAGAAATTAACATGAAATGTCAGGCTTGACTTTCATGAGTTACAAATGAACTATCAGGTACAGGAAATTTCACATTCCACTCTAGTTTCATGGTGTGCATGAAATATGATATGTCCTGGTAATGTAATTCCATGAAATGTTATATTCCTGAAAAATTTCATGAAAACATGAAATTTGGAATTTCCATAGCTATTGTATGGAACATGAAACATGGACTGTAGCTGAATTTCATGATGTCAGAAATTTCAAACGTTAAATAATGAGGCTTGTGTTTCCATCTGTTCACATCTAGCTATACTTTGTTCAACAGCTGTTATTTGAATAAAAAATTTCTTTCTAAAATTAGATATTTATTACTTAGTCATTTGTTTCCTTGTTTCATTATTATTTTGTTTATGCATTTTTTAAATTTATTTGTTTAATTTACACTACATAAAAAAGCCCAGTTTACAAGGATTTTCACAAATTTATATGCAGCATATACATCGTAGTTTCTTTTTTTTACCAAGACAAGTGTACAGGAACAATAGATCAAGTAACACCTGAGGTGTACTAGGCATCTACTGGAGTTTACTGAAGTGGTAAGTTTACAGATAGTTTAACACTAATACTTAGAATTTACAGATGTACATGCAGGATGTATACACTGTACAAAAAAAAATTTTTTTAATTCATATGTATAATTATTTTTAATGTGAAGTTTTTGTACGTGATGATAATAATAATAATTAATAAACACAATTTTAAATTATTATTACTAAATTAAAAAATATATGCATTTTTTAGCTTGGTAAAGGGATAGGTCCCCTTGAGACTGTAGTTATATCAATGGAATCTAATGAATACATTTATTCATTCTCCTTCATTCATTTACGTGTTCTCACTCATTCATTCTCATTCATTCATTCATTCTCATTCATTCTCATTCATTCATTCATTCTCATTCATTCTTAATTGCTTTACAATTAATTGATCAAAAAATATACACCACTACACTGTCTATTTAAATATTAATACTATATGGGAAAAAACATGCATTTGCCCTCTGACTATTCATTTATAGCTAAACTGTTACAGTAAACAATACAGTAACCTCTATCCAGAAAACCCTTTACCAGTGATATCACCAGGCCAAATGTGTTAACAACGCTTTACCATACAAAAGTAATAATATTGACTGGAAATGGTCGTCCGAAATTGTCAAAGTGGCTGGATTAATCTCTCGCTCTCTCGCTCTCTCGTGGGGAAGATCTCCTCTGGCTATAACAGCGCTAACTACCCTAACATGACGCGCGGGGGAAGGATCAGGTTAGTAAAAAGACCGGCCCCGTGAGACTGCTGTGCGAATGTGTTGCACCAATAATGGGTGGAGTGGATGCGTTCCTATGGTACATAGGCTTCAGCGTCGAGGTGAGTAGTTGACAACTGAATTATGGTATTTCTAAATTTCCTGTGGGGATAAGCAGAGGTTACCTGAATTATAATAGAGATTATTTTGTCTGCAACACAAATCTTTAAGGTGGTATTATTCCCAATTGTTTTTCGTAGCACACTAGAAAATTTAGTTCAAGGATAACAGTAACAACTAAAAAAAATTTTGTGTATCTCTTTGGCCATGGCAATAATTTTTCAGTTTCTCATTCAAAATACTCACAAGTGCTACCACAGCTACAATGAAAGCAAAAGCATCCATGTTAACTTTTATCTATGGTGCCATTCTAATTAATGCTGTCTTGAATAAAATTGGGGCGATGATTTGTTGTTTTTTTTGTTTTGTTTTTTTATTTCTGAAATCAATGTGTGACGTAACTTATGTTTTTTTATGATGTGGAGCGAGAATGGTAATTTCTTTGGAGTAACATTGGTTTCAAGGTGTACAGTGTATCTTTTCACATAAAAGAATATTGAGGCTAGGAACCATGGCAACCATTACAACCTCTCTTTAGACAACTGGGTACATTCGCAAAGTTTTGATGACCTTTACCAAATCTGGTATAGCATATGCACCACTAGAAGAATTGTGGCTGTCCGGGTCTTATGAGTCGCAATACGTTTTAATGGGTTATGGCTGGTAGTGAGGTGATCCATAGTAACCAAAATGTGGTATTAGTTTTCTGGTTGTGTAGGGTCTATCTTTTGCCCAGTGTAATTACTGCTATTCCTACTCACATGCTGGTGTGTCGAACACTCACTAATTTACATGATAGTTGCTCCTCCCAATCTGTTGATAACAGATAGGACATTTGTGCTAAGGAATGAAATGTCTCCACCTATAAACTATCAAACTGTGTGTTTCAAGGCTAGTGCTGCACGCACACGTGTTTACCCGTACTATTTCACTTTTAAAGCCTGTATACTAATCCAAAGATCTTTAGTTTTATGCTTTCAGTGATTCAGTCATTCTCGGCTGAAATAATTATAATAATAGCAAATTTTTTCTCGCTCTAACAGCCAATATTGTTAATTAAAACTTAAGTGAATTAATTTAATAGCTCTAACAGCCAATATTGTTATTAAAACTTAAGTTTTAATTAACAATATTGGCTGTTAGAGCGAGAAAATTTTTGCTATTATTAAAAGTTATGCTTATTAACACTAGTGCACATGTGTGAGAGGGTTACAGTAGTCATCCTGTGTGTCTGTCACACTCTGATTTTGGAGATTACAGACAATTGATGGTTTGCCGCTGTGAAGTTTAATGAAGTTGCTGGAAGTGGAGTTTTGCATTGAAAATATATACCAGCGAGTGTCTTTGGCCTGGTTTAGCTTGTTCTCTTATGAAGACAATGTTTACATGCAGGGTTTCATTTAGGGGGGGGCGAAAGGGGGCATTTGCCCCCCCTTGGGTTCTAAATGCCCCCCCTTGGATTCTAAGTGCCCCCCACCCTTTTGAAAGAACCGATATTTATTAAGAGAAAAATGTAAACCAAATTAATAATAAACAATATTCACACAGCAATTCGTCTAGGTTTTTTGTTCCATACTGTAATAATGTCATTTAATTGTGTAGATGAGAGCGTCTCGGGTGTCTCCATGGCTATTTTCATCAAATAGGATAATTGTGATTGCCCAATTCGATTTTGAATTCGTGTTTTAATTAGTTTCATTTTGGAGAAGCTCCTTTCCACTGAAGCAGTGCTGACAGGGATAGATAGACATATGTTTGCCAGGGTGCTAATGTTTGGAAAAATTTCACTAAGCATATCACTTGTGGTGAGCTCTTTCAACTGCAAGTGCAGGTTACCTTTCGGCTTCTTCGATAAGTAGCTTCGAAATGTTTTCCACTCCTCTCGGGTTTCGCGGGAAATAAGAGCTTCTTTGGTGTATTCATCTCCACCAGCAGTCTTAGCAGGCAGCTCTGCACCATAGTGAGCTAATAGTACATCTATTAAGTCCTCACCATATGTATGGAAGTCAGAAGAGTCAGCAGCTGGCACTTTCTTCGGATCAAAGATGCCAAATGAGGAGACAATATCTTGTGAAATAAATCTGCTGGATATGTTTGCCTTCAGCATCCTGATGAACGGTTCAGCCACTTGTCCTTGGAATGTAGCAATGCTTTCCGTGGTTAACGTGATGTCAGTGACTTCTTCGATCTCATTCTTTGCATCCATCAGTTCTAATACCCAGTTAGCAGCAGGTAACATGGCATCATCAAGTGTATTGAGAGTGGCATCAACAAGAGGGGTGATAGCTGTCAAGTCTATTCTCTCAGTCTGGAGAGCTCTGCTCAACTTCGCCACTTGTGGCAGAACATAATCAAGGAGGTATATGGCCACTAAAGTTGAGGGCCTACATAAGGCTTTACTGATACCTAGAGCTTCAGGTGCATGTGTCTGCTCATAGATATTGTTTAGAGCAGTCACAATTGCACTGTAGCTAGCTTTGACTGCCTTCACACAGCGTTCATGGGACAGCCAGCGAGTATCTGATGGTTTCACAACTTTCAGCTCAGGTAAGTCAAGCACCTGCTGTACTGCTTTGAGACTCTCAGCTCGCTTAGGAGAATAGTGGAAAAATTTCCAGAGGGTGGTGAGTGTGATGTACACATGTTTTATCCCACTGGTAGCATTAGCTGCTTGAACGCATGCTAGCTGTAGCAAATGGCAATGGCAGTGTACGAAAAGTGCATGAGGTGAAATTTTCTTCAGGAGACTCTGCACACCATTGTGTTTCCCAGAGAAAGTAGCTGCTCCATCGAATCCCATACCCACCAGCTTGCTAATCTGTATGTTTTTATCTTTCATGAATTCAACAAGGGCAGAATAAATAGTCTTTGCATCAGTAGCTTTCAATGGAACTATATCCAAGAAGTGCTCAACAGGTTGACCGTCCATGTTCACCCAGCGGAAGAAAATTGAAAGCTCTTCTGTGGTCGTCACATCAGTGCACTCATCTGCCATTATGCTGAAATGGGAAGCTTGGCGAAGCCGTTTCAGTAAACATTCTTCAGCCCATAAGCCAACTGCCTCAACAAATTCAACAACAGCAACTTTAGATGTGTAGGTTGCATTTAATCTAGCTCTTTCAAGGAACCCCTTTAAATCTTCTGCACCACAACTTACGATTAGATCAATAAGTTCATCAAAATTTGTTGTGTGGGGAATGTGGCGACGAGCTAGAAAATGGGTGCAACGAATTAGAGCTTTAATGGCCATTCTGTTCTTCAACTTTTCCTCATCATTAATTTGTTGGAGTTGCTGAATGACTGACCCTTCTTGTAGTGCTGTAGCTGCAGCCATCTCTGCTTCACATGATAGGAGGTGAATATCACTCTTTGCATGAATTTTCATCTTCTCTATTGCCTTCTTCCAGTTCGTGAAAGGTTTTGAGATCCATGTTCCTCCTGTTCTTTGAAGAGAAATTCCTCTCTTCCTGCAAACCTTACAAAAAGCTCCTTGGAAATTTTTATCAAACATCAGCCAATTGAAGCTCTCTTCCCATTTTTTGTTGTATTTTCGACTGCTTGCAGTGATTTTCTTGCTTTTCTCATGTGTAGTTAATCTTTCCTTTGCATGCTTCTCATGGACAATTAATCTTTTCTTGGCAGGACTTGGCTCCAAAAACTCAGTATCAGATTGATTGCTGTCAATTTTATCTTCTGTGTCACTGCTACTTGAGTGGCCAGGTGACTTTGAAGAGCTTGCACCACAGAAGAAAGAGCGAATATCCATTTGAGACTATCTTAAGCTGTCAGGGACTACGAGTGCTTAGAGTTCTGGTTCTGGAAGTTGTAGAATCTGTATAGATCAAAACTCAACAACTGCTACGGTGAGCTGAGGGCTGGCCTTTTTATAGCCAGCCAGCAACCGTAAGTGTGAATCAACGTGTGATAAACCTAAGGGGAGGTGAGAGTCAGAGTTGAATAGTGTGTGAAAAGCATCTAAATAGTGAATGTCACAGTTGACTGAAAATTGCTAGACGGTGGAGGTGAAAATGAGTAGCTGAATTAACTTGTCAGGATCTGACATATGCAGACCTCATTAGATAAGATTATGTTTTTTTAATGTAGGACATAGGCCTTCCAATAATTCTATTTCACTCCCATGGTGACCAGTGCCGCCCGCCCCCCCTTACATTTTCAAAACTCTATTTTGCCCCCCCTTGCAAGAATGTCTGGATGAAACACTGACATGTACCGTTTTCATTGCTCGAGCTATATTGATGCCTCATTTAGAATTGTCTTGCCAGCATGCAGAGAGCGACATGTTCAATTGGTTACAAAGTACACATCACATGAACACGTGGATACAGAGTGTGGTATTACAATACGAGTGGGCAGAGTCAATTATACTCGAAGTGTAATGTGTATGTACACATAATTATAATGATACGGGACTTCAATAGAAAGCTTACCGGAGTGACAGATGTACAGTTTTACTCTTGTGGAGTAGATAATATTTCACCTTCAACTCTCACACATCAAAGGTGTGAACCCTCAACTTTACTATATACTAGCTAGCTATTACAAAATCATCTCAGACCAATAAATAATTTATTTCGCGAACTATTAAGATTCATTATATAGTATTATCATTTTTTACTACAATACATTAGTAAAGACATAATTGCAATATATTTTAAGTAATTATACTCTACTGGCAATTAATTTCATTTAGTGCACGCTATATGCATTGAAATATATATACAGGCCCGGAGGAACCGGTCCGGTTGGTCCGGTTTTGGCTGGACCATCATTTGAAATGGGAATTCCGAAATAACTGTTATCTTCAAGAGGGGGGGGGGGAATCCCAAATTGACAACCTTTACCGATAAATTTCATTCTCCTGAGGCTCGTTTAGCGATGGCTTAACATTTATTGATTGCGATAAAAATCTAAGTCTAAGATTGATTTATTTATCTGTAAGTACAGTTTGCAATGTAGTTAGTATTGTCAGTAATTGTTCTAGCTTTTTAGCTACATGTATGATGGCATCATTCTAAACTTTAGCTAATACAAAATTCTTTTTTAATTTAACAAGCTATTACAATTATAGTGAATAAAAGTATGTATAGACTTGTTGCACCCATAAATTATCCTTAGCCACACCCATGAACTGTTTTGGTCACACCCATGATCTGTTTTGACCACGCCCACTACTGGCCGGACCAATTCATGAGAGTGTCTTCCGTCCCTGTTATAGAGTGGAAGTTATTTTTAAACATTTGGACTAATTCTTTACACATTCACTTTCTTTTTATTGAACTCTAGTGTACTTATGCACGCACACGCATACGTCTATAATAAGTGTATCACCAACATATGTACCAATTTTGTGTTGTATGCTAGAATAAGAGTTGTTTGAGCATGTAGAAGCATGTGTAGGTTAGTGTTCACGTGTAGGTTAGTGTTCACGTGTAGGTTAGTGTTCACGTGTGGGTTAGTGTTCACGTGTAGGTTAGTGTTCACGTGTAGGTTAGTGTTCACGTGTAGGTTAGTGTTCACGTGTAGGTTAGTGTTCACGTGTAGGTTAGTGTTCACGTGTAGGTTAGTGTTCACGTGTAGGTTAGTGTTCACGTGTAGGTTAGTGTTCACGTGTAGGTTAGTGTTCACGTGTAGGTTAGTGTTCACGTGTAGGTTAGTGTTCACGTGTAGGTTAGTGTTCCCGTGTAGGTTAGTGTTCACGTGTAGGTTAGTGTTCACGTGTAGGTTAGTGTTCACGTGTAGGTTAGTGTTCACGTGTAGGTTAGTGTTCACGTGTAGGTTAGTGTTCACGTGTAGGTTAGTGTTCACGTGTAGGTTAGTGTTCAAGTGTAGGTTAGTGTTCACGTGTAGGTTAGTGTTCACGTGTAGGTTAGTGTTCACGTGTAAATTAGTGTTCACGTGTAGGTTAGTGTTCACGTGTAAATTAGTGTTCACGTGTAGGTTAGTGTTCACGTGTAGGTTAGTGTTCACGTGTAGGTTAGTGTTCACGTGTAGGTTAGTGTTCACGTGTAGGTTAGTGTTCCCGTGTAGGTTAGTGTTCACGTGTAGGTTAG
>WLWD01001782.1_pt1 | contig 175715 bp, 107 predicted proteins | sample 6712731 | NCBI WGS metagenome assembly WLWD01 (sample SAMN12718690, study PRJNA576275) | sponge metagenome | isolation source: marine sponge | host: Mycale hentscheli | place: New Zealand: South Island, Marlborough, Capsize Point | collected 2014-11-01
ATAAAATATAAAATAAATTCATAAATACAAAATAATTGTATACAGTAACACTACTTGACTTATTTTTTAAAAATAATTTCACATCCAGATTTTTTAAAATGATTCCAATACTTACTATGGGAATATATTGAAGTATTGCAGCTATACCAGAAATTAGTAGAAATATCATGTACATAAACAAGAAAATTTTTATTTTATAAATAGATTGAAACTTTCTCACCTAAAGGGGCCTGGAAAAAAAGCAAAGGACAAATGTGAAAAATTCTTAATTGTCGCCGGGGTTCGAACCATTGGCTTTAGCCACCAGTGCTCTAACCACTGAACTACGACAACCCTCGACTTACAAGACCTTCGCATTTTTCCTTTATACTGTTGAGTAGTACCGCTTGCTGCAGTCTCGTACTCAACAGACCACCAATTGGGTGCCGTCAGAACACCTTTTTGGTGTCGACCGGAAACACCTCCCTCTACGGAGAGGAGCCATAATTTGTGGATTGGAAAGGTTTTATCATCGCAATTATCAAGTTCTGACCCCTTCATAAAAACTAGATTGAAACTGTCTCACCTAAAAGGTGTTCTGAAGGCACATAATTGGTGGTCTGTTGAGTATGAGACTGTAGCAAGCGGTACTACTCAACAGTATAAAAGAAAAATGTGAAGGTAACGGAAGTCGAGGTTTGTCATAGCTTAGTGGATAGAACACTAGTAACAACTTCTGGTATTGCCGTCTACAGCTGATGGTGCACATTATAAATGTTAACTTACAAGCAGACAATGTCTGAATAAACTGTAACAATTAATTTGCAACTTACTGCATTTGAGCCTGTCTTCATTGAGATGTACTGTTCTGCTGAGACCGCCTTCACAATTGACTTTAAGATTCAAGTCATCGTCATCGGCTAGAGCTGCAGCTTTCCTCACGGCCTCGCTCAGATCCACAACCAAAAGATCGTTCAAATTGCAGTGCACGTCACGTTCCAACAATTCAACGAGCCTTTCAGAAGCAATGCTCATACCACGAGCAGTAAAAACAAATGATATTTTTCCCAGAGCAGTCGTATAAACCACTAGTATATCATTGTACATCTGATTGTGAGCTAGAATTCCACACCTGCAGCAGTCAATGATTAGCACTTTGGCCTTTCCTTTTAAGTTTGGTGCATTCTGCTCAGAGATTATACTTTTCAATGTTAGAATTGACAGGAAACCATCTCTAACGTTGATGTATGAATTCTCTCCATGGCCAATATGGTAGATGATGACGGACTTAAATGTGGGAAGTTCCATGGCTGCAAGTTCCTTGTACGCCGCCATTATTTCTGCCTTCTCACAGTCCTTGAACTGGCAACACGCAAAGCCTTGTTTACCAAATGAGTGACATAGTTTGTCACTGCGGGTGTTATGAGCTTTATCAATAGTTGGTTCTCCAATTCCTTATTTGTTTGAGAATACCACAAAAAATCCATTCGCATTGGGAAAGTCTTTATGACTTATCCAATTTCATGGACACTAGAAAACAATAACAACAACAAAAAAAGTCAAATCAAGTACAACACACTTGTACTACTAATTGAGTTTGTATGTAATGGCAAAAAATAAAAACATTACGGAAATATATGAACTGGCAAGTACCCCACCACACAGTGGCACTCAATGTACTAACTTTGGCATGTAGTACCATACGTCTTATAATGCTCTATTACTTGATTTAGTCGCATCAGATCAGTTTCCCTCTATTTCTTCCTAAGTCCTCTCAGCTCTACTTATCCTACTCCTTACCTTATTCCATTCTTTCTTTGAGTCACAGATTTTATCTATCTCTTCTGCTTCTTATGCTCTCTGTCCTTCTATCCATTATTGTGGATATACAGTAGGCACCAAAAAAAGTTTCGTACTCTGTTCCGTAAAACAGCCATCACACGATTAAAAAAAGGGAAAAAACCGGTATGTCGTTTGGTAAAAATGGCCATTCCGTTCAACAGAGTTACCGTTTTAATCTTTCTCATTCACCGCATGCCTTACTCTAAGAAAAAAACAAAAAAAAAAAACATTCCAATTTTTTTTTGTTTAGGCTCCTGAGGCTGAGACTTTGGAGTGAAAAAAAATTTAAATCCATCCAATTCGAAGCTGTTTCACAGAGAATAGTTACTTTCACTGGAAGTCCCATCAGAAGCTAACAGGAGACCTACGAAGTGCAGACCTGGCTATATAGTTTTGTGCCCGTCGGATCTTCAGTCGTCAGCTTATCATCATCGTCAATTTCAGATGAAGAAGGATGGGGAAGAAGTTCTACAAGGTGCCTCACTGGCAATGGAGGAGCTACACATTAAAATTGAAGCAAGTTAAACTTTTTCGAGCTCGCTAGCACTATCTCCATAGCATTTACCGGGCGATACAAGACTTAGCTTGCTAATATAGCTAGGGAAGAGTTTCTAGCAAGAAAATATCAGTGAAACGATGGAAAAGCTTAACTTATTTTAGTAAACGGTGTCAGCTGTTTAGTCAAAACGGTATGGAAAGCAATGGTAAAAACTACGGTAAAAAAAAAACTACCTTTTTACGGCCGTACTACAGAATAGAATCTGAAATTTTTTTTCTGGCACCAACTAATTTTTCCCTTGCTTTTTAACTACAATAGTTGTGTTATTGCCTTCCACTGAATGTGATGATCTTTTACCCATTCAGTTAGAGGTAACACTACACCAACCTGGCTACACACAGCATTGTCATATCATTACTAATGTACATTATTATATAGATTTAGGTACCTATTAGGTACAGATAACTTCACTCATGCTACCAATAATCATGTGGTTTTTCATGTGACTATTTCTCACCACAAAGTATAGAATTTTTTACCTCCTCTGCTGAAGCTTTACGTCCTTATCTTCAGGGTCATCATATATCATCTAGCTCTGTCCTTATAGTAGGAGATTTCAACCGTCCAGACTTAAATTGGTCTTCCCTAACCAGTTCGTCTCTTGTATAAGAATTTTTTTGTGATTTTGTCTTTGACAACAATCTAACCCAGCTTATATATACATGAACCTAAACACACTAAAAATAATTGTCTGGATTTAATACTGTCAAATATTCCTGATAGTGTTAACCTCATCAATATATCTCCAAGTACACTGATTCAATCTGATCACTTCGTGATATCTTTTACTCTGTCGTCACCTAACTAGTCTTCTCCAAAGCAACATACTGTATTAAAGATGGTACCTGACCAGTCTAAACTTGATTTTTCAGAGCTGACTGAATATCTATTTGATGCAGACTTTTCAGATTGCTTTTCCTCTTTTGACACCAATCACATCTGGTACACCCTTAGTTCTATTCTTCACAATGCAATTGATCACCTTGCCCCAAAAGTCAAACTCAGGTCCAGAAATAGGAATCCTCTGTGGTTTAACTCCAGCATTCGTCATTGTATGCACTGTGTAAAAACGATTAGGAAGAAGCATAAATTGAAACCTACTACCTACAATAAGAAAAAATTGGATGATGCTGAGTGAAAACTTTTTGATTTGATGTCTGCAGTCAAATCTTCATTTGAGTCACAGCTTGTAGAGCAATTCGCATATCACAACAGCAATACAATTTTCTAAAATATTAAGAACATTATAAAAACAGACAACTTTCCTGTTGAAATGCACCTCTATGAGAAAACTGCTATCTCCAATTTAGATCTCTTCAATGATTTCTTTGAATCAGTGTACACCAATGAATGTTTACCCCCAAATTTTGATTCCATTCCTCAATCGAATAATGAAATACTCTAAATACCATAAGTATAACAGAAAGTGAAGTGTATACTGCTTTCGAGACTTGATCCTACCAAAGCATGTGGTATAGATGGCATTGGACCTAAACTACTCCTCTCTAGTGCATGGACACTGTACCAGGTGATACACCACTTATTTTCAGTCTGTCTTTGGAATTGCAATATTCCTACTGATTGGAAACTTCAATGTATTATTCCAATATGCAAGTCCGGTGACAAAAGTTTAATCTCTAATTATAGACCCATATCACTATTGTGTTCTATCTCAAAGGTTCTGGAAAAGTTTGTGTATGACAAAGTCTTTGAATTTATTCACTCTTCCATAACTAATTTACAGTTTGCCATATCTAACTTTAAGTTTGGTTTTTCGAAAAGTCATTCTAGCCTGCAGCAACTTCTGATCTTTGTGCGTAAAATATTTGGTTCAGTTAGTGAAAACTGCCAGGTGGACTCAATTTATTTGGATTTTAAAAAGTACTCACTTTTATTTACTATCTAAACTCAGTGATTTTGGTATTTCAGGAAATGTTTTTACAACTATTTGATGAATAGAAAACAACTGGTTCCAAGGTGCGCACCCGCTCATCAGTATTACAGGTGCCTTCTGGTGTGTCCCAGGGTAGCATCTTAGGGCCTCTTCTATTTCTAAATTTACATCAATGACCTACTAAATATTGAATCTGCATGTAATGTTTTCCTTTTTTGCTGATGACACAAAATTTAGTCAGATTATACGTTCAGTAGATGATAGTTATCATTTGCAAAAGAGTCTTGATAGTCTGATAAATTGGAGTACTAGATGGAAGCTTCAATAACTCTAAATGTATCTATTTATGCATTTTAATAAGCTCAAGAACTCACCACTTGACTCTAGTTATAACTCCTAGTGAGTCCCAGTTATCTACCCAGAATACTTGTAAAGACCTAGGAGTCATTTTTCAGTGTGACCTAAGTTGGGCACACCACTATGATCGCATTTTGTTGAAGGCTTACAAGACACTAGGCCTACTATGACGCACATTTTCAGGATCACTTTCAGTACAAACGAAAAGAAAGCTGTACGTTTCGTTGGTTTGTTCCCAATTGACTTACAGCAGCCAACTGTGCCGCCCCCGCTCTCATCAAGGACATAAATAAGTTGGAACAAATTCAACACAGAGCCACCAAACTTATTCTGGAACTTCATTTCCTCATCCCAATTACAATCTTTGAATCTTCTACCTCTAATGAAATTTTTTGCAATTGCTGATATTAGGTTCATGGTAAACTCACTTAAGAATCAAACTCATTATTGTTTCTAATATTAATAAATATGTTAGCATTCAAATCAGTAATACTAGATCCTCTGACAAGATAACTCTAAAGCATAATCCGTTGTGGTACCTACAAGGAACAACATTTTTACTGCAACAGAAATACCAAGATTATGGAACAAACTGCTTCTCCTAAACTTTTCACTATCAACCAAATCTATAAAAAAAACAAAAAAACTTTATGAAATATTTTGGTCGCATTTTCAATTACACTTTGATCCAGACAACTCTTGCACCTTTCATTATCTGTGTCCATGTAGTTCATGTTCTAAGCTGCCATTATCCCATTCATTGTTTTCTCAGCTGCACTCTATAGTCATTTGTTACTTCTGTCTTTTATTTTTGTCATTTTACAGGTTAGCTGGCAAGTCCAGTTTAGCCTTCAACATTACACTTCACCAATACACTTCTTAATTCCACCCATGTGTCTATATCCATGTGTTCAAAAATCTTGATTATCATTATTATTATTATAAAACTGGCCATAACTAACGAAGCAACAGAACAATTCAAATAGTTAGTTGCACAAGAGCACAGGGTAACCATCCTTCCTCTTGCCCTCAGAGAAGTACCCTATATACCCTAGAGGAGTACTGTTGCCGCCTAAGTATTACGCCAATAAGGATAAAAATTAGGAGGTGTGGCGCAGGGGACAACTCGGGGGAAATTCCAAACATTTAAGCATTTCCACTTGAATATCTATAATGTTACTTTCTACTGAAATATTATATTTGTGAATATATAATATAAATATATATATATTATATATATATATATATAAAATTATTAATTGACAGCAAATTGTGAACGGCCAGGAATTTTCTGATAGTGCCTACGATGAGGTGACCGGTAATAACACCACAGTTTCTTCACAGCAAAGAAAAACAACACACAAGGTATATAAAAAAAAAACACAGCTAATGGAATAGTGTACACCAGAGCAGCACGAAGACTGTAGTCCAGTTGAAGGTGAATGGTGTAAGCACCGAGATTAGGATTACCATCCACAGCACAGACAACTATCTGTTGTTTCTGATGATCCACAGGGATACTGACCGTGGTGCCTGTAGTGAGCAGCTCATGGGCATCAGAGAAGTCCAATTTACCTTTAGAGATGGTGTAATAGTTGAAATTCACAGTGGCTGAAAAATGGATATCGTTGTCGGTCTTGACATATATTACTACATAATAGTAGCCATTGTTCTTTGTGGTCATTTCATAGGTCTGACTGTCCCAACCAAGGAGGTTAAATTTCTGTTCATAGACAGGAGTAATGGACGGATCATCAGAAAACCTGTTGTAGTTCAAGTCACCGTAGATTAGGTACATGAGTAATTCGTGCGGGAGAGAGTTGTAATTAGACAAGTTCACTTGGACGGTAATATTAGACCCCGCCAAAGCGTACGGTGGGTAGGCATAGTAACCATCCGGGATGATAAAAATTTTATAGTTCTTGTTTAAAGTTACATTAGTGTGCTCAAAGTAAATGGAGGAGTTACGGGCATTTAAGACGACTGATCTTTCAAACGACTTCACCTTCATCGCAAGACCCTGAGGATTATCGTTCACCACATCAGTGACTTTCTGGGTAAGGTATAACGCAGATAAGAAGTTCCGACTTAAGATATCAAGTTTCCCACAATCAATGATGCCACCGGCAATGGCTAGAATAGTGGGGTGTGGCGTATTATGGGTGCCACCGTACATTGCACCACATAAAGCTCCAAATAAGATAATAAATAAAAAAAATACAGCTGGGACTACCACCAGGCAAAAGCAATGAGGCTTCACACGATTCTCATACAAACCTACAAACACACATACAAACATTCAAATAATCCAATTGACAGCTCTTACTCACACACACACATACATACAACACAGGCATATATAACACTTACACACATATAATATACATACTTATACACATAAATACATGAGAATCATGTGACCAGTTACTGGAAAATACACACGACGGATCTATGAACACAATAAGTATTCGTGTTAGAGCAAAGTTCACAACATGAGTAAATGCATTAGCACAATTAAACAACTGGTTCTCCCAGTTAAATATGAAAATTACAAAGGGGCAATGTTCACAGTGAAGAATAACAAACATAGTTGACACTCTAGGTGGAAAACCATCGTATAACAAGTTGATTTGAACTGTAAGATTAGAACCTGCCCACAAGTAAATGGGGTAGGCGTAGTAACCATCAGGGATAAGGAACATAGTATTGTATTTTGTCAAAGTAGCCTGTTCAGTTCAGCGAGCATTCAAGACATTACTTCTTGGAAGTGATTTAATTCATAGAGAGGCCTTCAGGATTATCATTTATGGAATCTGTGGCTTGTTGGGTGAGGAATACTTCAGACAAGAAAAAAGTTTGCTCCCAGTTTTTTGCAATCTATGACTGTTTTAGTCATGGCCAGAATGTTAAATTGAGGCATACTCAAGTGCACAGCACCATAAAATGTGCTAGAGCAAGCAACTTGGATGATTAGTAGCAACATGACCAACATTAAATACCATTTGTAGCGGCAGAAAAAATTTCCAACTCGCTATATTGATATACACAAAATAATTGATCAATTTATAGAATATAATTCGAAGCATCATTTAATTGAAATATATACTTTATTATTATTATTATTATTATTATTATTGTTATTGTTATTATTATTACAATTATCAAGTTCTGACCCTTCATACAAACTAGATAGAAACTTTCTCACCTAAAGGGTCTGGAAAAAAGCAAAGGAAAAAAATGAAAAAATCTTGGTCGTCGCTGGGAATTGAACCCAGGGCCAATGGCTTTAGCCACCAGTGTTCTAACCAAAGCTACGACAACCCTCGACTTCCAAGACCTTCACATTTTCCTTTATACTGTTGAGTAGTACCACTTGCTGCAGTCTCGTACACAACAGACCACCAATTATGTGCCGTCGGGTTGTCGTAGCTCAGTGGTTAGAGCACTGGTGGCTTAAACCAGTGGCCCTGGGTTCGATTCCCCGCGACGGCCAAGATTTTTAATTCTTTTCCTTTGCTTTTTTTCCAGACCTCTTTAGGTGAGAAAGTTTCTATCTATTATTATTATTATTATTATTATTATTATTATTATTATTATTATTATTGCTGTTGTTATATCAATTAACTATAATATTATGCATATATATATATATATATTCCTTTTTAAGGGTGCTGGCACATAGCAACGCGAGTGCACTGTTAATTGACCCAATTGAGCTGCCAACCACGGAGTAGTAAGTAGTCTGTGGTTTGGGCTTAAAAAACACTCACACACAATCCCGCCTAAAACTCGCCAATTATAGTTGGCGATCTCTCCCTTACAACTCGTGGCTTTTATTCAAAGCAGAGGCTCGTGGCCTGTTATCTAATCGTGGTTGGCATGGCTAGCAGAGCAGGCACAAAGAGGAAGAAACAGCTTTCTGCAGCAAGGCAAAAGAAAAGATGCTACTCCAGTAGAGGAACCTATAGCAAAGCATGATAACATTGATATTTGAACATCATACTTACAGAATACAATCTGTCAACAGTCATGTTTTGAATCATTCTAAATATTATTTATACTTAATATTTTGTTTTTAGTCTAAAATTTATTCATTTTTTCAAGGTCAGCATAAAATTACACGTTTTTTGATAAATCTGATGTACAGTCTCATCTATGACTATGATAATATTGTACAGGTCCCCGTTGGTTAGTCATGATGGAGGTGACAGAAATCTGTCTGTGCCTCCCAGCACTGGTTTGTGTGTGTCCTCCAGCGCAGGTTTGTCTGTGCCCCCCAGCACATGTTTGTCTGTGCCCCTCAGCGCAGGTCCGTCTGTGCCCCTCAGCGCAGGTCTGTCTGTGCCCCTCAGCGCAGATCTGTCTGTGCCCCACAGCGCAGGTCAGGTCTGTCTGTGCCCCCCAGCATAGGTTCATCTGTGCCCCCCAGCGTAGGTGCGTCTGTGCCCCTCAGCGCAAGTCCGTTTGTGCTCTGTCTGTGCTCGGCAGCACAGATCTGTCTGTGTCCCCCAGTGCAGGTTCGTCTGTGGCCCCCAGTGCAGGTTCGTCTGTGGCCCCAGTGCAGGTCCAACAGTGCCCTTCAGCGCAGGTCCATCTATGCCTTCTGGCTCAGGTCCATTTGTACCAGCTCACGCAGTTTCATCTAGAGAATCTAGCACTGATATTCCTGGGCTGACTGATAGTGAGTATGGCACCACCATTTGCAAGTTTCATGTTCCTGAGGCAAAGCCGGCTAATTTTCCGGATCAGCTGTAGCAGATGTTCCTAGAATTGTGTTGAACAACAGTGAAGGTATGTTTAATTAATTTGTTATTTCGTTTTCTTTGTCTTTCTTGGGATGAACACGTATATTATAAAAAATATAAAAATTTTAATCTCTCTACAGTATGTGTGTGTATATATGCATCAGAGCTTCACACAGAAGGAGAGTAGCCCAGGAATTTTTCTCCCTTAATTATAATCATAGATCTATTCTTATAAATCAATTAATCAATCAATAAATATAATCGTCAAAATAAGTTAATAAAAATAATTTTTAAATTAATTTTTTACTAACACTTACAGTGTCCAACTCTGATGACAGCGAGTTCATGGAGGATGATGATGGCTTATTTGCAGAGGAGTTTGATAGCACCCTCAAAGATGACTTGATAGACCGCTTGTCCCTGCTCTGTGATGACATCGAGTTTCCACACGATGATGACATGATTTCAGCATGCACATCTACTGGCACAGTCACATTCGGTGAGCCTTCAGATTCACCAATCTAGCTGTTCATAGAAACAGTACTATCCAGTCTTATCGTTTCTGATCAGTGGTCATTTGTACGCTGATTACGCTCGCCTGAGTAGTCTGCTAGGTCTGCCAAGTTGCTCGAGCACTCATAGCCAAGGTTATCCAACCTCCTGGTTCCATCCCCGATCCAACTTTTTCCTCTCTGGTCCGGACCAGCCAAAACATTTCTGCTGCTGATATTCTATAAATAATTAGAGTTATAATATTAGTTTCTAGGGTAACAGGCATCACCTCCAATCTTTTAAAGACTAAACGGCCACTGTCTGTTGTGTTGCCAAAATTTTTAGAGTGAATTGCAAGTAACACCACTCTAGTCAGTGAAAAAACAGGGATTCCTCACTATCCGGGTATGCAAAAGTATTACCCCCCTCTTTATATTCATTTATTTAAGTTTTAATCTATGTACACACATTACTCTTGGTAGCTCACAACGGATCTGCTATTGACTTCCCCATTTTGTTTGCGGAAATTGAATGGCGTAGAGAGTTGGCCACTCTCAACTTTCCGAATAATGTCCACTTGTATGACATGCTACCATTATTATGGAAGGTAAAAATATATTATTGTAGCCTCTAATTAATAATTTTATTTAGATGAAGAAGGATGGGGAAGAGGTGCTGCAGGGAACATCACTTGGCATGGAGAAACTCCACCAGAAAATTATTGGAGTTGACATTGAAAGTATAAGCTATAATAAGATTATTCATTATTATTATTACTAGTGGTGTGCTTGAGCACAAATGGCGAGCGAGCCTTAAACTACACTATTGTTAAATTTGATTTTAACAACTAACACTTAAGCTACTAAAATAAAGTCGAGTCTTTAAATTACGTATGAGGTAAAGGGGATTCAATGTCATAGTAACCGCTCCCGCAACAGTTTGAATTGAAAAAGAAGCAACAAAATTGAATCACGTTATTTAAAATTTTCTTTGTGATATTCTTAATAGTAGTTGTAATGCACAATACTTTCACACAACTGAATATACCTACGCAAGACTTACCTTTGTGGTTCGTCTAGTGGACAATGAATTTTTAAGTAAATACTTTTGAGTGGGGCTTATAACTGTGACAAATAGCGTATTGGCTTACCACTGCCACTAACTCGAATAGAAATGGAGCTCCCATAAGTTTTTGAGTTTTAACTGCACCCGCAAAACAATTCAAAGCGGTAAACAATTCAATTTCTAAGGTGATACGGGTAATGGTCGCTCAACCGGAGGATTCTGTTTAGTTAAGTTTGGGACGGGGTCGAACGCGGAGCGAACACAAAAATACGGAGGGTCAAAGTACAAAATGACATACGTACGTCCATATATATGAATAAACAAACATCCCCGATTCAATTGTGTTACCCCTGTAAGTGTCTCGCTCGCTACGCTCGCTTGCCAATTATCATTATTATATTATTATTATTTATTATAATAATAATAATAATAATTATTATTATTATTATTATTATTATAATTACCATTATTATCATCATTATTATTACTATACTATTACTATTACTACTACTACCTACTACTACTATTACTACAACAACTATTAATAATAATAATAACATTATTATTATTGTACCACTACTGTTTGTTATTGCTATTACTGTTGTTATTACCTTACTCTTCCCGATGTACTGGCACTTGAGAGAGTTTTGCTGCATCCATCACTGAGTGGCTGTTTGAAGGAAACTCTCCATTCTGACTTCTCAGATGCAACTGAAGAAGTGGCTTTCCCAAAAGACTCTGTTTATCAAAGCAGCAGCACTCACCAGGTCCTTAGGAAAACCCAGTGTCACACCAACACAAGCCAAGAAGCTGGTTACTGAGGGCTTCGACTACCAGAGCCTATCGCTTCTCCACCTAACCAGCCTTACTAAGGACGACTTTCACGAGAGCCTGAAGAAGAGGGGAGTCAGGAGCAAGCCGCTCGGCGTGAAGCTGTTCAAGGTGCTCAGTTCCCGTTAGAAGTCTGCTGTTCGCCGCCTTCTCCATTCGTTGTTCCCATGTTTTGCTTATTTTTTTCCAAACCGGCTCTTTTCAGAGCCACTCAATAACGAAAGATTTCGTTGACAACAAAATGCGCGTATTCCTTAACCGCCCGAAAGAACGGAATAAAGTATGCGTACCAATACTTTAGCTTCTGCAAGCTATTTCTTGCCAAAACTACAGAATGACGTATCAGAGTCGTTCTAAATTTAGAATAGAGTTACACAAGACTACAACAAATAAAGTTACAGAGAGAGATTACGTAATGAAGGTACACAACGGAAGTAAAGCGTCAAAGTTTGTCATGAAAGAATTACTGCAGTGCATAATTAGAAAAGTAAATATTGAATCGGAAAAAGCTTCTGTAAATTTGTCGGGCTTTATCTGAAACTGGCGCTGTAGCGTTGAACTGCCAACTGTAGCTCCCTCTGTAGGGTATGAAATTGGAGGGCTCATGCCTTCCGTGTTTCTTGCCATAGGAGTCCAATTTCAGGTAAGCTTGCTTCTGGAAGGGTTCACTTCACAGTTCGCTGTATAGAGCAGGCAGCAAAGAATAGAAAGTATATAAACTTGGGCCATAGCAACATAATTGATTTAGCTAATGAGTTTGCGTGGGCGTATACGTAGGCGGTGTGCCAGCACCCTTAAGATATTATGATAAAATACACTATGGCTAACTTACTGTTGACAGCATCCAAGGGCTTCGAATATGTATCTTTTACAGTGCACCAATTAGAATCACGATTAAAATCAGTAGCTGAGACTTTCTTGCAATAGTAATTTGCTACCACTGTCAGCTGTTTGCCACAAACATCATGGCCTCGCATTTTATACTGTGTTTGTGAGGAATCAATGTCCTCTATTACAACAGAACCAACAAAAAATAACAACAAAAAACTATAAGTATATAAAAGTTAAATATATAATTTTTCCTACATATGAACAATTATCTACATAAAACTGAGTAATAAGATTGCAAAATTATCTAAAATAACAATTCATGGAAATCTAAAAATGATGGCATATTGTGTTATTACTAATCACATTCAACCCAAATGTGCCCCATACAATAGAGCATTACTTGGCCAAATGGCGATACTTTTTGCTAGTAAATACAATGAAATTCAAGTAAGAAAAAATGGTACCAATTTTCTTGATAAAGCATAGTGATGAAGCACCAAAGGTGCGAACCCTCAGCATTACTATAAAGTAGCTAGCTAGCTACTACAAAGACCCAAAGAATAATTTATTTTGATGTAGTATCAACATGTTGTTATGCTCATGCAATCGAAGTCAATATGTGGCTTGTGTAACGAAACAGCAGACATAAATTCTGTTTTCTAAGAAATGCTAAACATGCAAGAGCTGATCATTTATGACTGATATACTGACTAATAAGTACTGTAACCCTCTCACACATGCACACTGAGGGTTAAAATTTTGATTTTGTGGAAATTGTAAACACTGCACTTTCAGAATGATGGTGGTGCAAAGCTGGACTATTTCAGTTCTCCAATTGACTGTAAATATCTCTACCAAACTTTCGTGGATTTAATGTTGATATGTGATAAAGTACATACATTACTGTATATATAAGGTTACTGTATACTAAATTTTATATACTTTGTAAAAGCTATATCAATTTTGTATACATTCACCAGTATCAATTTAAAAATTAATGCTGAAGGTCAAAAAATATGGCACATATAATACCTGCTTTACCTACCTTTTATTGGTATTACATCATCAGAAGACATCTGCTTGGAAACAACTGAGTAGCTGAGCACGTTTTGCTGTTTGCCATGTCGAGGCTCCTTCCAGCGCATGACACAATCTCCTTTCTCATTGTCTTCCTCCAGGACCACTTTAGTAGGTGCCACTACAACCCACAAACATATATATATTACTGTTTTCTAAATAATACTTAGGCGCTGCCTCAGAGAGAACTACCATTTTTTGGGTCATGAAGGTCCTAGGTTATAGCATCCCGAGCGCAGTGAGGGCGTTACCTGGGGCCAGAGGGACCCTAAAAACGGTGTTTCACGATGGCTGTGCAGTGCCTAACTGATTTAGAACATAGCAACTGCTCCTAACAATGCAATTGGAGGGACATTAAGCACAACTGGTGGGACTCCCTACCCTCAAGACAGGGACACTAAGTTAATAGTGCCCCTCTTTGAAGGACCTAAGCAGTTTAAAGATCCTCTGTCACAATAGCTATTTTCTAAACATTAATCTACCTACTAGTAAGCTCCAATATTTTTTCTTGAAAAATTAGTTGCTGCAAAAAGCAATGCACCATTAGGTGACCATTCATAAATACAAAATAAATGTATACAGTAACACCACTTGATTTATTAAAAAAAATAATTCACATCCAGATTTAAAAAAAATGATTCCAATACTTACCTGTAGCTATACCAGAAATTAGTAGAAATATCATGTACATGAACAAGAAAATTTTCATTTTGTATATCCACGGATTCGAACCCAGGGCCACTGGCTTTAGCCACCAGTGCTCTAACCACTGAGCTAGCCTTTTCAATCCACAAATTATGGCTCCTCTCCAGAGGGGGAGGAGTTTCCGGTCGACACCGAAAAGGTGTTCTGACGGCACATAATTGGTGGTCTGTTGAGTACGAGACTGCAGCAAGCGGTACTACTCACCAGTATACAGGAAAAAATGTGAAGGTATTGGAAGTCGAAGGTTGTAGTAGCTCAGAGGTTAGAATACTAGTGGTTAAAGCCAGTGCCCCAGGTTTCGAATCCCCAGTGATAACTAAGATTTTCCTTGGCGTTTTTCCAGATCCCTTTAGGTGAGAAAGTTTCAATCGCGTTTTATGAAGAGTCAGAACTTGATAATTAGCATTTTATATGTAATAGTTAGAGCATATGTGCTTAGGTACTGGTGGATTTAGTGCACTGAAGCCCAAGGGCCGTAGGCCCGAGGGCTTTGTGCACTAAATCCACCAGTACCTAAGCGCATGCTCTAACTATTTTAGAACCCGTTTACCCAAAGCCGGCCCAGTTTCCACTAGCAACTTGGTTTATCAGCATTTTCGGCGGTGTCAAGCTAATTTCCGGCCCAAAATTAAAATTTAATTAAAATTCAATTGAAGCACACTTGGCAAGTTTACTTTAGCATTGTAGCTGCCAGCTGTTATCTCCAGATCTAACTCTACCCTGGGCTGCTCTGCTCAGTGGTAAACAGTTAAGCAGCTAGCTATGGTAAATTCCTGTGGAATGAGCAGCAGCAGGAGAGTTATCAGAACTAGGGCTGGTCCCATATAGGTCAGGATATGAGAGGGTAGTAGACCCTCACATATCATATCCAGGCCTCACACCGCTTTATCTGGCCTATTCTATTAAACTTAAACTCAAAAATAGCAATACCCCAAGGGTGGTTAGTATGCACAGTTTATATACCTAAAGGCAAAAAATAGTGCACACTTACCAAGTTAGTACACCTAGTAACAATATAGCAACGGGTTCTAAATGTTTTTATACAATGTTAGCCAACAATTTTAAATCATTCAAAATAGTCACCAATGTAAAAGATCAAACTATTTATAACAATGATTAAATTGCGATATTGTTTGACTATATTTGCCGGCTGCCATCTTTCTGACTGTTCCTAAAGTCTCACACTAATAACAACTTCTGATATTGCTGTCTATAGCTGATGGTGCACATTATAAATGTTGACTTACAAGCAGACAATGTCTGAATAAACTGTAACAATTAATTTGCAACTTACTGCATTTGAGCCTGTCTTCATTGAGATATACTTTACTGCTGAGACCGCCCTCACAATTGACTCTAAGTTTCAAGTCGATGCCATCGTCTAAAACTGAAGCTTCCTCCACGGCGTTTTTTAGATCCACGTCAAAAAGATCGCTCAAACTGCCGTGCACCTCACGTTCCAGCAATTCAACAAGCACCTTGGAAGCAATGCTCATACCAAGAGCAGTATGAACAAATGACATTTTTCCCGGAGCAGTCGTATAAACCACTAGTATATCATTGTACGTCTGATTCTGCACTAAAATTCCACCATTGTAAGTCTGATTGTGAGCTAGAATTCCACACCTGCAGCAGTCAATGATTAGCACTTTGGCCATTCCTTTTAAATTAGGTGCATTCTGCTCAGAGACTATACTTTTCAATGTTTGAATTGACAAGAAACCATCTCTAACATTGATGTAGGAATTCTCTCCATGACCAATATGGTAGATGATGACGGACTTAAATTTGGGAAGTTCCATGGCTGCAAGTTCCTTGTACGCCGCCTTTATTTCTGCCTTCTCACAGTCCTTGAACTGGCAACACGCAAAGCCTTGTTTACCAAATGAGTGACATAGTTTGTCACTGGTGTTATGAACTTTATCAATAGTTTGTTCTCCAATTCCTTCTCTGTTTGAGAATACTATTAAATATCCATTTGCAGTGCGAAAGTCTTTATGTGACTTATCCAATTTCATGGACACTAGAAAACAATAATAACAACAAAAAAGTCAAATCAAGTACTACACACTTGTATTGATTGAGTTTATATGTAATGGCAAAAAAATCTTAATAAAATCATAATGGAATTATATAAACTGGCAAGTACCCCACCACACAGTGGCACTCAATGTACTAACTTTGGTATGTAGTACCATAAGGTCTTATAATGCTCTATTACTTGATTTAGTCGTATCAGTTTCCCTATCTTTCTTCCTAAGTCATCTCCCTCCTTTCCTTATTCCGTTCTTTCTTTGAGTCATAGATTTTATCATCTCTTCTGCCTCTTATGATCTCCCATAGCATTTAACGGGTAATATGCACTTTTATAAATTAAAATAAATATTTATAGAGGATGTCCAACACGATTAGATAAGAAGAAGCTTACTAAATATACATTTTAATATATCTACATACAAAACAAACAAACAAACAAGTAAACTTGGCAGAATATTAACCATTACCTCTATTATTGTCTAGGAACTTATACATACGAGGCTCCTACTGTATCTAAACATTGTCTAAATATAACACTAATTATGTAGTTTTTCATGTGACTAGTTCTCACAACAAAGTATAGATTTTTTACCTCCTCTGCTGAAGCTTTCACCGTCCTCATCTTCAGGGTCAGCATATATTTTTTTACCAACACCTATATATGTAATATATATAACTCATACCTCAGTAATAATAACTGATAAAAACACAAAACATAATGACCTCATTCTTGCATTTTCACTCATGTTCTTCACTTGCATTGTCCATTCTTACAAATACAGGGCAAGCTACTTATAAACTGTAGCTAGTAGTCAACCCGGGCCAAGTTTAGTGATAGACTTTTGTGGTTATGACTATTGGGCATGTCAACTAAGCAGGTAGTAAGAGGTCAGGAACATGTGAGGAGTACATGCTGCTGGCTCCTAGCAGCGTAGATAACTTTTCCTGACTCATTCACCAAATGATACTAATTATTAGTGCTGTATAAGTTATTACATTGGAAAAGTTGGAAAATCTGATGTGAAGGAATAAATGCTAATGTTGACAAGTCAGTCAATAACACATACATACACACATACATACATACATACGTACATACATACGAAGTACATATGCACACATATACACACATACATACATGCATATACTAGTAAATACACATACACACGTACATACATACAGTAGGCAACAAAATAAAGTTCCAGATTCTGTTCCGTAGTACGGCTGTAAAACAGTAGTTTTTTACTGTACTGTACTATACAGTCGACACCGTTTACTGAAAAGGTTAAAAAAAAAAAACGTTTAAGCTTTTCTGTCGATTCACTGATATTTTCTAGCTAGAAACTCTTCCATAGCTATATCAGCAAGCTAAGGCCTTGTATCACCTGTTAAACGATACAGGGATAGTGCAAAAAAGCTCGTACAAAAATTTAACTATAAAGCTGCAGACTGAAGTTTTGACGGGCACAAAGCTACAACGAGGTCCACCAGTAGTAAAAAATCTAAGCCCGAGAAGGCCCTAACATCGAGAAAACGTCGATACTGTGCGGTAGTCGAACGACTTCGGATAGGACTTCTTTACTTTTATTAACCCGAAAAGCTCCGCCTCAGGAGCCTACATACAAAAACATTGGAATGTTTTATTGGATAAATGATTTTTTATATTTCTTTGATAGAAGCATGTGGTGAATTATAAAGATTACAACGATAACGCGGTCGAACGTAATGGCCATTTTTTTACAAAACTGCGTACCAGTTTTCTCCCATATTTTAATTGTGCGGAACTTTATTTTGTCTTCTACTTACATACATACATACATACATACATACATACGTACGTACATACATACATACAAACATAAGTACGTCCATACATACATATATATGTACGTAGATATGTAAATACATACATAGGTATACATACATACATACATATACATACATATACACACATACATACACACATATATACATAAATACATACACATACATATATACATACATACATATATACACGCATACCTTGCTGAGGTATTACGTCATCGTGAGAACGGTGTTATCTACTAGTATGTACACAATATATATGCATATTGCAATTGAATGACCTCAATTAACTGAAGTAAACTTTTACCAAATATTAGATATAATACAAACAACAAAATCACAGAAAAACCACTATAAATCATAATCACAGAATACCATTAAAAGTAGGGGGGGCATACCCATAGCCAGGGGGGTTCGGGGGTTTGGTTTGAGTGACGGAAGTAAATGATTTAGCCACACCTCACATTTAACTTATGGAATGTCGACTTCTGGTCGATCGTGTCTAAATCGCAATGGAATATTCTGCTATTTAGCTATGTAATCCCTGGATATACTTCATACTCTATATGTAGACGGCCTAGTCTGATTCCAAGCTTTCAAATAAACATTGAGCTCCTTAACTAAAAACATCGCTCTCGTTATGGCACAGATAAAGTAAGCTACACTACAACTATTCTTTTTATGGTGTGCCATAATGTACTTATTTAGATAACTTATAGTACGAAAGGCCTATAAATGGTTCACTGTTTGTGTACGTAGTGGTTAGAAACCTGGTTACACGAGAACGATATAGCGTCAGCAGTTTACCTATTATTGCTGATAATCAGCAGTGTTCAATGAATTTATTAATAGAACACATAGAACATCAGACAAATTATTAGTTTTATCATATTTTCCCTATTCTTTTTCGCTTTTTAAAGAATTAACGAAGAAAACAAAAGTAGGTGTTGCTTTCTTGCGTTTCTACGAAATCCGAACCCCCCTGTGCTAACTCCTGGCTACAGGCCTGGGGGGGAGGGGGGGAGGGGGAGGGGGAGGGGGGGAATCCCAGGGTGTCCCTACCTCGGTATGAAACCCTGGTATATGCACAAAACCTACCAGCACCAGTACCAGTCAGGTACAGATTATCCTCAGCTGGAGTCCCATCATGGTCCAGTTTCTTTTTGGCAACCTGTATGGCAACTGATAATCGGAAAAACAACAACAACAACCATACACAAATAAGACAACACTTTCAGAATCGATAAAACAAACACAAACATAAAAAAACATTAATTGAAGGTAAACATTATGGAACAACACAAGTTATTAGAATTATTAAATTGAGGCAAAACATAATATATATATATATGGACATGTACCAATGCAAGTAGAACATGGTACACAAGTTTAATCCAACTGTCGTTGAAGAGAGTTGAAAATTATTTTAAAAGTAATTTTTAGGCGGAGTAAGTGAATTGTCTGCACATAAGGAGCGTAAATAGTATAGATGTATGTAGCCTAGGATCCTTCAATTACTAGTAACTATGTGTATACATACTGGTGAGCGAGCGATAGTGTAAATCCCATACAGATCGAACGCGGAGGGGTGTAACTGACTCGTACCTCCTAGGTGAGTAAGGAAACCGTCCAATCAAATTAGTTTTTGTGTGTTTCCTATAGCCTAGAGCCAAGGTACAAGTCAGTTACACCCTTCCACGTTCAGTCTGTATGGGATTTACACTACACCTTTTGTTTGTTGTGTAAATCCCATAATAACCTCCAAGTCATGGCGTTACCTATACATACATTATACATATACAGGGTGAGAGGTTACATCATGAGGTGGAGGTTGGTACGGGATTTATGTGATTGAGGGCCCAAAATCTGAGGATAGTTTTAATTCCTGAACTGATAGAACAGAGTGGTGCAACTGACTAATCATACAATAGTTCTAGGCAGGAAACACTTAACATCCAATTTATGTTAGCAACAAAAAGTTATGGAAAATGATCAACTATTTCAATTCTACAATATATTTACCGCTAATTTAGCTAATCTGATTCGATAGCTTAAATGAAAACAAACACGCAATCTCTTCATTTCTGATGGTTTTTTTTTTTTTAAATTCCAGAGAGGTCATTAGTTCTGTGGCCCCCATTCATTACGCCCACAACTGAAGGTATAACTGATTTCAACTGCCACAAGCTAAAGCAAACTTGCCCAATATCTACACTATATAAAGTCAGCTGATAAATAAATTATATGCTAACTCAGCTAGCTTGCCACCACTAACTGGGTAATCCCAAACACTATCCCAGGAATACTAGAAATGCCAGCACAAATTAGTTTAAAATTGCCACAAGGCATCCACAACCAAGTTACATCATCGAACAGCAAAACTTGAAAGGAAGGCCTAGGGCGACCAGATTACCTCAATCAAGCGCAGCTAGAATTAACATTTAGCAAATTTTCCACACCTTGTTTACTAGACTAGTTATACACAACTCACAGTCCTCTTCCGTCATAAAACTGGCCATAACTAACGAAGCGAAAGAACGATTTAAACAAGTTAGTTGCGCGAGAGCAACGCCAGTAAAGGGTCTGACTAAAACACGGACCGGACTAAATTCACGAAAAACTTGCGCACAGCGAGCGCGCATGCCCGACATCGTGTAAACTAGTCTCTCCACGTCCAACTTATTGACTAGTGGTGTGCTTGAGCACAAATGGCGAGCGAGCCTTAAACTACACTATTGTTAAATGATTGATTTTAACAACTAACACTCAAGCTACTAAAATAAAGTTGAGTTTTTTTTAATTACGTTTTATGCGGTAAAGGGGATTCAATGCCATAGTAACCGCACCCCGCAACTGTTTGAATTAAAAAAGAAGCAACAAAATCAAGTCACGTTATTTAGAATTTTATTTGTGATATTCTTAATAGTAGTTGTAATGCACAATACTTTCACACAACTGAACATACCTACGCAAGACTTACCTTCGTGGTTCGGCTGTGGACAATGCATTTTCAAGTAAATGCTGTTGAGTAGGGCTTATAACTGTGACAAATAGCGACTAACTCGAATTGAAATGGAGTTCCCATAAGTTTTTGAGTTTTAATTGCACCTAAGAACTAGGGTGAAGTCTACAGCTGACAAAGTGAAGTCCAACAGTAGAAAAAGACAACGTTTATGGACTGATTTTCATAAGATGGCAACATCAGAAAGTACCCTTTCATTACTTTGGCAAGAAATGATTACAAATTTAGGTATAGATGGAATAGAGGATCCACTGTTAGAGCAGTCTCTTTATAATGAAGTACACCAGAGAATTGTCAAAGATTATTTTAAAGAAGGTGCTGAATTTACTGGGCCAGTAACAAAAGCAAAGATTGAGAATATTTCCTCTGACGAGTTAAACATACTTCGATACGCATGTGGATATGCTGCATGTAAGTTATTAAAGCGCTATGAAAAGAAGCCTGGAGAGATAACTCAGCAATATGTCAACTGTCCAGGAGAAATGGCGGTAGAAGGAGAGGGTGATGATGTCCTTGCCTACACAAAAGTTTGGCTAGACAAAATAAATAGAGGTGGCTTTTCTCCCTTGTGATGAGGCATTTCATTTCTTTGTGCAAGTAGAACTATGTGTGCGTACATTCTTACCTCACCATGTGTTGACAAGGCCTACTGATAAAGAAGCATTTAAGAGGAATGTTCACAATAAAATATCAGAGGATGATGATGTCCAGTTTTACTGGACTCTGCTTTCACAGGATATAGATGAGCCAAAGGATGCAGGACTATTACTAGAAGAAATTATCAAGTTATGGGTTACAGTTAGAGGATATTCCATAGCTGGGTCACTGGATGGAGGTGCACAAAAAAAAAAGAACAATGTAATGTAAAGAAATCTAAAGGCCTGAGGAAAACCCTACATAAACAAAACAAACTTTCAACATGTACAAGCAGCACAACAACAGAAATGAATACAGCAGATTTGAGTAATGAACAAGTTGATCCTAACCAAGAGGAGCTAGAAGAATAGTATATGTGTATATGTGTGTAATTATTCTATGATTATGAACATGCTATTGTTTTCACTTTCTTGTGTTTAGGAAGAGGTGTATTATCTATTTGAGGGGGGTCTTCAAATAACTTTCACTTTCGACTACAGTTTCCCCGGACTGGGTTCAGAGCTTGTGACTTCTGGATCCTTAACGCAGCAGAATATCAATACATTGCTGCAAAGTTGGGTTTTCATTACGACCACCCCGTGCTCGCTGCTGGCCAAAGTAATTTTCAATAGGGTACTGAGAAAACCTTTCACTCAAAACATAGAGACCATCCCCTTGAGATAGTAGGTACTTCGCCATCTCTACAAATGACATAATTGTACGATAAGAAAACATTATTAATGCTATTATACTAATATATTATACTGTTTATAGCCAATTAAGAAATACCTGTTATCTTTATTCCTTCAAATGTTTCCTTGCTAAGCATCATTTTGTACCTCTCTGTTGAGCTTAAATCCTCATGTGTCTCTGTGTACCTCTTCCAATATTCAAGGTACTTCAGGAAAACATTTATCAACCACTAAATACACAAGTATTATACCTAACATCAAATCGTTTATCATCCGGACTATAATATGGCTTGAGATCTTGCTTCTTTTTCTGTGCCCACTCATTCATATTTCTAACGTTAAGACAGTCAAAACACCTATCCATCATCATCACAAACTTTTGTGTTTCTTCTGTGTCAGGATTGTTGAAGTAAGACAATGCGCTGCTCACACTCTTGCTTAAAACCTAGTATTACCATAAATTAATTAATGGTTTAATTTTATTGACTAGCTTACCTGTGCTGCAAGATCTACTCTCATTTTAGAGTAAGATGTGAGATCCAAATGTTCTCTCTTCAATTTAGGAATTAAAGTCAGCTCACACGAACTAGATTGAATTTCTGAAGACTTATCATACAAATCCCACAGCTGTTTCCATGTAATAAACTTCTCATTAAACTACAAAATTACAGTTATAAAATTTAATACAGGGCTAGAGATTATACTATACCTGCATCAGGCGAGTCCCATTCACACCCGACTGGGACCAACAATTTCTTGCTGTTTTATCAGATGGGGTGTATCTGCTACAAAATAGAGTGGCCTTCCATAAGGAGAATAACGGTTTTTTGTTTTATAAGTTAAACTAGAAATTGTTGAGTTTACCATGCATCCGAAAAAACTTTCTGTTGGAACTTCCTCCATCAGCGGTTACACATAATACCTGAGAGCGTGGTAGGAGGAAGAGGATAATAATTTAAGATTGAGACACCACTTTATGATTACTGGGTGCCAACGGACTCTCCTATTGTCAGAAGCAGTGGCTGCTTTAAGCTGTTCATTCCAAAAGAGCCTGGCAAAACTACCATCAGGGTATGCTTCAGTCACTTTCTGATGATTGTCATGCATGATTGACATTAAATCTTTCTCGAAAGATTTGTCAAGACTCTTTCCTTGCTCAGTAGTAAGGCTCTTTACCTTGTATACTCAAACTTTTTACAGTTAATTCAGCTTTTCGTACTCGAGATTTTAATCGATCCATTTTTGCACTCTTTTCAGGGGTATTAAGATAACGTTCATTGGTATAATCAGAACTAGCAGATAGTTGTGTTGCTGTTTACTCCACCTATGATGCATTGAACAGAGTGTCTGTATTTAGTACAAGCCGAACATTTCACAGACTTCGTCAAAACTTCACATGCAGTTGTGCGAATAGTTTCCCAGTACTGATTCCCACTAAGCTCAACAGGCATAGTATCTAGAAGAGCAGCTACTGAACCATCAGGTGAACATATTTTTTGCATTTTTTGGCTTTAATCATACGAACAAGGTTTGGATCCGGATGACCAGGACAAACAATCAAATTATTAACAGTTTGAATTAATGTGTTTAGAGATTCAGAATCCATGGTTGTAGGAAAGGATCGCAGAACACTACATGTAGCTGGTGGAAGTTTACGATCATGCACATACATTGACCATGAAAGATCAGAAAGAACAGTAATGCTATAAATAATGCAAAGAGGTTGGGAGCTGCTGCTACTTGCTATCTTACAAACCTGTAACTTCTTCACATCACTATGGTTACTCCATTCCATAGGTAACTCCAGTGCTGTAACAAGTTGAGTCAACTGTATCTTCATTTCCTTCACCATCACTTTTCAATTCTTTCTGTTGCACTCGTTGCATTCGTCTCTCCTTCTCCTTCTTCTTTCTATGCTGAAATCCCTTCTTTCTGGGCATAACTGGAAAAGTAAGTAGTATGATACTGTGGGATTGAAGGAGTAGGACGCTCCACCACTGCCACCGAAAGATGATAAACACCAAAGCTCTGGGACGACGACCACTCCTAGAACTCTGATGCTCGCTGCCACCAGAGTTCTTCCCTGTTAACTGCGCCCTCTCCCTAGAGTCTTAATCTAGTTTAGAGTTACGTCAACGTGTGTGGGGAACTGAACTGATGATACGCGCGCGTGTCAGAGGTTATATACGGACGACGTTATGTGCAAAACGGCTGACCCTCACCTTTGACCTCAGAGCGCAGCCGATCAAATGAACTTTGAACCTTAAGCACGTGCGCATGCGCATATGGCTGACCGTCGCTAGCTGCGGGGCTGACCATCTGCGTGGCTGAACATTGCTGCGGGGCTGACCATCTCTGTGGGGCTGACCATTTGTGTGCCGACAGACCCACCACAAGCAGCACCTCAATCATGCTAGTACACGTACATGATCACTTGGAAAAATAGCTGTGTACACATCAATATTTTGCAACTGTAGTTTTATAATTATAATACTTGTTCCAATCAAAGGGTGTGGCTTCAATTTTGGGCGTGACTGCTTATTCTAAAAGTTGAAGCAAATGTTATACTGGTGACACATATTCTTAAGTCGACAGACCACAACTCCATAAAGTGAATGGAGCAAACTACATGTGTATATATATTATAGTAGCGACAGTGAGAGCAACACAAGTACTTTTCCTGGGTCCATGCATCTCACTCGCTGCCTCCTCCCCTCCCCCCACCCCAATTTGTTCATAGAAATGTTTCTCCAATGTGTTAGAGTAAATGGTAGCATTGTATTACTAGTTAAATACAACTTAAGTACGATCGACGTGATGCCTCAAGGCAGCACTAAGAGGTCACTAACTGAAGAAACCTTGAGTACTATGTTAGTCAACTTTATTCTGAAAATGCAGTTTGTTTGTATGCTAGTATAATATTCCCAATGCCATTGACAAAATACTAATGAACTATTCCATAAAAATAAAATACTGTAAATTTCCAGTATGAAGAAACTCTTAAAGAGTTGGATTATGACAGTGTCAGTGATAAGTTTAGTTGTCCTCAATATTCCAGTAGATTTTCCTTCGAACAAGGATTGAATCGTCACTGGAAACGTATCCATGGCAATTCCTTGGACACTCTTGCATCTCAAACCTGTAACAAAGAAGGGAAAGTAATTACATGTTACCAAAGGTCCAGTGCTCCTTTCAGGAACACAATGCTGTTTTCACTACAGTACAGTACAGCACTTGATGTTACACTGCTCATCTCTACTTGATAAAGGTCTCAATAATAACCATAAAATAGGAATGCTTAATTAGAAAACTAAATATACATTATGAATGTAAGAAGGAAAAAAAAGCAAGAAAGTACCTCTTACTAAGATGAATGAAAGAGACCACAATGGCACTTTATATGCTACACACATGTACATGTGTAAGTGTATACAATATATGAGTTTGTACATGAGGAAACAGGTGTGACGAGCCCCACAACAAAAACTTTAATTTGTACAGACATAGCACAGACATAGCAGCAAAAGCTCTACAATTTACTCATGGGCTGATACAATAATTTGTAATAATTGAAACTTAACATGCCATTTGTAATAATTGAAACTTACATGCCACAGTTGTTCATGTATGTGCATGTGATACAGAGAGTACCAGTACTTATGATTGCAACATTGTGCTCATATCTATCAGGATCCTGTACAAATGGCATCAAAATGTTGGATGGCTTCACTAAACTTTGCTCTAATTACAAAAATGGGGTGTTGCTTGCCAGTCAGAAAGTATTCAGATGGACTCCTCTTGTTACAAACAATGCAAAAGTAGTAAATTTAAGAGCAATGCAAACAGTGAGGAAGATGATTCGGTATGGGTGGGCTCTAAGTAGTCTCGCGTACCCAGACCCTTTACCAATTGCTGCGCGGGAAAAGGGTCTGGTAGACTGACATTGAGCAGTTTGTTCTTGCTTAGTCAGCAAGTGGTTAACTGTGGTTCAATTAGTGTGGGTGTAAATCGTTAAATATTTTCAGGCGCGTGAATTGTTCAGATCAGTAGGCAGAGCTTGTTCTGTATTGCCATGAAGAAATGTTACTTGTACAAGCATGACAAAGCAACAACTGTATTTTGCTGCTAAGCGAAACTTCCAACTGCAGATATCTTTAAAAAGCTAGGCCAAGTCACTGCTTAGCATAACTAATGGCATCATCTAAAGGAAGAGTTTTGACACGGCTGTTGGAGAGTTGTGCACAGAAATACTACACGCGCAAAAGTTTGAGCAGTCTTATGTCACAGGATATTACATCACCTATTGTTTGCGGTCTCCCCAATTAGCAAGGGGAACTGAACAAACTGCTCAATGTCAATCTACCAGACCCTTTCCCGTGTAGCGATTGGTAAAGTGTCTGGCTACGCGAGACTAGGCTCTAAGGGCAAGTTTTTTTTGTGGTTTGCAGGTGTTCATGCGAGAAATCACATTTTAAAGTTGTGTAAAAATATTATGCCCCCCCCCCCCTTCCCACGCCACTCAAACCATATCTTTGAAAAAATATGCTATTAAAGCTATTAAGTATTTAATTGGTAAAAAAATAACTAAAACTGTTTCTTATCATTTAAATCTCCACAGTGTGACCCCCTGTACACCCCCACTCCACTTCCATCACCCTGTCACTCTAAGCTCAACTTAATAATTTGACGAGCATATATTTCCTACTTTACCTGGAGATGTAACCTTCAGTAATGTACGTTGTTGTTTTTTATGTCACAATGAGTACTGCCTTGTTGACTATCATTTCAAGTGGCTTTATCTTTCATTAATGTAAAAATCAACAACAGATAGTGTATTAATGAAAGATAAAGCCTCATGAAAACAAAGTGCACCAATTATTAAGGTCACTAATGATTTCTGCATTGTTTGATACCGAAAGGGGGACACACCTTTCCCTCTTCTTTAAACTAAATTCCTCCAACCTCTTCTCTTCCTTAAGCTGAGTTTCCCTTTCTTGTGATTGAGTGATTTGTATGAGTAGAGATTTAAGCATAATTTCAGAAGAGAGCTCTGTGAGGCACTATTGCTTGTGAAAGGGTTGAATTATCGTGATTATTTCTCACCAATTGACACGTCTCTACTAGCACTATTAATTTATCCATAATAGTATCACTTGATGAAGTTATTTGTTTGTTGTTGTTGTTTTTCAGTTAACCCAATTAATGGGCATCTGCGTAATTGAGTGAGGAAAAGGCGATCTTAATTAGTAATGCTACCACCTGCTCCTACCCTTTATCCTCTGCTCAGCTTTTCCAAATGTCTCTGCTATAGTTTTGCATTAAGTGTTTACCTGATTCATCTATTCAAATAAACCACCCCCCCCTCCCCCTCTCCCCCGTAGTCCCTCAAAGTTTGGTTTTAAAAACTCCCAATATTTATGATACTGGCAGTGCATTTATTTTCTCTGCTACAGGCTTCTTCAGCCCCAAGTTTAGAGTAGGGGAAGGAACTGAAGTTTGTCAGTGTGTCTACATATGCCAGTATTTGGTCAGGGCTTCATACTGGGGAGGGGGGAGCTGGGCCATTTTAACCAAAAAATATATAACAATTATAAGGGCGGGGTAAATAAAACAATTAAGTGGCATATATAATACAAGTATAGAGTATTGAAACAAGATTGTTATAATAAGAGAAATAAACTGAGGTGGAACACATCACTGATGATGAAGAATCCGCGAACATTCTCACTAGAGAGATTCAAAGTGAAGATTGCAATCCTATCTGATATACAATACACAAGGTGTTGTGGATCCTTCTAAAGATCAATGCCAACTTGCAATACAAACTAAATCCCAACTACAAACGTATCAGCAATACTTACACACAGTAGTCTGTATTGAATTTACATTCAAAATAACTAAAATTTATATATGATTTTAAATGAATAACGCTGGTGATTGATGAATACGAAGAACATAAGTTAATATTAACACACGAAATCTTTACAATTTGTTACTATTATTATTAGCCCTCAGTGTGCACGTACAAGAGGGACTATCCAGCAAGTTGAGGACTTAATCCCAGCGTAGTCTACTGACACGCACTACACCAAGCAGAAACAGAGTAACTAGTGCAGTGAAGACCCACTAGCGGGTATGGTAGCGTCAGAGTTCCAGTAAGAACAGTCAATGACAGTGTTCTAGGTGATAAATATAAACAAAAAAACGAAACATCACGACGATCAACGGTACACGAAAATAAGAACAAATAAGCATGCGTGAATACTAATGATGAAATAAAATGTAAATGTTATAGTTGTTCTGGCAGTCAGAGAAAACATGAAAGTTTGAGAAAACATGAAGCTGTTGGCTTCACATAGGGTACTAACTGTTGTGGAAAAGGTCCCCCTATCGTCACGTCGTAATCATGTGAGCAAATAATTTCTTGCAGTTTGAGATAGTTTTGCTTAATCCTGAGAATTTAACAGAGAGCAAAATAAAGATAGATTGTAAAAAATTCTACTAAACTTTTCTAAGCAGTACAAAACATCATAACCATCTTTACATAAGTATTTTGAAGAATACTACATATGTTGCACTTGTAATACATCTAACTAAACTATTGGTCGCTCAATGTAATACCTGTACATTACATGTTATTTCACAAAAATGGGCAATATGCTACAGAAAGATTGGCCTTTCTGATATAGATACAAGACATGTTTGCAGTAACATTGTTAACACATGGTGGAATTCTAATATTAAATTAATTTGCTTCCATCAGCTCAAAGAGTACACAGGCAGCGAGAGAATAATAGGCAGGCAGTGAACCTGAGACTACATAGGCAGTGAGCCTGAGAGTAGATAGGCAGTGAACCTGAGACTACATAGGCAGTGAGCCTGAGAGTAGATAGGAAGTGAACCTGAGACTACATAGGCAGTGAACCTGAGACTACATAGGCAGTGAGCCTGAGACTACATAGGCAGTGAGCCTGAGAATACATAGGCAGCAAGCCTGAGACTACATAGGCAGTGAGCCTGAGACTACATAGGCAGTGAGCCTGAGAATACATAGGCAGTGAACCTGAGACTACATAGGCAGTGAGCCTGAGAATAGATAGGCAGTGAGCCTGAGAATACATAGGCAGTGAGCCTGAGAATACATAGGCAGTGAACCTGAGACTACATAGGCAGTGAGCCTGAGAATAGATAGGCAGTGAACCTGAGACTACATAGGCAGTGAACCTGAGAATAGATAGGCAGTGAACCTGAGAATACATAGGCAGTGAGCCTGAGACTACATAGGCAGTGAGCCTGAGAATACAAGGCAGCAAGCCTGATAGTGTATGCAAGAATAGATAGGCCCTGGGCGTCAGTGCAGGATTACGTAGGCAAGTCTGATAGTGTGAGAATAGGTAGGCGGCGAGTCTGCCGGTATGAGAATAGATAGGCAGCAAGCCTGAGTGAGAGAATAGACAGGCAGCAAGCCTGAGTGAGAGTGAGAATAGACAGGCAGAATCCCGATAGTGTGAGAATAGACAGGCAGCGAGCCTGAGTGAGAGTGAGAGAATAGATGACAGCAAGCCTGCGAGTGAGAGTAGACATGCAGTAAACCTGATAGTGAGAGAATATGAGCCTGATAGTGTAAGACTAGACAGGCGGCAAGCCTAACAGTGAGAGAATAGACGGCCGTGAGCCTGATAGTGCAGAATACATAGGCAGTGATCCTGAGAGTAAGAAAATAGACATGCAGCGAGAGTGAGAGAATAGACAGGCAGAGAGCCTGATCATGTGAGAATAGACAGGCAACGAGAGTGAGAGAATAGACAGGCAGAGAGCCTGATCGTGTGAGAATAGACATGCAGCGAGAGTGAGAGAATAGATAGGCAAAGAGCCTGATCGTGTGCGAATAGACAGGCAGCGACTGTGATAGTGTAAGAATAAATAGAGTGAAGGGCAGCGTGCCCTGCATAGACACTTTCAAAGGGGCCCCGGACAGACCATCACACCTTTATTTGGCGGAAATCTAACTATATGTACTAGAACTGCCTACCCATGCTCTCTATAATGCCACACTGGCAATAGTGTAGTGTGGCTTATGAGTCCCAAGACACATCCAGCACTACAGTTCATTCTCTAATCTCTCTCATTATGTAATCCCTATTTGCTCCGCCTCCCTTCTCATGTAACACTTCATGTCAAATATCAATTACAGCATGCAACCTGACTGATTCAGGAGTTTCCAAGCTTTCGAGAATACTGATCACTTTGACAGAGCCAATCTTGGCAATACGGCCATTAATACTGCACATATCTCTAAATCACGAAATCATGCTGCCAACCCTCGTTATGATCAGGCGTAAGCCTTCGTTACAGGTGTGGGGTGCATTGCCGGCTCCCACTCTTCTTATTCGAACCTTCATGCAAAATTTTATGATCATCATTGTCCATTGCATGTTAGTAACTATTGCAACTGTTGGGTAGAGTAACAGCTAGAGTCCAACTCATAACATAACTGTACTAGTTAAGCAAGGCAAATGGACCGGCAGCATGCCCATGTATTATCAAGCCATAGAACTCCTATTTTCAGCTGATTGCATCAATGAAGGCCATTTGATTGATGATTTAGATCCTATTAATCCAACCTGACCTACAGGAAGCTAATTACATAGAGTACAGTAGTGTATATCTCCAGCCCCTTACTATTTAAATAATACCAACACTGATGAGCAGCCATCCTTAGAGAGCTAATAGTGCCGGGTGAACCAGCCATTCTGGCAAGGAAGTAACAGGTAGCTACTAGGCTTAGGCTACAAGCACTGAGAACAGTGGCTATCAGGACGAATGCCCAGATGCCATTGCTCAATATGTGACACCCCACACGTGATCGCTTAGCCAAATGGTCGCAGTATTTGCAGGTCCTCTGCCGACCTTTACCTGGGCTCGGGTGATGTGATGGTGGGCTTAATTAGTGTGGGTAAAACCACTAAGATAATAGCAAATTTTTCTCGTTCTAACAGCCAATAATTATTTCAGCCGAGAATGACTGAATAACCACTAAGATATTTCATGGCACATGAATTATTCAACTCAGTCAGCCATATAGAAATACAACACACACAAAAAGTTAGAGCAGTCTTACGTCACAGGATATATCACCTTATTATGTCATCTATTGTTTGTGGTTTTCCCAATTGGTGAGGGGAACTGAACAACTACTTAATGTCAGCCTACCCGCCGCATAGCAGTAGGTAAAGGGTCCAGTAAAGCGAGATTAAATATGACATGATCAAAATAGATCCTAAAGCCTGTCAGGAATAAATAATGTGCTTATAAACTACAAGCCAGAGACACAGATGGATAAAATTTGAAAAATTGTTCAGATGTGCCCACACTTGACTGCCATTGCAGGGCTCCTCTAAAAGGTTCTAAAAGAACTAAAACGTTCCGCAGACTGGAATATTTTTAGAGATGTTCCAACTGAGGGAAACCAAGCATTCTACTTGGTACAGCTACAGCTGGTAATTTAGTGATATGAAACTCATAACAACTAATTGACAAAACTGACTAACAGAACAGAACTTATTATCCTACATATAGACTCCTTGTGTATGTAGAATACATGGAGGTATAACCTCTTAACTAGAACTGAACTAGACACAGCTGATGCCAATGCCACTGAAGGTCAGATTACACAAAATAAAGTTAGCTGAAATAATAGACATCTTCCAACAGAACAGTCACAGGATCATGTGTTAATGTTACTGCATTAATCACTCCTGGTTATTGCAATAGTGTTCCTCAGGAATTAAATCGGCAATTTTTGGGAGGCACAAATTCACTTAGGGGGAAATCACAGGTTATATTGCATAAGATCAGCCTTCAGAAACTTGCCAGAGTATGGACTAGCATTCAGATCACTACGATTATCAACATCTTGCAATAGTACTGGTCTCATATACAGTGACATCTGATAACATTACTTGACGTACATATTTACATGTATATTTATAGACACAAACACACACACTTTTGTCCTAGGTGACCACAACAAGCTAGCCAGAGCCACTAATTGCTCCGAGTGTTGGTGATACCTTCTAGTAATGTAGACCTATTGGAATCAATACTTCCTTATTACAAACACACTCTGAGAACACTCACCTTGCCATCACTTCAGCAATGTCAGGTAACTCTATGATCAAATGTAGACACTTCTTGAGCCATCATTCACAGCTAGTCTAAGTCAGAGACATCGAAAGCAGCTTCACCCACTCCATCCCACTACAAGGAAAAGCAATAGAAAAACAAAACACACTGAAGTGAATAAATGCAATCATGAAATTCAACTTGTACTCTGCAAGCTGATCCTACCAAGAAATTGTTAGAAACAGTTTATCAAACTCTAGCTAAGAGGTATAGTCTCTTAAAAATATTCACTAACACGGCGGTTCTGGATCTCTAGATTGGAGTCAGTTGCAACACAACAAGAGGTAGAGGCATGCATGAACACATACTGTAGTATAATGCAGAAATAGAACGGTCAAGAAAGTGTGGTAAAAAACCACAACATTAATTTTAGAGGTTAGTGACAGGGAAGAAACGTCAGCTCTATATATTATAGAAGAAACATTCCTACACAGGAAACTAGTTGCACACACAGGCATACACTACTAATGAATGACAGGATTCAGTTTTGATCAATACTCATTCACTGATTAAAAATTTCGGTATCACAAGTTACGACCAAGGATGAAGTGATGGTAAAATAACTTAATTAAGTATTACATAAAGATTCATTATTACTACATAAAAATATACAGCTTCATACTAAAACATATTTATTTTTAATTTCTGTAGTATCTGTAATAATAGTTCAAATGTTTCGGCTCCATGTAGCCTTCATCAGTGACTTTTTAAAAGTGATAAAATAAAATACATTTCTTTTCCCATCCTATTTTAATGTATAAATAAGGCTATAGAAAAAACCCAACTTTGTTTCAACACAGAATAGTATGACATTCACTTCTAACATTCAAATAAACTGAATCAAACCTTCTCTTGCTTGCTGCTCTCACACTCCTAGCACTCTTTCTATCATTACAGATTCATCACCCCTTCCTACTAATACCTGTATTAGGTAGACATCTATTGCTACTGGACTTAGTACTGCTTGATTATACTGGCTTCCCTGAGGCTCCATCATTACTTTCTATACTTCTAACCCTAAGGAAAACGGCTGCACAGGTAGCTAACTATCTGTCCTTACTTTCTTCTTCTCTACATGGCTAAATTCGCCAGAAGCTTTTAATAGCCTCAAAGGTTGTAAAACAAGAAGCCGTAAACTCCTGATCGAATGGTACAAAAAATTGGTAAAGGTTACATAGCAAAAGAAAGTTTTAGCCATTGTCAGAATGAGCAGTCTTTTAGACGTCTTTTGATTACCGTATGTCACATATAGCTTTAATATTGTATTTTTTATGATTCTTTAAAGTGATCGACTTCCGTGGCTGCATTAATGCGGCCGCTATTGTTTTTGTTCCCCATTTAACTTCAATAAATCCACCTGATATGAATTCTCACTTCAAATAAATGCTTCGCCCAGACATCTTGAGAACTAATGTGGAGTTGTTGGCTGCAGCTACTTACTTACAAATTTCTATATACATAGTGAAGGCCTACTATAAAAGACATCAGCTGTGTTCAGATATCGATATAGAAGCCGTTGATTTCCATCCCATCATATTCATATTTGATTAATAAAGTTCAAACCACTAGTCATACCTAAATGTTTTTTTAATCAAACATTTAGGCTGCTATTAAAAAACAACAACATTGAACTTTGTGGGAGTCCAGACCCGAAGCCCTGAACCACTCTACAACAGATTATTGGAGGACAGCTTATGAGTCGCTGCCACCAGAGTGCCACCTTCTGCCTCGCTGCGCACAGCTTGTTCCCCCCCACGGATGAGAGTTAGGCTAGTTAGTATAATTGTACAACCTATGCAGTGAACACTAAATTACAACTGGTGATTATGAACATTAAGAACTACAACTAGCGCAGGGCCCCCAGCCCTTACAAGATACAACACAATGATGTGGACTACTACATGAATACACAAAGGACATGAATACACAAAAGAAATACTATGACTACTACAAGTTCATGACCACATCGGATACACCCAACAGTTCGGATACACCCAACAGTTCGTTCTTCAGGGCGCAGCTCCGTCTGCAGCCACCTCTCTGCAGGCATGTGGGAGGAGTTCCTGTACTACTCCCACATCTCCCCCCTCTCGAAAAAACCAGTCCTTCTGGTTGTCTTCTAAGTCCTCAAAACTCCTGCTCAAAGTATCTGCTACACCATTCTCTGAGCCTTTCCTGTAAGTGATAGTAAAATCAAATTCAGATAACATGAGAGCCCAACCATGCACTCTCCGATTGCATTGCCGTCCGGCAACTAACGACTCCAGACCTCTGTGATCTGTAACGATCTGAAACGGTGTGCCATACAGAAAGTAAGCGAAGTGTCGTACTGCTTCCACTACAGCCAGACACTCTAACTCCTGAGCACTGTAACGTCGCTGGGCACCTCTGAGCTGTTGAGAGAAGAAGGCCACTGGTCTCCATTCGTTCTCCCGTTTCACCGACAGAACAGCCCCGATACCCGAACTACAAGCATCACTCTCTAACATAAAAGAATCCTCCTTCCGAGGGACACATAAAACAATGCCATTACACAAACATAATCTCAACTCACAAAAAGCCTCAACCATCGGGCTCGTCCACACAATTCTTCCACTACCCGGTCCCGACGTATGGGGCGTTAGGACGGCAGTCCAACGATGAATCCCACGTACAAACCTACGATAAAAGCCCACAAGGCCTAGGAAGCCTCTGAGCTGCTTCCTACTCCTCGGTCTCGGGTGATCCGCGATCGCCCGCACCCTCGCTCCCGGGACAGAAACCACACCATCGCCAATGAGGTGGCCCAAAAACTCCAACTTTCTTTTCCCAAAAACGCATTTCCCTAGGATCCCCTTAAATGTCCCGTGCATCCTTTCGACCGCTCCATTGGTCTCGGGATGATATGGAGACGTCCTTAGCTTCTCAATCCCCAGCAGACTACACAACTCCCTCACTAACTTCCCACAAAACTGGCTCCCCTGGTCCGACAACATCCTCTCCGGGACCGAAGTCCTGGAGAATATGCTCCACAACCCCTCTGCAACTGCTTTAGCCGTGATACTCCTCAGAGGCACGGCTTCAGGCCAACGGGTAGCTAAACATACATACGTTAGCAGGAACCTACAGCCGCCTTTCCCCTTAGGCAGAGGTCCCACTAAATCTACTGCCACTGACTCGAAAGGCTCAGTGAGTACTGGCCTCTCCACTGCTGGTGCCCTTCTAGGCTTGTGCTTACTGCGAACCTGACACAGTTTGCACGAACTACAGTGTTCACACACATCCTTAACCATTCCCGGCCAAGTAAAATACTTGCCTATCATGCGAGCTACCTTGTCACTGCTCAAGTGACCACCCTTCTCATGCCCTAACTCAAGAATTCTCTTTCTAAACCCCTTAGGAATTACTACTACATCCCTATACTCATCCCAGTCCACATACTGGCTCCTAACTAACAATCTCTTCTTCCATGCAAAACCCCTGTCTCCTTGCTCTCCCAGCTCTCTCCATTGCCTCAGACTATCGTCCTCGGCTAGTCCCTTCTTAAACTCTTCGTTCTCCTTACCCTTGCCAACATAACCTACCTCCCCAGCTAAGGTCCTTACCTTACTCTCAATCTCGTCTACACTCTCGCTCTCACTGTCTAGCACCACTAATTCTCTGCCATTCCCAACCAACTCCTCCTCTGAGGAGTCACCGTTCGCCTGGGGTTGCTCAGTATCCTCCGCCGAGTCAACGTCTTCCACCCCAGCACTCTCTCCCACCTTACTCTCGGCTTCAGGCCTATTTAAGGGATTGAGCTGGCTACTAGGATCATCGTCCTCCATGACCTCCGCCATGTCCACTGTGCACCACCAGTCCTGTGCACGACTATCTGGGTCATTCTTGTCCAACTCAGCTAACTCCTTAGCTCTACTACGAGTGACTACGTTCACTTTCACGTTCTCACTACAACCTACCCCCTTACATTCGGCAATGGCCTTCTTAAAGGCATCACCTTCCTTACTGCTCAGTACGTCGTACGGTACTATGCACATCACATCTTCCCCCTTTCTCTCTTCGATTACACACAACTTGGAAAACACCAACCCCCCTATCTCAAACTTAACCACTGTGCTTTCATGGTCGCTTGTCCTACCATGGACATCAGCTATGTGGACTCGTCCACACGCTACACTATCCTCGGTCACTAGCGACCTCGGAATTACTCCTACCTCAGCCCCGGAATCTATCAATACAGTGCACTCAATTCCATTCACTATTCCCTTAGCCACATTGCCCTTCTTGGCTCCCATCACAATCTTAGACACCTTTCCTACTGTGCCCTCTTTCTTTATACTAGTTCCAACCTTCCTCCCTGGGCAGTCAGGACTACGGTGCCCGGGCTTGCCACACGCAAAGCACGTTACCGGCCTACTAACCCCACTAGGTCCTCCTGACCTACTCTTTCTACACTCTGGGGCTCTATGCCCCTTCTCCCCACAACTGTAACACGTCGGTACAAAGCTATACCTCTCACTAGCTGTACCCCCCTGACTCCTCTGGCCATACTCTCTAAAACTCTTTACTCCACCCTCGGCACTACTCCCCAGTACCTTATAAAAGTTTCCCTTCATGCGCCCTGACATCCATGTCTCCCAGGCATCTCTCACGTCCTCTAACTTAGACAACTTCTTTCCCTCCAAGAATACCTTACCCCCTGGAGGTATAACCCGTCGAGTGAGCGCTGCAGCCAAAGCACCAACGCACTCCTCGGACGTACTACAACCTTGCAAGACCCCCCTGCACGTTTGCTCCACCACCTCCATTATCTCTGATGCAGACTTGGTCTTAAGAGCCTCTCCTGTCAGCTCGAAGAGCTGATGACCGTAGGAGAGATTCGTCTCACCAACGGCTTTGAGAAGGACTCCCTTAACCTCTGCATAACTTCCTCCCTCGTCTCTCACCCCAGCAATTCTACTACATAAACGCTCTGGCAACCGAGGAAACAATCTCTCGGCCCACATACCCTTGTCTATCCCACACTCAGACATGATTCTCTCAAACTTGTTGAGATACCCCAGCATCTCAGTACCCTCCTTGTACACCCCCAGAACCTTAAGCTTCTCTGCTTGCAAATCTCTCCTCTCTCTCTGTTCGGCTTCCTCTTGAAGCCTCCTAGTCCTACTGTCGTCTTCTCTCTCCCGCCTTCTAGCCTCATCCTCTCTCCTCCTCACATCCTCACCCTCTCTTATCCTAACCATCATTTCTATCAGCTCCCGCTGCCTAACCTTCTCCGCCTCTGCCCGAATAGTACTATCCCTTTCCTCCTTCTCTGTCATGTACCTTATCAACTTGTCCACCCCTGACTCCATTGCTGCCTCTGCCTCTTCTTCTGCTTCTGACTCTGACTCCTGCGCCCGATCCCTTGATCTGCGCCCAGCCTCTTCTGTATCACCTGCCTCGTCTCTTCTGCCAACCGTCTCGCTTATTTCCAAGCTTTCCTCTTCACAATAATGTGGCTCCTCCCTGGACCTGATTGGGTACGGGGAACGAGAAGGCACCCGATGAGGAGTGTGTGATGGCCTGTAAGCTTCCTCGCTGACTGCTGTGGGTAATCGCCGAACTTTCCGCCCCTTGCCGCCAGCCGCCTGGCCAGTCATGGAAGGGAGAGTGTCCTCGCCCTCTGGAAAAGACCTGTACCAAAAATAAACACAGTGATCACACTGGGCAAATACCCAGTTAGAAATAAAATACGCACGTGAGCAGATACAGCAAAATAATACACAAACAAAAATATCGTTCACAACACAACTACGCTAAGTAGAGAAGATGCCGGTCTCTCGGGCCCCGTAGCGCCTGTCGATGATCCGGTCACCCAGTGCCTTTGCCTCAGGTCCAGCACTATGGAACTCCTCCGCCGAAGCTAGAAGCTCGCTAACGTGTTAGGTCTTGGCTTGAGCTCCGTAGGCCTCTCGCCTGGCTTGGCTCTCGAGACGTCTCCCTTGAGCCTTCGGAATGTCTTCCGACTGGTTCTAGTCTCCGTCAGAGTGTCCTCTTCGGGAGTGTCGTGGTCCCGGCAAGAATTCCTTCTCGTCGAATCCCACCGCTGCCACCACTTTTCTGTGGGAGTCCAGACCCGAAGCCCTGAACCACTCTACAACAGATTATTGGAGGACAGCTTATGAGTCGCTGCCACCAGAGTGCCACCTTCTGCCTCGCTGCGCACAGCTTGTTCCCCCCCACGGATGAGAGTTAGGCTAGTTAGTATAATTGTACAACCTATGCAGTGAACACTAAATTACAACTGGCGATTATGAACATTAAGAACTACAACTAGCGCAGGGCCCCCAGCCCTTACAAGATACAACACAATGATGTGGACTACTACATGAATACACAAAGGACATGAATACACAAAAGAAATACTATGACTACTACAAGTTCATGACCACATCGGATACACCCAACAGTTCGGATACACCCAACAGTTCGTTCTTCAGGGCGCAGCTCCGTCTGCAGCCACCTCTCTGCAGGCATGTGGGAGGAGTTCCTGTACTACTCCCACAAACTTTAATAATCAAGCATGTTTATACCTAGTCAAACAAATATTATCCAAGAAATCCCATCATATTGAACTGCTGCACACTAACCACTATCAATACGATAAATATATCTCTGGCCAACTCTTAGACACACTTCTGAGGATCTCATGACCCATACTGATTGTAGACAAGTTCAACACCCTATCATCCCTAACATCATTAGGGCTATTCCGGCTTGTCACCCAAGGGGGAGGTAAGTTAGACAATGTGAATGGGGGGGGGGCAATCGACATTAAAGTTAATCATGCAATACACCTTATAAGATGTAATTCTGTGTCAAGACTTAGATAAAAAATTTCCCCCCACTCTTTTTTTTTGTATTATTTATTTTTCCTACTTAGCCTTACACCTTAGCCACTGTCATCATGTATACCACTGTTAATTAAAAATTGCCAGTACACTAATGGGAAAAAACAACAACACAATCTCACTAAAGTACTAGGGAGGTGGGGGGGGGGGGGCATTTCATTAGTTACAGTGGCCGAGTGTTTACTGCCACTCCTGACGATAATATGGAACATGTATATGAAGAAAACCAAAATGAAACAGGTTTTGTCACAGCAATTCTAAATCTAATAGTACGGCACCGTAAATTGCCCATTCAAAATTGTGTGGGAAAATCACTCTTCAATTGAAGTCGCACAGAGAAAGTGAAATAGCACGTAACTAAGTGAAATAGCACGGTAACTAAGTGGAAACTAAGTGAAATACCACAGTAGCTAAGTAAAATAATACGGATAAGTGTGCACGCATGCAGTATTAACCTTGGAAACGTACAGTTGGAGAGATTCTAGTTGGAGACAATGTCATTCTGTACCACAGAAGCTCTACTTATATTAGACGGAAAGTTTTCAACACTTTAAGAGGAGCAATAGGTTGAAATCGAAATTCCAGAGGAATCTAACTGAAATACAAAGATAGTGAGTGACTGATACAGTGTAGCTACAAGTGCAAATGATAAAAAAAAAAAAAAAGATGACCTACTATTAGCGAGTGACAGCACGGGTAACCTGTACTTTTGGGATCAACAGCACTCGTAAAGCAATTGAAATAGCACTTTCTCAGTACTATTTCAATTGCTTTACTATAGTATGTCCAAGTTGAGTTGGCCGCAAGAAAAACTTGAATAACTTTAGAACGGAAGCAGCTACGCATCCGGGGTTTGCACCATTGGAAAGCTCGCGCCGAAGCGGTTACAAATATTCCCTCAGTAAACTCCAAAACCGGAGAGAAAGTGCTATTCCAAAACTCAATACAAAAGTCTATGGGGATAGAAAAAACCACAGGTTTCCCGCTCAAAACGTGCCCGCTTTTAGTCACTCGGTATGGCTCAATTTATCGCGCGGACTGTCTTCATTAAGAATTTTGTAAACAATGAGCGGCTTCTTCTCAGATTGCTGTGTTTCTAGCTTTATATCACGATTAGCTTAGGTTGCGAGTGTGGAAACAGGATAGACGGAGTGTTCTGTTGTTGCAGAGGGTACAGGACCACCTGATAGGATGTTGGTATGATTATTTGTCTACCTGTTCAATAACAGATGCCATATAGCCAATATTATTTCAGTGATATAGCTATCATTTAGCTAGCAACTTGTAATACAGCCACACTTACGCTGTTTGCCGTTAAATTGTGTGCTTGTCAAAGCCGTGTTTTGCCAATTCCTTTTCTTCACTATTATAGATGCCGTTTATTGTAAGAATTATAGGACCAAGTCAGGCAGAACTCCACCTTCAACGGATCACAACTATTTTTTGAATGTGTACTACTTAAATTCTATCATTTCATCAATTTTCATATACCTTATTATAAATAAATGAAAGAATTGATAATTTTATTTAACATGACAGTCTAGTAACTTTAGCTACAAGTTAACAGTGCTGTACTGCTGAATCCTGTGAACATCAGAATATTTGTTGGGACACAGTAGGTAGAATCCACTGATATAATCATGTCTCTTTAGAAGAACTCCCACCAGTTTGCGTTTTCTATCTGCTGTACATTATCTGCGCATAAGAAACATATATATCATTGAAAACAGACGAGATGAGCTGTACAGCGCCCGAAAAACTCCATAAACTTTACTAAATTTCTTTCTTTCAATAGTTACAGTATTAATGCGCACCTGCGCTACCGCCCCTTTTTCACGTGCAACGTTGACGTTTGCGCGCTTAATTGACTTGGATTCACATGACTAAATTGCTTCCGGTAAAGTACTAAATGTAGGGGAAAGGATCGTCAACAAATTGAAGGGGAAAGGATCGTCCCCAGCAGGTGTTGGACGGTTCGAAGGACCAGGTGTTTGCTTAACGCGGCGCGGCTCTAGAACTCACGCAACCGCTGGCCGTGTAGCTTGCAGTCTTGTGAGCAGAGCAAAAAAGGTGCGCAACTATCTCGGCTGGTATGTACGAGTGCGTCAGAGGTAAACAACAAGTATCATTAAGAATTACAGACAACTAAATACCGTACAACATAATGTGAGGTGGAATGGGATGCGGATGGATATGAATATAATTAAGAGGGATTTAGAGATGGAAATGGTCGTCACAAAGGAAATGGAATACGCATATGTGACCGGTTTTGGGAAAATCGGCCTAAACGCGGCAAACAATTTTTTTCAGTATCCCCGGGTAAAGCCTTATGGGTCGAATTTTTTAGAAAAAATTTTTATGGCAGAAATGGATAGACACCAGTTAGCTCTAGCTTATGACGCAGTTGTAAGCTCTGGCGTGCTCTAGAACTCACGCTAGGAGGCTAGAAACATTAGCCGGTTGGACTCGTGTACGGAGAGTTGCTAAGAAATTATTGGCGGGCTTTTCACTAACAGCCGGGAAAAAACTGTAGCTAGCTAATTCACTTACTATTCTACATAATTCACGTACTCACGCAATTGTCGCCATCATAGTTTCTTAAGGAGCCCTGCATTAAGCCTTTTAGACTTCTTTCAATCCGCCTGTAACCGGTTTATTCCATAGTGTCCCGGAGACATGCAGTAATAGTATACGGACACAAGGCACGCCCCCTGACCTTAGCAATGCCTTTACCCGGCGTTTTTTCGAAATCAGCAATAATAAGTTTAGCAAAAATACTGAAGTTTTGTAGTGCGTAGGGCGAAGACGGCTTGTGCTACAGCTTCCAAATTAGGAGGACGGCATCCCAGGGCCCTGTGCAGCCTACTGGTAGAATAAATTAAAAAACTTTAGATGCCGCGTTTAGGCCGATTTTCCCAAAACCGGTCACATATATACAATAAGAAAAAACGGAGGGATAAGGGAAGGAAATAAACACATATAATGTTTTGACTGTCTGGGAAAGGAATCCCAGACATACTCCCCGGGTGGGATGGAAGATGGGTGGATGGAGTTGATGAAGAGGCGTCTTCAGCTTGGGAACGGTTGGCGTCAATCTCGTCGTCTGTCAGAGCAAGGACCAGCTTGACTACCGGACGACGATAGGTCGTACCTCGGCATATGATGTCCACAACTCGGACGACTCCGTCGTCGCCCGGATATGTCTTGATTACTTTAGCAATCGGCCAGTCCCGGGTCCTCAAGGTTTCATCCTTGACAAATACGATGTCACCGGGACGGAGTTGGAGGCTGGGACGGAACCACTTGGATCGTTGTGAGATGGATGACAGGTAGGATGCGGACCACTTCTTCCACAAGTCTGCCTTCAGACGAGTGACAAGATTCCAGCGTCGGAGATGGCTGATGGGGCTGGTTGATGGCTGTTTCGAGGGCGGTGCCTTGAGTGGCCTCCCTATTAGGAAATGGCCTGCAGTGACGAATGAGAGGTCAGCTGCCTCCTCCGTGCTGATCGGAGCTAGAGGTCTGGAGTTCAATATGGATTCCACCTCGACCAGCACGGAGTAGAGCTCGTCCCATCGGAGGGGCTGCTTTCCTGTAGTCTTCCTAAGGTGAGTTTTCATGCTCCTTACGGCAGCCTCCCAGAGTCCCCCAAAGTGGGGAGACCTGGGAGGCGTGTGTTTCCAGGTGATGTCATGCTTTGTAGCAAACTGTGTGATGGTGTCTTGGGTGGCTGGATTTCCGGAGAATCGTTGGAGCTCCCTGATTTCCTCCCGGGCCCCCAAGAAGTTTGACCCGTTGTCCGAGTGGATGGAGGAAGGAACACCTCGGCGGGCCACAAACCTCTCTAGGGTGGCAAGGAACTCGGTGGTGGAAAGTGAGGAGGCGAGGTCAAAATGCACGGCCCTTGTCACCATGCACACAAAGACCACTGCGTATGCCTTAAGGTAGACAGGCTTCCGCGTGTGGCCAGTACGCAAGGTGAAGGGGCCAGCAAAGTCGACGCCGGTGTGGGTGAAGGGCGGGGCTGGGGTGGTGCGGACGGAAGGCAGCAGGCCCATGCAATGTGCCAGGGGTCTAGCATAGGCCCTTTGACACACTACACAGGATCTGCTAACCTGCTTGAGGAGAGATCGTAGAGACGGGATGAGGTAAGTGTGGGAGATGATGGAGAGCATGGCGGAGACTCCAGCATGGGAGTAGGCAATGTGGAGAGTACGGAGAAGGAGTTTGGTAAGGGCGGATGATTTTGGAAGCACGGTGAGGAGGACCGGCTGGGTAGGAGTGTCAGGGTCACGGATCCTGCTATGAGCCTGGAGGTGACCATGTTTGGAGAGTGTGAGCAGATATCGAGCGAGGGAGTGGTTCTTGGGGATGGGAGTGTCTTTTCGTAGGTAGGAGAAGACATCATTGAAGGACTCAGTCTGCGCCAGGCGGTAGAGTGTGAACTTGGCATGTTCAACTTCTTCGGAGGAGATGGGGCCATGGCGACGGAGATCAGAGCTGGACCTGCAGTTGTGGGAAAAACGGAACAAAAGACAACAAACACGGACAAGGAGGAAAAAGGAGGAGTACCTACTCCACAAGGACTTGACAAAGTTCAACAACTGCTGAGGAGGAGATGGGGGAGGACGGATGGATGCGACCAGCGCAGGAACAGACGGCTTGGAGATTGGAGAATGTGGCCACTGATCTGGAGGCAGGGCGAGCCATAGCGGACCTGACCACCAGAGTGCTGACATGGCCAGGTCCGGCGCACGGACGCCTCTGCTTGCCAAGTCAGCAGGGTTGGAGTTTGTTGGTACATGATGCCAGTGGACGGAAGGCAGGAGCTGCTGGATGGCGAAGACTCGATTCGCGACAAACCTCTCGAGCTGTGGAGGTGTCTTCGGCAACCAGTGCAGGACAATCTCGCTGTCCGTCCAGGCGTGGACGTGCGAGAGGGGAATGTGCAGGATTGCACAGGTGTGATGGATGAGCTTCGCGAGTAGGTGGGCCCCCAGCAGCTCCGCCTTCGGGATAGTGACTGGGCGTACCGGCAAAACACGCGACTTGGCTGTGATGAGAGAGGTGGTAGTGGATCCTTCCGGTGGTGTGGAGCGAAGGTAGATGGCAGCGCCATACGCATAGGAGGATGCGTCGCAAAACCCATGTAGCTCCTCGGAGCAGACACCCGCAGAACAGGAGATTCTGCGGGGAATGGCATGGCCATTCACTGAGTGGAGATCCTCCACCCAGGTGCACCAAGAGGAAGCCATATCGTCAGGCACAGGTTCATCCCAGGAGAGGGCACGTTTCCATGTCTCCTGGAATAGGACTCTGGCGGGAAGGATAGCGGGGGCGAACAACCCTAGGACGTCAAACACCCCAGCTGTTGCTGAGGCGATAGACCGTTTGGTAACAGAGGATGAGGATGGTGGTACATCTGGGATCGAAACATGTAGAGAGTCAGTCTGGACATCCCAATGGACTCCGAGGGCTTTGGGTGATAGGCTGGGGTCTTGGAGGGGGATGGAAGAGGAGGGGTCGTGGAGGTCGTCGGGAATGAGGGCAAGGAGGGCAGGGGAGTTGCTGCGCCACTTCCTCAGGACCATCCCAGCATGGCTCAGGAGATCACAGATCTCCCTCCTCAGGGAGTCTGCGGATTCTACATCAACGGCTCCCGACAGAAAGTCATCGACATAAAAATTTTCAAGGATGGCCGAGGACGCGGCGGGGTGGGAGGAAGTGTGCAGCTGAGCAAGGGTGTGGAGCACTTGAGTCGCCAGGAAGGGTGAACACTTGACGCCGAAGGTAAGGCGATCCATGCGACAGTCAGTGATATGTCCTTCCCGGTCTCTCATAAGGAAACGGTGAAAGTTGCGTTCAGGGAGGTTGAGGAGAATTTCCCTAAACATTTTTGAGATGTCTGCTGACATCCCGATAGGGAAGCGGCGGAAACGGAGGAGAATGTCTTGAAGGGGAGGGTAGAGGTTGGGGCCGGGTAGGAGTTGGTCATTGAGGGAAAAGCCGGAGCTTGACCGGGCAGAGGCGTCAAAGACTGCTCGCACCTTGGTTGTGGAGGAGGAGTCCTTGAACACCCCGTGCACCGGCAGGTAGAAATGGGGTAAATCGTGGAGCTGGTGACGGGGAATGATGTGGGCGTGGCCCATGTCGATGTACTCTCGAACTGCTGATTGGAAGGCAGTCAGCTTATCCTTGGCTGCTAAGGAACGTTCGTTAGCCAACAGGCGGCTGACTGCCTGCCGGCGAGAGTTTCCCAGAGGTGGGGGATCGGAAACACGAGGGAGAGAGACAGAGAATCTTCGCTCTATTCGTTGATGAGTCTGTTGGAATTCGTTGAGGACAGCTTGGTCTTCTGGAGACCACTTTGGAGCTTCCGGAACCTGATCTAGCTCCCACAGCTTGCCGAGATCCTGTTGCAGGTCAGTAGGTGGGACGGTAGCCATCAGTGCCAGAGGTGGTTCTGCATTCAGCATTGGACCTGAGATGCAGAGGCCGAGTTGGGTGGGCATAGCTAGCAGACCCTGAACTCGCAAGGCTTCTCCCGTGAAGAGTGACAGCGAGTCGGTGACCCCTAGGAGTAGATCAACGCGACCCCCGAGTTCTGGATCCGCCAACTTGTAAGACCGGAGGGTAGGATGTTCCAGAAGCTCCTTCCGGTTGGGTGGGACCTGGAGTGTGGGCAACTTGGGCAACACAGTGAATTGTATTGGATCGGAGGTGAATGAGAGATCATGTGAGTGTAGTTGGGTAGACACTGAGAATTTACATTGACTCTCACCTGTTGTGCCCGCGACTTGGAGAGGTGTGTGGCGCCTTTTCAGCTTCAGGGCAGTGGCGGTGGACTCCGTCATAAAGCTGATGGCAGCCCCTGTGTCGAGGATTGCTCGGGCAATCACAGTGTTGCTGTCGTTCTTCAGGGTGACAGTAGCCGTCAGCAGGAACCTTGACTCTGATTGGATTGGAGTGGTAGTGGCAGCTGTCAAGGATAAAACTGAAGGTGTGGCTGTAGCTGGAGATGGAGGTGTGGCTGGAGTGACCTTGGAGGCGTTGTCTCGGTGCAACATTGTGTGATGGCGCCCATCACAGGTTTTGCAGGAGAAACGTCCGGGACATTGTCTGAACCCGTGCTGTGAGGAAAAGCAATTCAGACACAATTTGTGGTCCCTTACCAACTTATTCCTCCTCTCCGTGTCCATTGCGTTGAAGGTGGGACAGCGCAGTAGACCGTGAGACTGGTTGCATGCAGGACAGCCAGGGAGTGGTTTCCTGGGCAGAGGCTGTTCAGGGATCTTCTTTCGGAATGGCTGGGATGGAATGGAAATGGATGGAGAGGCTGACGGTGGAGCCGAGGAGTTGGAGTCAGGGAACTTTAACATCCAGCGCTTGACAAATGCACTGATGTCCTCCATACATGGAACCTTGGTGCTGTCTGTAGTGCGGAGCCATTCATCACGACACGGATCCGTCATGAGCTCCACAGCAGTTACCGCGAGGTAGTTGGAGAGGCTGTCACCTGAGATGGATACAAATCTCTGCCAAGGCAGACAAAATTGGTCATAAAATGAGGTAAGACTAGCATAATCAAACCCAAGTTTGTTGACACTCTGGATTTTCTTCGCCAGCAGTGGGCCCATGACGCTGGCTGACCCATAGATGGACCTCAGTTCAGCAATCATTTCGTCTAGGTCACAGGTGGTGGAAGGCAAGTTGTCTAGGATGCGCCGAGCACGGTCCGGCTTGACCGCTGATCGTAGCAGACCTCGGATCTCCATGGGGGAGAAGCCCTTAGCTCTCGTCCTGACAGTGGAGGTGAAGAGCGACTCGAGCTGCTCCCATTTCTCCGGGTTGCCGTCGAACGATGGGACTTCGATGTGCAGTGTGGAGTGGGAGGTGGCTGTAGCAGTCGGAGTGGGCGGGGATGAAGCTGGAGTGGGTGGGATTGCAGAGGGGACCTTATCAGCTTCGCGCACGATGTGCCGAAGCTTCTTCATGCTGTCTTCAAGAGCCATGACTGGATCTTTGAGTGGAGGGAAGGCCTTGAAGAGAGGACGTGCAGGAGCAGCGATGGAGGCGTACTGGGTGTCCAGTTTCTCCGCAGTGGCACGAAAGCTGGCAGAGTTTGGGCTGGGATTGGAGAGTTCGTCGTCGACCCTGTATTGTAAGGCTGCACACTCATCCCAAAGGAGTCTCGCTTTGATGAGGGCTGACAGGGAAGACTTGAAGGCTATGAAGGATTCCTCCGTCCTGTCTAGCTCTGTCTCGTCCTCAGGTAAGACATCTGAATGGTTGATGATGAGTTCGTCGATGATTTGCTGCTGATGATTGTATTCCGCAATTTGTGTTTTTAATTCTTCTTGAAGGTCCACCAAGGATTCTGCGGCGTAATCCTCCGGTTGGCGCGCCCGCAGGTCCTGAACACGATTCTTGAGCTTCGTGATCTGCCCTTTCCTGTTGGCGCGGCGGCGCTTGGCTTGGTCGACTTGGAGGCCATGTGGAGAGTCTGTAGACATCACTAAAGGATAGAGTGAAGCAGAAGGCTGGAAAACGGCTAAGTCGAATGCTGATGTTGTCCGGTCAAGAGGTAACAATAAACGTTGATTGCCTCTAACGAGTCCGAAGTGTCAGTGGATGGAGAGGTGACCTCTTACTCGTAGAAGAAGTCCGTAATGGCGTCTCGGAGAAGACTTCACAGCTGGAGAGCAATGGCGGGTTCGTCTCAGGGCTCGAAGGACCAAATTATGTAGGGGAAAGGATCGTCAACAAATTGAAGGGGAAAGGATCGTCCCCAGCAGGTGTTGGACGGTTCGAAGGACCAGGTGTTTGCTTAACGCGGCGCGGCTCTAGAACTCTCGCAACCGCTGGCCGTGTAGCTTGCAGTCTTGTGAGCAGAGCAAAAAAGGTGCGCAACTATCTCGCGGCTGGTATGTACGAGTGCGTCAGAGGTAAACAACAAGTATCATTAAGAATTACAGACAACTAAATACAGTACAACATAATGTGAGGTGGAATGGGATGCGGATGGATATGAATATAATTTAAGAGGGACTTAGAGATGGAAATGGTCGTCACAAAGGAAATGGAATACGCATATATACAATAAGAAAAAAATGGAGGGATAAGGGAAGGAAATAAACACATATAATGTTTTGACTGTCTGGGAAAGGAATCCCAGACAATAGCTACACATTATGTAATAATTTTTTTGTCAAAATGAGAAGTGTTGATACTGATTGAATGAAAACAGATACATATGCGTACACAAATTAATATTAAATAAAATAACAACAAAGTTCAAGAAGCTATAATCTTCATAAACCAGAACATTTGCATTCGCATGTTCCAGATGCACATTTGCAGATGACTTTGCATTCGCATGAGAAGTCTGTTTTACATCCTTCAGCTTGACTACAGGAACAGGAGATTTTACACTCGCAGGTTCCAGATTCACACTTGCTGCATTGATAACATCTAGACTCCTGGCACCCTTCAGTCTGATTACAAGGACAGGGATCTTGACATGTGCAGGTTAGTTGAGAGGCAGAACAGCAGTCTTGCAGGCATTGGCAGGTACTGCATTCACATTGCTTTGGACGGCACTGACAGCTCTCGCTTGAGCAACCCTCACATACACAATTGCAACACTGTAACTGCTGGTCCATTTCAACATTATTACATAATGGTAGCTAGCTAGCTAGCTAGCTATGTCATTTTTAAGCTAACCAGCAAGAAAATTTTTGCTTGAAGGAAAAGTTTGGGCAAATTCACTGCAGTCTATATAATATGCTAAGATAAAAGTCAAAAGTTGTTTCTTTAATCATTGAGAATGTAGTATGAATTTTGTTTTGGAGCTGATGGCGTACTTGGGTTCAGCCTAACTGTATACTGCACACTGCACATGGTTACAACTGTAGATTTGGGAGGAAGTTTAGAGAATAATATGCGCTATCTCACCACCCCTTCATTAGATAGAACCGTGCTATTATAATCAACAAATAATTTCAATAACTATATTGTTGCAACAAAGCTTATAGCTATTATCTAACCATAATTTAGTTTCCTAATTGTCCAAAAAATGTTTAGCAAGATATATTTTTTACATAGCTATGAGGTATTTTGTCAAAATAAAAGTAAGCAATTGATCCTCGTCTATTATTAAAGCTAACTTTACTAACACTGAACCTGTATATAGGTCTTATTTCAATACAGGCCTCTCAACTCACATGATTTGTGGTTTTGTGCATGTGGCACACAATTTCAAGAGCTTTCTGATATTGGGGCAGCAAAACGCAATAATGAGGGGTTGAAGGCCCTCATGCTTGACTCCACTACAAGAGGAGTACCGGTAACTAGAATTTTAGAAGTTTAAAGAGACCAAACACTATTCATTATTTTTATTAGATGGGACCCTAATTAGCTCACCATTTTTAGAATCATTGGGGATATCATATATTTAAGTTACAAGTAGAAGAAAATTCACAAGCTGGTTTGTTTTTTTTTACTTGAAGGTCAAACTCAGCTGTATAGCCATGAATTGTCAGAAAAACATTTGCCATTAGTGCGCATGGTTGTTATAATTTGTACAAGTATAATACAAAATCACACCCTGAAAATGCTTTCTAGATAAGCCACTGCTTCCATTCCCCTCTCCTCCCTACCTTCCTATGCTACTTCAATGCTTATATAATTCAATGCTTATAAAAATCAATGCTCACACATATTATAGAAAAAGAAAAATAATTTTTGAGTTTTATTAAAATTCTGGAATAGAGTAGCTTCATATAGCTAATAGATTAGTACCTGCATTGTGTGATCCTGCTGCTGACATCTACTTGTGTCCGTGTATGATTGAATATATGTTTCAGTTTCCTGCTTCTTTTGGCTGAAATAAGTCCACCAAAACACGGTGTTGACTGCACTTTTTAAACAGACTGATTACTCTGTTCAATCAGTGCCGAGAGCAGAGAAGGACATGTGGGACAAACGAATCGTTCTCGTCTTGCTGTGGACGTACTTATCCTTCACCATATATTTCATTTCTGATATTATCACGAAAGTGTACACAGATGTCAGTTTGCCTTTCATAGTTATCACAGCATTCAGTCTTCCTGTAGCAGGCTTGGTATCTGACATCTGTTTGGGACGTTACAGAATTGTTTGCTGCAGTCTGTGGACAATGTGGCTGTCACTTGTGGTCCTCAGTGCATGCATAAGTGTCAACATGTATGTAACGGTCGAGTCGCAGGTCTACAAGATTGCAGTGAAAATAGTGGTCGGATTTTTAGTATTTGGAATGAGTGGGATATCCGCAAACGTACTGCAGTTTGGAGTAGATCAACTTACTGATGCTTCATCTTCTGATATTAGTTCTTACATCAACTGGTACATTTGGGTTTTTAGTTTGGCTGGCACGATAGCCACTTTCACCCAGTACTGTTTCTGTGGACAATACTTCAATCCTGCCACCAGTTTTTTTCTTCTTCCTCTCTTGTGCACTGTATCCATTGTTTGTGATATCTTCTTCAACAAGTGGTTAGTAAAGGAACCGATAGCAAAAAATCCTTTCATACTTATATACCACGTTTTGAAATATGCAATTCAAAACAAGCATCCATATCTAAGAAGTGCATTTACATATTGGGAAGATAAGCCCTACTCCAGAATAGACATAGGAAAAGCCAAGTATAGAGGTCCTTTCACTACAGAACAAGTAGAGAATGTAAAAACATTCTTTCGACTGGTTGCAACTATAATAACTGGCATTCCACTAGCAGTACTGATGTTTTTACTTTATCAAATAAATTATACTGTGAAATTCAACTTTCTAGAAGTGGTTGGCTGTAGAGACGGATTTGGTGCACAGTATATGGCAAGGTGTTACAAAGAAATTGCAGTGCAACACTCATCCATGACAATAATCGCCATTTCAATCCCGATTTTAGAATTTGGTATACTCCCGCTGCTTCACAAATGCAGCTGCTACTACAGAGTGAAAATTATGCATAAACTGATGTGTGGTATATTCCTTCTTCTGTTCAGTGAACTACTGTGTCTTGGTGAGGAAATTACAGATTATTATACTCTCAACAACAGTACTATATCATCACCATGCTTCTTAGACAGTCCACAAGTAGATGTTCACAATGGTTTCTTTTGGTGGCATTTCACCAGGTTTCCCCTTGTAGCTATTGCCGTATATTTGTGGGTCAAACCCTGGATTGAACTGATGTGTGCTCAGTCTCCTTATGCTATGAGAGGACTTCTTATTGGAATACTACTACTAAGTGAGGTCATTTGTTTTGGGTTATCTACTGGAGCACTTGAGCTTGTAATAATGTTCAGTTCTTCTGATACAATGTGTGGCATTTGGTTCCATACAACTGTTATAATTCTCATCCTTGTAACAGTCTTCATACAACTCACTGTCATGAAGTGCTATGTTTTACGTAAAAGGGACGACATTTTGAACAATGAACAGATGTTTGCTGAAAATTATTTTGAAAAATACCTGTCCATAACTTCAACTATTTGATATGTGAAAATGTGAACATATTTTATTGACCTCACCCTTGAACTCACACACACACACACACACATACACACACACAGTTACAGTGCTTTGAAAAGAATAAATTGTAAACAGTAACACTACTTATTCACTTCACTTTATACCTACAATACAATTGGTTTTTACGTTATAATGTTATGTCTCATTTGTATAGATATAAAAATAGATTTGGATTTTGATAAAATAATTTTGATTTTTCTTTAAGAACATCACATATACTTAGCAAATAAAAATTTTAGTCCATAAATAATAATACTCATAGTGCAGCTGTAACGATAAACTCAGTCAGGTATCATGATTCCATAAAACTGAGCCTATTGTCATGCTTGAAACAGCCATAGTCACTGAGTAAGACAAAATCTGGAGCTATTAAGTCATAGCAACTGTCACTATTTACAATGCAAATTTTTAAAATGAGCTCCTGACCTTGCTATGATGCAGTTAATAAAAAGCTGACAATTCAGAATTTGTTTGATTTTGACATTATGCACAACACCCGTTATATTTTGAGGCATTCTAGCTACTAATAAAATGTGCAAGAAAATCACAAGACATTTTTACCAGAAAGACCGTAATTGAAATTATTAGTGCAACTCTGAAACAAATTAGCTATTTTCCTCCTACAAAATAACTTGCTACTGGAAGTTTGGTGTGAAGCCAAATAACTGTATACACATAATACAACATACCTTAACATGTACATGTGAATACAGCACTGATGGATGACACAAAAACAAAATACAAAAACAAAGTCGTGTGTAAAAAGGCCCAGCTCTTTTTTTTTTTTTTTTTCTTTTTTTTTTTTTTCTTATTCAAAAAGGTAAAAGATTTGCTATACAACTGGTAAAAGAAAAAAGAAAAAGAAAAAGACAATAAATATACAAAAAGTTCAGGCTATTCCGTCCAGGGAGGGGGGTATGGTGGGGAGACGGTGGAGCCACAGCGATGCATTGCCCCGCCATAAAGCAACTGCCACGAGGCCAAACAGGTGACTGGTAGTTGGGGTGGAGTCAGAAGGCCGCAGCGATTCTCGATGGCCCTGCTGATGTTGGTGATGGTGCGGATGGTGTCCTCAGCCAGCCCACCTAGTGTCTCAGCCACCAGAGGGGGACGAAGTCCGTCCCGGGAGAGCGGCATGCTGAGAGGTTGGCTGCAAGCTTCCTCTGCACACCAACTTGGAGGGCATCCCGTTTGTGCCAGTAACCCATTTTCTGAGTAAATTACTGGTAACGGGGACAGAAATTTAATGTCTACTCTATCTGCAATAGGGAGGAGGTTATTGGACGGAGAAAAATGAGAATAACAGCAACTTATGCGGTAGTTCTCGTGCTATATATTGAATAGACTTAGAGTCTCACCCCTGAGAGTGCCTGATTCTGTCAGAACTTCTCCAACAAATTGATTGGGAGAACTTGCCTCACTTTCTACCACCACCAGTGATCTTCACTATTGTACTATTTATGTATGTAGAAACATAGTGTGGCTATTGTGTATACCATCTGTGACATAGAGGGCTCAAATAAAAATTTTCTTCATGTTGTTGTTGATTTTGTTGTTGTTTTTCAGTGAGGTAACATTCAAAATGAAATTTGGCTGTTCTGTAATGAACTACTTGATTGATCAAGGTGTGAGACTGGAAGTTAGAATGAGAGATTCAGAAGAAACGGTGTGGTATCCAGTGAGATATTATGCTGTCAACCTCACACACAGCCAACTGATTACTCCAGTTTAGTAACTCTGAATCCCGACCATATATCTGTGACAGCCGTCGCCGTCACTTACAGTTCCTCAATTCCACTCAAAGTTGTAGATGAAGGACTGGACCACACAATCACAGAGTATCTGTGTGGGACATTTCTAGATGCCATTTTTAACTCCTCTAATCAGCTGAGGCTGCACTGGATGCAGAGGTATGGAATGCAATCGGCTATTAATCATTCTGCTTGGACTATGGATGATGTTACCATCAAATTTTGGAATGGTTCTTGTTATATGGATATATACCTGGAAGATTTTAATATGCAACCTTCTTCAAATGAAGGCAGTATAGATATTATCGCAGGAAGCATTATTGAGCCTCCTTTTCACCAGGTACAGGTCCCTCCCTTTACATTAATGAGCCTGTCAGTAATTTCATAACTAGATGGTCATTAGTTATAACACTTCCTCAAGCCCCACCAGCCAGCTGCAATCATAGAGAAACTATTTATGTTGAAAGTAAGTGTCAATTATATTCAGTTGGTATCCACACTGTTTTGTTTTGTTTTTATATGAGTAATTTAGAAAAGTATCATGCTGATAATCAATTATTCATTCATTTGTTCTGCTGGTTGTAATATAAAACAGGGTGAATCATTAGCTCTATTGATCACAGTAAATATTATTTGAAATAGTGTACTTAGTACTCCTCAAAAAATGTTATGTTCTTTTTCACTAGTATCAAATACTATTATCATTATTATTGTACCAAAATCTATTGCTTAGTTCTTTCAACTTCCTTCACTAGGCAGCCTAAACAGTTCTAAATCTGATGTCTTTTGGTGCCTCATCAGCGGTTTCATGAATCCAGTTACTGTCAATTCCATAGCTTACTCCCTCAAATTCAATTATAGCAAGCATGAATAAGGAAATGTCTTCCCTCTGTCTGTCTTCAATGGCTTCCCTCATGGGAATAGTCTATCATTACCTGGTCATGCTTTCCATAGTTTTTGCCATGGGAATTACATGTATGCCAACAGTGGCTGATCTAGATAACATTTACAGGGGGTGATTTTTAATTTTCGCAGCACCAAAAATTTTTGAATTGTTGCAACCACACTCACTGTTTGCATATCCTTTACTGATAACGGCTAAACAGCTATGTTATTACTGATTCTGATATATAGTGTGAATCACTTTGATATTAGGTATTATGAAATGTTTAGAAATATCATGCAAATTTACAAGAACTAATTTCCAACTAACTTAGCCATTATTCAGAATATAACAATGAATATCATTATACAATTTAGGTGGTGGGGGGGGGGGAGGAGGGGAGACTTGTTGCCTTATTTACACCCCCTGGATCAGACCCTGACTAACTTAGAATGTTTTAACTAATGTATCGCATTACATTACCTTTATAGCCTAGCTACTGCAAGCCTTGCTGTGTTCCACAGCAGATTTTTTTGGTTATTGTTTTGTAGTTATTATTGTATTATTAACTTCACCTTCAATAAAGAAGGGGTAAAATTTTGACTAAATATGTACTGCAAATGATTTCTTGCTGTGATCACATGATAATTACCTCTAGTTCATTTTCAAGCTGTCTGATATAATTTTTTTTAATAGCTACCACACAAATACGCACAAACGCACACAAAATAATATTTTTAAGTTGGACACTATTACAGATGGCGGAAGTGATAAGTTGGGGGGTACTAATAATTGGACTGAGACTTGACTAATTACATTTACATTCTGCATGTGAACACTTCATTTTGCTATAGCTAGTGACATGATCATATATTCTTTATAAATTCTTAAAACTTTAGTGTTCAGCACACGATGAATACAAATAGTGTTGCTCTTGTAAGATTTAGCTAACATTAGTTCCAAGAGGTGTAAGTGTACCTGCCATCTTTGCTGAAGAGAAGTAATCATCTAGCAGAGGCTTTCATAGTCCACTAAGCAGTGCTAAGTTGTTTGAAGCTATAGTACTTGTCGTTTAACAACACTCTAAAGAAGCAATGCTGTTTTGTCAAAAAAAATTGAGTGTTTAGGTCTGCCTAATGCTAACCTGTTTACCAATGGTAAAATGTCCTAACAGAATTATCCTCCATTTAAGCACTCAATAACATCCGCTACTATAATTATGTTACGACTTGTTTTTCTACAGCAACAAGTGTGGGACCTCTGGCCTCTTGTCCACTGGAAGGTGTGCTAAATGGGAGTGCCTTCATCACATGCACTGCTGGAGGTGCAGTGAAATGCTCATGTGACCAAGCAACACATGCTGTTATGATGACAAATAGCAGCTACAGCACTCTCTGTGAAAGTTAGTTCAACAATAAATAATTCGTACTACTTTGTTCATTGATTTGTAACTAAGCTGTATTTTTGTGTATACTACTAGTTTGGAGATAACTAAGACAAAATCTAAATATTGCTAGATATTATTCAAGTGTACTAATTATTTGTAGGTATGCAAAATAGAATGCAAACCGCTTTAAGAAGAGGAGTAAGTCCACCTATGGTATCAGAAGACTGCCCCCATCAATTCAATCACTGGATGATGTCTACACAAATATATATAACTTTTTGTCCCAAGAGTTTGATGCAGGAATTCTTGGTCAGACCAGACAACTGCACGCTTCTTCATGTGACCAAATATTAATGCACATTTTTATGACATTATAACCATGTGATAATACACAGTTTTACTTGCATTATAGCTAATGGCTTCATACTGTACTAATTATGTATGGCAATTACCTTATACATAAATGTGGAATGAGAAATTGGAGAAAACAATTTTAAAAAATAGCTCTGCCAGACATGCAAGATGCTGCTGAACTTGCAAAATCTACAAGCACATTCAGAATTAAAAGGAAAGGTGCATCATCCATTGTATAAACCTCTATCATAATCAAAACTCATCTCCATCAGGTAAGTATTAGTAGACTAGCAAAGCAATAGCCCTTTTATCATGCGATTGAGGATCACAAGATCCACCAAGAAAACGTAGACGTCTTAGTTTGTTTCACATTTAGATTCCATAGGACATCACACAGCCCCCATTTAGCCCAACTAGGCGAGTCCCTTTACCTAAGGCCAACTCAGTGGTCTGACCTGGTAAAACTACCCACTTTTATGTCATTTATGACTCGTTATGACACCATAACTACCCCTAAAGCTTCTCTTCTTTCTCATACCGGCTACATCATACCACTTTCCATCACCTACCAGCCAATGTTGAATATGTTTGGCAGCAACATCACACCATTTAAAGGGAACAGGTAAGAGTTGCAGGCAGAGCTACAAAGAATTGTAAAGAATTAAGCTCTACACAAACAGATGACACAATAAAACAATTAAAACAATAACTGTAATAGAGATATAGATTTGAAGCTTCCTGGATGCTGACTGTCTATATGCTGTTTGTGGAACCCAGTTAAATTAATCTCAGTATTAGAAGCCACATGCCATGTTTTATCCAGTAAGATTGTCGCCTTCTTTCTCTCTCAATACATAAATGATCGTGCTCCATTAATGCATCACTTTGTGCTGATTCATCCATCTTGTTTATTTCTTCTGTCTTTGGTTCTTTCAACTGAGCTTCTTTGATTTGCTCAGATTTTTTCCTTTGCTTGGATTTACAGTTTCTTTAGCTGTTTTGATCCCTGATGCTTTCATTGCTTTTGTTTGCTTAGCTTCTATTTTCTTCTCTTTGTCTTCTTTGCATTCCTTGTTAGTGTTTTGCTACTTTCATTTGTAGCATTCCTAGGCCTGTTGACCATTTCTTCACTGCAAATCAGAAATGCATTGTTGGCTCCCATATTCTTGGTAGTATATCCTGTCCATGTGGTACTGAAAAAAGACACTTTCCATGCCTTCCTTGTGACTCCTGTCTCACTGTTTCTTGTCCATACAACATCTCCTGCCTCACTTCCCTTTCAAATGTCCACACTACTTTGTTCAATTTCATTTTTGCTCCTTTTTACATTCACGTCCTCATTTTCCCTCATACTCTGTTCTGGTCTCACACTCTCTTCCTTCAAAATCTTATCTTTCCTCACATCCTTCATGCCTTCTCTTCTCCCAAGTATTTCTCTTCCTTTTCACCATTCCCTTGCTTCTCTCCCTCCATTTGTTTCTCTTCCCACACATTTTTCTCTTTCTCTTGCCTCTCATTTATCAGTTCTGTACCTTCATTCTTATCCATGATGTTTATTTTTTGTCCCTAAGACTTTCATATTTCATGGTATCCCTCAAGTCTACTTCATCGTCCATGTCTCTCAAAGTATTCTCTTCCTTCATATCCTCCATTTTCCTCACATCTTGTTCAAGTGTCACCATAGTAAACTAATCTTCATTGCCTGATGGAGTAATTTGACTCTTATCAAGTCTGTCAGCTTTCTCTGACCTTTGGACTTCCATTTCCTCCTGAACAGATAGCTCCTCCACATGTGTCATTGCATAGCATTCCTGGAATGTTTTCTGAGGAAAACTATCCTGAGGAGGCAAGAATAAATACTCTGAAGCAGAACGCACTAAGACACGTAGAATATTACACCGACAATTTAGCAGTGAAAATTATTCATTATTTGCTTGCTTTTGCTCATAATTTTATCCTCTCGAATAGGAGTTATTTTAGCTCCTCCAGGCTACATTACAGGCATACATACAACATGTTACACAATAAGTAAATTAATAATTAATACCTCGACATCTTCCGTGTCGTCATTTAAGCTGCAACCTCTTGAAAACTGAGAATAAACACAATACACTAAATAACCATTACATAAGTAAAGGATGCAAACTGTATTGATAGCTATTTACAACATGATACAACTACAAACCTCTCCCTTGGAGGATGCTGAAGTTTGTTTTTTTTTCTCAGCAGAAAAGAAGTTGAGATCAGACAATACTTCAGCCTAAAGGTCATCGTCTTCACTGTCCCAGTCATCATTGTATTTGTCATGAGTATTTCAAGAATATTATTTTAGACTCTTCCCAACTATCAAGCTTGGGATAATAGGAACACTTGGGCTCCTTAGCCTAATGAAATCCTATTACAATATGAATACTTATCTCTAATAATTTTATTCTCTTGATTACATTGATAAATATTCAACTTACTCAAATTAAACTTTTAGAAGAGCTGGAATATACGCTAACAATACATATTAGCTTGAACAACTTGACAGAGCCTATTATCTACAAACCACAAACCACAAATCGTGCGAGGAAACGCGGCGGACGCCAGGATAGCGAAAGCTGGCGTTCATTAGGGCATGCGTACTTGTCATAATTGGCGAGCGAGCTAAGCGAGCGAGACACTATACATGCAGTGGTGTCGAATTGAGAATCGGGGATATATGTAATCGAGCGAGCGAAGCTAGCGAGATACTATTAGGGGTGGATAATGCAAACTCGGGTATATGTCATATGTATGTATGGATGGTACGTATGCCCTTTAAACGCTCGCGCAGTGCCCTTTTTTTCCCCGGCTTTTTAGGCTTGACCCCACTTTCTTCTGATACTACAGCTTTAAGCAAGTCTTACTTGAAACTTGGGCTCCAAATTGTGAGATAATACCAGCGAAACGCTTGCTTTTCAAGTCACAAAAAGTTACTGCGAAGGGTTACTGTGGCATTGAAACCCTTTACCAAACGTATTTTGAAAAACCTCTGGGACTGCTAAATGGCGCTGGTTGATTGTCAAGTTGGTAGCCAGAGTGGATCAATATTAAAACAGGAAGCCACCATTACTTGGGAGAAGCTGGGGTAAGTACGTAGTTCCATATTTGTTAGTTAAAATTGTTTTTTATTTTTTGGTAGAATGGCTTAAATTGGATACTACAGAAGTTATCACTATTCCTGAAATTGAGGTAAGAGAGTAATTCTGTATTTGTGTGGTAATATTAATGGCCAACTACTATTTACTTATTGTGTGAACTAATCTACAGTATATTATGTAACAATAGCAAAAAAAATATTCAAAATTTTTTGACTGAATTATTATGTAACAATACATGGGTATAGAAAGCAATTTTAAAGTGGCCGATCAAGGGGTCACATTTGCCACACCTACAATATTGGGCGTGGTTTAAATGGACTTAATAAAAAAAAAAAAGACTTAATTGGTAAAATGATGTAAAACATGATAAATACTAATCAATCATACCCATTAGCTAATTATACGTTGTCAAGGCAGAACATTCTCCAAAACAAGGGAGGCAGAACCCAGGTGACACTAGTGGTGAATAGTTTTAGGCAGGCTTACTGATATTTGTGCTCAAGCCACTAGTGTATATATGTGTGGGGACGTACATGTCATTTTATACTTAGTGATCCTTGCGTATTTTTGTGTTAGCTCGGTGTTCGACCCCGTCCCAAACTTCACTAAACAGAATCCTCCCGTTTCGCGATCATTACCCGCATTATCCCAGAAATTGAATTGCTTTAGTGGCTGCGGTAAGTTAGTGCGCTATTGGCAGGGGCGGCGCAAGTGGTCCGGCCAGTCAGGCCATGGCCTGACCAATATTCTATGGGTGGCATTAGGCATGAATTGATTTGTATGGTACGCATCGTTAATTAGGCGAGAATCGTTAAAGATTGAGAGTTAGTCGGTCTCGCGGGAATCGGCGTTTTCACGTGGAGGATACTGTGTAATGGCAGGCATTGATTTATCTTCCTTGTATGACCTTCGACAAGCCTAACCAACCAGGACCTGCATTTAAATTTCCCAAACGCTCTTTTTGTAAAAAGAATATAGTACAGAGGTGCTTTCAGCACTCCTTGTTTGAAATGTGGCCATTTCTCCACTACAAGGAAGACACTGACACTGTTCTGTTTTACTTGCCTGAAGATGTTTAAAGAGAAAAAAATCTTGTTCTAAGGCTGATGCAGCATTTGTAAGTTCACTTAGTTAAATTTTTACTTTCTTTTTAGCTACATTAAATAATATTTTGTATAGATTAATAGAGGATATGCAAACAGGAAGGATGCTACATTGAATTTGTTAGTGATTCCAAACACAGAATGCAAATATTTGGTACATTAACGTCCTGAAACTTTTTTCACGAATCAGTCATCTTCATTTGTTTCCTGAAATATAATTATTATTACTTATTAATTTAATGGTTATATCATTAATACATGCAATGTCCTACTAATTTAGTCTTACTGACGAACTTTACCACAGACAAGTGATGTGAATGGCCTGACCAATCTAAAATATGTTGCCCCTCCCCTGATTGGTCGTAGTTATAATCCCTACGCATACAGTATTGAAAGTCCACTAGACTAACTACAAAGGTAAGTCTTGTGTAGGTATGGCCAGTTGTGTGAAAGTGTTCTGTGTTTACAGCTACTACTTAAAATATCACAAAGAAAGCCTTTAAATAACGTGACTTGTATTTTTGTTGCTTTTTTTTTTTCAATTCAAACAGTTACGGGGAATGGTTACTATTGCATTGAATCCCCTTTAATGGTATATGCGTAATTTAAAAACTAGCCTTTTTTTTTTTTCAGCAAGAGAGCTTTGACCTTATTAACCCCTGAGGAACACTTTGACAAGAAGAGATTTGAATTTAATAATAGCATACTTGTGTGATAATAAGAAAATACGTCATTAAAGACAAACACAACAACTACAACAGAAATGTATAGGTAACTAATATTCTGTATTATAGTGGTTTGCTGGAAAACTTGTAGGAATAGCTAATAGTTTGTGTTTCTACTTTATAAGTTGTTGCACAAATTCTCCTCCTGTAAACTGGAGTTGGAGTAGTAATCTTCTGCATATTGATAAATATTACAAATGTCATCACGCCTACGATATTTATATTTACGAGAAGATATTGTGAAAATTATCAAACATAAAATTCCAATTAATATATTTACACTGTAGTAGACAAATTGGCAATTAAGGTGTGAAGAGTTTTGTACACTGAAGTGTGAGAAGAAATAATATGAAATGACCACTGAGAATAGAAGAAATACTGACTTAATAGAGTAAAATATCCCAAACACAATTCCCTTCATGTGTTGAGGAGTCTGACAAGATATGAATTCCAGCACTGATATCTTTATGAGCGACCATACAGAATCTGCACTATAATTGGAGTAACAACTACTGGTATATGAACCAAATCTTTATTAAAAGTTATACTGTGGTTCCATTTAAAGCACTTATCCCTATTGGGGAATAAAGGAGAGTATCCTATTATATTGACAATGAAACAAGTGATAAATATACTTATTATCACGATAATGCAGAGCCCCATTCTTTTAAACATTCCTATAGTGACTCTGTTAAATATTGGTTTGACTATAAAATGAAGAAAAGGAAGACTGAGAATTACTACAAGTGGAGCAAGATTATCGAATTTTTTTAATGTCCCTGAGGAAATATCATGTTTATCAACATGTCCTCTGATATAAAACGCTAACATAATATTTATATTGAAGTCAAGTAAAAGCACTGGACCTAGTGTTGCCAACACTAACAATATATTTAACAACACTTTAACATCTTCAACTTGCTCTGTTGTAAATGGTCCTCCATATCTCTGCTTCCCATAATCTATTCTAGAGGGAATTTCTTCATCACAGTAGGTAAATGCACTTCTCTTTATTGGCTTCTTGTGCTTTACAGTAAACTTAATCACACAGTACAGGAGTTTGTAAGGATTTATTTTTAATCAATCCTTTAATTTGTCTATAATAAAAAGTATCCCAATCGAAAATATTGATGAGAAACTCATTAATATTTCTAGTGTCATAACAGTGGAGGTATGGGCCAGGATATTATGGAATGAAAACACAAATGAAGAGCTGCAAACAATGTTGGTGAGCAAGTAAGTCACTGCATGTGACCAGACGTACATATGAATAAAACAGACAGATTTCTCTGTAGGCATGTCTCGAAGCTGATCTGTTCCAAACTGAATAATATTGGCTTGAAAGAATACACGACCTAAGAAAGCTCCAAATAACAATGTGACTAGGCCAAATCTAAAAATATCTATTTCTGTTGCATTTAGAAGAATCAACATTACCAAGACTCCAAGTGTACAAGCCACTATTAAATAAGTACTGAACTTCAACAATCGCAATCTCCCATATGCTACATCTGCTATAAGTCCAGCAAGAGGAGAGATGATTGAAAACCCTGCTTCCAATGTAATCATCCATAGAACATTCTTGCCATGTGAATGCCTCATTACTTCTGAAGGTTTCAAATAAATGAAACAAATAATATTGTTTCCAAACTGCCACAATAATATTATAATGATAGCTTTGAATGTGTTTAGGTTTCTAAGTTTATTTTTCAACTTTTACTCAACATTTCTGTACAGTTTGCCATATTATCTATCTCAGTTGGTACCTTCAATATGTCACTTGTAACTGCACAGTGTGATATAGCCTATATATATACCCAAGAATATGTATTTGTAATAGCACTTTAATAACAATAGCTATTGGGAGACGTAATTTTATACCAAAATATCTATACTGCAAGAAGATCCAAGTAAACATGATGAGGAAAAAATATCATTACTTTGCAATCCTGAAAGTTGTTAAGAATATGACAAGTGTACAACGCAATGTGTTCAAAGTTATTCTAAACTGGAGTTGTATCAATATGTATAACTGCCACTAAACAAATTTAACAATTGACATATACTCACTCATTGATCACAATAGTCGCTGCTCATTCTAGTATTAAAGAAAAGCCATCGAAAGCCATAGTGGTGTTTGAAAAAGATAGTTTAGATTATTTGCTTTGCTATGAATACATTTTTCCTTCACATTTCCTAGTTAACTGTTATTCAAATTTAGCTTTCAAGGAACTTCTCTTTTGATTGTTGTGTTTTTAAAAGTCTTTCACTGAATGAATATAGAAAGGAAGCATGCGGCAGTCTTTCTAAGACATGTTTTCGTGTTTATAGAAGAAATGTCCTTTGAGAAGCTGGAGTTCTTTGAGCCATTTGAATATGAAATAATGCTGATCAATTTTTTAATCACTTTCTCTTTCTGTCTTACTGTCTTTGACATTTGGGAGTGGTCTTCGATAAGCTTGGTAATTACTAAGGAAAAGTGAGGAAGCCATGGTGGGTGTTTCAGTGTAAATGATGGAATAGTCTATACACATGACACAGATACGAATATGTAGCAATCTGAACAAACTCTTGAAACATAAATGGCAGTAACTGCATAACATGTTGTAAACATTAGTCATTCCCACATATGGTGCATTGATGTACACTTCCATTCCATCGCCAATAAAATCACTCCTTTCCCATCACTGTGTTGTGCTCTATTTAGAACTTCAAATGTCGCACTTTTTTAATCTTCATGATGTGCACACTGTTTTATGTCTTGTTTTGGCACTTACAGACATATGTAGTGTTACCAAGTAGCAAATTAAAATTCATGACTTTGCTTGATCTGGCCACAGAACTCTAGTGGCAATAACTCATTTACTGTGTCAAAATACAACATAGCTAACTACAAGACATTAATAATTTCAAGTGCTATTTATAGATATTTTTTTTAGCATTTACAACTGATGAAATCAGCTATATGAACTATAGAAATACCATATTGTTGTCCTTGTCATCAGGGATATTGGTAATCACTACTAACATACGTTACCAAATAAAAAAAAATTTTATTTAAAAAAATGAAAAAAAAATAATAATAGTAATAATAATAATAACAATAATAACAATAATAAATATAATAACAATAATAATTAACGCGATAGCAATGTAGTGATAAATCAATAATACCATGCGCGCTGAGGGTTAATACGTGAAATAAACTAAATCTCATACATTACTGCTTTCTACTTTACACATTTTTAATACTCTAATGAAATTCTGAACATAGATAGGACTTTGACTGCTCAAGTAGTGCTCAGGTGCAAATAATTCATAATTTTTCTTATAATTATTATTTTTTGCAACATTATATTCTATTCCTAACCCAAGACTTGTTAAGTACATCTTATTATCCATAATTTAATGCATCTGTTATCACATTAGCCCACATCACAAGGATACTGAAAGCATCAAGTTAGCAAATTAGGGAACAAGTTAGTAAATTATTGGAATAAAATTTAGAATTTTTGCAAGAGAAAAGGATTATATTTGTACAAAATAAAAGCAGCAACAGTGATAAACATGTAGAAATACATTAGAGTACAAAATGTATTATTAAAAGAATAGTTTGTGTATAAATTTATTGTGTATAAATTTATTGTCCTTTCTGCTTTAGAGCCACACCAATTCTCAATGACATTGTTGTAAATTATTACTAAAATGTTAGCTACAAAACTGAATGTAAAAACAATACTGGACTACTGGCTATTGTGGGCTTGGTTGGGCGCTTGGTAGACGCTTGGGCTCACAGGTGGGCTGGTATCAGGATGAGGTTGCTGCCACCAGAGTCAAACAGTGAGTGTGGCTTGGCTGTCCTAACTCCTCAAGCTACGTATAACCAAAGGTAAGTTGGATTAAGCTTTAATGCAGGGCGTGCCCTGACACACAATGAAGCACACAAGCACAGGATAGAATGTTGTCTGACTTGACACATGACAATTACAACTTAAATACAGAACACAAACCACTCCTACACATGGTGCATAGTTCCTGCTTTGCAGCGAAACATTCACACCTATAGCATGCACAAGCTAGCACAAAACTCGATACCATGAGAAACTACAACCTACTGACGTTACATGACACACAAAAAACAAAGACTAATTATGCTAATAGTACAAGTTATATGAATGACAGAGAGTTTATGTGGGCTGGCCCACAGCTATTAACAATAGATAGTGAAATAAACAGGAGGAGGAAAAGTGAAGGAAATGTATTACTAAGGTAAATAACAGTAATGAACATAAATATCAACACAGAAAATTCTAAATGTTTGAAAGTAAAACTCTTAACTATTAATACTTACAAAGTCATAAACATTATAGTGAAAGCAACACATCAAAAAAATAAGTTGAAAGCATTTCAATTATTGCATTACAAAAGGTACTAGTGGCATTCTGTTGTTAGAAGTTAGTTGAAGTAGTAATCTTCAGCATATTGATAAATATTACAAATGTCATCATGCTTACGATATTTATATCGACTAGAAGTTATTGTGAAAATAGTGAGACATAAAACTCCAATTAATAAAATAACGGTGAAATACACAAATTGGCAATTTAACTTTGGGGGATTACGAAATGCTAAGTTGCTAAAGAAATAATGCGACATTACTGCTGACAGTAGCCGGAACAATGATATTATGCAATAGAACATTCCAAACAAAATTCCCTTCATGTGTTGGGGACTCTGACAAGATACAAACTCCAGGACTGATATATTTATGATAAGGTACAACCCATACAGTATGTGTGCAACAATTGGCATGACATACACTGGCACATAAACCAATTCTTTGTTGACGTCAAGACTATAATTAGATCCAAAGCAATCTGTATCTTCTTGAAAGCTAGTCTTGTAAGCAATTATATCTATTAGAAAGCAAATCGAATAAAGAATAATTAACACAAATATGCTTAGTCCGATTCTATTAAACATTCCTGGAAGATATCTGGAAAAGTAGGGTGTGATGAAAAACTTAATAAATGGAATGCCAAAGATTATGATTAAGGGTGTTATGGAACTAATTATAGTGACTGAAACTGTAGATATGTCATGATGATCTTCGTGCCTTCTTAAATAGTACTCACATAATGTCTCTAAATTTAGGTCCAATAGAAACACTAGCCCCAACGATAATAATACCAAAACAATTCTGAATGATACTTTAACACCTTCAACTTGCTCTGTTGTAAAAGGTCCTCTATATCTTGTCTTTCCGTGGTCAACCTGTAACTATTTTACGAACTTCCGGTGTATTTATTATGTATAATCCATCTGATACATCAACTGTTGTTATTCTACAAGTATTTTGTAGTGTCTCAGTAATACTCTTGATAGTAATCTTGTTTATAGTTGATAAATACAAATGTTTATTTCTCGATGAAAAGTTCAGACATAGTCCTTGCAAGTTGGTCTATGATGTAATTAAATATGTTGCTATGCACAAGAAGTTCAAAAGAAGGAGTGCTTTTACATATTGTGAGGATGAACCCATATGTATGGCATACATATACATCTTTGGTAGGTGATGATTAAATGAATTAACAAGTCTGCAAGTATGATATAGGTCTAGCCTAATTGTCTTGGATAAAGTCCTAGACAGTGCCCAACAACAATGACACAAAGCAACAACCGACAATTACATGTTTGACACCAACACACATAGCCACTGTCGCTGGACATAAACTATGACATAGACAGCAACAAATGACAACTACATTTTTGACACAAAAACATGTCTCTAAGAATTAGTCGTAAATCTCTATGTGGGAGGTGTAAAATCCTGCTGAGCCCCTCCCACAATTAGTTTAAAAGTTAATAAATTAATCTATTCTGGCCAACTCAGCTGGGATTACAGTGACTGAAGTCAATATCTCCTGGTGTTTAGTGAATCTGGTTTTACATTAGACTTTGTGTAGTTCAGATTCCCTTTCATCTCTGGCTACAAAAATAGACCTTTTCACGTAATCTTTAAGCTATTTTAGTTTTGTTATTTGTACAACGTTCCAGCAATATATTAGCATGGTCTTGCAAGCTGAAACAGTCAAGAATTTATTGTGCACCATTATATACTATTAACTAGACTAAGTCACACAAAGTCAAAAGAGGGCTATTGCTAGAAAATTGTGTAATAAACTTAAAGCAATTCAGCCTGAAGTTTATAATTAAGAGCTTATTTTGGCTTTTGGTGGGCAAATGAATCTTAGCATGTCTATTACGTGGAAATTTCAATTGAGATTTCAGAATCTCAAATATTACATCTTAAAGTATAATCAGTTTCAATCAGTAGTACTATCCTCTGACGTCAAATATTTTAGTGGACACTTCGTTATAATGATCATTATTTTCTCATCATTGTTACAGTCCTTTGTGGTTGTTTTTTTATTCCGTATATGGCAGTCCTGAAGCACAAACATGCTCAGCTGTTTCGTGAATTGCAAAAAAAAATGTGAATGTTGTCTACATTGTAACTAGTGCATCAATGAGATTGTGTTTACTGGATCAGCTTGGCCTATTAATTGAGTTTTAGGTATATTAAGAATCAGGTTCACCTTACCCTACCTACTAATTGAGTGGCATATCTAAGTGTGAAACAGGCATATAGAGAGTCTAGAGATGTTACTCTGCATTTATAAAAACTATAATCATCATTAAGCAATCTGAACTAAACATTTATATACATTATGGGTAATTATTTATTGATGTAAAATGTATTTTCATTATTTAAGATTTCGCTACTTGACCCCAGACTAACTACGAACACCAGCTACATACTGTCTGTAATCAGAACCAACAAATGGTTTACCACACCTCTGTCTAATGAACAAGACAATACATGTACTTCATACCTAGAGCGTACAGCTGCTACAGGATATAAAACTGGATACACAATCATCACATGGGGCAAGAGACCTTTATTGTTTCCACACTTTTTACAGCTTTGATAGCTCCCATACTTTTTGGAGTAAACCTAAATCCCTAATTTTTACATTTTTAGTGTTATTTTATTCCTAACTATTTCCATCATACTCGTGTTAATCAAACTATCTGTAGCGCCCAGTGCAGTACATGACAGTTTTCCCACCCACTTCTGTTTCTTGGTCACATTAGCATTTAACTTCACCTCTATCTGTACATGTGATTCACTTAAAACATCTATGATAATGGACAAAATGTAGTGACTCAACACATTAGTGGAAAGGATCACTTATTCACTAGATTTTTTTCATTTTTTCAAACCCAATAATCACAGAAGGCCATGGTTATAGTAATTATGATACTGTGCATGTCTGCTGAGTCTCTGCATGGTACGAAGGTAGTGAACCCAGAATGTGTTTAAGAATATGTTAAGTAATTCCACTCTGTGGTACGTGAATTCAATTTGCCATGATACAAGAGAAAGTAAAGTTTGTGAAGATGATGAGCACACATTTTCAATATTTTCTGCATGATAGTTTCATTCTCCTCTTTGAATTCCCAAGCTTCACTAATGCAGACAGCACCATCTTCACTAATACAGACAGCACCATCTTCACTAATGCAGACAGCGCCATATTCACTACAAATTATTATACCGTGTGATCAAGTTTGCTGTGAAGCACAAGAAACCAATAAAAAGAAGTGCATTTACCTACTGTGATGTAGAAATTCCCTCTAGAATAGACTATGGGAAGCAGAGATATGGAGGTCCATTTACAACAGAGCAAGTTGAAGATGTTAAAGTGTTACTAAGAATAGTATTGGTATTGGTAACTCTAGGTCCAGTATTTTTACTTGACTCCAATATAAATATTATGTTGGAGTTCTATATTAGAGGACATAGAAATAAACACGATATTTCCTTAAAGACGGAACACAATTTAAGTATTTTTATGCCTCTGGTAGTAGTCCTCAGTCTTCCTTTCATTAATTTTATAGTCAAGCCAATATTTAACAGAGTCACTATAGGAATGTTCAAGAGAATGGGGCTCAGCATAATTGTAACAATAGGTATATTTATTATTTGTTTCATAGTCAATATAATAGGATACGCTCCTTTATTCTCAAATAGTGATAACTGCTTTAAATTGAACTATAGTTTGGTTTTGGATAAACATTTGGTTCATATACCAGTAGTTGTTACTCCAATTATAGTGGACATACTGTATGGTCTCTATACTATACTCATAAAGATATCAGTGCTGGAATTCATATCTTGTCAGACTCCTCAACACATGAAGGGAATTGTGTTTGGAATATGGTATTTCATTCAATCAGTATTTCTTCTGCTGTCTGCAATCATTTCATATATTTTCTTTGCACACTTCAATGTATTATTAGACTCTCCACAACTGAATTGCGCATTTATATACTACATGGTTAATATAATTATTGGAGTTGGTTGTTTGATAATTTTCACCGTAGCTTCTAGAAGATATAAATATCGTAAACGTGACGACATATGCAATGTATACTTATATGCAGAAAATTATTACTCAGACTACAGTTAATAGCTATTATATCTAAAAATTGGTGTGGCTCTATATAAGAAAATATAATGTACAAGCAATCCAACTAATAGTATATAATATAACAGTCATACTCTATAGTATGTTTGTAAACTGTTTATCGATGTTTTTTAGTTTATTGGTTCGTTTTATACTTACTGTGTCATTTTGTTGTTTTTATTGTTATTCTATTCAAATGTTGTGTTAAAATTCATACAATAAGTATTCTTCAAAATTATAATAATATAATATTATTTTGTTTCGAGTAATTTACAAAAGCATGCAATGTAGCTACACTTACATCCTATGAAATAGATGAGACATAAAGATGAGTAAGTGAGGAGCCAGTAGGTACAGAGAGAGTAAATTAATGGAAGTTTTTCTGGAATGGGTAAGGAAATAAAAGTAAATCCTCAGTGGCAGAGTGTTTGTGCATTAAGCAAAAAGGTTGTGGGTTCAATTCCTGGTGGCAACCAAATATTTTAATTTTGTATTGTTTAAAAAAAACTGTGAAAGACAAAGAGATAGAGTACATTAGTGAGTAAAAAGAAAAGGCTGAGAAAGAAATTGTGAATTTCTGTTTTAGTTTATTAATAATCTTGTGTGCTTATTTTATTTCTATACTTTTTTGATCGTTTATTGTATTTAATATGCCAATAATTTAGTATCAGGGAATACTAGATTTCATTGGCCACCAATATTTAACATATTTTTAATGTTGCAGATTTTCATTGCTAAAAAAAACAGGGCAGTTCTATTTCCAGATAGAGCATAAGCAGGACTAACTGTGGTCTAGTCTACATAGGAATGTGAGGCATGTAGTGAACATCAGCTAGCTTCCTAGGTGTCTGGCTCTTGTATTCAAGTATTATCTGAATCTCCTGTTACATCGTCTGGCTTTTATTTTACTTTGTGAGGTGCTCAATGTGGTCTGCATTACTTTGGTCATCAGACGACAAACTTGTAAGGACTGGAGATTAACATCACCACTGGTACTATGGGAACCATAGCCAAGAATAATTTAGACATAGGTAAACTTTAAAAGCAGGAAAACTGAAGGTACATTGTTGATTAAAAATATAATTGTATAAATTTTTAACCAATCATGGGAATAAAATTTAGCATTTTTGCAAAAGAAAATGATTTTTAATATTTACACAATATAAAAGCAGCAACATGTAGAAATACATTAGAGTACAAAATGTATTATTAAAATAAAAGTTTGTGTATAAATTTATTGTGTATAAATTTATTGTCCTTTCTACTTTAGAGCCACACCAACTCTCAATGGCATTGTTGTAAATTATTACTAAAGTGTTAGTTACAAAACTGAATGTAAAAACAATACTACTGGCTATTAACAATAGATAGTGAAATAAACAAGAGGAGGAAAAGTGAAGGAAATGTATTACTAAGGTAAATAACAGTAATGAACATAAGTATCAACACAGAGAAAAGTCTAAATGTTTGAAAGTAAAACTCTTAACTAGTAATACTTACAAAGTCATAAACATTATAGTGAAAGTAACACTGCAAAAAATAAGTTGAAAACATTTCAATTATTGCATTACAAAAGGTTCTAGTGACATTCTGTTGTTTAAAGTTAGTTGAAGTAGTAATCTTCAGCATATTGATAAATATTACAAATGTCATCACGCTTACGATATTTATATCGACGAGAAGCTATTGTGAAAATAGTGAGACATAAAACTCCAATTAATAAATTAACTGTGAAATATGCAAACTGGCAATTTAACTTTGGGGATTACGAAATGCTAAGTTGCTAAAGAAATAACGCGACATTACTGCTGACAGTAGCCGGAACAATGATATTATGCAATAGAACATTCCAAACAAAATTCCCTTCATGTGTTGGGGACTCTGACAAGATATAAACTCCAGGACTGATATATTTATGAGCACAAGGTACAACCCATACAATATGTATGCAACAATTGGCATGACATACGCTGGTACATAAACCAATTCTTTGTTGATGTCAAGACTATAATTAGATCCAAAGCAATCCGTATCTTCTTGAAAGCTAGTCTTGTCAGCAATTATATTATCTATTAGAAAGCAAATCGAATAAAGAATAATTAACACAAATATGCTTAGTCCGATTCTATTAAACATTCCTGGAAGATATCTGGAAAAGTAGGGTGTAACGAAAAACTTAAAAAATGGAATGCCAAAGATTATGATTAACGGTGTTATGGAACTAATTATAGTGACTGAAACTGTAGATATGTCATGATGATCTTCGTGCCTTCTTAAATAGTACTCACATAATGTCTCTAAATTTAGGTCCAATAGAAACACTAGCCCCAACGATAATAATACCAAAACAATTCTGAATGATACTTTAACATCTTCAACTTGCTCTGTTGTAAAAGGTCCTCCATATCTTGTTTTTCCGTGGTCAATCCTGGATATGGGTTCATCCTCACAATAGGTAAAAGCACTCCTTCTTTTGAACTTCTTGTGCATAGCAGCATATTTAAAAACATCATAGACCAACTTGTAAGGATTATGTCTTAACTTTTCATCGAGAAATAGACATTTGTATTTATCAACTATAAACAAGATTACGATCAAGAGTATTACTGAGACACTACAAACCACTTGTAGAATAACAACAGTTGATGTATCAGATGTATTATACATAATAAATACACTGGAAGTTCGTAAAATAGTTACAGGTAAATGAATCATAGCATGAAGCCAATAGTTTATGTGAATATAGTCTACCGATTTTTGTGTTGGCAAGTTTATTAACTGGTCCATTCCAAACTGAATAATATTTGCATGAAATAAAATACGCCCAAAGTAAGCACCAAAACTCATTATACTAGCACATATTAATGCCGTTGTATGAAGTTTCATTATGGGTATGATTATTAACATAAACAAGATTCCTGTATTGATTCCTACTAGTGCAAATGAACTGTACTTCAGTATTTTAAATCTCCCATAAACTGCATCTGCAAGAAATCCAGCAATGGGATACACAACAGATGCAGCTGCTTCTAAAGTAATTATTAAAATACTTTTCCTTCCATAAGAAGAACTCATGATAGCTGAAGGTTTCAAGTATAAAACATAGAGAAGGTCATTCACAACTTGCCACAACAGTAAAATAAAAATAGCCTTTACTGAATTAGCCTTTCTGAAAGAAATTAAGTTTGTCATATTCAATGTGAACAAGACAATATTTAAATTGATGATGAATTACATAGTGACTAACTGATTTTCCATGCCGTATATATATATTATACTGAAAGTAGGTAAGTGTTATTACATGTCACAAATACACAATAAATTTGGGAAATGAGTATATTTTTGGCAATCCAGTTATCCTTAATAACATGTTTGACATTTATCAGTGTGACTTCCTCCAATCCTTCAAACTGACACTTAGCCAATTCGGTTCGTGTGTATATCTTAAATTATGAATAATTAATGAACCAATTGTATAATGTTGTTATAATGGTTCTGTACTGTACAAGCATCAAACTTATTAAATAGCTATAGTATGAAATATCTGATCTCACTTGTTGTACAAATGGGTATGAGTACTAAGGCTGTGGTTAATGATATTGATAACTATATTTGCGTAGGGGAGAAAAATGCATGGAGAAGGGGGCCTTAGGCATGAGTTTAGCTTAATATGTGAGACTTGTAATTGTGAAGGTAATTTCATTTTTATGGAACTAACAAAGGATATCTGCACAGTATACGAGAGCAGATAATATCTATGGTGCGAGCTTTTTTAAAGGTTAGTTTAGTCTAAAAGTTTTAAAATATTCTATTCTGGCGCACTCAATGGGGATTACAGTGACTAAAGTCAGTATCTAACTATATCCCTACTACTGTTTCTAGCCAATAGCTGTAGAGATGGTATGCCCAAACTCCTCTCCATCTGGCACATGAGTTCGGCAAGATTAACTATACCATGTGTGCAATTACATTTCATTGTTTTTTATATATAACTTCATCATGTTTGCTAAAGTATGACATTATTTTAGAAAATATTATGTTAGAAGATTTCATTCAAGCACCTGAGGTGGGAAATACAAGTGTTTATAAAGATAGTTATAATTCTTTCTTTTCCTATGAATGGATTGTCCGTAACATTTCATATTCAAGTGTTACTCAAAATTACTTTCAAGTTACTCCACCATATTGTAGTAAATTTGGATGTTGTGCATTTAAATGTCTTTCACCAAAAGAAAAGAAATAATAATACCGCATACAAAACTGTTACCTAAGAAACATGTTTTTGCTATTGACTGTTTCCAAAATTTCCTTTGAGCAACTTGAACAAGGAAACAACAGGCCTGTATTGGGATTCCTACCTTGTGTGTCTTCAGAAGACAATAACGAAGAGGTGATTGACATCAATGGGTCAGGGATTGTACCTTTGAGAGAGGAAAAACACTTTAATGTTCTTGTCTAACTTAGTAGTTACATTGTGAATATGTTCATTAACTCTAAAACCATTACACTTGTAGCTCTCTCAGCAACTTACACAATTTTGAAGTAATTCTGTTCAGTAATTATGAGCTATGAGAACAGATTTTCCAATATCTATTGTTATTGAGTTACTAGTGACAGTAACCAACTGTGAGAGACATTATGGAAAACTGTAAAGAATTAATAGACAGATATTTGAGTAGCAAATTTAGAAACCTGAAGAAAGCTACCTTTATAATATTATTGTGGCTGTTTGGAACAACATTATTTATTTCTTATATTTGAAGCCTTCAGAAGTAATGTGGCATTCGTATGGCACATCAGTACTATGGATGCTTACATTGGAAGCAATACTCTCAATTCTGTCACCTCTGGCTGGACTAGTAGCAGATATAGTGTATGGGAGATTGAGAGTTCTGAAGTTCAGTATATATTTAATATTGGCTTGTACAATTAAGTTAAGGATAGTGATACATTTCATATATTTTCTTTGCACACTTCAATGTATTATTAGACTCTCCACTTCTGAATTGCGCATTTATATACTACATGGTTAATATAATTATTGGAGTTAGTTGTTTGATAATTTTCACCGTAGCTTAAAAGAAATAAATGTCGTAAACGTGATGACATATGCAATGCATACCAATATGCAGAAAATTATTACTCTGACTACAATTAATAGCTATTATACCTGAAAAAATTGGTATGGCTCTTTAAGAAAATATAATGTACAAGTAATCCAACTAATAGTTAACAGTCATACTCTATAGTATGTTTGTAAACTGTTTATCAATGTCAAGGTTGTTTGTTTGTTTGTTTGTTTGTTTGTTTTATACTTACTGTGTCATTTTGTTGTTTTTATTGTTATTCTATTCAAATGTTGTGTTAAAATTCATACAATAAGTATTCTTCAAAATTATAATAAAATGATATTATTTTGTTTCGAGTAATTTACCCAAACATGCAATTTAGCTAAAATTACATCCTATGATATAGATTAGGCATACAGATTAGTAAGGCAGGAGGCAGTAGGTATGGAGAGAGTAAATTAATGGAAGCTTTTCTGAAATGGGTAAGGAAAATAACAGTAATTCCTCAGTGGCAGAGCGTTTGTGCTTTAAGCAAAAAGGTTGTGGGTTCAATTCCTGGTGGCAACCAAATATATTAATTTTGTATTATTTTTAAAAAAACTGTGAAAGACAAAGAGATAGAGTACATTAGTGAGTAAAAAAAAAAGGCTGAGTAAGAAATTGTGAACTTCTGTTTTAGTTTATTAATATCTTGTGTGCTTATTTATTTCTGTATCGTTTATTGTATTTAATAATTCAGTATCAGGGAACTAGGTTTCATTGGCCACCAATATTTAACATATTATTTGTAATGTTGCAGATTTTCATTGCTACAAAAACAACAGGACAGTTCTATTTCCAGATAGAGCATAAGCAGGACTAACTGTGGTCTAGTCTACATAGGAATGTGAGGCATGTAGTGAACATCAGCTAGCTTCCTAGGTGTCTGGCTCTTGTATTCAAGCATTATCTGAATCTTCTGTTACATCGTCTGGTTTTTATTATACTTTGTAAGGTGCTAAGTGTGGTCTGCATTACTTTGGTCATCAGACGACAGACTTGTAAGGACTGGACATTACATCACCACTGGTACTGTTGGAACCATACCAAGAATGCTACTGTACTTGAAGACTGATTCGTACCAGTAACCATTGCTTCTTTATTGAGCTCTACATCACAGAAAGTGCTTCCTTCCAGAGAGTGAACTAAGCACTTGAGGGTTATGGTGGCCTTCCAAAAGAAGGCAATAGAGTAGGTAACAAGACAGTTGATACAGAGATACTGTACATTAAAGTAGGCTTTAAAAGGGTAGAAAAAATATAAGATATCAGCTGCTAAGGAATAAGTAGAGTAATCATAGAGCGAAGTCAATGCCAGCAGGAAAGTGATGAGGAAGGTATAAGTAAAGGATGAAATAGGTGGTATAAAAAGTTGTTTGAGGCCTTAGGCGGTTATACATTAATACACAATACACTAATTGACATATTTGCTATACATTTTTACACTTAGCTAAGGATTTAGACATAGGTAAACTTTAAAAGCAGGAGGACTGAAGGTACATTGTTGATTAAAAATATAATTGTACAAATTTTTACCAATCATTGGAATAAAATTTAGCATTTTTGCAAGATAAAAGGATTTTTAATATTTATACAATATAAAAGCAGCAACAGTGATAAACATGTAGAAATACTTTGAAGTACAAATTGTATTATGAAAGAAATTGTTTGTGTATAAATTTATTGTCCTTTCTACTTTAGAGCCACATCAACTCTCAATGACATTGTTGTAAATTGGAGTTGGAGTAGTAATCTTCTGCATATTGATATACGTTACAAATGTCATCACGCCTACGATAATTATATCTACGAGAAGATATTGTGAAAATAATAAAACATAAAATTCCGATTAATATATTGAAAGTGTAGTAGACAATTTGGCAGTTCAGTTGTGGAGAGTCATATAATGCATTGAAGTGTGCAAAGAAGTAATATGAAATGACTACAGACAGTAGAAGAAATACTGACTTAATAAAGTAATACATTCCAAACACAATTCCCTTCATGTGTTGAGGAGTCTGACAAGATATGAATTCCAGCACTGATATCTTTATGACCAGAGAATAGAGACCATACAGAATGTGTACTATAATTGGAGTAACAACTACTGGTATATGAACCAAATGTTTATTAAAAGTCAAACTGTTGTTCAGTTTGAAGCACGTATTATCCTCCTGGAATAATGGAGTGGATCCTACTGTATTGATAATGAAGCAAATGACAAAGATGGTTATTATCACAATTATACTGAGTGCCATTCTTTTAAACATATTTAAAGTACGACGGTTAAAAAATGGTTTCAATACAAAGTGAAAGAAAGGAAGACTGAATATTGTAATGAGAGGGCTAAGAGCATCTAATCTGTTTACTGTTTCTGATACAGTTCCATGTTTCAGTTCATGTCCTCTGATATAAAACTGTAACATAATATTTATGTTGAAGTCAAGTAAAAATACTGAACCTAGAGTTACCAATACTAACAATATATTTAACAACAATTTAACATCTTCAACTTGCTCTGTTGTAAATGGACCTCCATATCTCTGCTTCCCATTGTCTATTCTAACAATATATTTAAAAACACTTTAACATCTTCAACTTGCTCTGTTGTAAATGGTCCTCCATATCTCTGCTTCCCATAATCTATTCTAGAGGGAATTTCTTCATCACAGTAGGTAAATGTACTTCTTTTAATCGGCTTCTTGTGCTTTACAGCAAATTTAATCACACAGTACAACAATTTGTAAGGATTTATTTTTAATCTTTCATCATGAAACAAATCTCGTAATTTGCCTATAATGAATAAAATTCCAATCAAAAATATTGATGAGCAACTCAAAAATGCTTCAAGTAATATTAAGGTAGATGCATGGAATTGTATATGACGCCAAGACAGAATATGTGAAGTACTGAATACTGTATTAGTGAACAAGTAAGTAACGCCCTGTGACCAGACATACATATGAATAAAATGGACAGACTTCTCTATAGGCATGTCTCGAAGCTGATCAGTTCCAAACTGAATAATATTGGCTTGAAAAAATTCACGACCTAAGTAAGAGCCGAAGAAAAATATAATAGAAACATGTCAAAAAACTAGAATTTCTGTTGCATTTAAAAAAATCAACATTACCAAAACTCCAAACGTATAAGCCACTATTAAATAAGTACTGAACTTCTACACTCACAGTCTCCCATATGATACATCTGCTATAAGTCCAGCAAGTGGAGAGAGGATTGAGAACCCTGCTTCCACTGATATCATCCATAGAATTGATGTTCCATACGAATGCCTCAATACTTCTGAAGGTTTCAAATATAAGAAATAAATAATGTTGTTTCCAAACTGCCACAATAATATTATGATGGTAGCTTTGAAGGATATGTTTAAGTTTATAAAGACACATTTCAACTTTCTACTCAATAATCCCATACAGTCTGCCATACTATCTCTCTTGGTCTGTTCCTTTGAATATGTCACTTACCATGCAGTGTGGTGTTACAGCTTATATAAATGCCGAGAGTCAATGTTTTTGACTAAATGTTTGATAACAATAGACTATTGGGGAATCTATTTTCATACCAAAATATCTATAGTATAAAAGAAACTCAGTAAACATAATTGTGAGAATAAACAGATTTGCAGTTCTAAATGTTAACAAGACTGTAATAATTAAGTCAGGGAAAAAACTACTTAACAAACAAACACATTATATCTGCATATGTGACATTACGAATCTATACAGATCTATATCTGTGTGAAGTATATATATATATATATTCACTGATCTATATCACTCCCTCCCTTGATCACAAGATAACAAATGTTAATCTTAATGGCTAAAAAGATAAAAAATGAAGAGGTTACAATTAAAAAAATATATGGTGCTGCTTATCAGCCCTATTTAACTTCAAACTGCATAATCAATGGAAACATACCTTTGATATAGTTATATAGGTATGTATGCTGTTTATATGGATTTATGTACATGTTAAGTATTATTTGATTGTTTAATCACACTGACTACGGCATAAATTTTACAAGCTACCTATTAAGGTGAAATTGTGTAATGCAAAGCTGCTCAAAAGACTTTATTTAAAAGTTTTAAGCAAAAAAACACATGTCGATGAGAATCTGCACGCTCATTATTTAATTATTTCATTATTTCATTATTTCATTACCAATATATTACTTCTACAACATTACAAATAAAAGCAACTTAAATCATTATAACAAATTAAATTTCTAGAAAAAGTGGTTTTTGGCAAGAAGTCCCAAAAGCGCTCTCCATTATATGACATTATAGTCTAGAGTTGCTTTATTACTTGTTCATACTTCGTATTTAATATCAACAAACTATGCTTCAATAATACTTTGTCCCAGATAATTGTTTAAAGTAGTTGTAGCTAATCTCAATCCGGCACTATTTACTAAATTGCTAGATAATTTTCTGATAATAAATTAATTATGTGTGCCTATTGTATTTAAGTCCGGAGTTTGTTTATAATCAGCTTCATCAAGTTGATGGCAAATGTTCACAAATTCCATCCAATACACAGACATGCCTTCAAATCTGTACTAGGCCTTTTGTTTGTGACATTTAACGCAAGATTTTCTGCCATCCATGTGGTTAGAGGCAGCTGAGACAATGAGAAGTTTCAGCAAAAGTTATAAAACTAATGGTGCTTTCTTGTACTATGGAATACATTACATTGAAACACCTGTATAGATATTGTTAAGGCATCTTTGACTAAAGTTTCTTAACTTACACAGTTCAAAGAAACAGCATTGATACCACTTATAACAGTAAAAGGGATACTGAAACTAGATAGCATAGTTAACTAGAACTGTCATTTATCCTTCATACCTTACCTACTGTAATGTATCCCTCCTACTGCCACATACCTTATCACTTTCCATATTGACTCCTATCCTATTCCTTGTTTACTACAACTTATCCTATATTCTTTAGGCCCACCAAAATGATAACATATTTCTTAGAACTTAACATTTTAATAGTTACCTGGTATTGTGGTAAAATATATATATATTAAACTACGACAAGAGTTTAATTAAAACGCTATATTCAGAATGAAAAAGAATCAATTGTTTCCTCTTCCAAAACAGATTCATGAAGAACTCCTCTGAAGAAAATTGATGATAGCTCTATTTTATGCCACTCTTTTAATAGAACACCCACACATGTTATTTCAGTTAATTAAAACATAATTCCTAAAATGTCAAAACTAAAAATTTTGGAGCTGACACACATCCGAATTAGATTTGATGTGGCCTTGCCTACATGCATCTTCCTACCCAAGTGAGACCTACCATCACATACCTACCCTCTTCCTGTATGTTCACTGCCTCCTACCCTATTCTAACTGCCCTAACTTGTACCATCTAACCATCAAACAAGAAAAAACATAAAAATAATTATAATTATAGAGTCAAAATCAAAACAATCTCTCAATACAGAAGAAACAATCACGGTACATAGTAGATAATACAGAAAGAATATTGTAACAGTACAATGGAATTGAACAATTACATTCTTGCAATAAGAGGAGAGTTTCTACAGCTACGACAATGATAAACACACTAAAGTTGAGTAATAGCCACACAAGTTCTCAATGACATCGTCTTAAATTGCAGTTGGAGTAGTAGTCTTCTGCATATTGATATACATTACAAATGTCGTCACGCCTACGATATTTATATCTACGAGAAGATATTGTGAAAATTATTAAACATAAAATTCCGATTAATATATTGAAAGTGTAGTAGACAACTGGGCAATTAAGGCGTGGAGCGTCACGTAGTACATTGAAGTGTGAGAAGAAATAATATGAAATTAATACAGAGAGTAGAAGAAATGCTGATTGAATGAAGTAATACATTCCAAACACAATTCCCTTCATGTGTTGAGGAGTTTGACAAGATATGAATTCCAGAACTGATATCTTTTCGAGCATAGTGTAGAACACATGCATAATCTGAACTGTAATTGGAATAATTGCAACTGGTACACGAGTTAAATTTTGATTAAAAGTCACACTGTGGTTCAATTTAAAACAGTGATTACTATTCTTCAATAAAGGAGTGGATCCTATTGTATTAATTATGAAGCAAATGACAAAGATACTTGTCATCACAATCATGCTCAGTCCCATTCTTTTAAACATCCCTAAATTCAATCTGTTAAAGATCGGCTTGATAATAAAATATAGGACAGGAAGACTAAGGATTGTTATTAGTGATGTAGTAAGATAAACACCTTTTACAGTATCTGATAAAAATGTTTGTTTATGTTCATTTTCTCTAATATAAAACTGCAATATAATATTTACATTGAAGTCCAGTATAAATGCTGGGCCTAGTGATACCAACACTATCAATATGCTCAACAACACTTTAACATCTTCAACTTGTTCTGTTGTAAATGGTCCTCCATACCTTAGCTTCCCATAATCTATTCTAGAGGGAATTTCTTCATCACAGTACGTAAATGCACTTCTTTTTATTGGCTTCTTGTGCTTCACAGTAAACTTAATCACACGAAATAATAATTTGTAGGGATTAACTTTCAATCTTTCATCATGAAACAAATCTGGTACTTTGTCAATAACAAATAGCATTCCAATCAAAAATATTGATGAGAAACTCAACAATATGTCTAGTAAGACAATAGTGGATGTGTGGGTTTGTATGTTGTACCAATCAAATACATGTGAAGTACTGCATACGACGTTAGTGAGTAAGTAAGTTACTGCATGTGACCAGACATACATATGAATAAAACGGACAGACTTATCTGTAGGCATGTCTCGAAGCTGATCTGTTCCAAACTGAATAATATTGGCTTGAAAGAATACTCGACCTAAATAAGAGCCGAAGAAAAATATAATAGAAACATATCTAAAAACTAGAACTTCTGTTGCATTTAGAAGAATCAACATTACCAAGACTCCAAACGTACAAGCCACTATTAAATAAGTACTGAACTTCAACACTCGCAGTCTCCCATATGCTACATCTGCTATAAGTCCAGCAAGAGGAGAGAGGATTGAAAACCCTACTTCCAATGTAATCATCCATTGAACTGCCGCTGTGCCATATGAATGCCTCATTACTTCTGAAGGTTTCAAATATATGAAATAAATAATATTGTTTCCAAACTGCCACAATAATATTATAATGATAGCTTTGAATGTGTTTAGGTTTCTAAGATTATTTTTCAACTTTCTACTCAACATTTCTGTACAGTTTGCCATATTATCTATCTCAGTTGGTACCTTCAATAATGTCACTTGTAACCGCACAGTGTGATATAGCCTATATATATACCCAAGAATTTATATTGGAAACAGCTATTTAATAACAATAGCTATTGGGAGACGTAATTTTATACCAAAATATCTATACTGCAAGAAGATCCAAGTAAACATGATGAGGAAAAAATATCATTACTTTGCAATTTTGAAAGTGGTTAAGAATATGACAAGTATACAACGCAATGTGTTCAAAGTTCTTCTAAAAAGGAGTTGTATCAATAAGGTATAAGTTATAGTTATAAACCAAAATTGAGGTTTGTAAGCGATTTATAAACTCCGAGACACGAGGGAGCAGCCCGAGTGGCGAGGATTTATAAGTTATAGTTATAAACCAAAATTGAGGTTTGTAAGCGATTTATAAACTCCGAGACACGAGGGCGCAGCCCCAGTGGCTAGGATTTATAAATCGAAATACAAACCTAATGATTTTGGTTTATAACTATTTTATAGCCCAAACATAAACAACGAGCAAAGTATAGCGTTAGCTATCGTAGTAATGGTATTAAAGTACCCAAACTCTTCATTATTCCATTTTGCTTTGATATGCCTTCCACCATAATTATGGTTGCTAAGAACTATATCAGACTTTTCCCCGCTAATACATTTTCTTACGAGCATACCAGACTGTATCCGATTTATAGTTCTTAACGACAAGCGGGGTCGCACGGGTAACGGGCTATAACTGCCACTAAACTAATTTAACAATTGACATATACTCACTCATTGATCACAATAGTCGCTTCTCATTCTAGTATTAAATGAAAGACATCGAAAGCCGTACATATTCGTATCTGTGTGATGTGTATAGACTATTCCATCATTTACACTGAACCACCCACCATGGCTTTCTCACTTTTCCTTAGTAATTAACAAGCTTATCTAAGACCAATCCCTAATGGCAAAGGCAGTAAGACAGAAAGAGAAAGTGATTTAAAAAAAAAAATTTATGACCTTGCTTTATCTGGCCACAGAACTCTGGTGGCACTAACTCATTTAGTGTGTCAAAATACAACACAGCTAACTATAAGACATTAATAATTTCAAGTGCTATTTATAGATTTTGTTTTTAGCATTTACAACTGAAATCAGTTGAGTGCATTGTCTATCATTTGACGTCATAGTCTAGAGTTTGTTTTAGTTTTAGCTATATGAACTATAGAATACTATATTGTTGTCCTTGTCATCAGGGTAATTGGTAACCACTACCACCATAAGTTACAAAATTAAAAAAAAAAAATCATAATAATAATAACAATAATAAAAATAATAGTTAACGATAGCAATGTAGTGATAAATTAATAATACCATAACAATAATTAATAAGATGTCTTTCACTGGCTTTTTTTAGCCATAAAGAATTAAAACATTATTATAATGCAAAGCTGAAGTGTAGCTCTCAATAGACCAAATGAAATCTTTTATTTCAATAATTAGTTTTAGCTATCTGTAAATATTAACTCTGCTAATTTATAACTTCAAATTTCTTTCTCAGCCTCCTTTCACTCATTCGATGTATTCTCTCTCTTTTAAAAACAATACAGAATAAAAACTACGCCTGTGAAAGAGAGAACATGAGTGTGATCAAAACGAACACTAGCATCCCCTTAGCAGCATATATATGTATATACTTAGTTCTCTTATGTCCAACTTCAATTATTAATCCATATAATAATACATTTTTATGTGCCGGTAACAACAACAATCAACGAAGATATGTGTATTCATGAATAATTCAGGACCTTAAACAGTTTGGTAAAGTGTCGTCATTATCTGCTTGCTGAGTCATCATTATCTGATTACTTAGTCGCCACATTCAGTAGAAAGTGTGGGTGGAATACGAATATATTATTATTTTTTATTTATTTATTTTTCTTACTATTCTAAAATTAATATATTTGATACGGGAGAATATCGCAAGTCTGTTGGGTAGTATTCAATAAAAATGGTTACTGCAGAGTATCACTAGGATGATTGGCTGTATTTACCCTAGTGCCTATTACATGAGTGATATTCTGCGGTATTCAATGAATAATGCATTTATTATGTACTGCTCATGTGGAAATACCACAACAACTGCTTCTTGTGCATAAATACTTGTATAATTTAGGGGGATGTGATGTTCCAACATGATAATGATGAACACAGGTCATATAAGAAAATGTTGCCTTCAGCCACATCCTGTTTGTTTTAATGCATTTCCTATGTGGCAACATGTATTAGGCTCTGTTCAGTACATAATAATAGTAATAATAATAATTATTATTATTATTATTATTATAAATTATTATTATTAGTAGTAGTAGTAGTAGTAGTAGTAGTATTAGTTTTAGTATTACTATTAGTATTAGTATTATTACTTTTTTTTTATTATTATAATTATAATTTTTATTATTGTTATTATTGTCATTATTATTATTTACTGTTTGTTGTTGTGGTTGGTTTTTGTTGTTGTTCTTATTATTTTGTTATTATTATCATTATTGCTATTATTATTAGTACTATTATTAAGAATTCTTGGTGGTCTGACCAGACAACTACATGCTTCTTCTTGTGACCAAATATTAAGCAGTAACCCTAGTAGTAAATCTGGACTTTATTGGATAAGGAACAGTACTGAAGTTATTCAACAATCTTGCACATTTTTATGACATTGTATCCATGTGATAATACACAGTTTTACTTGCATAGCTAATGGCTTCATACTGTACTAATTATGCATGGCAATTACCTTATACATAAAATGTGGAATGAGAAATTGTAGAAAACAATTTAAAAAAATAGTTGTGCCAGACATGTAAGATGCTGCTGAACTTGCAAAATCTACAAGCACATTCAGAATTAAAAGGAAAGGTGCATCATCCATTGTATAAACCTCTATCATAACAAACTCATCTCCACCAGGTAAGTATTAGTAGACATAGCAAAGCAATAGCCCTTTTATCATGTGATGGAGGATCACAAGATCCACCAAGAAAACATAGATGTCTTTGTTAGATTCCATAGGACATCACACAGCCCCCATTTAGCCCAACTAAGCGAGTCCCTTTACCTAAGGCCAACTCAGTGGTCTGACCTGGTAAAACTACCCACTTTTTATGTCATTTATGACTCGTTATGATACCATAACTACCCCTATAGCTTCTCTTCTTTCTCATATCAGCTACATCATACCACCTTCCATCACCTACCAGCCAATGTTGAATATGTTTGGCAGCAACATCACACCATTTAAAGGGAAGAGGTAAGAGTTGTAGGCAGAGCTACAAAGAATTGTGAATTAAGCTCTACACAAACAGATGACACTATAAAACAATTAAACAATAACTTTAATAGAGATATAGATGCTGTTTGTGGAGCCCAGTTAAAATAATCTCAGTATTAGAAGCCACATGCCATGTTTTATCCAGTAAGATTGTCGCCTTCTTTCTCAATCCATAAATGATCGTGTTCCATTAATGCATCACTTTGTGCTGATTCATCCATCTAGTTTATTTCTTCTGTCTTTGGTTCTTTCAAATGAGCTTCTTTGATTTGCTCAGATTTTTCCTTTGCTTGGATTTACAGTTACTTTAGCTGTTTTGATCCCTGATGCTTTCTTTGCTTTTGTTTGCTTAGCTTCTATTTTCATCTCTTTGTCTTCTTTGCATTCCTTGTTAGTGTTTTGCTACTTTCATTTGTAGCATTCCTAGGCCTGTTGACCATTTCTTCACTGCAAATCAGAAATGCATTGTTGGCTCCCATATTCTTGGTAGTATATCCTGTCCATGTGGTACTGAAAAAAGACACTTTCCATGCCTTCCTTGTGACTCCTGTCTCACTGTTTCTTGTCCATACAACATCTCCTGCCTCACTTCCCTTTCAAATGTCCACACTACTTTGTTCAATTTCATGTTTGCTCCTTTTTACATTCACGTCCTCATTTTCCCTCATACTCTGTTCTGGTCTCACACTCTCTTCCTTCAAAATCTTATCTTTCCTCATATCCTTCATGCCTTCTCTTCTCCCAAGTCTTTCTCTTCCTTTTCACCCTTCCCTTCCTTCTCTCCCTTCATTTGTTTCTCTTCCCACACATCTTTCTCTTTCTCTTGCCTCTCATTTATCAGTTCTGTACCTTCATTATTATCCATGATGTTTATTTTTTGTCCCTAAGACTTTCATATTTCATGGTATCCCTCAAGTCTACTTCATCGTCCATGTCTCTCAAAGTATTCTCTTCCCTCATGTCCTCCATTTTCCTCACATCTTGTTCAAGTGTCACCATAGTAAACTAATCTTCATTGTCTGATGGAGTAGTTTGACTCTTATCAAGTCTGTCAGCTTTCTCTGACTTTTGGACTTCCATTTCCTCCTGAACAGATAGCTCCTCCACATGTGTCATTGCATAACATTCCTGGAATGTTTTCTGAGGAAAACTATCCTGAGGAGGCAAGAATAAATACTCTGAAGCAGAACGCACTAAGACACGTAGAATATTACACCGACATTTTAGCAGTGAAAATTATTCATTATTTGCTTGCTTTTGCTCATAATTTTATCCTCTCGAATAGGAGTTATTTTAGCTCCTCCAGGCTACTTTACATGCATACATACAACATGTTATAAAAAAGGTGAATAAATAATTAATACCTCGACATCTTCCGTGTCGTCATTTAAGCTGCAACCTCTTGAAAACTGAGAATAAACACAATACACTAAATAACCATTACATAAGTAAAGGATGCAAACTGTATTGATAGCTATTTACAACATGATACAACTACAAACCTCTCCCTTGGAGGATGCTGAAGTTTGTTGTTGTTTTTCTCAGCAGAAAAGAAGTTGAGATCAGACAATACTTCAGCCTAAAGGTCATCGTCTTCACTGTCCCAGTCATCATTGTATTTGTCACGAGTATTTCAAGAATATTTTAGACTCTTCCCAACTATCAAGCTTGGGATAATAGGAACACTTGGGCTCCTTAGCCTAATGAAATCCTATTACAATATGAATACTTATCTCTAATAATTTTATTCTCTTGATTACATTGATAAATATTCAACTTACTCAAATTAAACTTTTAGAAGAGCTGGAATATACTCTAACAATACATATTAGCTTGAACAACTTGACAGAGCCTATTATCTACAAACCACAAACCACAAATCGTGCGAGGAAACGCGGCGGACGCCAGGATAGCGAACGCTGGCGTTCATTAGGGCATGCGTACTTGTCATAATTGGCGAGCGAGCTAAGCGAGCGAGACACTATACATGCAGTGGTGTCGAATTGAGAATCGGGGATATATGTAATCGAGCGAGCGAAGCTAGCGAGATACTATTAGGGGTGGATAATGCAAACTCGGGTATATGTCATATGTATGTATGGATGGTACGTATGCCCTTTAAACGCTCGCGCAGTGCCCTTTTTTCCCCCGGCTTTTTAGGCTTGACCCCACTTTCTTCTGATACTACAGCTTTAAGCAAGTCTTACTTGAAACTTGGGCTCCAAATTGTGAGATAATACCAGCGAAACGCTTGCTTTTCAAGTCACAAAAAGTTACTGCGAAGGGTTACTGTGGCATTGAAACCCTTTACCAAACGTATTTTGAAAAACCTCTGGGACTGCTAAATGGCGCTGGTTGATTGTCAAGTTGGTAGCCAGAGTGGATCAATATTAAAACAGGAAGCCACCATTACTTGGGAGAAGCTGGGGTAAGTACGTAGTTCCATATTTGTTAGTTAAAATTGTTTTTTGTTTTTTTGTAGAATGGCTTAAATTGGATACTACAGAAGTTATCACTATTCCTGAAATTGAGGTAAGAGAGTAATTCTGTATTCGTGTGGTAATATTAATGGCAAACTACTATTTATTTATTGTGTGAACTAAGCTACAGTATATTATGTAACAATAGCAAAAAAAAAAATTCAAATGTTTTTGACTGAATTATTATGTAACAATACATGGGTGTAGAAAGCAATTTTAAAGTGGCCGATCAAGGGGTCACATTTGCCACACCTACAATATTGGGTGTGGTTTAAATGGACTTAATAAAAAAAAAAAAGACATAATTGGTAAAATGATGTAAAATTGATGAATGCATGATAAATACTAATCAATCATACCCATTAGCTAATTATACCTTGTCAAGGCAGAACATTCACCAAAACAAGGGAGGCAGAACCCAGGTGACGCCAGTGGTGAATAGTTTTGTGTAACCTAACTAGGCAGGCTCACTGATATTTGTGCTCAAGTACACCACTAGTGTATATATGTGTGGGGACGTACATGTCATTTTATACTTAGTGATCCTTGTGTATTTTTGTGTTAGCTCGGTGTTCGACCCCGTCCCAAACTTCACTAAACAGAATCCTCCCGTTTCGCGATCATTACCCGCATCATCCCAGAAATTGAATTGCTTAAGTGGCTGCGGTAAGTTAGTGCGCTATTGGTCGTAGTTATAATCCCTACGCATACAGTATTGAAAGTCCACTAGACTAACTACAAAGGTAAGTCTTGTGTAGGTATGGCCAGTTGTGTGAAAGTGTTCTGTGTTTACAGCTACTACTTAAAATATCACAAAGAAAGCCTTTAAATAACGTGACTTGTATTTTTGTTGCTTTTTTTTTTTCAATTCAAACAGTTACGGGGAAGGGTTACTATTGCATTGAATCCCCTTTAATGGTATATGCGTAATTTAAAAACTAGCCTTTTTTTTTTTTCAGCAAGAGAGCTTTGACCTTATTAACCCCTGAGGAACACTTTGACAAGAAGAGATTTGAATTTAATAATAGCATACTTGTGTGATAATAAGAAAATACGTCATTAAAGACAAACACAACAACTACAACAGAAATGTATAGGTAACTAATATTCTGTATTATAGTGGTTTGCTGGAAAACTTGTAGGAATAGCTAATAGTTTAATTGTGTTTCTACTTTATAAGTTGTTGCACAAATTCTCCTCCTGTAAACGGGGAGTTGGAGTAGTAATCTTCAGCATATTGATAAATATTACAAATGTCATCACGCCTACGATATTTATATTTACGAGAAGATATTGTGAAAATTATCAAACATAAAATTCCAACTAATATATTTACAGTGTAGTAGACAAATTGGCAATTAAGGTGTGAAGAGATTTTTACACTGAAGTGTGAGAAGAAATAATATGAAATGACCACTGAGAATAGAAGAAATACTGACTTAATAAAGTAAAATATCCCAAACACAATTCCCTTCATGTGTTGAGGAGTCTGACAAGATATGAATTCCAGCACTGATATCTTTATGAGCATAGTATAGAGACCATAAAGAATCTGCACTATAATTGGAGTAACAACTACTGGTATATGAACCAAATGTTTATTAAAAGTTATACTGTGGTTCCATTTGAAGCACTTATCCCTATTGGGGAATAAAGGAGAGTACCCTATTATATTGACAATGAAACAAGTGATAAATATACTTATTATCGCGATTATGCTGAGTCCCATTCTTTTAAACATTCCTATAGTGACTCTGTTAAATATTGGTTTGACTATAAAATGAAGAAAAGGAAGACTGAGAATTACTACAAGTGGAGGAAGATTATCTAATTTTTGTACTGTCCCTTCGGAAATATCATGTTTATCACCATGTCCTCTGATATAAAACGCTAACATAATATTTATATTGGAGTCAAGCAAAAATACCGGACCTACTGTTGCCAACACTAACAATATATTTAACAACACTTTAACATCTTCAACTTGCTCTGTTGTAAATGGTCCTCCATATCTCATCTTCCCATAGTCTATTCTAGAGGGAATTTCTTCATCACAGTAGGTAAATGCACTTCTCTTTATTGGCTTCTTGTGCTTTACAGTAAACTTAATCACACAGTACAGGAGTTTGTAAGGATTTATTTTTAATCTTTCATCATGAAACAAATCCTTTAATTTGTCTATAATAAATAGAATCCCAATCAAATATTGATGAGAAACTCATAAATATTTCTAGTGTCATAACAGTGGAGGTATGGGCCAAAATATTATGGAGTGAAAACACCAATGAAGAGCTGCAAACAATGATGGTGACCAAGTAAGTCACTGCATGTGACCAGAAGTACATATGAATAAAACAGACAGATTTCTCTGTAGGCATGTCTCGAAGCTGATCTGTTCCAAACTGAATAATATTGGCTTGAAAGAACACATAACCTAAGAAAGCACCAAATAACAATGTGACTAGGCCAAATCTAAAAATGTCTATTTCTGTTGCATTTAGAAGAATCAACATTACCAAGACTCCAAGTGTACAAGCCACTATTAAATAAGTACTGAACTTCAACAATCACAATCTCCCATATACTACATCGGCTATAAGTCCAGCAGGGGGAGAGATGATTGAAAACCCTGCTTCCAATGTAATCATCCATAGAACATTCTGGCCATGTGAATGCCTCATTACTTCTGAAGGTTTTAAATATATGAAATAAATAATATTGTTTCCAAACTGCCACAATAATATTATAATGATAGCTTTGACTGTGTTTAGGTTTCTAAGTTTATTTTTCAATTTCCTACTCAACATTTCTGTACAGTTTGCCATATTAATTATCTCAGTTAGTACCTTCAATATATCACTTGTAACCGCACAGTGTGATATAGCCTATGTATATACCAAAGAATATGTATTTGTAATAGCACTTTAATAATAATAGCTATTGGGAGACGTAATTTTATACCAAAATATCTATACTGCAAGAAGATCCAAGTAAACATGATGAGGAAAAAATATCATTACTTTGCAATCCTGAAAGTTGTTAAGAATATGACAAGTGTACAACGCAATGTGTTCAAAGTTCTTCTAAACTGGAGTTGTATAAATATGTATAACTGCCACTAAACAAATTTAACAATTGACATATACTCACTCATTGATCACAATAGTCGCTGCTCATTCTAGTATTAAAGAAAAGCCATCGAAAGCCATACATATTCGTATCTGTGTCATGTGTATAGACTATTCCATCATTTACACTGAACCACCCACCATGGCTTCCTCACTTTTCCTTAGTAATTACCATGCTTATCGAAGACCAATCCCAAATGGCAAAGGCAGTAAGACAGAAAGAAATAGTGATTAAAAAAAACAACAATTAGGTGGCCATTGATCAGCATTATTTCATATTCAAATGGCTCAAAGTACTCCAGTTGCTCAAAGAACATTTATTCTATAAACACGAAAACATGTCTTAGAAAGACTGCCGCATGCTTCCTTTCTATATTCATTCAGTGAAACACAGAACTCTGGTGGCACTAACTCATTTAGTGTGTCAAAATACAACATAACTACAAGACATTAATAATTTCAAGTGCTATTTATAGATTTTGTTTTTAGCATTTACAACTGAAATCAGTGGAGTGCATTGTCTATCATTTGACGTCATAGTCTAGAGTTAGTTTTAGTTTTAGCTATTTGAACTATAGAAAGTAGTACTCAGGTGCAAATAATTCATAATTTTTCTTATAATTATTATTTTTTGCAACATTATATTCTATACTATAAAGTGTTTTGAATAGGGAGTTCTCAATGAACATTATTAGGCACCTCATAGCTACTAATTCAAGTCTTTGGCAATAAATATATTATGAGACATAATAATACTGAAATGAATCCATTAAAAACAGCCAAATTTCTCAAGTTATAAGTGTAAAGCCTTTTTGTCTAATTTAAGGTCGACAATATGGTATTACATAATCATCAACAAAAATGGTAAGACTTTTGTACAAAGCAAATGTAAACAATTAGTCTTCCAGACTTCGTACAAAATAGCTACTCACTACGTAGCAGTAGGATAAATGCTCTGGCCCACAAGGCAGCAAGAAAACAACAACAGCTGAAACAGCCTGCTTCTTCTCTCTGATCTGTAGTTATGGTAGAATAAATGACAAGATAAAACCCTTTACCTGACGTCTCGACTGGGAAAATGGGGACTGGGTAAAGTCAGATGTAGCTAGTTATCCTCCAGTAGTCTTGTTATCTCTTCCAAGCTACCTACACGGATGTGAATCACCATACTTTGTGGTGTAGGAAGATGTTTCAGTATGGGTGGGCTCCATAAGGCTCCAGCCCCCGGAGCCCCCACCCCCACTTTATACGCCACTTCTTACTCTTACAACTATCCACTTCCAATAACAATAAATATAAGCAATGCAGTCCACAGGACAGCTGCATGCTAACTCATGCTTATATCCTTCTTTGTAATGTATTGTTCTGATCATTTAAAAGAATTTCAGAGTTTTGACCTAACTATATTTACATCCCACTTTGCATTTGGCACTGAAATCAAGCAAGAAATATTCTTTAGGTCCACATACCCCATTCTAAATGTAGCAGTTTGTGTAAATGGACCTATTCTAGTTGACAATGCGTAATGTTAATATAATTCTCAAAAGTAGCTAATCGGAAAAAACAATTTACAAAAACTTTAGTTGTTTTTCTTATAATTACTATAAACTCCAGTTATAACTTCCCCAACCAACACAACGCAATTATTTCCATCAACACACACCAACCACAGTTCACCTAACCCCATGTAAATCATGTTAACTTTATTAGAAGATGCTTACATCTGCCAACTAGTCTAATTATTTTAACACTCAAAGTACAGAAGGCTTCGACTTCAGTTCACTCACTTTGACTAAATTGTTGACGTAAATTTAGCTGAAAAATTTGCTAATCGCTGTGAATGTGAGACAAAATGTATAAAAATAAGATAATGATTAAATAATCAAAGGCAATAGTTGTTAGAGTATTAAATAATTTCTTTAAAACTTTCTTATAAATGAACATCATTTAGTCTTGCATTTGTAATAGAAATTCAAGCTATAATGCAACTTAGTGGAGGGCTGATATGGAAATTTTGCAGTATTGCTTCAGCTCGTAGAATTTAGATATAAAAGGAGGCAGTATAATTTCCCTATAGCTAATTAACTTATTTACTATCCATGCATCTTCATAATGAATATATAGTTACACTAAAATGTTAGCTACAAAACTGAATGTAAAAACAATACTGGACTACTGGCTATTAACAATAGATAGTGAAATAAACAGGAGGAGGAAAAGTGAAGGAAATGTATTGCTAAGGTTAATAACAGTAATGAACATAAAATCAACACAGAGAAAATTCTAAATGTTTGAAAGTAAAACTCTTAACTAGCAATACATACAAAGTCATAAACATTATAGTGAAAGTAACACATCAAAATAATAAGTTGAAAACATTTCAGTTATTGCATTACAAAAGGTACAAGTGACATTTTGTTGTTAAAAGTTAGTTGAAGTAGTAATCTTCAGCATATTGATAAATATTACAAATGTCATCACGCTTACGATATTTATATCGACGAGAAGCTATTGTGAAAATAGTTAGACATAAAACTCCAATTAATAAACTAACTGTGATTTAACTTTGGGACATTACCATATGTTAAGTTGCTAAAGAAGTAATTCGACATCACCGCTGACAGTAGCCGGAACAATGATATTATGCAATAGAACATTCCAAACAATATTCCCTTCATGTGTTGGGGACTCTGACAAGATATAAACTCCAGGACTGATATATTTATGAGCATAAGGTACAACCCATACAATATGTGTACAACAATTGGCATGACATACGCTGGCACATAAACCAATTCTTTGTTGACATCAAGACTATAATTAGATCCGAAGCATTCCGTATCTTCTTGAAAAATAGTCTTGTAAGCAATTATATCTATTAGAAAGCAAGTCGAATAAAGGATAATTAACACAAATATGCTTAGTCCGATTCTCTTAAACATTCCTGGAAGATATCTGGAAAAGTAGGGTGTAATGAAAAACTTAAAAAATGGAATGCCAAAGATTATGATTAAGGGTGTTATGGAACTAATTGTAGTGACTGAAACTGTAGATATGTCATGATGATATTCGTGCCTTCTTAAATAGTACTCACATAATGTCTCTAAATTTAGGTCCAATAGAAACACTAGCCCCAACGATATTAATACCAAAACAATTCTGAATGATACTTTAACATCTTCAACTTGCTCTGTTGTAAAAGGTCCTCCATATCTTGTCTTTCCGTGATCAATCCTGGATATGGGATCATCCTCACAATATGTAAAAGCACTCCTTCTTTTGAACTTCTGGTGCATAGCAGCATATTTAATTACATCATAGACCAACTTGTAAGGATTATGTGTTAACTTTTCATCGAGAAATAACCTTTTGTATTTATCAACTATAAACAAGATTACGATCAAGAGTATTACTGAGACAGTAAAAAATGCTTGTAGAATAACAACAGTTGATGTATCAGATGGATTATACATAATAACTACACCGGAAGTTCGTAAAATAGTTATAGGTAAATTAATCATAGCATGAAGCCAATAGTTTATGTGAATATAGTCCACCGATTTTTGTGTTGGCAAGTTTATTAACTGGTCCATTCCAAACTGAATAATATTGGCATGAAATAAAATACGCCCAAAGTAAGCACCACAACTCATTATTCTGGCACAAATTAATGCCGTTGGATGAAGTTTCATTATGGGTATGATTATTAACATAAACAAGTTTCCTGTATTGAATCCCACTAGTGCAAATGAACTGTACTTCAGTATTTTAAATCTCCCATAAACTGCATCTGCAAGAAATCCAGCAATGGGATACACAACAGAAGCAGCTGCTTCTAATGAAATTATCAATATATAGCTGCTTCCATAAAAATAACTCAATATAGCGGCAGGTTTCAAGTATAAGATATAGAGAAGGTCGCTCACAACTTGCCAAAACAGTAAAACAAAAATTGCCTTTACTGAATTAGTATTTCTGAAAGAAATTAAGTTTGTCATATTTATGTGAACAAGACAATTTTTAAATGGATGTTATTACATAGCCACTAACTGATTTTACATGCAGTGGATATATATACTGAAAGTTGGTAAGTGTTATTACATGTCACATATACACTATAAATCTTGGGAAATAAGTTTCTTTTTGGTAATCCAGTAATCCTTAATAACATATTTGACATTTATCAGTGTGACTTCCTCCCATCCTTCAAACTGACACTTAGCCAATTCGTGTGTATCTTATAATGAATACTTAATGGACCAACTGTCTACTTGTTGTTATAATTATATTCTGATCTGTACAACCATCATACTTACTAGCTAGCTATAGTTTAAAATATCTGATTTCATTTGTAGTGCAATTTTGGGTATGAATACTAAGGCTGATTAATGATATTGATAATTATGGAGAAGGGGTACTTAGGCATGAGTTTAGTTCAATATGTTAGACTACGTAATTGTGAGCTAATTTCACTTTTGTAAAACCAACTATTAAAAAAGCTCACATCAAAGATATATCTGCAGAGTATACTTGAGCAGATATCTATGGTGCGAGCTTATTAATGGCTAGTTTATGTGGGGAAGTGAGACACTCGAATTCCACTAGTCAGACTCGCAGAGTCAGTTTATTATCCGCTTGCACAAAGAGTTGTTAAATCTTATGCAGACTTCAAGGATAATACAAAATGACTGACTGAAAATGATGGCCTGCACCTGACCAATATATCCTAACAGGTCCAGAGGCTCTAATGGAAGTGCCCAACAACAATGACACAAAACAACAACCGACAATTACATGTTTGACACCAACACACATAGCCACTGTCGCTGGACATAAACTATGACATATAAAGCAACAAATGACAACTACATTTTTGACACAAAAACATGTCTCTAAGAATTAGTCGTAAATCTCTATGTGGGAGGTGTCAGATCCAGCTGAGCCCCGCCCACAATTAGCTTAAAAGTTAATAAATTAATCTATTCTGGCCAACTCAATGAGGATTACAGTGACTAAAGTCAGTATCTCCTGGTGTTTAGTGAATCTGGCTTTACCTTAGACATTGTGTAGTTCAGATTCCCTTTCATCTCTGGCTACAAAAATAGACCTTTTCACGTAATACTTTAAGCTATTTTAGTTTTGTTATTTGTACAACGTTCCAGCAATAATTAGAATGGTCTTGCAAGCTGAAACAGTCAAGAATATTGTGTACCATTATTTACTATTTACTAGACTAAGTCACACGAAGTCAAAAGAGGGCTATTGCTAGAAAATTGTGTAATAAACTTAAAGCAATTCAGCTTGAAGTTTATAATTAAGAGCTTATTTTGCCTTTTGGTGGGCAAATGAATCTTAGCATGTCTATTACGTGGAAATTTCAATTGCATCTAAATTTTATCATAAAGTATAATCATTCAATCATGTAGTGACTCAACACATTAGTGGAAAGGATCACTTATTCATTAGATTTTTTTCATTTTTTCAAACCCAATAATCACAGAAGGCCATGGTTATAGTAATTATGATACTATGTATGTCTGCTGAGTCTCTGCATAATACGAAGGTAATGAACCCAGAATGTGTTTAAGTATATGTTAAGTAATTTCACTCTGTGGTATGTGAATTCAATTTGCCATGCTAGAAGAGAAAGTAAAGTTTGTACAGATGATGAGCACACATTTTCAATATTTTCTGCACGATAGTTTCATTCTCCTCTTTGAATTCCCAAGCTTCACTAATGCAGACAGCACCATCATTACTAATGCAGACAGCACCATTTTCACTAATGCAGACAGCACCATCTTCACTAATACAGACAGCACAATCTTCACTAATGCAGACAGCACCATCTTCACTAATGCAGACAGTGCCATCTTCACTAACGAAGACAGCTCCATCTTCACTAATGCAGACAGCACCATCTTCACTAATACAGACAGCACCATCTTCACTAATGCAGACAGCACCATCTTCACTACTGCAGACAGCACCATCTTTACTAATGCAGACAGCACCATTTTCACTAATGCAGACTGCACCATCTTCACTAATGCAGACAGCGCCAGGCTTCCTGCCTGAAATGCTGATGGGGCATAATTACAGTTTTTTGTTCTAACTATATCCCTACTACCATTTCTAGCCAATGGCTGTAGAGATGATATGCCCAAACTCCTCTCCGTCTGGCACATGAGTTCGGCAAGATTAACTATACCATGTGTGCAATTACATCTCATTGTTTTTATATATCACTTCATCATGTTTGCTAAAGTATGACATTATTTTAGAAAAAATTATGTTAGAAGATTTCATTCAAGTACCTGAGGTGGGAAAACAAGTGTTTGTAAAGATAGTTATAATTCTTTCTTTTCCTATGAATGGATTTTCCGTCACATTTCATATTCAAGTGTTATTCAAAATTACTTTCAAGTAACTCCTCCATATTGTAGTAAATTTGGATGTTGTGCATTTAAATGTCTTTCACCAAAAGAAAAGAAGTAACAATACAGCATACAAAAACTGTTACTTAAGAAACATGTTTTTGCTATTGATTGTTTCCAAAATTTCCTTTGAGCAACTTGAGCAAGGAAGACAACAGGCTTGGATTGGGATTCCTACCTTGTGTATCTTCAGAAGACCATAACGAAGAGGTGATTGACATCAATGGGTCAACCCTATAGTAGGGATTGTACCTTTGAGAGAGGAAAAACACGTTAATATGCTTGTCTAACTCAGTAGTTACATAGTAAACATGTCTATTAACTCTAAAATCATTACACTTGTAGCTCTCTCATCAACTTACACAATTTTGAAGTAATTCTGTCTAGTAATTATAATATAGTGGCTATGAGAACAGATTTCCCAACATCTATTGTTATTGAGTTACTATCACAAATACTTACTCCTGGCATGTATATAAGATGAAATACCTATAAAGAAGTAACATCTCACTAGTAACAGTAACCAACTGGGATAGACATTATGGAAAACTGTAAAGAATTAATAGGCAGATATTTGAGTAGCAAATTTAGAAACCTGAACAAAGCTATCTATATAATATTATTGTGGCAGTTTACAAACAACATTATTTATTTCTTATATTTGAAGCCTTCAGAATTACTGAGGCATTCGTATGGCACATCAGTTCTATGGATGCTTACATTGGAAGCAATGCTATCAATTCTGTCACCTCTGGCTGGACTAGTAGCAGATATAGTGTATGGGAGATTGAGAGTTCTGAAGTTCAGTACATATTTAATATTGGCTTGTACAATTGGAGTCTTGCTAATGTCAACTCTTCTAACTGCAACGCAAATCCTCATTCTTAGGTATGGTTTAAGCACATTACTATTTGGTGCATATTTAGGCCGTGTATTTTTCCAAGCCAATATTGTTCAGTTTGGAACAGACCAGCTTCGAGACATGCCTACAGAGAAATCTGTCCATTTTATTCATATGTATGTCTGGTTGCATGCGGTAACTTACTTGTTTACTAGTACTGTACGAATTCATTCACATGCATATTCTTTGCATAACTTAATAACCCATACATATACAATTGTTTTACTTGAAGTATTTTTGAGTTTCTCATCAATATTTTCAATTGGAATGCTATTTATTATTGACAAATCAAAGGATTTGTTCTATGATGAAAAATTGAAAATTAATCCCTACAAATTATTATACCGTGTGATCAAGTTTGCTGTGAAGCACAAGAAACCAATAAAAAGAAGTGCATTTACCTACTGCGATAAAGAAATTCCCTCTAGAATAGACTATGGGAAGCAGAGATATGGAGGACCATTTACAACAGAGCAAGTTGAAGATGTTAAAGTGTTACTAAGAATAGTATTGGTATTGGTAGCTCTAGGTCCAGTATTATTACTTGACTCCAATATAAATATTATGTTGGAGTTTTATATAAGAGGACATAGAAATAAACACGATATTTCCTTAAAGACGGAACACAATTTAAGTATTTTTATGCCTCTGGTAGTAGTCCTCAGTCTTCCTTTCATTCATTTTATAGTCAAGCCAATATTTAACAGAGTCACTATAGGAATGTTCAAGAGAATGGGGCTCAGCATAATTGTAACAATAGGTATATTTATTATTTGTTCCATAGTCAAAATAATAGGATACACTCCTTTATTCTCAAATAGTGATTACTGCTTTAAATTGAACTATAGTTTGGTTTTGGATAAACATTTGGTTCATATACCAGTAGTTGTTACTCCAATTGTAGTGGACATACTGTATGGTCTCTATACTATACTCATAAAGATATCAGTGCTGGAATTCATATCTTGTCAGACTCCTCAACACATGAAGGGAATTGTGTTTGGAATATGGTATTTCATTCAATCAGTGTTTCTTCTGCTGTCTGCAATCATTTCATATATTTTCTTTGCACACTTCAATGTATTATTAGACTCTCCACAACTGAATTGCGCATTTATATACTACATGGTTAATATAATTATTGGAGTTGGTTGTTTGATAATTTTCACCGTAGCTTCTAGAAGATATAAATATCGTAAACGTGACGACATATGCAATGTATACCAATATGCAGAAAATTATTACTCTGACTACAGTTAATAGCTATTATATCTAAAAATTGGTGTGGCTCTATATAATAAAATATAATGTACAAGCAATCCAACTAATAGTATATAATATAACAGTCATACTCTATAGTATGTTTGTAAACTGTTTATCGATGTTTTTTGGTTTGTTGGTTTGTTTAATACTTACTGTGTCATTTTGTTGTTTTTATTGTTATTCTATTCAAATGTTGTGTTAAAATTCATACAATAAGTATTCTTCAAAATTATAATATGATATTATTTTGTTTCGAGTAATTTACAAAAGCATGCAATGTAGCTACACTTACATCCTATGAAATAGATGAGACACAAAGATGAGTAAGTGAGGAGCCAGTAGGTATAGAGAGAGTAAATTAATGGAAGTTTTTCTGGAATGGGTAAGGAAAATAAAAGTAATTCCTCAGTGGCAGAGTGTTTGTGCATTAAGCAAAAAGGTTGTGGGTTCAATTCCTGGTGGCAACAAAATATTTTAATTTTGTATTGTTTAAAAAAAACTGTGAAAGACAAAGAGATAGAGTACATCTAGTGAGTAAAAAGAAAAGGCTGAGAAAGAAATTGTGAACTTCTGTTTTAGTTTACTAATATCTTGTGTGCTTATTTATTTCTATACTTTTTGTATCGTTTATTGTATTTAATATGCCAATAATTTAGTATCAGGGAATACTAGATTTCATTGGCCACCAATATTTAACATGTTTTTAATGTTGCAGATTTTCATTGCTACAAAAAACAGGGCAGTTCTATTTCCAGATAGAGCATAAGCAGGACTAACTGTGGTCTAGTCTACATAGGAATGTGAGGCATGTAGTGAACATCAGCTAGCTTCCTAGGTGTCTGGCTCTTGTATTCAAGCATTATCTGAATCTTCTGTTACATGGTCTGGCTTTTATTTTACTTAGTGAGGTGCTCAATGTGGTCATCAGACGACAGACTTGTAAGGACTGGAGATTAACATAACCACTGGTACTATGGGAACCATACCAAGAATAATTTAGACATAAGTAAACTTTAAAAGCAGGAGGACTGAAGGTACATTGTTGATTAAAAAAAATATAATTGTGTAAATTTTGAACCAATCATTGGAATAAAATTTAGCATTTTTGCAAGAGAAAAGGATTTTTAATATTTATACAATATAAAAGCAGCAACAGTGATGAACATGTAGAAATACATTTGAGTACAAAATGTATTATTAAAAGAATAGTTTGTGTATAAATTTATTGTGTATAAATTTATTGTCCTTTCTACTTTAGAGCCACACCAACTCTCAATGACATTGTTGTAAATTATTACTAAAGTGTTAGCTACAAAACTGAATGTAAAAACAATACTAAACTACTGGCCATTAACAATAGATAATGAAAATTCTAAATGTTTGAAAGTAAAACTCTTAACTAGTAATACTTACAAAGTCATGAACATTATAGTGAAAGTAACACTGCAAAAAATAAGTTGAAAACATTTCAATTATTGCATTACAAAAGGTTCTAGTGACATTCTGTTGTTTAAAGTTAGTTGGAGTAGTAATCTTCAGCATATTGATAAATATTACAAATGTCATCACGCTTACGATATTTATATCGACGAGAAGCTATTGAGAAAATAGTGAGACATAAAACTCCAATTAATAAATTAACTGTGAAATATGCAAATTGGCAATTTAACTTTGGGGGATTACGAAATGCTAAGTTGCTAAAGAAATAATGCGACATTACTGCTGACAGTAGCCGGAACAACGATATTATGCAATAGAACATTCCAAACAAAATTCCCTTCATGTGTTGGGGACTCTGACAAGATATAAACTCCAGGACTGATATATTTATGAGCATAAGGTACAACCCATACAATATGTGTACAACAATTGGCATGACATACACTGGCACATAAACCAATTCTTTGTTGACGTCAAGACTATAATTAGATCCAAAGCAATCCGTATCTTCTTGAAAGCTAGTCTTGTAAGCAATTATATCTATTAGAAAGCAAGTCGAATAAAGAATAATTAACACAAATATGCTTAGTCCGATTCTCTTAAACATTCCTGGAAGATATCTGGAAAAGTAGGGTGTAACGAAAAACTTAAAAAATGGAATGCCAAAGATTATGATTAAGGGTGTTATGGAACTAATTATAGTGACTGAAACTGTAGATATGTCATGATGATCTTCGTGCCTTCTTAAATAGTACTCACATAATGTCTCTAAATTTAGGTCCAATAGAAACACTAGCCCTAATGATAATAATACCAAAACAATTCTGAATGATACTTTAACATCTTCAACTTGCTCTGTTGTAAAAGGTCCTCCATATCTTGTTTTTCCGTGGTCAATCCTGGATATGGGTTCATCCTCACAATAGGTAAAAGCACTCCTTCTTTTGAACTTCTTGTGCATAGTAGCATATTTAATTACATCATAGACCAACTTGTAAGGATTATGTCTTAACTTTTCATCGAGAAATAGACATTTGTATTTATCAACTATAAACAAGATTACGATCAAGAGTATTACTGAGACACTACAAAATACTTGTAGAATAACAACAGTTGACGTATCAGATGGATTATACAATATAAATACACCGGAAGTTCGTAAAATAGTTACAGGTAAATGAATCATAGCATGAAGCCAATAGTTTATGTGAATATAGTCTACCGATTTTTGTGTGGGCAAGTTTATTAACTGGTCCATTCCAAACTGAATAATATTGGCATGAAATAAAATACGCCCAAAGTAAGCACCAAAACTCATTATGCCAGCACATATTGATGCCGTTGGATGAAGTTTCATTATGGGTATGATTATTAACATAAACAAGATTCCTGTATTGATTCCTACTAGTGCAAATGAACTGTACTTCAGTATTTTAAATCTCCCATAAACTGCATCTGCAAGAAATCCAGCAATGGGATACACAACAGATGCACATGCTTCTAAAGTAATTATTAAAATACTGTTCCTTCCATAAGAAGAACTCATGATAGCTGAAGGTTTCAAGTATAAAACATAGAGAAGGTCATTCACAACTTGCCACAACAGTAAAATAAAAATAGCCTTTACTGAATTAGCCTTTCTGAAAGAAATTAAGTTTGTCATATTCAATGTGAACAAGACAATATTTAAATTGATGATGAATTACATAGTGACAGACTGATTTTCCATGCCGTATATATATATATATATTATACTGAAAGTAGGTAAGTGTTATTACATGTCACAAATACACAATAAATTTGGGAAATGAGTATATTTTTGGCAATCCAGTTATCCTTAATTACATGTTTGACATTTATCAGTGTGACTTCCTCCAATCCTTCAAACTGACACTTAGCCAATTCAGTCTGTGTGTATATCTTAAATTATGAATAATTACTGAACCAATTGTCTACTTGTTGTTATAATGGTTCTGCTCTGTACAAGCATCATACTTATTGGATAGCTATAGTATGAAGTATCTGATCCCACTTGTTGTACAAATGGGTATGAGTACTAAGGCTGTGGTGAAGGTAATTTCATTTTTATGAAACTAACAAAGGATATCTGCACAGTATACTAGAGCAGATAATATCTATGGTGCGAGCTTTTTTTAAGGTTAGTTTAGTCTAAAAGTTTTAAATTATTCTATTCTGGCGCACTCAATGGGGATTACAGTGACTAAAGTCAGAATCTAACTATATCCCTACTAACAGTTTCTAGCCAATAGCTGTAGAGATGATATGCCCAAACTCCTCCTCATCTGGCACACGAGTTCGGCAAGATTAACTATACCATGTGTGCAATTACATTTCATTGTTTTTTTATATATCACTTCATCATGTTTGCTAAAGTATGACATTATTTTAGAAAAAATTATGTTAGAAGATTTCATTCAAGTATCTGAGGTGGGAAATACAAGTGTTTGTAAAGATAGTTATAATTCTTTCTTTTCCTATGAATGGATTGTCCGTAACATTTCATATTCAAGTGTTATTCAAAATTACTTTCAAGTAACTCCACCATATTGTAGTAAATTTGGATGTTGTGCATTTAAATGTCTTTCACCAAAAGAAAAGAAATAATAATACCGCATACAAAACTGTTACCTAAGAAACATGTTTTTGCTATTGACTGTTTCCAAAATTTCCTTTGAGCAACTTGAACAAGGAAACAACAGGCCTTTATTGGGATTCCTACCTTGTGTGTCTTCAGAAGACCATAACTAAGAGGTGATTGACATCAATGGGGTCAGGGATTGTACCTTTGAGAGAGGAAAAACACTATAATGTTCTTGTCTAACTTAGTAGTTACATTGTAAACATGTTCATTAACTCTAAAACCATTACACTTGTAGCTCTCTCAGCAACTTACACAATTTTGAAGTAATTCTGTTCAGTAATTATGAGCTATGAGAACAGATTTTCCAATATCTATTGTTATTGAGCTACTATCACAAATACTTACTCCTGGCATGTACGTATTTAAGATATAATACCTCACTAGTGACAGTAACCAACTGTGAGAGACATTATGGAAAACTGTAAAGAATTAACAGGCAGATATTTGAGTAGCAAATTTAGAAACCTGAAGAAAGCTATCTTTATAATATTATTGTGGCTGTTTGGAAACAACATTATTTATTTCTTATATTTGAAGCCTTCAGAAGTAATGAGGCATTCGTATGGCACATCAGTACTATGGATGCTTACATTGGAAGCAATGCTCTCAATTCTGTCACCTCTGGCTGGACTAGCAGCAGATATAGTGTATGGGAGATTGAGAGTTCTGAAGTTCAGTACATATTTAATATTGGCTTGTACAATTAAGTTAAGGATAGTGATAACTGCTTTAAATTGAACAACAGTTTGGTTTTGGATAATAGGTTCATATACCAGTAGTTGTTACACCAATTATAATGAACATACTGTATGGTCTCTATTCTCTGCTCATAAAGATATCAGTGCTGGAATTCATATCTTGTCAGACTCCTCAACACATGAAGGGAATTGTGTATGAAACATGGTATTTCATCATTCAGTCAGTGTTTCTTTTGCTGTCTGCAAACATTTCATATATTTTCTTTGCACACTTCAATGTATTATTAGACTCTCCACTTCTGAATTGCGCATTTATATACTACATGGTTAATATAATTATTGGAGTTAGTTGTTTGATAATTTTCACCGTAGCTTAAAAGATATAAATGTCGTAAACGTGATGACATATGCAATGTATACCAATATGCAGAAAATTATTACTCTGACTACAATTAATAGCTATTATACCTGAAAAAATTGGTATGGCTCTTTAAGAAAATATAACGTACAAGTAATCCAACTAATAGTTAACAGTCATACTCTATAGTATGTTTGTAAACTGTTTATCAATGTCAAGGTTGTTTGTTTGTTTGTTTGTTTGTTTGTTTTATACTTACTGTGTCATTTTGTTGTTTTTATTGTTATTCTATTCAAATGTTGTGTTAAAATTCATACAATAAGTATTCTTCAAAATTATAATAAAATGATATTATTTTGTTTCGAGTAATTTACCCAAACATGCAATTTAGCTAAAATTACATCCTATGATATAGATTAGGCATACAGATTAGTAAGGCAGGAGGCAGTAGGTATGGAGAGAGTAAATTAATGGAAGCTTTTCTGAAATGGGTAAGGAAAATAACAGTAATTCCTCAGTGGCAGAGCGTTTGTGCATTAAGCAAAAAGGTTGTGGGTTCAATTCCTGGTGGCAACCAAATATATTAATTTTGTATTATTAAAAAAAAAACTGTGAAAGACAAAGAGATAGAGTACATTAGTGAGTAAAAAAAAAAGGCTGAGTAAGAAATTGTGAACTTCTGTTTTAGTTTATTAATATCTTGTGTGCTTATTTATTTCTGTATCGTTTATTGTATTTAATAATTCAGTATCAGGGAACTAGGTTTCATTGGCCACCAATATTTAACATATTTGTAATGTTGCAGATTTTCATTGCTACAAAAACAACAGGACAATTCTATTTCCAGATAGAGCATAAGCAGGACTAACTGTGGTCTAGTCTACATAGGAATGTGAGGCATGTAGTGAACATCAGCTAGCTTCCTAGGTGTCTGGCTCTTGTATTCAAGCATTATCTGAATCTTCTGTTACATCGTCTGATTTTTATTATACTTTGTGAGGTGCTAAGTGTGGTCTGCATTACTTTGGTCATCAGACGACAGACTTGTAAGGACTGGACATTAACATCACCACTGGTACTGTTGGAACCATACCAAGAATGCTACTGTACTTGAAGACTGATTCGTACCAGTAACCATTGCTTCTTTAATGAGCTATACATCACAGAAAGATCATCCTTCCAGAGAGTGAACTAAGCACTTGAGGGTTATGGTGGCCTTCCAAAAGAAGGCAATAGAGTAGGTAACAAGACAGTTGATACAGAGATACTGTACGTTAAAGTAGGCTTTAAAAGGGTAGAAAAAATATAAGATATCAGCTGCTAAGGAATAAGTAGAGTAATCATAGAGCGAAGTCAATGCCAGCAGGAAAGTGATGAGGAAGGTATAAGTAAAGGATGAAATAGGTGGTATAAAAAGTTGTTTGAGGCCTTAGGCGGTTATACATTAATACACAATACACTAATTGACATATTTGCTATACATTTTTACACTTTGCTAAGGATTTAGACATAGGTAAACTTTAAAAGCAGGAGGACTGAAGGTACATTGTTGATTAAAAAATATAATTGTACAAATTTTTACCAATCATTGGAATAAAATTTAGCATTTTTGCAAGATAAAAGGATTTTTAATATTTATACAATATAAAAGCAGCAACAGTGATGGACATGTAGAAATACTTTGAAGTACAAATTGTATTATGAAAGAAATTGTTTGTGTATAAATTTATTGTCCTTTCTACTTTAGAGCCACATCAACTCTCAATGACATTGTTGTAAATTGGAGTTGGAGTAGTAATCTTCTGCATATTGATATACGTTACAAATGTCATCACGCCTACGATAATTATATCTACGAGAAGATATTGTGAAAATAATAAAACATAAAATTCCGATTAATATATTGAAAGTGTAGTAGACAATTTGGCAGTTCAGTTGTGGAGAGTCATATAATGCATTGAAGTGTGCAAAGAAGTAATATGAAATGACTACAGACAGTAGAAGAAATACTGACTTAATAAAGTAATACATTCCAAACACAATTCCCTTCATGTGTTGAGGAGTCTGACAAGATATGAATTCCAGCACTGATATTTTTATGAGCAGAGAATAGAGACCATACAGAATCTGCACTATAATTGGAGTAACAACTACTGGTATATGAACCAAATGTTTATTAAAAGTCAAATTGTTGTTCAGTTTGAAGCACGTATTATCCTCCTGGAATAATGGAGTGGATCCTACTGTATTGATAATGAAGCAAATGACAAAGATGGTTATTATCACAATTATACTGAGTGCCATTCTTTTAAACATATTTAAAGTACGACGGTTAAAAAATGGTTTCAATACAAAGTGAAAGAAAGGAAGACTGAATATTGTAATGAGAGGGCTAAGAGCATCTAATCTGTTTACTGTTTCTGATACAGTTCCATGTTTCAGTTCATGTCCTCTGATATAAAACTGTAACATAATATTTATGTTGAAGTCAAGTAAAAATACTGAACCTAGAGTTACCAATACTAACAATATATTTAACAACAATTTAACATCTTCAACTTGCTCTGTTGTAAATGGACCTCCATATCTCTGCTTCCCATTGTCTATTCTAACAATATATTTAAAAACACTTTAACATCTTCAACTTGCTCTGTTGTAAATGGTCCTCCATATCTCTGCTTCCCATAATCTATTCTAGAGGGAATTTCTTCATCACAGTAGGTAAATGTACTTCTTTTAATCGGCTTCTTGTGCTTTACAGCAAATTTAATCACACAGTACAACAGTTTGTAAGGATTTATTTTTAATCTTTCATCATGAAACAAATCTCGTAATTTGCCTATAATTAATAAAATTCCAATCAAAAATATTGATGAGCAACTCAAAAATGCTTCAAGTAATATTAAGGTAGATGCATGGAATTGTATATGACGCCAAGACAGAATATGTGAAGTACTGAATACTGTATTAGTGAACAAGTAAGTAACGCCCTGTGACCAGACATACATATGAATAAAATGGACAGACTTCTCTATAGGCATGTCTCGAAGCTGATCAGTTCCAAACTGAATAATATTGGCTTGAAAAAATTCACGACCTAAGTAAGAGCCGAAGAAAAATATAATAGAAACATGTCTAAAAACTAGAATTTCTGTTGCATTTAGAAAAATCAACATTACCAAAACTCCAAACGTATAAGCCACTGTTAAATAAGTACTGAACTTCTACACTCACAGTCTCCCATATGATACATCTGCTATAAGTCCAGCAAGTGGAGAGAGGATTGAGAACCCTGCTTCCACTGATATCATCCATAGAATTGATGTTCCATACGAATGCCTCAATACTTCTGAAGGTTTCAAATATAAGAAATAAATAATGTTGTTTCCAAACTGCCACAATAATATTATGATGGTAGCTTTGAAGGATATGTTTAAGTTTATAAAGACACATTTCAACTTTCTACTCAATAATCCCATACAGTCTGCCATACTATCTCTCTTGGTCTGTTCCTTTGAATATGTCACTTACCATGCAGTGTGGTGTTACAGCTTATATAAATGCCGAGAGTCAATGTTTTTGACTAAATGTTTGATAACAATAGACTATTGGGGAATCTATTTTCATACCAAAATATCTATAGTATAAAAGAAACTCAGTAAACATAATTGTGAGAATAAACAGATTTGCAGTTCTAAATGTTAACAAGACTGTAATAATTAAGTCAGGGAAAAAACTACTTAACAAACAAACACATTATATCTGCATATGTGACATTACGAATCTATACAGATCTATATCTGTGTGAAGTATATATATATATATATTCACTGATCTATATCACTCCCTCCCTTGATCACAAGATAACAAATGTTAATCTTAATGGCTAAAAAGATAAAAAATGAAGAGGTTACAATTAAAAAAATATATGGTGCTGCTTATCAGCCCTATTTAACTTCAAACTGCATAATCAATGGAAACATACCTTTGATATAGTTATATAGGTATGTATGCTGTTTATATGGATTTATGTACATGTTAAGTATTATTTGATTGTTTAATCACACTGACTACGGCATAAATTTTACAAGCTACCTATTAAGGTGAAATTGTGTAATGCAAAGCTGCTCAAAAGACTTTATTTAAAAGTTTTAAGCAAAAAAACACATGTCGATGAGAATCTGCACGCTCATTATTTAATTATTTCATTATTTCATTATTTCATTACCAATATATTACTTCTACAACATTACAAATAAAAGCAACTTAAATCATTATAACAAATTAAATTTCTAGAAAAAGTGGTTTTTGGCAAGAAGTCCCAAAAGCGCTCTCCATTATATGACATTATAGTCTAGAGTTGCTTTATTACTTGTTCATACTTCGTATTTAATATCAACAAACTATGCTTCAATAATACTTTGTCCCAGATAATTGTTTAAAGTAGTTGTAGCTAATCTCAATCCGGCACTATTTACTAAATTGCTAGATAATTTTCTGATAATAAATTAATTATGTGTGCCTATTGTATTTAAGTCCGGAGTTTGTTTATAATCAGCTTCATCAAGTTGATGGCAAATGTTCACAAATTCCATCCAATACACAGACATGCCTTCAAATCTGTACTAGGCCTTTTGTTTGTGACATTTAACGCAAGATTTTCTGCCATCCATGTGGTTAGAGGCAGCTGAGACAATGAGAAGTTTCAGCAAAAGTTATAAAACTAATGGTGCTTTCTTGTACTATGGAATACATTACATTGAAACACCTGTATAGATATTGTTAAGGCATCTTTGACTAAAGTTTCTTAACTTACACAGTTCAAAGAAACAGCATTGATACCACTTATAACAGTAAAAGGGATACTGAAACTAGATAGCATAGTTAACTAGAACTGTCATTTATCCTTCATACCTTACCTACTGTAATGTATCCCTCCTACTGCCACATACCTTATCACTTTCCATATTGACTCCTATCCTATTCCTTGTTTACTACAACTTATCCTATATTCCTTAGGCCCACCAAAATGATAACATATTTCTTAGAACTTAACATTTTAATAGTTACCTGGTATTGTGGTAAAATATATATATATTAAACTACGACAAGAGTTTAATTAAAACGCTATATTCAGAATGAAAAAGAATCAATTGTTTCCTCTTCCAAAACAGATTCATGAAGAACTCCTCTGAAGAAAATTGATGATAGCTCTATTTTATGCCACTCTTTTAATAGAACACCCACACATGTTATTTCAGTTAATTAAAACATAATTCCTAAAATGTCAAAACTAAAAATTTTGGAGCTGACACACATCCGAATTAGATTTGATGTGGCCTTGCCTACATGCATCTTCCTACCCAAGTGAGACCTACCATCACATACCTACCCTCTTCCTGTATGTTCACTGCCTCCTACCCTATTCTAACTGCCCTAACTTGTACCATCTAACCATCAAACAAGAAAAAACATAAAAATAATTATAATTATAGAGTCAAAATCAAAACAATCTCTCAATACAGAAGAAACAATCACGGTACATAGTAGATAATACAGAAAGAATATTGTAACAGTACAATGGAATTGAACAATTACATTCTTGCAATAAGAGGAGAGTTTCTACAGCTACGACAATGATAAACACACTAAAGTTGAGTAATAGCCACACAAGTTCTCAATGACATCGTCTTAAATTGCAGTTGGAGTAGTAGTCTTCTGCATATTGATATACATTACAAATGTCGTCACGCCTACGATATTTATATCTACGAGAAGATATTGTGAAAATTATTAAACATAAAATTCCGATTAATATATTGAAAGTGTAGTAGACAACTGGGCAATTAAGGCGTGGAGCGTCACGTAGTACATTGAAGTGTGAGAAGAAATAATATGAAATGAATACAGAGAGTAGAAGAAATAATGATTGAATGAAGTAATACATTCCAAACACAATTCCCTTCATGTGTTGAGGAGTTTGACAAGATATGAATTCCAGAACTGATATCTTTTCGAGCATAGTGTAGAACACATGCATAATCTGAACTGTAATTGGAATAATTGCAACTGGTACACGAGTTAAATTTTGATTAAAAGTCACACTGTGGTTCAATTTAAAACAGTGATTACTATTCTTCAATAAAGGAGTGGATCCTATTGTATTAATTATGAAGCAAATGACAAAGATACTTGTCATCACAATCATGCTCAGTCCCATTCTTTTAAACATCCCTAAATTCAATCTGTTAAAGATCGGCTTGATAATAAAATATAGGACAGGAAGACTAAGGATTGTTATTAGTGATGTAGTAAGATCAACACCTTTTACAGTATCTGATAAAAATGTTTGTTTATGTTCATTTTCTCTAATATAAAACTGCAATATAATATTTACATTGAAGTCCAGTATAAATGCTGGGCCTAGTGATACCAACACTATCAATATGCTCAACAACACTTTAACATCTTCAACTTGTTCTGTTGTAAATGGTCCTCCATACCTTAGCTTCCCATAATCTATTCTAGAGGGAATTTCTTCATCACAGTACGTAAATGCACTTCTTTTTATTGGCTTCTTGTGCTTCACAGTAAACTTAATCACACGAAATAATAATTTGTAGGGATTAACTTTCAATCTTTCATCATGAAACAAATCTGGTACTTTGTCAATAACAAATAGCATTCCAATCAAAAATATTGATGAGAAACTCAACAATATGTCTAGTAAGACAATAGTGGATGTGTGGGTTTGTATGTTGTACCAATCAAATACATGTGAAGTACTGCATACGACGTTAGTGAGTAAGTAAGTTACTGCATGTGACCAGACATACATATGAATAAAACGGACAGACTTATCTGTAGGCATGTCTCGAAGCTGATCTGTTCCAAACTGAATAATATTGGCTTGAAAGAATACTCGACCTAAATAAGAGCCGAAGAAAAATATAATAGAAACATATCTAAAAACTAGAACTTCTGTTGCATTTAGAAGAATCAACATTACCAAGACTCCAAACGTACAAGCCACTATTAAATAAGTACTGAACTTCAACACTCGCAGTCTCCCATATGCTACATCTGCTATAAGTCCAGCAAGAGGAGAGAGGATTGAAAACCCTGCTTCCAATGTAATCATCCATAGAACTGCCGCTGTGCCATATGAATGCCTCATTACTTCTGAAGGTTTCAAATATATGAAATAAATAATATTGTTTCCAAACTGCCACAATAATATTATAATGATAGCTTTGAATGTGTTTAGGTTTCTAAGATTATTTTTCAACTTTCTACTCAACATTTCTGTACAGTTTGCCATATTATCTATCTCAGTTGGTACCTTCAATAATGTCACTTGTAACCGCACAGTGTGATATAGCCTATATATATATACCCAAGAATTTGTATTGGAAACAGCTATTTAATAACAATAGCTATTGGGAGACGTAATTTTATACCAAAATATCTATACTGCAAGAAGATCCAAGTAAACATGATGAGGAAAAAATATCATTACTTTGCAATTTTGAAAGTGGTTAAGAATATGACAAGTATACAACGCAATGTGTTCAAAGTTCTTCTAAAAAGGAGTTGTATCAATAAGGTATAAGTTATAGTTATAAACCAAAATTGAGGTTTGTAAGCGATTTATAAACTCCGAGACACGAGGGAGCAGCCCGAGTGGCGAGGATTTATAAGTTATAGTTATAAACCAAAATTGAGGTTTGTAAGCGATTTATAAACTCCGAGACACGAGGGCGCAGCCCCAGTGGCTAGGATTTATAAATCGAAATACAAACCTAATGATTTTGGTTTATAACTATTTTATAGCCCAAACATAAACAACGAGCAAAGTATAGCGTTAGCTATCGTAGTAATGGTATTAAAGTACCCAAACTCTTCATTATTCCATTTTGCTTTGATATGCCTTCCACCATAATTATGGTTGCTAAGAACTATATCAGACTTTTCCCCGCTAATACATTTTCTTACGAGCATACCAGACTGTATCCGATTTATAGTTCTTAACGACAAGCGGGGTCGCACGGGTAACGGGCTATAACTGCCACTAAACTAATTTAACAATTGACATATACTCACTCATTGATCACAATAGTCGCTTCTCATTCTAGTATTAAATGAAAGACATCGAAAGCCGTACATATTCGTATCTGTGTGATGTGTATAGACTATTCCATCATTTACACTGAACCACCCACCATGGCTTTCTCACTTTTCCTTAGTAATTAACAAGCTTATCTAAGACCAATCCCTAATGGCAAAGGCAGTAAGACAGAAAGAGAAAGTGATTTAAAAAAAAAAATTTATGACCTTGCTTTATCTGGCCACAGAACTCTGGTGGCACTAACTCATTTAGTGTGTCAAAATACAACACAGCTAACTATAAGACATTAATAATTTCAAGTGCTATTTATAGATTTTGTTTTTAGCATTTACAACTGAAATCAGTTGAGTGCATTGTCTATCATTTGACGTCATAGTCTAGAGTTTGTTTTAGTTTTAGCTATATGAACTATAGAATACTATATTGTTGTCCTTGTCATCAGGGTAATTGGTAACCACTACCACCATAAGTTACAAAATAAAAAAAAAATAATAATAATAATAATAACAATAATAAAAATAATAGTTAACGATAGCAATGTAGTGATAAATTAATAATACCATAACAATAATTAATAAGATGTCTTTCACTGGCTTTTTTTAGCCATAAAGAATTAAAACATTATTATAATGCAAAGCTGAAGTGTAGCTCTCAATAGACCAAATGAAATCTTTTATTTCAATAATTAGTTTTAGCTATCTGTAAATATTAACTCTGCTAATTTATAACTTCAAATTTCTTTCTCAGCCTCCTTTCGCTCATTCGATGTATTCTCTCTCTTTTAAAAACAATACAGAATAAAAACTACGCCTGTGAAAGAGAGAACATGAGTGTGATCAAAACGAACACTAGCATCCCCTTAGCAGCATATATATGTATATACTTAGTTCTCTTATGTCCAACTTCAATTATTAATCCATATAATAATACATTTATGTGCCGGTAACAACAACAATCAACGAAGATATGTGTATTCATGAATAATTCAGGACCTTAAACAGTTTGGTAAAGTGTCGTCATTATCTGCTTGCTGAGTCATCATTATCTGATTACTTAGTCGCCACATTCAGTAGAAAGTGTGGGTGGAATACGAATATATTATTATTTTTTATTTATTTATTTTTCTTACTATTCTAAAATTAATATATTTGATACGGGAGAATATCGCAAGTCTGTTGGGTAGTATTCAATAAAAATGGTTACTGCAGAGTATCACTAGGATGATTGGCTGTATTTACCCTAGTGCCTATTACATGAGTGATATTCTGCGGTATTCAATGAATAATGCATTTATTATGTACTGCTCATGTGGAAATACCACAACAACTGCTTCTTGTGCATAAATACTTGTATAATTTAGGGGGATGTGATGTTCCAACATGATAATGATGAACACAGGTCATATAAGAAAATGTTGCCTTCAGCCACATCCTGTTTGTTTTAATGCATTTCCTATGTGGCAACATGTATTAGGCTCTGTTCAGTACATAATAATAGTAATAATAATAATTATTATTATTATTATTATTATAAATTATTATTATTAGTAGTAGTAGTAGTAGTAGTAGTAGTATTAGTTTTAGTATTACTATTAGTATTAGTATTATTACTTTTTTTTTATTATTATAATTATAATTTTTATTATTGTTATTATTGTCATTATTATTATTTACTGTTTGTTGTTGTGGTTGGTTTTTGTTGTTGTTCTTATTATTTTGTTATTATTATCATTATTGCTATTATTATTAGTACTATTATTAAGAATTCTTGGTGGTCTGACCAGACAACTACATGCTTCTTCTTGTGACCAAATATTAAGCAGTAACCCTAGTAGTAAATCTGGACTTTATTGGATAAGGAACAGTACTGAAGTTATTCAACAATCTTGCACATTTTTATGACATTGTATCCATGTGATAATACACAGTTTTACTTGCATAGCTAATGGCTTCATACTGTACTAATTATGCATGGCAATTACCTTATACATAAAATGTGGAATGAGAAATTGTAGAAAACAATTTAAAAAAATAGTTGTGCCAGACATGTAAGATGCTGCTGAACTTGCAAAATCTACAAGCACATTCAGAATTAAAAGGAAAGGTGCATCATCCATTGTATAAACCTCTATCATAACAAACTCATCTCCACCAGGTAAGTATTAGTAGACATAGCAAAGCAATAGCCCTTTTATCATGTGATGGAGGATCACAAGATCCACCAAGAAAACATAGATGTCTTTGTTAGATTCCATAGGACATCACACAGCCCCCATTTAGCCCAACTAAGCGAGTCCCTTTACCTAAGGCCAACTCAGTGGTCTGACCTGGTAAAACTACCCACTTTTTATGTCATTTATGACTCGTTATGATACCATAACTACCCCTATAGCTTCTCTTCTTTCTCATATCAGCTACATCATACCACCTTCCATCACCTACCAGCCAATGTTGAATATGTTTGGCAGCAACATCACACCATTTAAAGGGAAGAGGTAAGAGTTGTAGGCAGAGCTACAAAGAATTGTGAATTAAGCTCTACACAAACAGATGACACTATAAAACAATTAAACAATAACTTTAATAGAGATATAGATGCTGTTTGTGGAGCCCAGTTAAAATAATCTCAGTATTAGAAGCCACATGCCATGTTTTATCCAGTAAGATTGTCGCCTTCTTTCTCAATCCATAAATGATCGTGTTCCATTAATGCATCACTTTGTGCTGATTCATCCATCTAGTTTATTTCTTCTGTCTTTGGTTCTTTCAAATGAGCTTCTTTGATTTGCTCAGATTTTTCCTTTGCTTGGATTTACAGTTACTTTAGCTGTTTTGATCCCTGATGCTTTCTTTGCTTTTGTTTGCTTAGCTTCTATTTTCATCTCTTTGTCTTCTTTGCATTCCTTGTTAGTGTTTTGCTACTTTCATTTGTAGCATTCCTAGGCCTGTTGACCATTTCTTCACTGCAAATCAGAAATGCATTGTTGGCTCCCATATTCTTGGTAGTATATCCTGTCCATGTGGTACTGAAAAAAGACACTTTCCATGCCTTCCTTGTGACTCCTGTCTCACTGTTTCTTGTCCATACAACATCTCCTGCCTCACTTCCCTTTCAAATGTCCACACTACTTTGTTCAATTTCATGTTTGCTCCTTTTTACATTCACGTCCTCATTTTCCCTCATACTCTGTTCTGGTCTCACACTCTCTTCCTTCAAAATCTTATCTTTCCTCATATCCTTCATGCCTTCTCTTCTCCCAAGTCTTTCTCTTCCTTTTCACCCTTCCCTTCCTTCTCTCCCTTCATTTGTTTCTCTTCCCACACATCTTTCTCTTTCTCTTGCCTCTCATTTATCAGTTCTGTACCTTCATTATTATCCATGATGTTTATTTTTTGTCCCTAAGACTTTCATATTTCATGGTATCCCTCAAGTCTACTTCATCGTCCATGTCTCTCAAAGTATTCTCTTCCCTCATGTCCTCCATTTTCCTCACATCTTGTTCAAGTGTCACCATAGAAAACTAATCTTCATTGCCTGATGGAGTAATTTGACTCTTATCAAGTCTGTCAGCTTTCTCTGACATTTGGACTTCCATTTCCTCCTGAACAGATAGCTCCTCCACATGTGTCATTGCATAACATTCCTGGAATGTTTTCTGAGGAAAACTATCCTGAGGAGGCAAGAATAAATACTCTGAAGCAGAACGCACTAAGACACGTAGAATATTACACCGACATTTTAGCAGTGAAAATTATTCATTATTTGCTTGCTTTTGCTCATAATTTTATCCCCTCGAATAGGAGTTATTTTAGCTCCTCCAGGCTACTTTACATGCATACATACAACATGTTATAAAAAAGGTGAATAAATAATTAATACCTCGACATCTTCCGTGTCGTCATTTAAGCTGCAACCTCTTGAAAACTGAGAATAAACACAATACACTAAATAACCATTACATAAGTAAAGGATGCAAACTGTATTGATAGCTATTTACAACATGATACAACTACAAACCTCTCCCTTGGAGGATGCTGAAGTTTGTTGTTGTTTTTCTCAGCAGAAAAGAAGTTGAGATCAGACAATACTTCAGCCTAAAGGTCATCGTCTTCACTGTCCCAGTCATCATTGTATTTGTCACGAGTATTTCAAGAATATTTTAGACTCTTCCCAACTATCAAGCTTGGGATAATAGGAACACTTGGGCTCCTTAGCCTAATGAAATCCTATTACAATATGAATACTTATCTCTAATAATTTTATTCTCTTGATTACATTGATAAATATTCAACTTACTCAAATTAAACTTTTAGAAGAGCTGGAATATACGCTAACAATACATATTAGCTTGAACAACTTGACAGAGCCTATTATCTACAAACCACAAACCACAAATCGTGCGAGGAAACGCGGCGGACGCCAGGATAGCGAACGCTGGCGTTCATTAGGGCATGCGTACTTGTCATAATTGGCGAGCGAGCTAAGCGAGCGAGACACTATACATGCAGTGGTGTCGAATTGAGAATCGGGGATATATGTAATCGAGCGAGCGAAGCTAGCGAGATACTATTAGGGGTGGATAATGCAAACTCGGGTATATGTCATATGTATGTATGGATGGTACGTATGCCCTTTAAACGCTCGCGCAGTGCCCTTTTTCCCCCCGGCTTTTTAGGCTTGACCCCACTTTCTTCTGATACTACAGCTTTAAGCAAGTCTTACTTGAAACTTGGGCTCCAAATTGTGAGATAATACCAGCGAAACGCTTGCTTTTCAAGTCACAAAAAGTTACTGCGAAGGGTTACTGTGGCATTGAAACCCTTTACCAAACGTATTTTGAAAAACCTCTGGGACTGCTAAATGGCGCTGGTTGATTGTCAAGTTGGTAGCCAGAGTGGATCAATATTAAAACAGGAAGCCACCATTACTTGGGAGAAGCTGGGGTAAGTAAGTAGTTCCATATTTGTTAGTTAAAATTGTTTTTTGTTTTTTTGTAGAATGGCTTAAATTGGATACTACAGAAGTTATCACTATTCCTGAAATTGAGGTAAGAGAGTAATTCTGTATTCGTGTGGTAATATTAATGGCAAACTACTATTTATTTATTGTGTGAACTAAGCTACAGTATATTATGTAACAATAGCAAAAAAAAAAATTCAAATGTTTTTGACTGAATTATTATGTAACAATACATGGGTGTAGAAAGCAATTTTAAAGTGGCCGATCAAGGGGTCACATTTGCCACACCTACAATATTGGGTGTGGTTTAAATGGACTTAATAAATAAAAAAAAGACATAATTGGTAAAATGATGTAAAATTGATGAATGCATGATAAATACTAATCAATCATACCCATTAGCTAATTATACCTTGTCAAGGCAGAACATTCACCAAAACAAGGGAGGCAGAACCCAGGTGACGCCAGTGGTGAATAGTTTTGTGTAACCTAACTAGGCAGGCTCACTGATATTTGTGCTCAAGTACACCACTAGTGTATATATGTGTGGGGACGTACATGTCATTTTATACTTAGTGATCCTTGTGTATTTTTGTGTTAGCTCGGTGTTCGACCCCGTCCCAAACTTCACTAAACAGAATCCTCCCGTTTCGCGATCATTACCCGCATCATCCCAGAAATTGAATTGCTTAAGTGGCTGCGGTAAGTTAGTGCGCTATTGGTCGTAGTTATAATCCCTACGCATACAGTATTGAAAGTCCACTAGACTAACTACAAAGGTAAGTCTTGTGTAGGTATGGCCAGTTGTGTGAAAGTGTTCTGTGTTTACAGCTACTACTTAAAATATCACAAAGAAAGCCTTTAAATAACGTGACTTGTATTTTTGTTGCTTTTTTTTTTTCAATTCAAACAGTTACGGGGAAGGGTTACTATTGCATTGAATCCCCTTTAATGGTATATGCGTAATTTAAAAACTAGCCTTTTTTTTTTTTCAGCAAGAGAGCTTTGACCTTATTAACCCCTGAGGAACACTTTGACAAGAAGAGATTTGAATTTAATAATAGCATACTTGTGTGATAATAAGAAAATACGTCATTAAAGACAAACACAACAACTACAACAGAAATGTATAGGTAACTAATATTCTGTATTATAGTGGTTTGCTGGAAAACTTGTAGGAATAGCTAATAGTTTAATTGTGTTTCTACTTTATAAGTTGTTGCACTAATTCTCCTCCTGTAAACGGGGAGTTGGAGTAGTAATCTTCAGCATATTGATAAATATTACAAATGTCATCACGCCTACGATATTTATATTTATGAGAAGATATTGTGAAAATTATCAAACATAAAATTCCAACTAATATATTTACAGTGTAGTAGACAAATTGGCAATTAAGGTGTGAAGAGTTTTGCACACTGAAGTGTGAGAAGAAATAATATGAAATGACCACTGAGAATAGAAGAAATACTGACTTAATAGAGTAAAATATCCCAAACACAATTCCCTTCATGTGTTGAGGAGTCTGACAAGATATGAATTCCAGCACTGATATCTTTATGAGCATAGTATAGAAACCATACAGAATCTGCACTATAATTGGAGTAACAACTACTGGTATATGAACCAAATGTTTATTAAAAGTTATACTGTGGTTCCATTTGAAGCACTTATCCCTATTGGGGAATAAAGGAGAGTATCCTATTATATTGACAATGAAACAAGTGATAAATATACTTATTATCACGATTATGCTGAGCCCCATTCTTTTAAACATTCCTATAGTGACGCTGTTAAATATTGGTTTGACTATAAAATGAAGAAAAGGAAGACTGAGAATTACTACAAGTGGAGCAAGATTATCGAATTTTTTTAATGTCCCTGATGAAATATCATGTTTATCAACATGTCCTCTGATATAAAACGCTAACATAATATTTATATTGAAGTCAAGTAAAAATACCGGACCTAGTGTTGCCAACACTAACAATATATTTAACAACACTTTAACATCTTCAACTTGCTCTGTTGTAAATGGTCCTCCATATCTCTGCTTCCCATAATCTATTCTAGAGGGAATTTCTTCATCACAGTAGGTAAATGCACTTCTCTTTATTGGCTTCTTGTGCTTTACAGTAAACTTAATCACACAGTACAGGAGTTTGTAAGGATTTATTTTTAATCTTTCATCATGAAACAAATCCTTTAATTTGTCTATAATAAATAGTATCCCAATCAAAAATATTGATGAGAAACTCATAAATATTTCTAGTGTCATAACAGTGGAGGTATGGGCCAGGATATTATGGAATGAAAACACAAATGAAGAGCTGCAAACAATGTTGGTGAGCAAGTAAGTCACTGCATGTGACCAGACGTACATATGAATAAAACAGACAGATTTCTCTGTAGGCATGTCTCGAAGCTGATCTGTTCCAAACTGAATAATATTGGCTTGAAAGAATACACGACCTAAGAAAGCTCCAAATAACAATGTGACTAGGCCAAATCTAAAAATATCTATTTCTGTTGCATTTACAAGAATCAACATTACCAAGACTCCAAGTGTACAAGCCACTATTAAATAAGTACTGAACTTCAACAATCGCAATCTCCCATATGCTACATCCGCTATAAGTCCAGCAAGAGGAGAGATGATTGAAAACCCTGCTTCCAATGTAATCATCCATAGAACATTCTTGCCATGTGAATGCCTCATTACTTCTGAAGGTTTCAAATACATGAAACAAATAATATTGTTTCCAAACTGCCACAATAATATTATAATGATAGCTTTGAATGTGTTTAGGTTTCTAAGTTTATTTTTCAACTTTCTACTCAACATTTCTGTACAGTTTGCCATATTATCTATCTCAGTTGGTACCTTCAATATGTCACTTGTAACTGCACAGTGTGATATAGCCTATATATATACCCAAGAATATGTATTTGTAATAGCACTTTAATAACAATAGCTATTGGGAGACGTAATTTTATACCAAAATATCTATACTGCAAGAAGATCCAAGTAAACATGATGAGGAAAAAATATCATTACTTTGCAATCCTGAAAGTTGTTAAGAATATGACAAGTGTACAACGCAATGTGTTCAAAGTTATTCTAAACTGGAGTTGTATAAATATGTATAACTGCCACTAAACAAATTTAACAATTGACATATACTCACTCATTGATCACAATAGTCGCTGCTCATTCTAAAGCCATAGTGGTGTTTGAAAAAGATAGTTTAGATTATTTGCTTTGCTATGAATAAATTTTTCCTTCACATTTCCTAGTTAACTGTTATTCAAATTTAGCTTTCAAGGAACTTCTCTTTTGATTGTTGTGTTTTTAAAAGTCTTTCACTGAATGAATATAGAAAGGAAGCATGCGGCAGTCTTTCTAAGACATGTTTTCGTGTTTATAGAAGAAATGTCCTTTGAGAAGCTGGAGTTCTTTGAGCCATTTGAATATGAAATAATGCTGATCAATTTTTTAATCACTTTCTCTTTCTGTCTTACTGTCTTTGACATTTGGGAGTGGTCTTCGATAAGCTTGGTAATTACTAAGGAAAAGTGAGGAAGCCATGGTGGGTGTTTCAGTGTAAATGATGGAATAGTCTATACACATGACACAGATACGAATATGTAGCAATCTGAACAAACTCTTGAAACATAAATGGCAGTAACTGCATAACATGTTGTAAACATTAGTCATTCCCACATATGGTGCATTGATGTACACTTCCATTCCATCGCCAATAAAATCACTCCTTTCCCATCACTGTGTTGTGCTCTATTTAGAACTTCAAATGTCGCACTTTTTTAATCTTCATGATGTGCACACTGTTTTATGTCTTGTTTTGGCACTTACAGACATATGTAGTGTTACCAAGTAGCAAATTAAAATTCATGACTTTGCTTGATCTGGCCACAGAACTCTAGTGGCAATAACTCATTTACTGTGTCAAAATACAACATAGCTAACTACAAGACATTAATAATTTCAAGTGCTATTTATAGATATTTTTTTTAGCATTTACAACTGATGAAATCAGCTATATGAACTATAGAAATACCATATTGTTGTCCTTGTCATCAGGGATATTGGTAATCACTACTAACATACGTTACCAAATAAAAAAAAATTTTATTTAAAAAAATGAAAAAAAAATAATAATAGTAATAATAATAATAACAATAATAACAATAATAAATATAATAACAATAATAATTAACGCGATAGCAATGTAGTGATAAATCAATAATACCATGCGCGCTGAGGGTTAATACGTGAAATAAACTAAATCTCATACATTACTGCTTTCTACTTTACACATTTTTAATACTCTAATGAAATTCTGAACATAGATAGGACTTTGACTGCTCAAGTAATGCTCAGGTGCAAATAATTCATAATTTTTCTTATAATTATTATTTTTTGCAACATTATATTCTATTCCTAACCCAAGACTTGTTAAGTACATCTTATTATCCATAATTTAATGCATCTGTTATCACATTAGCCCACATCACAAGGATACTGAAAGCATCAAGTTAGTAAATTAGGGAACAAGTTAGTAAATTATTGGAATAAAATTTAGCATTTTTGCAAGAGAAAAGGATTATATTTGTACAAAATAAAAGCAGCAACAGTGATAAACACATTAGAGTACAAAATGTATTATTAAAAGAATAGTTTGTGTATAAATTTATTGTGTATAAATTTATTGTCCTTTCTGCTTTAGAGCCACACCAATTCTCAATGACATTGTTGTAAATTATTACTAAAATGTTAGCTACAAAACTGAATGTAAAAACAATACTGGACTACTGGCTATTGTGGGCTTGGTTGGGCGCTTGGTAGACGCTTGGGCTCACAGGTGGGCTGGTATCAGGATGAGGTTGCTGCCACCAGAGTCAAACAGTGAGTGTGGCTTGGCTGTCCTAACTCCTCAAGCTACGTATAACCAAAGGTAAGTTGGATTAAGCTTTAATGCAGGGCGTACCCTGACACACAATGAAGCACACAAGCACAGGATAGAATGTTGACTGACTTGACACATGACAATTACAACTTAAATACAGAACACAAACCACTCCTACACATGGTGCATAGTTCCTGCTTTGCAGCGAAACATTCACACCTATAGCATGCACAAGCTAGCACAAAACTCGATACCATGAGAAACTACAACCTACTGACGTTACATGATACACAAATAACAAAGACTAATTATGCTAATAGTACAAGTTATATGAATGACAGAGAGTTTATGTGGGCTGGCCCACAGCTATTAACAATAAATAGTAAAATAAACAGGAGGAGGAAAAGTGAAGGAAATGTATTACTAAGGTAAATAACAGTAATGAACATAAATATCAACACAGAGAAAATTCTAAATGTTTGAAAGTAAAACTCTTAACTATTAATACTTACAAAGTCATAAACATTATAGTGAAAGCAACACATCAAAAAAATAAGTTGAAAGCATTTCAATTATTGCATTACAAAAGGTACTAGTGGCATTCTGTTGTTAGAAGTTAGTTGAAGTAGTAATCTTCAGCATATTGATAAATATTACAAATGTCATCATGCTTACGATATTTATATCGACGAGAAGCTATTGTGAAAATAGTGAGACATAAAACTCCAATTAATAAAATAACGGTGAAATACACAAATTGGCAATTTAACTTTGGGGGATTACGAAATGCTAAGTTGCTAAAGAAATAATGCGATATTACTGCTGACAGTAGCCGGAACAATGATATTATGCAATAGAACATTCCAAACAAAATTCCCTTCATGTGTTGGGGCCTCTGACAAGATACAAACTCCAGGACTGATATATTTATGAGCATAAGGTACAACCCATACAATATGTGTACAACAATTGCCATGACATATGCTGGTACATAAACCAATTCTTTGTTGACGTCAAGACTATAATTAGATCCAAAGCAATCCGTATCTTCTTGAAAGCTAGTCTTGTAAGCAATTATATCTATTAGAAAGCAAGTCAAATAAAGAATAATTAACACAAATATGCTTAGTCCGATTCTATTAAACATTCCTGGAAGATATCTGGAAAAGTAGGGTGTGATGAAAAACTTAAAAAATGGAATGCCAAAGATTATGATTAAGGGTGTTATGGAACTAATTATAGTGACTGAAACTGTAGATATGTCATGATGATCTTCGTGCCTTCTTAAATAGTACTCACATAATGTCCCTAAATTTAGGTCCAATAGAAACACTAGCCCCAACAATAATAATACCAAAACAATTCTGAATGATACTTTAACACCTTCAACTTGCTCTGTTGTAAAAGGTCCTCTATATCTTGTCTTTCCGTGGTCAACCTGTAACTATTTTACGAACTTCCGGTGTATTTATTATGTATAATCCATCTGATACATCAACTGTTGTTATTCTACAAGTATTTTGTAGTGTCTCAGTAATACTCTTGATCATAATCTTGTTTATAGTTGATAAATACAAATGTCTATTTCTCGATGAAAAGTTCAGACATAATCCTTGCAAGTTGGTCTATGATGTAATTAAATATGTTGCTATGCACAAGAAGTTCAAAAGAAGGAGTGCTTTTACATATTGTGAGGATGAACCCATATGTATGGCATACATATACATCTTTGGTAGGTGATGATTAAATGAATTAACAAGTCTGCAAGTGTGATATAGGTCTAGCCTAATTGTCTTGGATAAAGTCCTAGACAATGCCCAACAACAATGACACAAAACAACAACCGACAATTACATGTTTGACACAAACACACATAGCCACTGTCGCTGGACATAAACTATGACATAGACAGCAACAAATGACAACTACATTTTTGACACAAAAACATGTCTCTAAGAATTAGTCGTAAATCTCTATGTGGGAGGTGTAAAATCCTGCTGAGCCCCTCCCACAATTAGTTTAAAAGTTAATAAATTAATCTATTCTGGCCAACTCAGCTGGGATTACAGTGACTGAAGTCAATATCTCCTGGTGTTTAGTGAATCTGGTTTTACATTCGACATTGTGTAGTTCAGATTCCCTTTCATCTCTGGCTACAAAAATAGACCTTTTCACGTAATCTTTAAGCTATTTTAGTTTTGTTATTTGTACAACATTCCAGCAATATATTAGCATGGTCTTGCAAGCTGAAACAGTCAAGAATATTGTGTACCATTATTTACTATTAACTAGACTAAGTCACACGAAGTCAAAAGAGGGCTATTGCTAGAAAATTGTGTAATAAACTTAAAGCAATTCAGCCTGAAGTTTATAATTAAGAGCTTATTTTGGCTTTTGGTGGGCAAATGAATCTTAGCATGTCTATTACGTGGAAATTTCAATTGAGATTTCAGAATCTCAAATATTACATCTTAAAGTATAATCAGTTTCAATCAGTAGTACTATCCTCTGACGTCAAATATTTTAGTGGACACTTCGTTATAATGATCATTATTTTCTCATCATTGTTACAGTCCTTTGTGGTTGTTTTTTTATTCCGTATATGGCAGTCCTGAAGCACAAAGATGCTCAGCTGTTTCGTGAATTGCAAAAAAAAATGTGAATTGTAACTAGTGCATCAATGAGATTGTTTTTACTGGATCAGCTTGGCCTATTAATTGAGTTTTAGGTATATTAAGAATCAGGTTCACCTTACCCTACCTACTAATTGAGTGGCATATCTAAGTGTGAAACAGGCATATGGAGAGTCTAGAGATGTTACTCTGCATTTATAAAAACTATAATCATCATTAAGCAATCTGAACTAAACATTTATATACATTATGGGTAACTATTTATTGATGTAAAATGTATTTTCATTATTTAAGATTTCTCTACTTGACCCCAGACTAACTACGAACACCAGCTACATACTGTCTGTAATCAGAACCAACCAATGGTTTACCACACCTCTGTCTAATGAACAAGACAATACATGTACTTCATACCTAGAGCGTACAGCTACTACAGGATATAAAATAGGATACACAATCATCACATGGGGCAAGAGACCTTTATTGTTTCCACACTTTTTACAGCTTTGCTAGCTCCCATACTTTTTAGAGTAAACCTAAATCCCTAATTTTTACATTTTTAGTGTTATTTTATTCCTAACTATTTCCATCATACTCGTGTTAATCAAACTATCTGTAGCGCCCAGTGCAGTACATGACAGTTTTCCTACCCACTTCTGTTTCTTGGTCACATTAGCATTTAACTTCACCTCTATCTGTACACATGTGATTCACTTTAAACATCTATGATGATGGACAAAATGTAGTGACCCAACACATTAGTGGAAAGGATCACTTATTCACTAGATTTTTTTCATTTTTTCAAACCCAATAATCACAGAAGGCCATGGTTATAGTAATTATGATACTGTGCATGTCTGCTGAGTCTCTGCATGGTACGAAGGTAGTGAACCCAGAATGTGTTTAAGAATATGTTAAGTAATTCCACTCTGTGGTACGTGAATTCAATTTGCCATGCTACAAGAGAAAGTAAAGTTTGTGAAGATGATGAGCACACATTTTCAATATTTTCTGCATGATAGTTTCATTCTCCTCTTTGAATTCCCAAGCTTCACTAATGCAGACAGCACCATCTTCACTAATACAGACAGCACCATATTCACTAATGCAGACATCACAATCTTCACTAATGCAGACAGCACCATCTTCACTAATGCAGACAGCGCCATATTCACTAGGACAGCACCATCTTCACTAATACAGACAGCACCATCTTCACTAATACAGACAGCACAATCTTCACTAAGGCATACAGCACCATCTTCACTAATGCATACAGCACCATCTTCACTAATACAGACAGCACCAACTTCACTAATGCAGACAGCGCCATATTCACTAGGACAGCACCATCTTCACTAATACAGACAGCACCATCTTCACTAAGGCATACAGCACCATCTTCACTAATGCAGACAGCGCCAGGCTTCCTGCCTGAAATGCTGATGGGGCATAATTACAGTTTTTTGTTCTAACTATATCCCTACTACCATTTCTAGCCAATGGCTGTAGAGATGATATGCCCAAACTCCTCTCCGTCTGGCACATGAGTTCGGCAAGATTAACTATACCATGTGTGCAATTACATCTCATTGTTTTTATATATCACTTCATCATGTTTGCTAAAGTATGACATTATTTTAGAAAAAATTATGTTAGAAGATTTCATTCAAGTACCTGAGGTGGGAAAACAAGTGTTTGTAAAGATAGTTATAATTCTTTCTTTTCCTATGAATGGATTTTCCGTCACATTTCATATTCAAGATAAGTGTTATTTAAAATTACTTTCAAGTAACTCAACCATATTGTAGTAAATTTGGATGTTGTGCATTTAAATGTCTTTCACCAAAAGAAACTAAGTAACAATACAGCATACAAAAACAGTTACCTAAGAAACATGTTTTTGCTATTGATTGTTTCCAAAATTTCCTTTGAGCAACTTGAGCAAGGAAGACAGCAGGCCTGTATTGGGATTCCTACCTTGTGTATATTCAGAAGACCATAACGAAGAGGTGATTGACATCAATGGGTCAACCCTATAGTAGGGATTGTACCTTTGGGAGAGGAAAAACACATTAATATGCTTGTCTAACTCAGTAGTTACATTGTAAACATGTCTATTAACTCTAAAATCATTACACTTGTAGCTCTCTCATCAACTTACACAATTTTTAAGTAATTCTGTCTAGTAATTATAATATAGTGGCTATGAGAACAGATTTCCCAATATCTATTGTTATTGAGTCACTATCACAAATACTTACTCCTGGCATGTATATAAGATGAAATACCTATAAAGAAGTAACATCTCACTAGTAACAGTAGCCAACTGGGATAGACATTATGAAAAACTGTAAAGAATTAATAGGCAGATATTTGAGTAGCAAATAGAAACCTGAAGAAAGCTATCTATATAATATTATTGTGGCAGTTTGCAAACAACATTATTTATTTCTTATATTTGAAGCCTTCAGAAGTACTGAGGCTTTCGTATGGCACATCAGTTCTATGGATGCTTACATTGGAAGCAATGCTCTCAATTCTGTCACCTCTGGCTGGACTAGTAGCAGATATAGTGTATGGGAGATTGAGATTTCTAAAGTTCAGTACATATTTAATATTGGCTTGTACAATTGGAGTCTTGCTAATGTCAACTCTTATAACTGCAACGCAAATCCTCATTCTTGGGTATGGTTTAAGCACATTAATATTTGGTGCTTATTTAGGCCGTGTATTTTTCCAAGCCAATATTGTTCAGTTTGGAACAGACCAGCTTCGAGACATGCCTACAGTGAAATCTGTCCATTTTATTCATATATATGTCTCGTTGCATGCGGTAACTTACTTGTTCACTAGTACTGTACGAATTAATTCACATGCATATTCTTTGCATAACTTAATAACCCATACATATACAATTGTTTTACTTGAAGTATTTTTGAGTTTCTCATCAATATTTTCAATTGGAATGCTATTAATTATTGACAAATCAAAGGATTTCTTCTATGTTGAAAAATTGAAAATTAATCCGTACAAATTATTATACCATGTGATCAAGTTTGCTGTGAAGCACAAGAAACCAATAAAAAGAAGTGCATTTACTTACTGTGATGAAGAAATTCCCTCTAGAATAGATTATGGGAAGCAGAGATATGGAGGTCCATTTACAACAGAGCAAGTTGAAGATGTTAAAGTGTTACTAAGAATAGTATTGGTATTGGTAACTCTAGGTCCAGTATTGTTACTTGACTCCAATATAAATATTATGTTGGAATTTTATATTAGAGGACATAGAAATAAACAGGATATTTCCAAAGACGGAACACAATTTAAGTATTTTTATGCCTCTGGTAGTAGTCCTCAGTCTTCCTTTCATTCATTTTATAGTCAAGCCAATATTTAACAGAGTCACTATAGGAATGTTCAAGAGAATGGGGCTCAGCATAATTGTAACAATAGGTATATTTATTATTTGTTCCATAGTCAATATAGTAGGATACGCTCCTTTATTCTCAAATAGTGATAACTGCTTTAAATTGAACTATAGTTTGGTTTTGGATAAACATTTGGTTCATATACCAGTAGTTGTTACTCCAATTATAGTGGACATACTGTATGGTATCTATACTATACTCATAAAGATATCAGTGCTGGAATTCATATCTTGTCAGACTCCTCAACACATGAAGGGAATTGTGTTTGGAATATGGTATTTCATTCAATCAGTGTTTCTTCTGCTGTCTGCAATCATTTCATATTTTCTTTGCACACTTCAATGTATTATTAGACTCTCCACAACTGAATTGCGCATTTATATACTACATGGTTAATATAATTATTGGAGTTGGTTGTTTGATAATTTTCACCGTAGCTTCTAGAAGATATAAATATCGTAAAAGTGACGACATATGCAATGTATACCAATATGCAGAAAATTATTACTCTGACTACAGTTAATAGCTATTATATCTAAAAATTGGTGTGGCTCTATATAAGAAAATATAATGTACAAGCAATCCAACTAATAGTATATAATATTATAACAGTCATACTCTATAGTATGTTTATAAACTGTTTATCGATGTTTTTTGGTTTGTTGGTTTGTTTTATACTTACTGTGTTATTTTGTTGTTTTTATTGTTATTCTATTCAAATGTTGTGTTAAAATTCATACAATAAGTATTCTTCAAAATTATAATAATATAATATTATTTTGTTTCGAGTAATTTACAAAAGCATGCAATGTAGCTAAACTTACATCCTATGAAATAGATGAGACATAAAGATGAGTAAGTGAGGAGCCAGTAGGTACAGAGAGAGTAAATTAATGGAAGTTTTTCTGGAATGGGTAAGGAAAATAAAAGTAATTTCTCAGTGGCTGAGTGTTTGTGCATTAAGCAAAAAGGTTGTGGGTTCAATTCCTGGTGGCAACCAAATATTTTAATTTTGTATTGTTTAAAAAAAACTGTGAAAGACAAAGAGATAGAGTACATCAAGTGAGTAAAAAGAAAAGGCTGAGAAAGAAATTGTGAACTTCTGTTTTAGTTTACTAATAATCTTGTGTGCTTATTTTATTTCTATACTTTTTGATCGTTTATTGTATTTAATATGCCAATAATTTAGTATCAGGGAATACTAGATTTCATTGGCCACCAATATTTAACATGTTTTTAATGTTGCAGATTTTCATTGCTACAAAAAACAGGGCAGTTCTATTTCCAGATAGAGCATAAGCAGGACTAACTGTGGTCTAGTCTACATAGGAATGTGAGGCATATAGTGAACATCAGCTAGCTTCCTAGGTGTCTGGCTCTTGTATTCAAGTATTATCTGAATCTTCTGTTACATCGTCTGATTTTTATTATACTTTGTGAGGTGCTCAATGTGGTCTGCATTACTTTGGTCATCAGACAACAAACTTGTAAGGACTGGAGATTAACATCACCACTGGTACTATGGGAACCATAGCCAAGAATAATTTAGACATAGGTAAACTTTAAAAGCAGGAGGACTGAAGGTACATTGTTGATTAAAAATATAATTGTATTAATTTTTAACCAATCATGGGAATAAAATTTAGCATTTTTGCAAAAGAAAATGATTTTTAATATTTATACAATATAAAAGCAGCAACATGTAGAAATACATTAGAGTACAAAATGTATTATTAAAATAAAAGTTTGTGTATAAATTTATTGTGTATAAATTTATTGTCCTTTCTACTTTAGAGCCACACCAACTCTCAATGGCATTGTTGTAAATTATTACTAAAGTGTTAGCTACAAAACTGAATGTAAAAACAATACTACTGGCTATTAACAATAGATAGTGAAATAAACAGGAGGAGGAAAAGTGAAGGAAATGTATTACTAAGGTAAATAACAGTAATGAACATAAGTATCAACACAGAGAAAAGTCTAAATGTTTGAAAGTAAAACTCTTAACTAGTAATACTTACAAAGTCATAAACATTATAGTGAAAGTAACACATCAAAAAAATAAGTTGAAAACATTTCAATTATTGCATTACAAAAGGTTCTAGTGACATTCTGTTGTTTAAAGTTAGTTGAAGTAGTAATCTTCAGCATATTGATAAATATTACAAATGTCATCACGCTTACGATATTTATATCGACGAGAAGCTATTGTGAAAATAGTGAGACATAAAACTCCAATTAATAAATTAACTGTGAAATATGCAAATTGGCAATTTAACTTTGGGGGATTACGAAATGCTAAGTTGCTAAAGAAATAACGCGACATTACTGCTGACAGTAGCCGGAACAATGATATTATGCAATAGAACATTCCAAACAAAATTCCCTTCATGTGTTGGGGACTCTGACAAGATATAAACTCCAGGACTGATATATTTATGAGCACAAGGTACAACCCATACAATATGTGTACAACAATTGGCATGACATACGCTGGTACATAAACCAATTCTTTGTTGACGTCAAGACTATAATTAGATCCAAAGCAATCCGTATCTTCTTGAAAGCTAGTCTTGTAAGCAATTATATCTATTAGAAAGCAAATCGAATAAAGAATAATTAACACAAATATGCTTAGTCCGATTCTCTTAAACATTCCTGGAAGATATCTGGAAAAGTAGGGTGTAACGAAAAACTTAAAAAATGGAATGCCAAAGATTATGATTAAGGGTGTTATGGAACTAATTATAGTGACTGAAACTGTAGATATGTCATGATGATCTTCGTGCCTTCTTAAATAGTACTCACATAATGTCTCTAAATTTAGGTCCAATAGAAACACTAGCCCCAATGATAATAATACCAAAACAATTCTGAATGATACTTTAACATCTTCAACTTGCTCTGTTGTAAAAGGTCCTCCATATCTTGTTTTTCCGTGGTCAATCCTGGATATGGGTTCATCCTCACAATAGGTAAAAGCACTCCTTCTTTTGAACTTCTTGTGCATAGCAGCATATTTAATTACATCATAGACCAACTTGTAAGGATTATGTCTTAACTTTTCATCGAGAAATAGACATTTGTATTTATCAACTATAAACAAGATTACGATCAAGAGTATTACTGAGACACTACAAACCACTTGTAGAATAACAACAGTTGATGTATCAGATGTATTATACATAATAAATACACCGGAAGTTCGTAAAATAGTTACAGGTAAATGAATCATAGCATGAAGCCAATAGTTTATGTGAATATAGTCTACCGATTTTTGTGTTGGCAAGTTTATTAACTGGTCCATTCCAAACTGAATAATATTGGCATGAAATAAAATACGCCCAAAGTAAGCACCAAAACTCATTATACTAGCACATATTAATGCCGTTGTATGAAGTTTCATTATGGGTATGATTATTAACATAAACAAGATTCCTGTATTGATTCCTACTAGTGCAAATGAACTGTACTTCAGTATTTTAAATCTCCCATAAACTGCATCTGCAAGAAATCCAGCAATGGGATACACAACAGATGCAGCTGCTTCTAAACTAATTATTAAAATACTTTTCCTTCCATAAGAAGAACTCATGATAGCTGAAGGTTTCAAGTATAAAACATAGAGAAGGTCATTCACAACTTGCCACAACAGTAAAATAAAAATAGCCTTTACTGAATTAGCCTTTCTGAAAGAAATTAAGTTTGTCATATTCAATGTGAACAAGACAATATTTAAATTGATGATGAATTACATAGTGACTAACTGATTTTCCAAGCCGTATATATATATATATATTATACTGAAAGTAGGTAAGTGTTATTACATGTCACAAATACACAATAAATTTGGGAAATGAGTATATTTTTGGCAATCCAGTTATCCTTAATAACATGTTTGACATTTATCAGTGTGACTTCCTCCAATCCTTCAAACTGACACTTAGCCAATTCGGTTCGTGTGTATATCTTAAATTATGAATAATTAATGAACCAATTGTATACTGTTGTTATAATGGTTCTGCACTGTACAAGCATCAAACTTATTAAATAGCTATAGTATGAAATATCTGATCTCACTTGTTGTACAAATGGGTATGAGTACCAAGGCTGTGGTTAATGATATTGATAACTATATTTGCGTAGGGGAGAAAAATGCATGGAGAAGGGGGCCTTAGGCATGAGTTTAGCTTAATATGTGAGACTTGTAATTGTGAAGGTAATTTCATTTTTATGGAACTAACAAAGGATATCTGCACAGTATACGAGAGCAGATAATATCTATGGTGCGAGCTTTTTTAAAGGTTAGTTTAGTCTAAAAGTCTTAAAATATTCTATTCTGGCGCACTCAATGGGGATTACAGTGACTAAAGTCAGTATCTAACTATATCCCTACTACTGTTTCTAGCCAATAGCTGTAGAGATGGTATGCCCAAACTCCTCTCCATCTGGCACATGAGTTCGGCAAGATTAACTATACCATGTGTGCAATTACATTTCATTGTTTTTTATATATCACTTCATCATGTTTGCTAAAGTATGACATTATTTTAGAAAACATTATGTTAGAAGATTTCATTCAAGCACCTGAGATGGGAAATACAAGTGTTTATAAAGATAGTTATAATTCTTTCTTTTCCTATGAATGGATTGTCCGTAACATTTCATATTCAAGTGTTACTCAAAATTACTTTCAAGTAACTCCACCATATTGTAGTAAATTTGGATGTTGTGCATTTAAATGTCTTTCACCAAAAGAAAAGAAATAATAATACTGCATACAAAACTGTTACCTAAGAAACATGTTTTTGCTATTGACTGTTTCCAAAATTTCCTTTGAGCAACTTGAACAAGGAAACAACAGGCCTGTATTGGGATTCCTACCTAGTGTGTCTTCAGAAGACAATAACGAAGAGGTGATTGACATCAATGGGTCAGGGATTGTACCTTTGAGAGAGGAAAAACACTTTAATGTTCTTGTCTAACTTAGTAGTTACATTGTGAATATGTTCATTAACTCTAAAACCATTACACTTGTACCTCTCTCAGCAACTTACACAATTTTGAAGTAATTCTGTTCAGTAATTATGAGCTATGAGAACAGATTTTCCAATATCTATTGTTATTGAGTTACTATCACAAATACTTACTCCTGGCATGTACGCATTTAAGATGTAATACCTCACTAGTAACAGAAACCAACTGTGAGAGACATTATGGAAAACTGTAAAGAATTAATAGGCAGATATTTGAGTAGCAAATTTAGAAACCTGAAGAAAGCTATCTCTATAATATTATTGTGGCTGTTTGGAAACAACATTATTTATTTCTTATATTTGAAGCCTTCAGAAGTAATGAGGCATTCATATGGCACATCAGTACTATGGATGCTTACATTGGAAGCAATGCTCTCCATTCTGTCACCTCTGGCTGGACTAGTAGCAGATATAGTGTATGGGAGATTGAGAGTTCTGAAGTTCAGTATATATTTAATATTGGCTTGTACAATTAAGTTAAGGATAGTGATAACTGCTTTAAATTGAACAACAGTTTGGTTTTGGATAATAGGTTCATATACCAGTAGTTGTTACACCAATTATAATGAACATACTGTATGGTCTCTATTCTCTGCTCATAAAGATATCAGTGCTGGAATTCATATCTTGTCAGACTCCTCAACACATGAAGGGAATTGTGTATGAAACATGGTATTTCATCATTCAGTCAGTGTTCTTTTGCTGTCTGCAAACATTTCATATATTTTCTTTGCACACTTCAATGTATTATTAGACTCTCCACTTCTGAATTGCGCATTTATATACTACATGGTTAATATAATTATTGGAGTTAGTTGTTTGATAATTTTCACCATAGCTTAAAAGATATAAATGTCGTAAACGTGATGACATATGCAATGTATACCAATATGCAGAAAATTATTACTCTGACTACAATTAATAGCTATTATACCTGAAAAAATTGGTATGGCTCTTTAAGAAAATATAATGTACAAGTAATCCAACTAATAGTTAACAGTCATACTCTATAGTATGTTTGTAAACTGTTTATCAATGTCAAGGTTGTTTGTTTGTTTGTTTGTTTGTTTGTTTTATACTTACTGTGTCATTTTGTTGTTTTTATTGTTATTCTATTCAAATGTTGTGTTAAAATTCATACAATAAGTATTCTTCAAAATTATAATAAAATGATATTATTTTGTTTCGAGTAATTTACCCAAACATGCAATTTAGCTAAAATTACATCCTATGATATAGATTAGGCATACAGATTAGTAAGGCAGGAGGCAGTAGGTATGGAGAGAGTAAATTAATGGAAGCTTTTCTGAAATGGGTAAGGAAAATAACAGTAATTCCTCAGTGGCAGAGCGTTTGTGCATTAAGCAAAAAGGTTGTGGGTTCAATTCCTGGTGGCAACCAAATATATTAATTTTGTATTATTTAAAAAAAAACTGTGAAAGACAAAGAGATAGAGTACATTAGTGAGTAAAAAAAAAAGGCTGAGTAAGAAATTGTGAACTTCTGTTTTAGTTTATTAATATCTTGTGTGCTTATTTATTTCTGTATCGTTTATTGTATTTAATAATTCAGTATCAGGGAACTAGGTTTCATTGGCCACCAATATTTAACATATTATTTGTAATGTTGCAAATTTTCATTGCTACAAAAACAACAGGACAGTTCTATTTCCAGATAGAGCATAAGCAGGACTAACTGTGGTCTAGTCTACATAGGAATGTGAGGCATGTAGTGAACATCAGCTAGCTTCCTAGGTGTCTGGCTCTTGTATTCAAGCATTATCTGAATCTTCTGTTACATGATCTGACTTTTATATTACTTTGTGAGGTGCTAAGTGTGGTCTGCATAACAAAGGTCATTAGACGAAAGACTTGTAAAGACTGGACATTAACATCACCACTGGTACTGTTGGAACCATACCAAGAATGCTACTGTACTTGAAGACTGATTCGTACCAGTAACCATTGCTTCTTTAATGAGCTCTACATCACAGAAAGCTCTTCCTTCCAGAGAGTGAACTAAGCACTTAAGGGTTATGGTGGCTTCCCAAAAGAAGGCAGTAGAGTAAGTAACAAGACAGTTGATACAGAGATACTGTAAGTTAAAGTAGGCTTTAAAAGGGTAGGAAAAAATATAAGGTATCAGCTGCTAAGGAATAACTAGAATAGATCATGGAGCGAAGTCAATGCCAGCAGGTAAGTGATGAGGAAGGTAGTAGGTAAAGGATGAAGTAGGTGGTATAAAAAGTTGTTTGAGGCCTTAGGCGGTTATACATTAGTACACAGTACACTAATTGACATATTTGCTATACATTTTTACACTTTGCTAAGGATTTAGACATAGGTAAACTTTAAAAGCAGGAGGACATAAGGTACATTGTTGATTTAAAAAAATAATTGTATAAATTATTACCAATCATTGGAATAAATTTAGCATTTTTGCAAAGAGAAAAGGATTTTTAATATTTATACAATATAAAAGCAGCAACAGAGATGGACATGTAGAAATACATTAGAGTACAAAATGTATTATTAAAAGAGTAGTTTGTTATTGTCCTTTCTACTTTAGAGCCACATCAACTCTCAATGACATTGTTGTAAATTGGAGTTGGAGTAGTAATCTTCTGCATATAGATATACGTAACAAATGTCATCACGACTACGATACTTATATCTACGAGAAGATCTTGTGAAAATAATAAAACATAAAATTCCGATTAATATATTGAAAGTGTAGCAGACAATTTGGCAGTTCAGTTGTGGAGAGTCATATAATACATTGAAGTGTGCAAAGAAGTAATATGAAATGACTACAGACAGTAGAAGAAATACTGACTTAATAAAGTAATACATTCCAAACACAATTCCCTTCATGTGTTGAGGAGTCTGACAAGATATGAATTCCAGCACTGATATTTTTATGAGCAGAGAATAGAGACCATACAGAATCTGCACTATAATTGGAGTAACAACTACTGGTATATGAACCAAATGTTTATTAAAAGTCAAATTGTTGTTCAGTTTGAAGCACTTATTATCCTTCTGGAATAATGGAGTGGATCCTACTGTATTGATTATGAAGCAAATGACAAAGATGGTTATTATCACAAGTATACTGAGTGCCATTCTTTTAAACATATTTAAAGTACGACGGTTAAAAAACGGTTTGAATACAAAGTGAAAGAAAGGAAGACTGAATATTGTAATGAGAGGGCTAAGAGCATCTAATCTGTTTACTGTTTCTGATACAGTTCCATGTTTCAGTTTATGTCCTCTAATTATAAAACTCTAACATAATATTTATGTTGAAGTCAAGTAAAAATACCGGACCTAGTGTTACCAATACTAACAATATATTTAACAACACTTTAACATCTTCAACTTGCTCTGTTGTAAATGGTCCTCCATATCTCTGCTTCCCATAATCTATTCTAGAGGGAATTTCTTCATCACAGTAGGTAAATGCACTTCTTTTAATCGGCTTCTTGTGCTTTACAGAAAATTTAATCACACGGTACAACAGTTTGTAAGGATTTATTTTTAATCTTTCATCATGAAACTAATCTTGTAATTTGCCAATAATGAATAAAATTCCAATCAAAAATATTGATGAGAAACTCAAAAATGGTTCAAGTAATATTAAGGTTGATGCATGGAATTGTACATGACGCCAAAACAGAATATGTGAAGTACTGAATACTGTATTAGTGAACAAGTAAGTAACGCCCTGTGACCAGACATACATATGAATAAAATGAACATACTTCTCTGTTGGCATGTCTCGAAGCTGATCTGTTCCAAACTGAATAATATTGGCTTGAAAGAATACACGACCTAAATAAGAGCCGAAGAAAAATATACTAGAAACAAGTCTAAATACTAGAACTTATGTTGCATTTAGAAGAATCAACATTACCAAAACTCCAAACGTACAAGCCACTATTAATAAGTACTGAACTTCAACACTCGCAGTTTCCCATATGCTACGTCCGCTATAAGTCCAGCAAGTGGAGAGAGGATTGATAACGCTGCTTCCACTGATATCATCCATAGAACTGCCGTGCCATATGAATGCCTCATTACTTCTGAAGGTCTCAAATATAAGAAATAAATAATGTTGTTTCCAAACTGCCACAATAATAATATAATGGTAGCTTTGATGGATGTGTTTAAGTTTATAAAGACACAGTTCAACTTTCTACTCAATAATCCCATACAGTCTGCTATACAATCTCTCTCGGTGCTTTCCTTTAAATATGTCGCTTGCCATGCAGTGTGGTTACAGCTTATATGAATGCCGAGAGTTAATGTTTTTGACTAAATGTTTGATAACAATAAACTATTGGGGAATCTATTTTCATACCAAAATATCTATAGTATAAACGAAACTCAGTGAACATAATTGTGAGAATAAACAGATTTGCAGTCCTAAAAGTTAACAAGACTGTAATAATTAAGTCAGGAAAAAGAACTACTTAACAAGCAAACACATTATATCTGCATATGTGACATACGAATCTATACAGATCTATATCTGTGTGAAGTATATATATATATATATATATATATATATTCACTGATCTATATCACTCTCTCCTTGGATCACAAAATGACAAATGTTAATCTTAATGGCTAAGAAGATAAGAAATGAAGAGATTACAATTTTAAAAAAATAATATGGTGTTGCTTATCAGCCCTATTTAACTTCAAACTGCATAGTCAATGGAAACATACCTTTGATATAGTTGTGTAGGTATGTATGCTGTTTATATGTATTTATAGTACATGTTAAGTATTATTTGATTGTTTAATCACACTGACTATGGCATAAATTTAACAAGCTACCTATTAAGGTGAAATTGTGTAATGCAAAGCTGCTCAAAAGACTTTGTTTAAAAATTATAAGCAAAAAAACACATGTCAATGGGCATCTGCACACTCATTATTTCATTTTTTGTGAAACTTTAAGTGCACAACATTCATCAAATCTTACAAAATAGGGAATTTACTTGAAACAAATTTTGAATAACAGTGAAATAGGAAATATGAAGGAAAATCTATTGACAACGAAGAAAGGAGTCCAAATAATATTTTCAAACACATTGTCTTTATATATCTCAATTCAGTAACCTGAAAAAAGTTTTCAAAAAATTATTTACTAAATTGCTAGATAATTTTCTGATAATAAATTAATTATGTGTGCCTATTGTATTGAAGTCCGGAATTTGTTGATGGCAAATGTTCACAAATTCCATCCAATACACAACATGCCTTCAAATCTGTACTAGGCCTTTTGTTTGTGACATTTAACGCAAGATTTTCTGCCATCCATGTGGTTAGAGGCAGCTGAGACAATGAGAAGTTTAGCAAAAGTTGTAAAACTAATGATGCTTTCTTGTACTATTGAAGACATTACATTGAAACACCTGTATAGATATTGTTAAGGCATATTTGACTAAAGTTTTTTAACTTACACAGTTCAAAGAAACAGCATTGATATACCACTTACAACAGTAAAAAGAATACTGAAACTAGATAGCATAGTGAACTAGAATTGGGCAGAAAAAATTACTTTACTGTCATTTTTTACCCTTCATACCTTACCTACTGTAATGTAGCCCTCCTACTGCCACATACCTTATCACTTTCCATATTGACTCCTATCCTATACCTTGTTTACTACAACTTAACCTATATACCTAAGGCCACACCAAAATGATAACATATTTCTTAGAACTTAACATTTTAATAGTTACCTAGTAGTATGGTGGTTAAATATATATCAATTAAACTACGACAAGGGTTTAATTAAAACGCTATATTCAGAATGAAAAATAATCAATTGTTTCCTCTTCCAGAACAGATTCATGAAGAACTCCTCTGAAGAAAATTGATGATAGCTCTATCTTATGCCACTCTTTTAAGAGAACACCCATCACAGCGGCACTATCCTGGTAATAAATGGTATTTCAGTTAATTATAACAAAATTCCTAAAATGTCAACAATAAAATTTTTTGAACTGATACACATTCGAATTAGATTTGATGTGGCCTTGCCTACATGCACCTTACTACCCAAGTGAGACCTACTATCACATACCTACCATCTTCCTGTATGCTCACTGCCTCCTACCCTATTCTAACCTCCCTAACTTGTACCATGTAACCATCGAACAAGAACTAACATAAAACTGATATAATTATAGAGTCAAAATCAAAACAATCTATCAATACAAAAGAAACAATCACAGTACATAGTAGATAATGCAGAAAATATATTGTAACAATACAATGGATATGAACAATTACATTCTTGCAATAAGAGGAGAGTTTCTACAACTACGACAATGATGAATACACTAAGGTTGTGTAATAACCACACAAGTTCTCAATGACATCGTCTTAAATTGCAGTTGGAGTAGTAGTCTTCTGCATATTGATATACATTACAAATGTCATCACGCCTACGATATTTATATCTACGAGAAGATATTGTGAAAATTATTAAACATAAAATTCCAATTAATATATTGAAAGTGTAGTAGACAACTGGGCAATTAAGGCGTGGAGCGTCATGTAGTACATTGAAGTGTGAGAAGAAACAATATGATATGACTACAGAGAGTAGAAGAAATGCTGATTGAATGAAGTAATACATTCCAAACACAATTCCCTTCATGTGTTGAGGAGTTTGACAAGATATGAATTCCAGCACTGATATCTGTATGAGCATAGTGTAGAACACATGCATAATCTGAACTGTAATTGGAATAATTGCAACTGGTACACGAGTTAAATTTTGATTAAAAGTCACACTGTGGTTCAATTTAAAACAGTGATTACTATTCTTCAATAAAGGAGTGGATCCTATTGTATTAATTATGAAGCAAATGACAAAGATACTTGTCATCACAATCATGCTCAGTCCCATTCTTTTAAACATCCCTAAATTCAATCTGTTAAAGATCGGCTTGATAATAAAATATAGGACAGGAAGACTAAGGATTGTTATTAGTGATGTAGTAAGATCAACACCTTTTACAGTATCTGATAAAAATGTTTGTTTATGTTCATTTTCTCTAATATAAAACTGCAATATAATATTTACATTGAAGTCCAGTATAAATGCTGGGCCTAGTGATACCAACACTATCAATATGCTCAACAACACTTTAACATCTTCAACTTGTTCTGTTGTAAATGGTCCTCCATACCTTAGCTTCCCATAATCTATTCTAGAGGGAATTTCTTCATCACAGTACGTAAATGCACTTCTTTTTATTGGCTTCTTGTGCTTCACAGTAAACTTAATCACACGAAATAATAATTTGTAGGGATTAACTTTCAATCTTTCATCATGAAACAAATCTGGTACTTTGTCAATAACAAATAGCATTCCAATCAAAAATATTGATGAGAAACTCAACAATATGTCTAGTAAGACAATAGTGGATGTGTGGGTTTGTATGTTGTACCAATCAAATACATGTGAAGTACTGCATACGACGTTAGTGAGTAAGTAAGTTACTGCATGTGACCAGACATACATATGAATAAAACGGACAGACTTATCTGTAGGCATGTCTCGAAGCTGATCTGTTCCAAACTGAATAATATTGGCTTGAAAGAATACTCGACCTAAATAAGAGCCGAAGAAAAATATAATAGAAACATATCTAAAAACTAGAACTTCTGTTGCATTTAGAAGAATCAACATTACCAAGACTCCAAACGTACAAGCCACTATTAAATAAGTACTGAACTTCAACACTCGCAGTCTCCCATATACTACATCCGCTATAAGTCCAGCAAGTGGAGAGATGATTGAAAACCCTGCTTCCACTGATATCATCCATAGAATTGATGTGCCATACGAATGCCTCATTACTTCTGAAGGTCTCAAATATATGAAATAAATAATATTGTTTCCAAACTGCCACAATAAAATTATAATGATAGCTTTGAATGTGTTTAGGTTTCTAAGATTATTTTTCAACTTTCTACTCAACATTTCTGTACAGTTTGCCATATTATCTATCTCAGTTGGTACCTTCAATAATGTCACTTGTAACCGCACAGTGTGATATAGCCAATATATATATCCAAGAATGTGTATTTGTAATAGCACTTTAATAACAATAGCTATTGGGAGACGTAATTTTATACCAAAATATCTATACTGCAAGAAGATCCAAGTAAACATGATGAGGAAAAAATATCATTACTTTGCAATCCTGAAAGTGGTTAAGAATATGACAAGTATACAACGCAATGTGTTCAAAGTTATAAACAAAAATTGAGGTTTGTATGCGATTTATAAACTCCGAGACACGAGGGCGCAGCCCGAGTGGCGAGGATTTATAAGTTATAGTTATAAACCAAAATTGAGGTTTGTATGCAATTTATAAACTCCGAGACACGAGGGCGCAGCCCGAGTGGTGAGGATTTATAAATCGAAATACAAACCTAATGATTTTGGTTTGTAACTATTTTATAGCCCAAACATAAACAATGAGTAAAGTATAGCGTTAGCTATCGTAGTAATTGTATTAAAGTACCCAAACTCTTCATTATTCCATTTTGCTTTGATATGCCTTCCACCATAATTATGGTTGCTAAGAACTATATCAGACTTTTCCCCGCTAATACATTTTCTTACGAGCATACCAGACTGTATCCGATTTATAGTTCTTAACGACAAGCGCGGTCGCTCGGTAACGGGCTATAACTGCCACTAAACAAATTTAACAATTGACATATACTCACTCATTGATCACAATAGTCGCTGCTCATTCTAGTATTAAATGAAAGACATCGAAAGCCATACATATTCGTATCTGTGTGATGTGTATAGACTATTCCATCATTTACACTGAACCACCCACCATGGCTTTCTCACTTTTCCTTAGTAATTAACAAGCTTATCGACGACCAATCCCTAATGGCAAAGGCAGTAAGACAGAAAGAGAAAGTGATTTTAAAAATGACTTTGCTTAATCTGGCCACAGAACTCTGGTGGCACTAACTCATTTAGTGTGTCAAAATACAACACAGCTAACTATAAGACATTAATAATTTCAAGTGCTATTTATAGATTTTGTTTTTAGCATTTACAACTGAAATCAGTTGAGTGCATTGTCTATCATTTGACGTCATAGTCTAGAGTTTGTTTTAGTTTTAGCTATATGAACTATAGAATACTATATTGTTGTCCTTGTCATCAGGGCAATTGGTAATCACTACCAACATAAGTTACAAAATTAAAAAAAAAAATAATAATAATAATAACAATAATAAAAATAATAATTAACGATAGCAATGTAGTGATAAATTAATAATACCATAACAATAATTAATAAGATGTCTTTCACTGGCTTTTTTGAGCCATAAAGAATTAAAACATTATTATAATGCAAAGCTGAAGTCTAGCTCTCAACAGACCAAATGTAATCTTTTATTTCAATAATTATTTTTAGCTATCTGTGAATATTCACTCTGCTAATTTATAACTTCAAATTTCTTTTCTCTCTCTTTTAAAAACACTACAGAATAAAAACTACGCCTGTGAAAGAGAGAACATGAATGTGATCAAAACGAACTTTTTGGTTGAAACAAAGTTGCGTCTGCAGCAGGATTCTCCGCGCTCGTTAAATAAGGTTTAAAAAAGGAACATGTTTAGACCTAGTTAATAATGAGGATCCAGTGTGCTGTAGCGGGGGAGGGGCCATAGACCACAGAGCACACTTAGGCGGGGTGCGCATGCGATTAGGGGATATTGGTGGTAGCAAGGCCACGTGTCATCAGTTCAGTCTAAATCGGCAGGCAGGAGAAGGAACTGGCTAGCAGAGGGCCGATTTTTCTTTTCTCATTAGCAGACCATGTCAGCCGAGGAAGGTGAAGGCTCAGCAGGGCGTGAAGGCTCGGCAGGGCGTGAGGACAGAGAGTCCACCAGGGAGAAAGAGAGGATCAAAGAGGCCTTTCGGGAGTTCTTGGGGGAAATACCTGCATTTCAGGCTCTCATTTCAGCTACACGCTCAGAGGAGGGTAAATTTGGACCACCACTAAAGAAAAGGAGGACAGCTGACTTGCCTAAGGGCTCTAGAGACATACCGGGACCCAGCAGCTCTAGGGAGCACGGCGGCGAGGAGGAGAGTAAGCACAACCAATTTTTTTTTTTTTTAAATAATAATAATAAATAAATAAGTGGTGAGAGACATTTAGCAGCTGCATTTAATTGTACCACCTGGGGTGGGGTTAGATGTTGTTTGGAGGTTCGTCCAAGTAATGGGGGGGAAGTATCTGAGGATGCTGAGATTAGGAGAAGGATAATTACTGAAACCCCCCCCAGTATGTGTGAAAGGGCTTAGAGTCACCCTACGGATATGTGAAGGGGATGAGGGACATCCCTGAGGTTATGTGAGGGGCTGAGAGACACCCCTGAGGATAGGTGAAGGGGATGAGAGACACCCCTGAGGATAGGTGAAGGGGATGAGAGACACCCCTGAGGATAGGTGCAGGGACTGAGAGACACCCCCGAGGATATGTGAAGGGGCTATGAGATACCCCAGAGGATATGTGAAGGGGCTGAGAGACACCCCTGAGGATGAGAAACACCCCGGAAGATAGGTGAGGTGGCTGAGAGACACCCCTGAGGATGAGAAACACCCCAGAAGATAGGTGAAGTGGCTGAGAAACACCCCTGAGGATATGTGAAGGGACTGAGAGACACCCCTAACATTAATGGAGAGAGGTTGGGAGACACCCCAGACAAGTGTGGGAGGTGCAGTGGGATTTTCCTGATTATTGAGTAGAAGTTGTGTGAGACGTCTATCAACCTTTTATGTATTTTCGTTAATGCAGCGCATCCATTGGGGGGCGAGCCCGATGCAGCCAGGGTGCGAGCTCTTGGACTGCCAACCTTCGGGGAAGCAGAAAGTAGTATGAAGACAAAGGCAGTGGAAAAGCGGATGGTGCAGAAGGAGAAGGAGGCCAGCAAGCAGCAGAAGACGGGCGAGGCCCCATTTGTCCTCAGTGAGGCACTCCCAGTTATTCCGGCGAAGTTAGTCAAGAGAGTGGAAAAGGAAGAATTCGTCGATATGGCAGATTTTCTAAAGGACAACATGGAATTGGAAAGGAGGAGAATGACAGCAGGAGAGAGCAGCACAGCAGGAGCATCGACGACCAGCAGGAGGGAAGGGCCAGATATTTTAAGCTGGCTGCATAGCTTCAGCATGTTTGCAGCGATTGTCTCGGAGAGGTGGCCTGGCAAATCGAGGCAATTGTGGGCTTACCACGCCGTCATGATCAGCGAGGCGAGGCGATGTGGAGGCAAAGGGTGGCTGCTGTATGATGCCGCATTCCGGCAACAAATTTCCGCCTATGATGCTGTAGATTTCTCGAGGATCAACCAGTCTTTATACTCCACCACCTTTCTGGCGTACAGCAATCGCGGCCAGTGCTGCCAGACATGCATGGGATCCGACCACACACAAGAAGTATGTGCCCTGTTTCAAGTGTGAGGGGCAGACAGTTGGTGTTAGAGCAGGGAACAAGAGAGAATAAACCGAGATGCTGGGAGGGCAGGAGAGAGCGAGGTCGTGCTAGGCTTCCGTGCTTTGCTTGGAACGATGGGCGGTGTGTTCATCCCCACTGCAAGTTTGACCACATCTGCTCAAGGTGTTTCGGCAACCACAAGAAAATAACATGCAAGGGTCGAGAAGAAGGGGAAAGGATGTTGCCGTCAAGGGACAAACACTAGAACAGAGCAGGGGGTGGGGTTGAAGGGGCAAGCTAGACTTGTGAGTCAGGCAACCATGTTATTGAACTTATGTGATTTTGAACTGTTATTGTAATGCTCTTAAAATTGAAGTTAATAATGAAAGTCCAGAGAGAGAGAGAGCGGGAGAGAAGGGGAGGGGGAATAGTAACATGGGTATTATTACAGTAGGAATATTCATGTGTGGTAGGAGGCCGGTACCCATATATGGAGGACCTCAAGTTGCTGGAGAGCAGGAGAGAACCTGAGAGTAATTGTGACCCCCTTCCCAGAGATTTAAGGGAGATTCATACACCAGTGCGAGTGGGCATGTGGAAGGAGGCTCTGGCTACCCATCCCGACAGGGCTTTTGCAAACTACATCGTCAAGGGGTTCAAGGATGGTTTCCATGTAGGGTTCACATGTGGGACCAGGCAGCGAGTGTCAGCCAAATCAAACATGAAATCGGCATTAGAGAACTAAGGAGTAGTGGAGCAGTACTTGAAAAGAGAGGTAGAACTGAAGCGGGTAGTGGGACCAATGGTTCCACACAATATTCCTGGCGTACAGATCAATAGATTTGGAGTGATTCCAAAGTCACACCAGCCTGGAAAGTGGAGGCTGATAGTAGATCTATCTCATCCAGAGGGGAGCAGCATTAACGATGGCATTGACCGAGACTTGTGCTCCCTTCACTATACCACAGTGGAGGAGGCAAGCAGGCGAGTAGTCAACTTGGGGTCGGGAGCAGAGATGGCGTAGTTCGATCTGGAATCGGCTTATAGGATAGTGCCAGTGCATCCAGATGACCGCCGACTCCTAGGTATGGAGTGGGAGGGGTGTTGGTACATAGACACAGCACTGCCGTTCGGGCTCAGATCAGCCCCCAAGATATTTAACGCCGTGGCAGATGGACTCCAGTATATTTTGGAAGACTGTGGAGTGTCCTGCCTCCATTATCTGGATGATTTCTTTATATAGGGCGAGCGGGTACTAATGAGTGTGCACGGGCACTGGATACAGCACTAAGCTGCTGGAGTCCCAGTGGCAGAACACAAAACACAAGGGCCAGTAACCAAGCTAGTGTTCCTAGGGATAGAAATAGATTCGGTGTCAAGGACCCTAAGGCTGCCAGAGGAGAAGCTGTGCAGACTCTAGGTAAACATCAGAGAGTGGCAAGAGAAACGGGCGTGCACAAAGAGAGATCTGCTCTCTATCATTGGGCTTATAGCGAGACTAGCTATTTAGCAAACAATAGCGATAATACTAAAGCTCATTCAAGTGACAATACGCAGAGTACAATACACGTGTAACTAGCTACAATGATACATCACGTGTGTGTGTGAGTTGGTAAAGGGTTCCGAGTTCAGAGGTCATGAGTTCAGAGGTCACCACCACATTACTCCCCTTCCAGTGAACTAGTGAACGAAATCAGACAGGTGGGCAGGCCAGTGGACGTGACGGCCTGTCCGAGTTGTACGACTGGATCTCTCCGGTGGAGACATTGTGGCTGGAGGCTTGGAAGGTTTTGGAGTAGGGGGCGAGGTGCTGGGTTGCTGCACAGGGGGTATAGTGGTGGGTGGAGTATCTGAAACCTGGTCTAAATGCGCTGGCTTGAGACGATCCATTGAGACCGTGTCTCTTCGGCCTTTGAGGTCAAGTGTAAAGTACTTGTCCTTGCGACTAATGACCTTGAAAGGGCCGTCGTAGGGCTGTTGTAGAGGAGTACGCACAGCGTCATGGCGCACAAAGACATGTGTAGCTTCTGACAAAGTACTGCTCACATGAGTGTGTGGGCGGCGACCTTTGCGTGGGGGTGTAGCACGTAATTTCTGCATCATGGTCCTGAGTCCCACAACATAATTGCCAGGATCAGTGTTGTCGTCCACTGTGTGCTGCGAGAAAAATCCACCTGGGAGTCGCAGTGTAGATCCATACACAAGCTCCGCTGCTGTGCAACTAAGGTCCTCCTTCAGAGCGGTACGAATCCCTAGCAAGACCAAGGGTAGTGCTTCAGTCCAGCGTTCTGGATGAGGGTGGGCTTTTAGGGCTGCCTTGAGTTGGCGGTGGAAGCGCTCCACAAGGCCATTGGCGCAGGGGTGGTAAGCCGTGGTGCGGAGATGCTTTGTCCCTAGCAGCTGGGTAAAGTACTTCCACAAATGCGACTCAAATTGCCTACCACGGTCTGTAGTAACTGTTAATGGGGTGCCAAAACGAGCAATCCAGGTGTGGACAAATGCTCGGGCCACCGTCTCTGCGGTGCTGTCTGCAATGGGAACTGCCTCTGGCCAACGCGTGAACCGATCCACACAAGTGAGCAGGTATGCACAGCCATTAGAAGGGGGAAGTGGACCAACCAGATCGATGTGCACTCTGTCGAAGCGAGCATCTGGTGTAGTAAAAGTCCCTAGCGATGCTGTTGTGTGGCGGTGGATCTTTGAGCGTTGGCAGTGTAGACAGGAGCGAGCCCACTTCCGAACATCTGCGTTGATGTTGGGCCAGACAAAGTGATGTGTGATTAGGCGTTGTGTTGCCCTAATCCCCGGATGTGACATGGAGTGTAAGGAGTCAAACACTGGTCGCCGAAAACTTTCAGGTACAACTGGCCGCTGCACTCCTGTTGAAACATCACAGAGTAGAGTGGTACCATTGGACAGTGCGAGAGGAATTCGTTCAAGCCGCAGGGAGGTGTCGGACTGCAAGCGGGCAACATTGAGGTTGTCCTGTGCTGCTGCCATTGCCCTGAAATCAATCACTGGCACCGAGTCCTCTGTGTGAAGAGCGTTGGCTGAGATTCTTGATAAAGCATCAGCTACTGCATTGTCGCCACCTCGAACGTGACGGATGTCAGACGTATACTGCGAAATCAGATCGAGGTGTCTGGCTGTGGTGAGTAGCGTTCAGGCTTGCCGGAGAGGGCGTACACAAGTGGTTTGTGGTCAGTCAGGACGAAAAACTGACGGCCTTCAATGAAGTAGCGAAAATGTTTCACTGCAAGGTAGATGGCAAGAAGTTCCCGATCAAAGGCACTATACCGTGTTTGTGCTGGCTTAAGGGCCCTTGAAAAATATGCCAGGGGTCGCCATTGGTTGGCGATCCGCTGCTGCAGTACAGCTCCTACTGCAGTGTCTGAGGCATCTGTCATGATGCAGGTGGGGGCCCCAAGCTCTGGGTGCACCAACAGGGTGGCCTTGGCTATTGCTTCTTTGACATTGGCAAAGGCTAGTGTTGCAGCGTCACTCCAGGGGAGGGTTTTGGTGTGCTTGTTGGTTCCTACCAAGAGCGCGTTCAGTGGTTGTGGGAGGGCTGCACAATGTGGCATGAAACGTCGATAAAAATTGACAAGGCCCATGAATTCCCGCAGCTTGCGTATCGAGGCAGGCTGTGGGAAATCACGAATGGCTTGCACCTTGTCCTCGAGGGGGTAGATACCGGTGGCATCCAAATGATGGCCCAGAAAGTCCAGAGCAGGTACCCCAAAGAGGCTCTTGGGTACGTTAATGAGGATGCCATGGTCAGCTAGCCGTTGGAGCACTAGCCGTAGGTGTTGCAGATGTTCCTCCGGGGAGGAGCTCGCAATCAAGAGATCATCGATGTATACGTAGCAGAAAGGTAGGCTTCATCCAAGGATCGCCCAGTGAAGCATACGGTCATGCATCATATCACGACCACAGGTCCACCCGTTTTCGCACGCACCCGCAGATTAGCACCCGAACGATTCAAGATTGCACGGCAGGAGTTTGACCTGAACCTGCAGGTTAGTGGTAGAGTCAGAAAGCGTGCCGTGCTGCATGTCAACGAGAAGGCCAAAGTGGGACAGGAAATCAGCACCGAGTATGGGTTGCTTGAAATCAACAATGATGAACACCCATCTGAAGGTGCGGCGCAGGCCAAGGGTGAGGGTAAGGGAACGGACCCCAAAGGTCGTAATTGCAGAGCCATTGACAGCACGTAGGCAGAGATTTCCTTGTCCATTGCGTTGATCTGTGCGTGAAGGAGGGATAACGCTCACCTCGGCGCCGGTATCAACAAGGAAACGCATGTTGCAGGTGTAGTCGTGTATGTGAAAGAGGCGACCTGGTTGGGGTTGGCCGGTGACACTTGTCACCGCTAGTGACCGGCCTGACCGTTTGACGACCAGGCACACGGGGATCGACATTGCTGTGCCCGGTCACCAAACATTTGGTGATACCAGCAGAGATTGGTAGGGTCGGGAGGTGAGACAGAGGGTGCAGGGCTGGGTGGGCGGCGGGATGGACGAGCCGGCGGACATGAGGAGGATCGAGGACGAGCGGCGAGTTTGCTAACCATCTTTTCCAGCCGGGTTACCTCTGCACGGAGTTGCTCAATTTCCGATGTTGGGGCAGCGGGTGTAGAGGCGGAGACTGCAGAGACAGAGGGCACGGCTACTTCTATTATCTTGTCAGCCATCTCTGCAAGTTTGTCTAGGCTAGTGGAGGCCAGGACCATTCTCACGTTTGGCGGCAGTCGCTGTAGGAAGAGCTCTTTGAGGAACGAACCATCAGTTACTCCTGGGCGATCACCAAGAAGTTGCTGCATCCTACGAAGGAGTTGTGTAGGCTTGCGATCCCCAAGGTCTTCTGTGGTAAATAACTGCTGGAGTTTGCGCTGCTCTGAGGCAGCTGTCCTCCGAATGAGCTGTGCCTTAAGATTGTCATAAGGGTGGTCAGCAGGGGGCTTCAACAGAAGATCTCTCACTTCTGCAGCATACTCTGGTGCCAGGGAAGACACCACTTGATCAAACTTCGATCGCTGTGAAGTGATGTGGCGGCAAGCAAATTGTGCCTCTACCTGCGCGAACCAGAGGTCAGGGTCCGCCGGCCAGAAGGGCGGAAGCTTCAGAGTGGCGGTAACCGCAGATATGGCGGGTGCGGGTGGCACACCGGATGTTGAAGGGTCTGGAGGGTCGGACATGGCAAGATCGGTTCGCTTGTTCGTCAGGGTCACCAATATAGCGAGACTAGCTATCTAGCAAACAATAGCGATAATACTAAAGCTCATTCAAGTGACAATACGCAGAGTACAATACACGTGTAACTAGCTACAATGATACATCACGTGTGTGTGTGAGTTGGTAAAGGGTTCCGAGTTCAGAGGTCATGAGTTCAGAGGTCACCACCACAGGCTCCTTCAGCATGCATGTTGTGTAGTCTGGCCAGGACGGTCCTTCCTGAGACGCATGATCTCCCTGTCGACAAGGGCCAAAAAGCTGCACCATAAGATTCGATTGAATGTGGGGTTCAGGTCAGATCTCTGCTGGTGGGCCACTTTTCTCACACATTGGAATGGAGTAGGAATGGTGCAGGACCCAGGTGGTCATGAGGAGGTGATAGTGACCTCTGACGCATCTGGTTCATGGGGATGTGGAGCCTTCGTGTCGTCGGGGGAGTGGTTTCAGTTTCAGTGGCCAGAGCTATGGTCAGCCGTCAACATTACCTCAAAGGAGCTCCTACTAATTGTGATGGGAACTGCTCTGTGGGGAAAACACTGGCAGGGAAAGGCAGTAAAGTTCAGGTGCGATAATGCTGCGGTAGTAGCAATCGTGAGGTCGGGTACAAGCAAGGACGAGTTGGCTGCCCAGCTGATGAGATGTTTGTTTCTGTTTGAGGCAAGGTTTGATCTAAAGTTACGGGCTGTTCATTTGCCAGGAAGAGATAACGGGGCAGCGGACGCACTATCACGCAATGATCACATGTCCTTCCTATCTCAGGTACCCTCAGCTCATCAGGCCCCAACGGATATTCCTCACGGTCTAGTGAAGGCACTAGTGCTCGACCGTCCCGACTGGACATCAAGGAGTTGGACGGGGCTGCTCAACAGTATTTCACAAAAGGACTAGCAGAATCGACACAGCGTACATACAGGTCAGCCCAGAAGAGGTTTATATCCTTTTGCAATACATATAAGTTGAAAGCAGTCCCAGCATCGGGAGAGGTGCTGTGCCGGTTTGTGTCACGTCTGGCGGTAGAGGGACTCAAGCATAAGTCTATCAAGACGTACCTGGCAGGCATACGATTCCTCCATATAGCAGAGGGGGCAGACGACCCATTCCAGCCTTCGTTACTCCGGCTACATTATATTATGCAGGGGATCAAGAGATGTGAAGCACAGAAGGGAGTGGAGAGGAGACCAAGGCTACCAGTATCACCAGGCATCCTCAGAAAGTTGAAGCAAATATGGGAAGGGGAGCCAACACAGCCAAACAGGACCATGTTGTGGGCAGCGTGCTGCCTGGGGTACTTCGGATTCTTGAGGATGGGAGAGATGACTGTACCGTCACAGGAGGGATACGATCCGGGGGTACATCTAAACAATGGTGATGTTCAGGTAGATGATACAGCCTCGCCGAAGGTGTTGAGAGTGTCCGTAAAGCAGTCAAAAACTGACCCCTTCAGAAAAGGCATCGACATTTTCATGGGAAAGACATATTCGGACCTTTGCCCAGTGTCGGCGATGCTAAACTACTTGGTGGTAAGAGGGAGGAGAAAGGGCCCACTGTTTTTGCTAGGGGATGGAACATTCCTTACCAGGCAGCGATTGGTGGACGAAATCCGACAAGCTCTAGACAAGGCGGGGATCGACTCCAAGGCATACTGTGGTCACAGCCTGAGAATAGGAGCTGCCACTACAGCAGCAGCCAATGGAATGGAGGATGCATTGATTAAGACACTAGGCAGGTGGCGTAGCCTGGCATATCTGGAATATGTGCGGATCCCGAGAAACCAACTGGCGCAATATTCACAGTTGTTATGTTAACATCAGACAGTGGCACCAAGGTATCCTGGACATAACAATAGTTGTATATATATGCATAGTTCTCCATGCCATTGTGTTGTGGAATTTAATTACTGCAGGCTAACAAAAAAAAAAAAAAAAAAAAAAAAAGTTGTTCGTAGTGGTGTTCGTAGTGGTGTTAGTAGGTGGGAGAAGAAAGGGAGCAAGAGGTGGTAGGTGGCTTGGGGTGGGGGCGAGAAAAGAAAGGTCTTCCCTCACCCCCTGTTGGAGGCAGATGCTGGGGGAATTCCCCATCACCTTACCCCAAGCTGGCTTAAGGTCAGCAAGGGGGCGGGGCATCCGGCCCGACACCTCCACCAGAAACTACACAGAAATGTCTGTGGCCACTCCCGCACCGAAATCCTTATCAGCAAGCTAGGTAAGAGGGGAAGGTATGTAAGGTATTGGGGGACTTGAGATCCGAGAATTATTAAATAAGGTTTAAAAAAGGCACATGTTTAGACCTAGTTAATAATGAGGATCCAGTGTGCTGTAACGGGGGAGGGGCCATAGACCACAGAGCACACTTAGGCAGGGTGCGCATGCGATTAGGGGATATTGGTGGTAGCAAGGCCACGTGTCATCAGTTCTGTCAAAATCGGCAGGCAGGAGAAGGAACTGGCTAGCAGAGGGCCGATTTTTCTTTTCTCATTACCCACCCACCCACACCTTATAGTCTCTGTCACTCGGTAATCTCCCTTGTGACATGATTGGTGAAAGGCAGATGCTGGGGGAATTCCCCATCACCTTACCCCAAGCTGGCTTAAGGTCAGCAAGGGGGCGGGGCATCCGGCCGACACCTCCACCAGAAACTACACAGAAATGTCTGTGGCCACTCCCGCACCGAAATCCTTATCAGCAAGCTAGGTAAGAGGGGAAGGTATGTAAGGTATTGGGGGACTTGAGATCCGAGAATTATTAATTGAAAAATACTGGAACTGTGAACGCTTTACCTAACTTACGTAATTAGAAGCGCGGGCGAAAACAGAGGTCTCACGTACCCCATAAACAGATAAATAAATAAATAAACTAGTGGTGTGCTTGAGCACAAAATGGCGAGCGAGCCTTAAATAAGTACTAGTTCCATTTGTTAGCTAAAATTAAGAAATAACTCTGGCTATGTTTTTTATTTTTTGGTAGAATGGCTTAAATTGGATAGTAGCTACAGAAGTTATCACTATTCAGGTAAGAGAGTAATTCTGTATTTGTGTGGTAATATTAATGGCCAACTACTATTTATTTTTTGTGTGCACTGTAAAAAATGGGGTGTTCCACTACACCTTTAATGGGGTGTAGTGGAACACTTCGGTATTGTGGGGTGTTGTGCTACACTCTGGAGTGTTTGGTAACACTGTGGAGTGTAGCATGACACCCTTATAAGCATAGTGACTTTACTACACTTCTGTGGAGTGTATCAGTACGCCCATGCAGACTTGCTACTTTAAGAGGTGTTCAACTACTGACACAGTGGTAGGAACTAGCTAGTGGGCTGACTACAACTTTGGTCAGTTTGTTGATGGAAATAATTATTGAATATTTACAGTTAATGTGCATATCATTGTGCTGGTCTTATGTGGTTCACAATTTAGTGGGCAAGATTCTATAAAACACACTTTATGTGTCATTGTGCAAGCTATATTAATAGTAGCTAGCTTTACTAATTTCAATTTAATGTTTTTATTCACAGCACTAACAACGAGGAAGCTGAAGAGCTTAAAGTTCTAATGAAGAATTTCAAGGCATGCTTGGTATCTAAGTTTGAGAACAACACAGCTAAATATGTACATGTGGTTATTTCTATTGTTATGATGACATTAACCTTTAAGTAATGAGTCTCATTGGTTTCATCTGCCAGAGATAGTCTTGGCTTTAAAAAAATAGGAGACAATTAAATAAAACCTGAGATTGCATTTCTGCTATGCAGCTTACATCTTAATGATATGGTAAAAGTGTCAACACAGTAAAAACAGCATTTGTCTTTGCACAAATCAACTTACCATAGTAATTGAAAAGGTGACGCTTTACCGAACCACTTTGAGAAGCCTTTTAAGATGAAGTAGTTGTAAACCCCTTTACCCAATTAATTGATTAGCACAGGTGCGTACAAAAACCCTTGAATATGAACTCGAAACAAACTACATATATATTAGTTGTAAGACTCTAGGATCATCCCTGCATTAAATCAACCGCTTTTGGTTTGTGTAGGCTTTACTCACTGTTCTGTCACTGGTGTTGCTACCAAAACTGAGTTCAGTAATCTAGCTTTTTTTTTTCTTTTTTCTTTTTTAAATTATATATATACACTACAATACAATACAATACAAAATAATATAAACTCAGTTACAGTCAAAAAGCAAATGAAATTAGATCAGTTTAGATGTGCTTCTGAGGTCACCAGGTCTACTGCAGCTGGTATTCTTACAGCATGTCCAATGGATGATCTGGCTCCTCGAATGGCTTGGATAGAGGACCGTAGAAGAGAAAAGGATAGGCGGCATCGTAACCATTGAAGAGTACTGCTATAACTGTGTTCCCACTTATTGGCGAGCATGGACGCTAATTTTTTTATAGATATACTGGCTTCCTTTGCTATGCCACCGGTAGTAGAGTGCAACTGGTGTGAATGTGGCGTGTTCCACTTCTCTAATTCTCTCCTCATATGCCCGTTTCTTGGCTTGTTCGTGCTATACACCATTTGCATGTCTGAATGTTTGTTGGAAGGGGCATAGGGGTTGAATACCCTTACATCAAAATATGTTATTTCGTGATTGCCGCCCCAAACACCGTTTGCTGCAATGTCGAGTATTGCTCCTGGCTGTGAGTTAGCAGTCGCACCATTCAGTTCTTCAAACACGGGCTGAAGGTCAGGCTCAATACATACATCCTTGCACACCTCAGTTAAGAGTGTTGCTGTCAAATTCCGTATTTCGTTGTGTCTGATGGATGGAAACCCCCCTTTGGGGCATGAAAGGGCATGCTCAACTGAGAAGACGGCCCCACATGCACATTTAGCTGGTAGTCTCCCAGGGGTCCAGCCATAGCGCAGTGCGAGGGCGTCGTGAAATGCACCCTGTGTAGAGCGGGAGCACTGTCAGCCAGGTTTATGATCCTTTTTCCTTTGCTAGGTTCACTGCTCTCTTCTGGCTGGCAGATAGCAATTTCATGAGGTCTTCGGCATCCTTTGAGTTTTCTTCGAGTTGCTTAGCGATAATATCAAGTCCATATTCATTCGGCGAGACCCTTTACCAACCTAGAACCTCTACACTCGATTAGCGGTTGGTAAAGGGATTGGGTATATGAGACTAACTTTTCATTATGGCGGTTCGGTTAAATGAAGGTATCTCACTCAGCTTTCAAGAGTAGCTTTGCACCCCTTAAATAAAGTAATGCCAATCTAGTAATACTCTCGTGACAAGGTGCCTGTTTAGTTTGCCAGTATGTAAAGTCTGACAAAAAATGGAAACTGGTTGTTTGCTATGTAAACTTGACATATATATCTTAGAGTCATCTTCAGTGGTTTCACAAGACAGCTGCATTAGGCTTGTATGTTTGTCCCTCCATCTAATCCTGTCATTAGTTAGCAAGTGTCTAAAGAGTACTACTTGTCACTTGTAATAATATCAGTGAAATAAAAAATTCGCTCACCTAATAGCTAGACTAGAGTAGCTAAATGGAATGGCTGTACAACTACAAAAATTGAATGGAATCATATAGCTATTATATCCATGTATTTTTATACAGCAGGACTACACCTGTATTATCTTGTCCAGTAGTGATGGCATTTCCCATTGGCTTATTTTGCAGGTAGCAACATGCTGCTGATGTATCAAGGCTAGTCAATACAAGATGTTGGCGAAGCAAGTGTCATGAAGTAAGTTGATAACGGGTGTGAACATAACCAGGCCTCATCCCTAATAGTGATAATGTTGGTGGCCCTGCCTCTTTTATTGTCTAGGTACTATTCTTTCCAGGTTTTGTTTGTTTGTTTGTTTGTTTGTTTTTGTTTTGGGGCACAACTTAGGTTCACCTGCATTGAGTCTACCACACTGGATTTATGTCCAACCAAAAAGTTGAAGACTTACTGATATTCTCCTATTACATGTACTTGTTACAGGGTGGGCATTATTAGGGTAAACTTGTAGTTGTGCGTTCCCTGGCTGCTTTGGCTTTAGCCTATGGCTTTGACCCATTCTTGGTTAATGTTCACACTTTGCTGGCAAGTCTATACATGCTTTATTAGTGACAGTCTCATTGCACTGCTCATCTGCTGATGCTATCCCTTACCTTATGACCTTACCATGCACCCTTCACTTGGCTATTCTTTTGTACTAGACCTTCCCTAGCATCCTCAAGTTGTCCTCCAGCTCCCACTCTTTGGGCCCTAATAACACTAGAGTTGAAACAAGTATGAAAGTGTTGGTTGGCCTGTGCTGTTGCATATAGAACAGAGATATTATCAAGTATCACAGTTGCTGAGGCTAGTGATTCTGTAGTATGCAATGATATCGGTGCCATTGGCCAAATTGTTATTATTAGCCCTCAGCATGCATGCGCAAGTGGGTTATAGTAGTCGTCCCATCTGTTTGTCTGTCTGTCAGCTGATTTTGGAGATTACTGACAATAATTAACTGTTGATTTAAGTATGATCTTGCTCAGGATGATGATTTAACAAGCTGTCTGCTCCGTGTAGGTTCAATTTTTTGTAGGTAATGTCCCCTATCGTCATGTCGCAATCACATGGGCAAATAATTTCTTTTCTTCCCACGTTAGTTTTTGCTTCATACTGAAAAGTTAATGAGAGCTGGAATTCAGGTGTTTTACGTTGAAACTATATACCGGTAAGGTCTCCTGCATGTTTAGCTACTTCTTTAGACAGCAATTAGCTACATCTATGTTTTCATTGCTTGAGCTGTATTGATACCTGATTAGGAATAGCCAAATATATTATTTTTTCGGTCTGAGAAATGATTTTGTTATAGCTAGCTAGTGTATAGTAGCGCTGAGGGTTCACACCTTTGGTGCTTCATTTGCTTGGCTTGATAACTAATTTTCTTTTACATTAGAATTAATATTGTCATAACCTTCTTTTTTTTTCATTTCCTAGATTTCATAGTGCTTGGGCTGTTGCTATCTTTACTGAGGTTCTGGTGATCTTGATTGAAGAAGAGAATAATGGTAAGTCTCTAGGCATGCACTACTGTTATCATTGTACATACACATACTAATACTAACACTGCATTCACGAAGTAGTACTGCACACATAGTGCTAGCACTGTGCATGCACGTAGTACTATGCACGCACATAGTACTAAAGTGCTAGCACTGCACACACATAGTGCTAACACTGTGCATGCACGTAGTACTAACACTGTGCACGCACGTAGTACTAGCACTGCACGCACATAGTGCTAGCACTGTGCACACACATAGTGCTAACACTGTGCACACACGTAGTACTATTACTGTGCACACACGTAGTGCTAGCACTATGCACGCACGTAGTACTATTACTGTGCACGCACATAGTACTATTACTGTGCACGCACATAGTGCTAGCACCGTGCACGCACATAGTACTAACACTGTGCATGCACATAGTGCTAGCACTGTGCATACACATAGTGCTAACACTGTGCACACACGTAGTACTAATACTGTGCACACACATAGTGCTAGCACTGTGCACGCACGTAGTACTATTACTGTGCACGCACATAGTGCAAGCACTGTGCACGCACATAGTACTATTACTGTGCACGCACACAGTACTATTACTGTGCACGCACATAGTACTAACACTGCACGCACACAGTGCTAGCACTGTGCACACACATAGTGCTAGCACTGTGCATGCACGTAGTACTATTACTGTGCACGCACATAGTACTAACACTGTGCACACACATAGTGCTTGCACTGTGCATACACATAGTGCTTGCACTGTGCACGCACATAGTACTAACACTGTGCACGCACATAGTACTATTACTGTGCACGCACATAGTACTATTACTGTGCACGCACATAGTACTAACACTGCACGCACATAGTACTAACACTGCACACACACAGTGCTAGCACTGTGCACACACATAGTGCTAGCACTGTGCATGCACGTAGTACTATTACTGGGCACACACATAGTGCTAACACTGCATGCACATAGTGCTAACACTGTGCAAACACATAGTACTAACACTGTGCACACACATAGTACTAACACTGTGCACACACATAGTGCTAACACTGTGCACACACATAGTGCTAACACTGTGCACACACATAGTGCTAACACTGTGCATGCACATAGTACTAACACTGTGCACGCACATAGTGCTAACACTGTGCACACACATAGTGCTAACACTGTGCACACACATAGTGCTAACACTGTGCACACACATAGTACTAACACTGTGCACACACATAGTGCTAACACTGTGCATGCACATAGTGCTAGCACTGTGCATGCACGTAGTACTATTACTGTGCACGCACATAGTGCTAACACTGTGCTATTACTGTGCACACGCATAGTACTAACATAGTGCTAACACTGTGCACGCACATAGTACTAACACTGTGCACACACATAGTGCTAGCACTGTGCATGCACGTAGTACTATTACTGTGCACACACATAGTGCTAACACTGCATGCACATAGTGCTAACACTCCACGCACATAGGTTCTGAGGTTCTGGTGATCTTGATTGAAAGAAGATAATAATGGTAAGTCTCTAGGCATGCACTACTGTTATCATTGTACATACACATACTAATACTAACACTGCATTCACGAAGTAGTACTGCACACATAGTGCTAGCACTGTGCATGCACGTAGTACTATGCACGCACATAGTGCTAGCACTTTGCACACACAGTGCTAGCACTGTGCACACGTAGTACTATTACTGTGCATGCACATAGTACTAACACTGCACACACATAGTGCTAACCCTGTGCACACACATAGTGCTAATACTGTGCACACACATAGTGCTAACACTGGGCACACACATAGTGCTAGCACTGGGCACACACATAGTACTAAGACTGTGCACACACATAGTGCTAGCACTGTGCATGCACATAGTACTATTACTGTGCACGCACATAGTGCTAGCACTGCACACACATAGTGCTAACACTGTGCACACACGTAGTACTAGCACTGCACGCACATAGTGCTAGCACTGTGCACACACATAGTGCTAACACTGTGCACACACGTAGTACTATTACTGTGCACACACATAGTGCTAGCACTGTGCATGCACGTAGTACTATTACTGTGCACGCACATAGTGCTAGCACTGCACACACATAGTGCTAACACTGTGCATGCACGTAGTACTAACACTGTGCACACACGTAGTACTAGCACTGCACGCACATAGTGCTAACACTGTACACGCACGTAGTACTATTACTGTGCACGCACATAGTGCTAGCACCGTACACGCACATAGTGCTAGCACCGTACACGCACATAGTACTATTACTGTGCACGCACGTAGTACTAACACTGTGCTAGCACTGTGCACACACATAGTGCTAACACTGCACACACATAGTGCTAACACTGTGCATGCATGTAGTACATGCACGTAGTACTATTACTGTGCACGCACGTAGTACTATTACTGTGCACGCACATATTACTATTACTGTGCACGCACATAGTACTAACACTGTGCACGCACATAGTGCTAACACTGTGCGTGCATGTAGTACTAACACTGCACACACATAGTGCTAGCACTGTGCACACACATAGTGCTTGCACTGTGCACACACATAGTGCTAACACTGTGCATGCATGTATTACTAACACTGTGCACACACATAGTGCTAACACTGTGCACGCACATACAGTACTAACACTGTGCACACACATAGTACTAACACTATGCACACACATAGTGCTAGCACTGTGCATGCACGTAGTACTAACACTGTGCACACACATAGTACTAACACTGTGCACACACATAGTACTAACACTGTGCACACACATAGTACTAACACTATGCACACACATAGTGCTAGCACTGTGCATGCACGTAGTACTAACACTGTGCACGCACATAGTACTAACACTGTGCACACACATAGTACTAACACTGTGCACACACATAGTGCTAGCACTGTACACGCACGTAGTACTATTACTGTGCACACACATAGTGCTTGCACTGTGCACGCACATAGTACTAACACTGTGCACACACATAGTGCTAACACTGTGCACGTACGTAGTACTATTACTGTGCACGCACATAGTGCTAGGACTGTGCATGCACGTAGTACTATTACTGTGCACGCACATAGGTAATATTATTTACAAGTCTCACCTGGGATGAACTAATAGTCTCTTCTATCATTGTGTTAACTTGATTTCATACTACATGTACATACATAGTGTCTTCTTCAGTTGTACAAGTATAACTTACTGTGAAGTATCTGTATTTGCTAAGGAGCTATATTTGCAATTGCAATTTAGCTAGCTACACTTACCCACTATGTACCACATATAGATGGGCATTAATTAGGACTGCACATGCCCTATTAATTGCCTTATTTAATTGTGTGATGTGCTGTGACATTTGCCCTGTGATTGGCTCTGCTACTTGCATATACATGTATGTCTTACAGGGATGGAGCTGTAGTCCAGGGAGCCATACAATTTCTACAGGGCCTAACATATGCAGATCAGCTCTCTTTAAAGTCTCCATTGCTTGACTGTGGGCGGGTTGTCTGCTTACTCCACAGAGTCCTTTCCATCTAGTGAGTGACCTAAACTCAATACATGATAGTTCAATTCCTTGAATTGTACCTACATTTAGTGGTTGATTTATGTTTTGTTTTGTTGTTGTTGTTATTTTATTTGTTTGTTTTTTCCTTACTTTATTAATGAAATGGACATCGTATTGTCCATTTGATGGCCTAATATAAAAGACCGTGAGCAGGGTTTCATGCGTGATTTTCACTGGGGGTGGGAGACACCACTTCATACGGTCACCATGTCTCCACTTCATACGGTCACCATGTGTCCACTTCATTAGGTCACCATGTGTCCACTTCATTAGATCACCATGTGTCCACTTCATTAGGTCACCATGTGTCCACTTCATTAGGTCACCATGTGTCCACTTCATTAGATCACCATGTGTCCACTTCATACGGTCACCATGTGTCCACTTCATACGGTCACCATGTGTCCACTTCATTGGGTCACCATGTGTCCACTTCACTAGGTCACCATGTGTCCACTTCATTAGGTCACCATGTGTCCACTTCACTAGGTCACCATGGTGTCCACTTCATTAGGTCACCATGTGTCCACTTCACTAAGTTACCATGGTGTCCACCTCATTAGGTCACCATGTGTCCACTTCATTAGATCACCATGTGTCCACTTCATGGTCACCATGTGTCCACTTCATTGGGTCACCATGTGTCCACTTCACTAGGTCACCATGTGTCCACTTCATTAGGTCACCATGTGTCCACTTCACTAGGTCACCATGGTGTCCACTTCATTAGGTCACCATGTGTCCACTTCACTAGGTCACCATGGTGTCCACCTCATTAGGTCACCATGCCCCACTTCACTAGGTCACCATGCCCCACTTCACTAGGTCACCATGGTGTTTATTTCATTTTATTTCTATGAATTTGACTAAATTTTGATTATTGGGGAATGAGATGATTGACTTTAGCTGTGTTCGTGCAGTAGTTGATGGCCAGTGGGGAATGGACTAAGTTTGGAATGTTGTGGTTGAGGCATGGCTGGGTCTGACCACCACAAGTACAACATATAGGTTTGTGGTTGGTAAAACTTGTCACCACTGACCATATGTTGGTGTAGAGTGTGTAGGTGTTTACAATGCATGCAGTCATGCTTGGGGCATTGAAATCTGTATTTTGTGCAGTCATGTCATGTGCAGTCCTGTGTTGCTGGACTTTGTGTGTGTATGTTGTGCAGTTATGTAGGAGATCATTGTTGCTGAGAGTTAAGTAGTCAATATGTGTATGTTTGTGTGTTATTGGATATGAGTTGCTGCTGAAACTTATATTCAGTTAGTAGGGTATGGTCCACACAGTCAGAATGTTTGTGTGGATGTTTGTACTTCAGTCTTAGTGGTCATTTTTAACTTATGTGACCAGTGACTAGAGGTAGTGATGAGGTTCTCATGTGACCATTGACTAGAGGTAGTGATGGGGTTCTCGTGTGACCAGTGACTAGAGGTAGTGATGAGGTTCTCATATTACCAGTGACTGGAGGTAGTGATGGGGTTCTCATATGACCAGTGACTAAAGGTAGTGATGAGATTCTCATGTGACCAGTAACTGGAGGTAGTGATGAGGTTCTCATATGACCAGTGACTAGAGGTAGTGATGAGGTTCTCGTGTGCCAGTGACTAGAGGTAGTGATGAGGTTCTCATGTGACCAGTGACTAAAGGTAGTGATGAGGTTCTCGTGTGCCAGTGACTAGAGGTAGTGATATGGTTCTTATATGACCAGTGACTAGAGGTAGTGATGGGTTTCTCATGTGACCAGACTAGAGGTAGTGATGAGGTTCTCATGTGACCAGTGACTAGAAGTAGTGATGAGGTTCTTATGTGACCAGTGACTAGAGGTAGTGATGGGGTTCTCATATGACCAGTGACTAGAGGTAGTGATGGGGTTTTCGTGTGACCAGTGACTAAAGGTAGTGATGAGGATCTCATGTGACCAGTGTCTAGAGGTAGTGATGAGGTTCTGGTGTGATCAGTGACTAGAGGTAGTGATGGGGTTCTCATATGACCAGTGACTAGAGGTAGTGATGAGGTTCTCATGTGACTAGTGACTAGAGGTAGTGATGAGGTTCTCATGTGACCAGTGACTAGAGGTAGTGATGTGGTTCTTATATGACCAGTGACTAGAGGTAGTGATAAGGTTATCATGTGACCAGTGACTAGAGGTAGTGATGAGGTTCTCATGTGACCAGTGACTAGAGGTAGTGATGTGGTTCTTATATGACCAGTGACTAGAGGTAGTGATAAGGTTATCATGTGACCAGTGACTAGAGGTAGTGATGAGGTTCTCATTGACCAGTACTAGAGTGATGTTTTCTCAGTGCCCAGACTAGAAGGTATTGATGAGGTTCTCATGTGGCCCAGTGACTAGAGGTCGTGATGGGGTTCTCGTGTGCCCATGACTAGAGGGTAGTGATGGGGTCTCATGTGACCATTGACCGAGTAGTGAGGGTTCTCATGTGACCAGTGACTATATGTAGTGAGGGAGGTTCTCTTGTGACCAGTGACTAGATGTAGGATTGGGTTCTCATGTGACGCAGTGCGAGAGGAGTGCTGATGTTCTCGTGTGACCAGTGACTAGAGGTAGTGATGGGGTTCTCATATGACCAGTGACTAGAGGTGGTGATGAGGTTCTCATGTGACCAGTGACTAGAGGTAGTGATGAGGTTCTCATGTGACCAGAGACTAGAGGTAGTGATGGGGTTCTCGTGTGACCAGTGACTAGAGGTAGTGATGGGGTTCTCATATGACCAGTGACTAGAGGTGGTGATGAGGTTCTCATGTGACTAGTGACTAGAGGTAGTGATGGGGTTCTCGTGTGACCAGTGACTAGAGGTAGTAATGAGGTTCTCATATGACCAGTGACTAGAGGTCGCCAGTCAATCTGTCGTCAATTAATCTGTCGTCAGTCAATCTGTCGTCGGTCAATCTGTCGTCTGTTAGTCTGTCAATCTGTCGTCAGTCAATCTGTCGTCAATCTGTTAGTCAGTCAATGTGTCATCAGTCATTCTGTCGTCAGTCAATTTGTTAGTCAGTCAATCTGTCGTCAGTCAATCTGTCATCAGTTAATCTGTCGTCAGTCAATCTGTTAGTCAGTCAATGTGTCATCAGTCAATCTGTCGTCAGTCAATCTGTCGTCAGTCAATGTTTTAGTCAGTCAATCTGTCATCAGTCAATCTGTTAGTCAGTCAATTTGTCAGTCAGTCACTCTTCAGTCAGTCGGTCAGATTTGCTTCTTCGTCAGTCAATCTGTTTAGTCAGGCAGGTGCTTTTTGGGGGGGGGGGGTCAGTCAATCTGTCACAGTCAGTGTGTTGTCAGTCAATCTGTCCATCAGTCAGTCAGTCATCTTCAGTCAGTCACTCAATAGTTTGTCAGTCTGTCAATATTCTTCTGTCGCCAGTCCACTCTGTTGTATGTTCAATTAATGCCACACATCTATTTTTTTTTTTAATGATGGCTATAGTATTCCTACTCTAATTTCATTATTTTTATCCTCATCAGTCAGGATTTTTTTTCTTCTAGTTATACATTGCTGTTGTTGTTAATTATTATTAATAATAATATTATTAGTATTACTACTACTACCGCTGTTATTATTATTATTATATGTAGGTAATAATCCAAGTTGGCCTTCGCTTGTGATGGAGTCTAATTTACCGATGGATCTGGTCATCCGGACTGCTGGGAATGTCATATGTCTACCATTCAGATATCGTTTTCCATGAGCTGTTCTCTGGGAGCCTTGGGGTTCTCTGCAGTCACTCTACTGTATACATCTTCTATGAGACTGAACTACAAACTAGCTGTACTAGTTGTCATTTCACTGATTTCGTTTCATTCACACTCATATGATCTAGTAGACTTGGTAGCGTGACATGCTACAATTATTTGCAGAACATCAAAGTTTAAAATGGGTGTATGTTAGCAGTAAGCTTGCTTGGTTCAGTTGTGGTGTGATTGAGGACCTGTTACTAAAATTGATGTATATTATTAGTTTTATTCAGTTTTGTTTAAATAAGTAAAAAGCAGCAAGCAAACATGAGTATACTAACTTGGCAAGTGTAAAATCGGAGTAAAGAATATCAGAACCCGTTACACATCGAGGAAATGCTATTGCGACTATGGCCTCAACTTATAGATGCATTAGATCCAATTGCACACATTCCATATCCTGAGATACATGTACAAAAAGTGGTGTTGTAAGGTATATAATATACCATAGGTAGGAAGGCCATGCAGTTGCTATGCATTCAGTGTGGTGGGTGCTAACTACATAAACCTCATCATTGTACTAACTGCACAGCACATGGCAGTCTACGTTTGTCAGTGGTACATCTCACTATATTAATTTCATAGCTCCCATGACTCACATATATTTGACCTATTGCATCGCTCATGATGACACTAACATTGCACAGGACCACAACCTCCACCTATTTTTTAACCTATGGCACATATCTAAATACAAATTGCATAACAATCAGTTCAGACACAAGAAAAATGGTATATAGAGAGACTGCAGTTGCTGTGCAATTAAATTGATACTTGCTTGGGATCATGCTATGGCTCCACCTTATGTAGGAGGAGCCCATGGTCACCATGTAATAAGTATTGTTAGTGTGATAAAGGAAGAACATGTTCTACTATGTAAGGACACGTTTAATCCCCAAGGTCTTGGATTTCGCGCCTCATGCATATTAAATATGCATGATATATTATTATGCATGCATAATGCATGCATTACTGATTATCTGGGGATCCATTGCACACCCTGCAGTATGACACTAATTGCTCAGCGACCAAGGCCTCCACCTGTGACCTGCACCATCTGCACACCTCCGCAGGACCATTCCCTACGATCTGGGCCAAACTGACTTTTGAGAAATAAGTTGCTACTGTATCTAAAAACTACGGGCAGAGTGCACTAGACACTGGTCTATGAATCTGAATTGAGATGGTTTGATCTGTATGCATACATGCATGTAGCATAGCCAAGTGTGTAAGCATTGTTTAGAATAACTAAGGAACAACAACACTGCTGTGATTGCATGTCATTGATCAAAATATCACAATAACACCACCACCTGTCCCCAGTAATGAGGTGTATTCTGCTGCTATCGCCCTCCGTATCCCAGATAAACGTCCATTTGCAGCAGAATAATAAGCAGACAGGATTATTAGGTTCAACACTACCAGATGATCATATGACTTCCTTTATTTTTTTCAATTCATTTAATACAGACATGCAATAATCACAATCCAACAAAAGATAATCAACAGTAAAATAATCACAAAAAGAAAAAAACAAAGACGTAATGTTCGATAGACATGTCGTACAAATGTCACTTGTACTTAGAGATAGTCTTCATTTACTTCTTGAAATCACTTCATTGTAATCGTTACAGCCTGACAAAAAGAGAAAACATTAATAAAATGCAACAAAAACATATATCCCAGTTACATACCTGTAGCTCTTATGAACAAGACAGTGGTGCTTCACATGGCTGTGTTCAAACATCTAGCATAGTACATCCTCCAACACGTGCTCATAGTTCCTCAACTCTACCAATTAGTGTCCATCTAAGAACATGCACACACATCCAAATACAAATTTGTAAATCTCTTGTTGCCGTTAAGCGGTCATGCACACCTGGCAGACCCAGGATGCCTGTGCACTAAGCAGGCACTGTGAGCCATGCAAGCAAAGCTCCTGGAGCCAGGCTAGGAACTCGCAGGAGAATAGGCCTTTCCTCACAGCAAGTGGCGTGGCCACCCAAACATTGCTGTTTCATGAGAAAGGCCTTGAATTTGCACCCCAGCAAATGCCAGGTACCCAATCACACCTGGGTGGACTGGCGGGAGGCATATGGAAAACCAAATGGAAAATTGCCAGAATGGGGCTTGAACTTGGCCCTGAGCCAAGGACACACACACACACACACACACACACACACACACACAAGTAAGTGGGTTCAATGCAGGATATAACTAGCCCTAGTTTCCCATTCATATTTTCCAAGCCACCGACCCAGCCTTCTCCTTAACCAAAAGTGACAGAATTAAAAAAATATCAACATAAAATATGAACATAAAAGTATCACACTTGGGTTTTTGGCTAAAAGCACATTACTGCCGTATTTAGATATGACTTTTAGAATTGAGGAAAACGCCAATTATCTATGGAGACTCAGTGTAAGCATTCAAAACCTTTTCCTTATCCTGCTGGTAGTATTATCTCTACCACTTACAAGCCCAAAAATTAGTTATAGATGCAATTCTTTCAACCCTTCCCACTATCTTAATCTATAGCCACTTTCTCTGCTTAAGTTCACAGCCACTCCTCAGTGGTTACTGCCAAGTTATACAAGACTGCAAGTAAGCAGTGGACGTTATTGGGAGGAAGAGAGAGGAGGAGATTTGAATCAGAACTATGTTCTAATTATATCACATATTTCCCAGCATAGGGGTAGGTAAAGGCAGGGTTTCATAGAGACTATGGCAATGTTGGGATTCCCTCCCCCCACCCCCATCCCATTTCGTTCACCCTCCATACTTTTTCCCTGACAAAACATTTTAAGAAAAAAATTAAAAAGATATATGAAAAACCACAGTTTTACTGTACTGTTAGTTCGTTTAAAATGTAAAATACTTCTTTTATAAAGTTGAGGTGCATAATTCATAATAGTTTGTCCTGTTTTCATGTCTGACTTCAATATTATCATTTGTGACAGGCTGTAGGAAAACAGACCACTTCACGCACAAAATCATTTCAAGATACAGACCCATAAAGCGGTTCAAGTCAGATTTTGTGTTTTTCTTTTTTTTTTAGTATCAGTATTTATAGATCTTAACTTACGCTTGTACCAAGTTTCAGCTCCCAATACAGTTATCTTCAAAGCCTGCGCACCGCTGAAGTTCACAAATTTTTTTAGTATCTCTCAGTTTACGGCGTAACTTCAATTGTTACCGGGAAAGTTAACGCGTACGCGCAGGTATTTCCCTTACCTGTGAGGGTAATTCCCAGTTACTTGGTAATTAACGAAGCAGCTAAGATACCACGCCCTTGGGCACCACGTGGCAGTTCGCGCGAAACTACTAAGTGATGCGGAGATAACTTTAGAATACGGAAACCTACCTCAAAAATTTAAAGTGCCGTTTTCTCCAATAACGCTTACTTGGGCTATCCTCTTCTGGCGTTCATAACTCGCCCTAGGAAGCGATTTAGAATATGATTTAAGGACCATTTAAATGGAAATTTTTTGTACTTTTGAAAAATAATAATAACTCATTTTTCAATTTTTGAGTGAAGTGGTCTGTTTTCCTATAGCCTGTCACATTTGGCTAAATTAACTCCCCTACCCACACCTGTATAAATCACCTTAGACAAAACCTACCTAAAAATTGTAAATGATGCTTCCAGGTGAGCGGTTTTCCTCCGATGTCTCATGTAAGTTTGCAACGTTTCTTTTATTGCTCTCGTAGTGCAGCCACGCCCTTTTCTCCCCAGCAAAGACCCTTTACCAATAATTGTCCGTGATGCGTGTATGTATGGTATAAATTCTCCAGTTTTCGCGTATTTTGTGCGCGGTGGTGTGAGTTGTACGAGGCAGATAATGGTGAAGGTCAGGTTCGACGAGCCCCCCAGAAGAGAGATGTAATTGAGATGAAGTAATTTTTTAGTGGTAGTGATTTAGTGTGGGTGAACTATCATAATTTGTGGTGACGGTGTGCGCTATTTGTATAATGTTTGAGTTTGACTTAGGATAGCTACAACTTTTTAATGACCAGTGAAAGAAAGTATTGATTGAAAATTGTATTAGTATCTTACAGCAGTAAAGAGAAGCCTCAGCATCATAGATGCAGCCCCCAGAATATATGCTGAATAAATCTGCTGGGATATTGGTTAAAAAATTTGGCAGTCATTATGTAGTAGTAGACAGTAGCTAGCTACTTCTAAATTGTGAATGCATATTTTATCTGGAAGTTATTTTAGCACACATTCATATTTACTCAAGTCAGGAGTGTTTGATGACCTTTTATGCATGCAGGCACATGTTTGGGCTATATTTAGAATCAGGAGTCTAACACATCTTGAGGTTACTTTCATTAACTTTTTTTTCCCATCTCTATTTTCAGGCTGTTGGGAGTTCCACCATGCTATCTGCAGCATTGATGGAGCTAAGAGGACACTGGAGCTTATGAATATAGAAGTCTGAATAGGTCTGACTTTACTCCTCTACAGTGCACCTCCACTGGACAGCTGACACTGTGGAATAGCCCTCAAATGATTCTAGTAACGGCAGATACATGCTGCACTTCTATATTAACGGTGAGATTCCGTTTTTCTAGTTAGCAGAGTACCTCCACACACTTTGTGCTTGGATTTTGTAGCTGATATTTGAATTATAAGAGAATGCACAAAGGTTGCATGATGATCACTTATAATGTTAGAGTGGAGAGGCTAATATTCATTAGTGACCATTGGTTGGAAAACTGTGCATCATGTGGCACAAAAAATTGAGAGTTCGTTAGTATAACATGTCTATTGACAAGACACCCTATACCAATATATTGAAATGTCACCTCTTTTAGGATTGGTGACCTTTACCAATTACCATGATGGCTAGACTCCTTGTGATATACGTAGGATTAGCCTAGTAACTATGATACACCTTTAATAGTGCCTATCACAGGACTGTCAACTCTCTCACTCCAACAATAACTGTTTAAATACTTTATGCTTGTCAGATACCTAACGTGTGATTGCTGACTAAATGTGAGTCCTGGTGAATTGGCCTGTTAATTGGAATTAGGGACCCTTTACCAAGTTCTAGACTGTGGGTTACTGTATTTGACATACTTTACGGTTGACCAAATGCCTGTGACACAACCTCAATATTTTCCAAGGTTTTAGGAATTCTTTACTAAATATTCAAGGCACCCTTTACCATGAAATTGGTTGATGTAGGATCGGGAACCCTTTACCAAGTACTTGTGTTACCTTATTGTGACAACACACCCTTTACCATTTATTTGGTTGACCAGGTTCAAGTACCTGTTTAGATGAGGAACCCTTTACCATATATCTGATTTACGTTGTTGTGACAAGACATTCCTTACCGAGCAGATGTGTTCTAGAATATTCATAGGGAGTGCTTACCTAAACATTACTATTTTTAAATTGCCATATATTATTGATAACGTTATTATCTGTATTAAATTAGAATGATGTGGGTGTGGGCTCGATTAGGTCTGGATTACTCGCTCCCTTCTCTCGCTCGCACCTGGAGACAGCAAAGTAGTTGCTGCCACCAGAGTGTATGCCTCCTGCTGACTACCCGGCGAACCATACCCGCCCGAAGGAATAGGTTTTAGGATTAAATTACTTTAAACACAGGATAACGACACAGCGAATTGAGATGACATAGAACTAACTCGAACCACGAGACACACAACTTAAATACTAACACAAACTCCCGCCTACTGTTCACACAAAATACTGCAATGTTCTGGTCTTGTGATCGTACAATCCTTGCTAACACACATACACACGCTACCACTACCTACTGCACATGACCATAAAACTCAACAAAAATACTTCTGACTACAAAACTTAACATTGATAAAGATCTCATGTGGGCAGGCCCACAGTGGGGTAGGGGCAAATTTCTAGTAACTTACGGCTATCCAATTTAACGTAAATTCTATAATTGTGGAGCTAGATTAACAGCAGTAATTTGTTGTAAGCTATAGTTTGATTGATTGAATGAAATAAGCGGCTTGATAGACCGTGTAGGCAACAATTGGCAGCCTATACTATCATATAGCACTTGTATACAGTTCTGTTTCTGATCCCACTAAAGATCCTTATAAAATGACTTCAGTGAACCTTTACTTAATAAAGTTTTCTGATTCCACTTGGTGAAGTCTGTGTTATATACACTTTATAGACTAAAGATTTGTATTATAGGCACTTAGGTAAACAATTTCTGATCCTGTGGGACCTTGGAAAGATCTGCATCGTAGACATTTCATGTAGGTAAAGGGTCACAGGGACATCTTTAAGGTCTGTAGCATGGGCACTTTGTATTGGTAAAGGGTCACAGGCACTCTATAAAGGTCTGTATTATAGACACTTCATGTTGGTAAAGGGTCACAGGCAGCCTATACAATCATATAGCACTTGTATACAGTTCTGTTTCTGATCCCACTGAAGGTCCCTATAAAATGACTTCAGTGAACCTTTACTTAATAAAGTTTTCTGATTCCACTTGGTAAAGTCTGTGTTATATACACTTTATAGACTTGGACTATTTTAAAAAAGGTTTGTATTATAGGCACTTAGGTAAACAATTTCTGATCCTGTAGGACCTTGGAAAGATCTGTATCATACACATTTCATGTAGGTAAAGGGCAATCTTTAAGGTCTGTAGCATGGGCACTTTGTATTGGTAAAGGGCGACAGGCACTTTATAAAGTCTGTATTATAGATACTTCATGTTGGTATAGAGTCACAGGCACTTTATAATGGTCTGTGTTATAGACACTTCATGTTGGTAAAGGGTCACAGGCACTTCATAAAGGTCTGTATTATAGATACTTCATGTTGGTAAAGGGTCACAGGCACTTCATAAAGGTCTGTATCATGTTTGTATTGGTAAAGGGTCACAGGCACTTTATAAAGGTCTGTGTTATAGACACTTCATGTTGGTAAAGGGTCACAGGCACTTCATAAAGGTCTGTATCATGGGCACTTCTTATTGGTAAAGGATCCTTGCTTAAGCTATATTTGAAAATTATTTGATCGTCATAGTGTGAGTGTATGGTGGGGAGGAGAGAGAAATATTTTAGTTTGTTCTTAACTATTACATGAAGTGTGCAGTAAGACTGGTAGGGAACTGAACAGTCAGTTTGTACACAAGTGGGTATCAATACAAAAGACACTTAGTAGAATGTTTCCAATCATATAGTGTTGACATGATACTAATAGGTTAAATGAAAGTGTGGGACATGACTTGAGTGTCAAATTATGTCCATGGAATAATAAACGAAGTTGGGTCCTTATTGTCTTCTAAACATTACTATTGTTGTTGTCGTCATTTTTAAACAAGTACAATATATGTTTTATTTAAATTTACTTTTGAAAAAAGTATGACATGCTGAGATTTGGGCAAGGGTATGGAATATCCGAAGTCAATTACCATTATGTTTTTTGTTTATTGTTGCTGTTTGTAGATCACAGCTGACATGAGTGATGAACAGTTCTAATCATCCTGGCTGTATGAAGAAGTCGTGAGCATCTTCATTCATTCATGAACAGTTAATTCTTCACCTATCACACAGATACAATGTCACATCACGGACTAATGTTTATTGCATTTGCTGATTACTGGAATAAATTTTACACACTAAAATATATGGCTATAAAGTGAGGATTGTAGAACACCATTTGGAGTGTTGTAGTAGCTAGTTTAAGGGAGTATCACAACACCCCATTGGTAGAGTATCAATAACACCATATTTGGTGCATTATGAGTCCTAATAGGGGTGTAACAGAACTTGGACATGGGCGTATCACAACACCCCATTTGGTATAATGAAGGGTGTACAGGGGTGTAACTGAACACTTCCTCTAGGTGAAATGGAAACACCCTATGCGGAGTAGTACAGCCAGTGTTACCTGGACACCCCAAAATGGGATTCCCATACACCCCATTTTTAACAGTGTATGCAGTGGCCCTTCAGACACACAGTGACTCTGACACTGTTAGACCAAGATGGAGTCAAGAACATATCTCAGGCCTTCCAACCAGAACCTACTTCCTCATCCTTCCAGAGGCCCAGGAACGAGATGAACATAGCCTCAGGCTGTCCAATGTTTGCTCCACTCTCAATCCTAAACAACTCCTCTTATGTGAAGGAAGACACAATGTTTCTGAAGTGCGAGATTGAAGTCGCATCTTCAAGAAATTGAGATTTGTTGCATACAGTCATTAATTGAAACACATTTTTATATTCATCATGTTCAGATATTTCATGGCAAACAAAAATTTCAAAGATTAATTTGTGCCTCATAAAATAATGACAATTATTATTTTTGTGCCCTACCTCTTATTGAAAAAGTCATCATATTCCTAATTTCAATTATTATGTTTTGGATTGTGAGTATGACAAAATAGTGAGAATGAATGAATATTCATTACCAAGTGACACAGCCTTTAACCTCAGTTCTTAACTAAAATACATTCACAGCTTCATTCTTGCGCTGTAATTCAAAATTCAATGCTCTTCTGTAGTTATCTAAACTGCAATGTAACCCTGAAGGCTGAGTGCCGCTCCTGTGCACAAATATTTTTTTGATGGAGTGGGGGTCATTCCCCAAGTTCGCACACTTGATGCCTGTGACTACAGCAGCTACGAGCCATCACCAGTCTCAGGTTTCCATTAACCAAGCGCAGGCCTGTAAATAGTTATTTTAAGATTTATTATTATGACGTCATAATAACGTCATAATTCTGTCATAATTTTAGAACATTCCCTCCACCCCTTTGTGACCGTCATATCCTGAAGCCACTGTATATAAGGAGAGGTTGTCTCAATTACTTAGAAGTGGCTGTTTGAAGTGAAGATGTATAGCGAGTTTAAATGTGCTGTTTGCGGAGAATACTTATTAGATGGTGCGCGTCAGTGTAGTTGCAGCGATAGGATCTGCACCTCCTGTTTCACATTGATCTCCTCTACAGGGTAAGTTCAAAGCCAGTTGTTGTGAGTTAAACTAACTTCGCTGTAACCTTACAGAGTATCCCTTCTGATAAAAGAATGAAATAATAATAGAATAGAAAAAGAAATAATGGTTAATATTTGAAGTAACCTGATCTAGCTACACCAAAAAGAAATAGTTAGCTATGATGAAAAAATAATTTTTGTGAGCATATGAATGTGAAATCACATTATATACTAGTATATATGTATATACATATTTATAATATATATGTATATGTATATTATAATATATATACAGAAGAAATGATGACTATGAGGATGCAAATGTAGAAGCAAAGCAGACTGAAGCTGCAGAACTACTTTGAATTCTTGAGATAGATCATTTACATGAAACATTCATATCTCATTGTATTAAGACTTGTGTATCACTCCCATGAGTACATATCTATCATTGTATTAAGACTTGTGTATCACTCCCATGAGTACATATCTATCATTGTATTAAGACTTGTGTATCACTCCCATGAGTACATATCTATCATTGTATTAAGACTTGTGTATCACTCCCATGAGTACATATCTATCATTGTATTAAGACTTGTGTATCACTCCCATGAGTACGATTTTTTTGTAAAAATGTGTTTGTGAATACTGAATTTGTGCTGTCTAGCTATAATGAAAGTTGGATTATTGTGCACAGCAGAAATCAATCTATGTGGTGACATTAGAATCATTGGAGCATTATATTATAATATTTATTATGTATTATATATTATGTTATTTATTCCACCCTAGATATCTTCACAATGATATTTATAGGTACATGACCCGTGCAAGCTTATTACCCTTGTAGTTATAGCAACAGGCCCCAAACTTTTCAATTTTCTAGGGTTTTTACAGCTACCTTCCTACTTACTGGAGTACCCTGCTCAAATAGGGTTTGAGCAGCTGCTAAAATATCAGCTGGGGGTGGGTTGCCCCTACAACCAACTTTATGCGGTTACCCTACCTCTAGTAACTAACTACAGTAGTGAAGATATCTAGTGTGGAATAAACCACTTAATACACTTGTCAGAGTGTTATGGCAAGATGTTTCACTCTTAGGCTTTATTTTCACTGCCTCAGGCTCTTGAAAATAAATTAGCCTGCTCTTGAAATATCTGGCCATATCACACTCTGACTCATGTAATAAGTATTATGTAACATTAGTTATTAGCTCAGTACAATTATGTAAGTGTTTGTTCTAAGTTAGTATCCAACCTTTTTAATAGTATACTAGCATTTTTGAACAAGTCAATTACAATAAGCCTCTTATTTTATGTACCTAATTCCTAGCATTAAGCAGTTATAGATATGTAGTAAGACTTAAA